>Ga0073934_10000842_pt1 | contig 80966 bp, 81 predicted proteins | sample LarsenN4metaG_FD_76834 | JGI IMG/M metagenome (GOLD analysis project Ga0073934, IMG submission 76834) | Hot spring sediment bacterial and archeal communities from British Columbia, Canada, to study Microbial Dark Matter (Phase II) - Larsen... ...
ACGCCGGCCCATCGGGATGGTGTTCCAGGACGGATTGTTGTTCCCGCACATGACCGTGCTCGACAACGTCGCGTTCGGTCTGCGCGCGCGCGGCACTGCACGCCGGGCGGCCAACGAGCGCGCCTGCGAGCTTCTGGAACGGTTCGGGCTGTCGGCATACGCGCACGCGCGGCCCGCGGTGCTGTCCGGCGGCCAGGCGCAGCGGGCGGCGATCGCCCGCGCGCTCGCCACGACGCCCGCCGTGCTCCTGCTCGACGAGCCGCTGACCGCGCTCGATGCCGATTCCCGCGTCGAGGTACGGCGCGCGCTGCACGAGGTCGCCCGCGCCCACGACGGCGTGCGCGTGGTGGTCACGCACGACCCGCTCGACGCGCTGACGCTCGCCGATCGTCTCGTCGTGCTCGAGCGCGGGCGCGTCGTCCAGCAGGGCACGCCCGATGACGTGCGGCGCCACCCGCGGTCGCCGTACGCCGCGCAGTTCCTCGGCGCCAACGTGCTGGAAGGCGAGCTGCTCTCGCAGGGCGAGCTCCGACTCCCGAACGGCGCGCTCTTGCACGTCGCGCTCGACGCGGTACCGCTCGGCCCGTGCATGGCGGTGGTCGAGCCGGCCGCCGTGACGCTGTTCGCGGAGGCGCCGCACGCGAGCGCGCGCAACGCCTGGGCGACGACGGTCCTCGAGCTCGAACGCGAGCCCGCGCGCATCCGCGTCCGGCTCGGTGAGCCCGTCCCCCTGGTGGCCGACGTCACCTCCGGCGCCGTCGCCGAGCTCGCGCTCGCACCCGGCGCCCGCGTCTGGTGCGCGGTCAAGGCGACCGCGATCACCGTCCACCCGCGCTAGCGCCGGTCAGTCGATGCGTTCGAGCGCGGCGGCGAGGTTGGCGAGCTGGCGCTCGGAGAGCCGGTCGATCAAGTGCTCGCGCACGCCGCGCACGTGGGTCGGCGCGGCGCGGCGCACGAGTGCCATGCCGTCGTCGGTCAGCACGGCGAGCGAGCCCCGCCGGTCCTCCGGGCACACGGCGCGCTCGACGAGGCCGCGCCGGACGAGGCCGTCGACCCGGCGCGTCATGCCGCTCGGCGACACGTGCAACGAGCACGCGAGGTCGGCCATGCGCCGCCGCCGATCGGGCGACTCCGACAGCATCGCGAGCACTTCGTACTCGCGGAGCGAAAGACCGTGCTCGGACTGGAGGTCGTGGTCGAGTCGCGCGAGCAGCCGATAGGTCGACCCGATGAGGGTCCGCCACGCCTTCTGCTCGGTCTCGGTGAGCCACCGGGGCATACACCGAGGATACCTCGATCCGGGAATCTACTTGCGTCGACAATAGTTGTATATGCAAGTACCTACCAGGAGGGATCCACCCATGGCCGTAGCCCAGCTCCACGACGCCCCACTTCCGGCACCCGGAACGTACGAGATCGACCCCACGCACAGCAGCGTGACCTTCTCCGTCCGGCACCTCATGGTCGCCAAGGTGCGGGGCCACTTCGCGGTGAAGGGCGGCCGCATCGAGGTCGAACCCGACCCCCTCGCGTCGTCGGTCGTCGCGACGGTCGACGCCGGCTCGGTCGACACCCGCGACGCCAACCGCGATGCGCACCTGCGCAGCGCGGACTTCTTCGACGTCGAGCACCACCCCGAGATCAGCTTCCGGTCGTCGGGCGTCGAGCAGGTCGGACCCGGCGAGTACCGACTGCACGGCGAGCTCACGATCCGTGACGTGACCCGACCGATCGCACTCACCGTCGAGTACCTCGGTGCAGGCAAGACGCTGGAGGGCCGCACGACGATCGGCTTCAGCGCGACGACGACGCTGAACCGCAAGGACTGGGGCCTGGAGTGGAACGTCGCGCTCGAGAGCGGCGGCGTTCTCGTCGGCGACAAGATCACGCTCACGATCGACGTCGAGGCGGTGAAGTAGCGGCGCCGCGTTCGTGTAAGCATCCGGGCGTGCAACGGCTGCTCGCCCGGATGACGCTCCCGGAGAAGTGCGCGCAGCTCGGCGGCGTCTGGTCGGCGACGGTCGCACCCGACGGCCGGTTCTCGGCCGGCGCAGCCGAGCGGCATCTCGTGCACGGGATCGGCGAGGTCACGCGCATCGGAGCCACGACGGCGCTCCGGCCCGCCGAGCGGGCGTCACTGACCAACGAGATCCAGCACCATCTCGTCGAACGCACGCGCCTCGGCATCCCGGCGATCGTGCACGAGGAGAGCACCGCCGGGCTCTGCGCGCGCGACGCGACACAGTTCCCCCAGGCGATCGGACTCGCGAGCACCTGGGATCCGGATCTGGTGGAGCAGGTCGCATCGGTCATCCGAGCGCAGATGGTCGCGACGGGCGCACGGCACACCCTCGCGCCCGTGCTCGACGTCGCACGCGATCCCCGTTGGGGCCGCACGGAGGAGACCTACGGCGAATCGCCGTACCTCGCCGCCCGCCTCGGCGTGGCGTACGTGCGCGGCGTGCAGGGCGACCTCCGGAGGGGCGTCGCGGCCACGGGTAAGCACTTCCTCGGCTACGGCCTGTCCGAAGGCGGGTTGAATCACGCACCGGTGCACCTCGGCCCACGCGAGCTGCGCGAGGTGTATGCCGAACCGTTCCGCGCCGCGATCCACGAGGCCGGCCTCGCCACGGTGATGAACGCGTACAACTCGGTCGACGGGCTCGCGTGCGGCGGGTCGAAGGCGATCCTCGACGACCTGCTCCGCGGCGAGCTCGGGTTCGAGGGCGCAGTCGTCGCCGACTACTTCACGACCGCACTCCTGATCACGCACCATCGCGTCGCGGCGTCGCGGGAGGAGGCGGCGGCACGGGCGCTCTCGGCGGGGCTCGACATGGAGTTGCCGGCGCTCGACTGCTACGGAGCGCCGCTGGCGTCGTTGGTCGCGGCGGGCGACGTGGACGTCGCGCTCGTCGACCGCTCGGTGCGTCGCGTGCTCGATCTGAAGGAAAGCCTCGGACTCTTCGACGACCCGTACGTGGATGTCGACGCCGTCGGCGCGGCGTACGGGCGCGACGAACATCGTGCGCTCGCGCGCGAGGCGGCGCGCCGGTCGCTGGTGCTCCTCGAGAACGACGGGACGCTGCCGCTCGCGCCGGGCGCCCGTGTCGCGGTCGTCGGTCCGGCCGCCGACGACGTACGCCTGCTGCAGGGCGACTACTCCTACCCGGCGCACACCGAGATCCTCAGCACCGCACTCGGCCACTACCCCGAGTCGGTCACACCGCTCGGTGGCCTGCGCGAACGCTTCCCGATCGTCGACCTCACGGCCGCCGACGTCGCCGTCTGCTGCGTCGGCGGCCGATCAGGGCTCACACCCGACTCCACGAGCGGCGAGTTCCGCGACGTCACCGATCTCGGGCTGCCGTGGGGACAGCGCGACGAGGTGGAAGCGGTGCTCGCCTCCGGCAAACCCGTCGTGGTCGTCGTGCTGAGCGGGCGCGTGCACGCGCTCCCGTGGCTGGCCGGACGTGCCTCCGCCGTCGTCTACGCGTGGTGCCCGGGCGAACAGGGCGGTGCAGCGATCGCCGATGTCCTCGCGGGCGACGTCGACGCGAGCGGTCGCCTCCCCGTGACGGTCCCTCGCTCGGCCGGGCAGGTACCGACCCACCACGACCATCGCGCCGGCGGCGGGCGCAGCCAGATGCTCGGCGACTACGTTGACGCGCCCGCGTCACCGCTGTACCCCTTCGGGTACGGGCTGTCGTACACGACGTTCGAGTACTCCGCCTTGCGGGCGGCCGACGCGACGACCGCGACACGGGTGGTCGTCGAGGTCGACGTGACGAACACGGGCGCTCGCGCGGGCGTCGAAGTCGTGCAGCTCTACGCCCGCGACGACGTGGCGCGGGTCGCCCGTCCCGAGCGCCAGCTCGTCGGCTTCGCACGCGTCGCGCTCGAACCCGCCGCGGTGCGGACCGTCCGCTTCACCGTCGACCCGACCGTGTTGGCCTACTACGACGAGGCGATGCGGTTGATCGTCGAACCGGGGACGGTTCGCTTCACGATCGCCGGCCGGCACACGACGGTCGCCATCACCGGCCCCGAGCGCGAGATCGCGCCTGAGGACCGCCGGCCCACGGAGGTCGCCGTCGGCTGACACCGGCGGCCACCACCTGCCAGGATGCGCAGGTGGCCGTGCCGGAACCGCGCGCCGACGCCGAGGAACGAGCGCGCCTGACGGCTGAGGTCGAGGATCTTCGTGCGCGCTTCACGGCGCATCCGAAGCGCTACCTGTACATCCTCATGGCCGTCGGCGCGGTCGACGCCGCCGACCGCACGATCCTCGCGACGGTGTCCGAGGACGTCCGCCGCTCGTTCGACATCGGAGACGATCGGCTCGGCCTGCTGTTCGGAGCCTACGCGTTCGTCGCGGCTTTGTCGGCGCTCCCGTTCGGCTTCGTCGCCGACCGGTTCAACCGCGTCCGTCTCATCGCACTCGGCTTCCTCCCGTGGTCGATCGCGATGTTTTGGACGGGCGCCGCGCAGTCGTTCGGGATGATGTTCGCCGCGCGCCTGTTCCTCGGGAGCATCGAGGCAACCAACGGGCCGAGCACGCCTTCGCTGCTCGGCGACTACTACCCGGTTCGTGAGCGCGGCCGGGTATGGGGGATCTACGGGATCGGCACGCTCGTCGGTGCGCTGGCCGGGTTCGCCGTCGCCGGCGTGTTGGCGACGCTGTTCGACTGGCGCACCGCGTTCTTCGTCTGGGGCGCGATGGGTCTCGTGTGCGGCGCCGCGGTGTGGCGCCTGCTTCCCGAACCGGCGCGCGGCGTCTCCGACGCGTTGCACCAGGCCGAGACCAAGCTCGCGCAGCTCGACCACGAGCCGACCGCGACTTCACTGCACAGCGACGCGGAAGGATCCGACGTCGACTACCGCGCGATTCCGCTCTGGTCGGCGATCCGAGCGATCCTCCGGGTGCGGACGATGTGGATCACGTTCCTCGCCGGGGTCGCAGCCGAGTTCTTCATGTCGGCCATCGCGACCTGGGCCCCGACCTACTTCCGCCGCTATCACGGGTTCTCCGCTGCGGGTGCCGGCGGGATCGTCGCCGCGCTCGCTCTGTCGGTCGTCGCCGGGATCGTCTTCGGTGCCCGCCGCAGCGATCGCCAGCTCAACCGGGGGCGTCCGGCGCGCCGCATCCAGATGGCCGCCGCGGCGCAGCTCCTCTCGGTCGCCGTGATCATGGTGGCGTTCGGGTTCGACCGCCTCGCGCTCGTCGTCCCGTTCTTGATCGTGTTCGGGTTTCTGCTCGGCGTGCCGATGGCCCCCGCGAACGCGGTGCAGATCGACATCATGGTCCCCCATCTGCGCGGCCGGGCCGCCGCGATCCGCTCGGTCCTGCGCGTCGCCGCGATCGCGGGCGCTCCCATCCTGTTCGGCTACCTGTCGGACCAGTACGGGTTGCGTTCTGCGATGCTCTACATCGCGCCGATGCTGGCCGTCTCGGGTGCGATCATGTTGTTCGCGGTGCGCACGTATCCACGCGACATGGAGCGTTGCCAGCAGGAATCGCTGCGGCAGCAGCGGCTCGAAGCTACTGCTCGCGTGTGACGAGAGCACACGCATCCCGGGCAGCCGTGCGCGCCTCGAGGAGATCGGCGCGCGCGCCGGCGAGCTCGTCGCGCTCGGTGTCGTCGTCGTCGACGAGGCTTGCGAGCTCGTCGTATGCGGCGACGAGATCCCGGGCGGCCAGGCGCACGGGACGCGTCCCGTCCTCGGCATCGCGCATCGAACGTTCGATCTCGTCCTCGATGTCGGCCAGCTCGTCGGCGGTGAACGCCAGGTGTGCGCCGTCGCGCTCGACGGACAGCAGCGCGGCGTGCCGGTCGCAGAACGCTCGCGCGTTCGCCTGGTGGTCGACGCAGCCTGCCGCGACGATCACCGCCCCGACCAGGATCGCGGCGCCTCTCACGACTCGAACACGAGAGGCAGCTCCTCGACCGATCGCAGTCCCGCGGTGTATCGAAGCTCGGTGCCGGGTCGGATGTGGTAGTCGGGAATGCGCCGGTGCCATTCGCGCAACGCGACGCGCAGTTCCAGGCGGGCGAGGTGCGAGCCGAGGCAGCGGTGCACGCCACCGCCGAACGCGATATGCCGGTTGGGGTTGCGCCGGAAGTCGACGGTGTAGGCGTCGGGGAACTCCGCATCGTCGGTGTTGCCGGAGCCGACCATCACGCCGACCATGTCGCCCCGGTGGACCGGACAGCCGGAGAGCTGCGTGTCGGCGACCGCGACTCTCGCCACGCCCGGTACCGGGGATTCCCACCGGAGGAGCTCCTCGACCGCAGACGGGATGACCGACGGGTCGTCGACGATCTGGCGGCGATGTTCCGGGTGCTGCGCGAGGAAGACGTAGTCGCACTCGAGCGTGTCGGTCACCGTGTCAAGCCCGGCGATCAGGAACAGGAAGCCGATGTCGAGGATCTCCTCTCTCGTGAGGCGTTCGCCGTCGGCCTCCGCATCGAGAAACCGGCTGATGAGGTCGTCGCGCCGCTCCCGCTCACGCTCCTCGATCGCCGTCTCGAAGTAGTCGTAGATCGCCTGCGCGGCGGTTCTCCGGTACGCGGCTTGCGCTTCGGGCGTGTCGCCCTCCGGACGGATGATGCCGTCCTTCATGTAGAGGAACTGGTCGAGGTCGTCGTACGGCAGCCCGAGGAGCCGGAGGAACACCTGCGACGGCAGCGGGATCGCGAACTCCGTGCAGAATTCGCATTCCCCCCGGCCGGCAAACCGGTCGATCAACGTGTTGACGAGCGAGGCGACATCGGTCTCGAGCTTCGCGACCTCGCGCGGAGCGAACAACGGATCGAGGAGCTTGCGGTACTTCAGGTGGTCGGGCGGGTCGATCTGGAGCGGGATCAACGGCCGCACGTTGCCGAGGTCGATCGCGTCCATGTTCGACGAGAAGATCTCGGGGTGGCGGAACACGGTTTCGATGTCGGCCCGGCGCGCCACCATCACGAAGTTGCCGTCGCGCGCGACGGGCGACTCCTCGCGCAGCGTCCGATACCCGGCTTGCGGGCTCGCGGGGTCGTGCGGGAGCCGTTCGGGGCCCGGCCGGCCGTCGTACGAGTCGCTCACGATGATCCTCCCCGGCGAGGCCGGTGGACGACCCGACCGACCTGACACGCGTGTCACGGTACCCGCGTAGGATCATGCCGGCACGCAGTCGATGGTCGACGGAGAAGCGAGCGCATGACATCGGCGATCAAGCTGAACTGGCGCAAGAGCGAGACGCACGGCCTCCTGCCGGATCCCGAGCCGCGCGAGATCCGCTTCACGCTGTTCTCGTCCGACGACCATCTCGTCGAGCCGCCGCACATGTTCGAGGGCCGGCTCCCCGCGCGGCTCCAGGACCAGGCACCCAAGGTCGTCGAGACCGAGGAGGGCCACGAGGTCTGGGTGTTCGACGGACAACTGTTCTTCCAAGTCGGGCTCAACGCGGTCGTCGGCCGCAAGCGCGAGGACTGGAAGGTCGAACCGACCCGCTTCGACGAGATGCGTCCGGGCTGTTACGACATCGACGCGCGCATCCGCGACATGGACATCAACGGCGTGTGGGCTTCGGTCAACTTCCCCTCGCAGATCACGGGCTTCTGCGGCTCGGTGTTCTCCCGCTGCGCCGACCGCGACCTCGGCCTCGCAGTCACGCGCGCGTGGAACGACTGGTTCTACGAGGAGTGGCACTCGGCGTACCCCGACCGCATCGTCCCCATGGGGATCACCTACCTCGGCGACGCCGAGCTCGGCGCCGAGGAGATCCGGCGCAACGCCGACCGCGGGTTCACCGCGGTCACGCTGCCGGAGATGCCGCACCGGATCGGCATGGAGCCGATCTTCTCCGACTGGTGGGAGCCGATCATCCGGGCGTGCGCGGAGACGCAGACGGTGGTCTGCTTGCACGTCGGGTCGACGGGCGTCACCGATCTCCCGCCCGGCTCCCCTGCCGTCGCGCTCGGGGCCACGCTGTTCGGGCAGCTCTCGCTGAGCGCGTGCGCGCAATGGCTCTGGTCCGGGTACGCGGTGCACTACCCCGCACTGCAGCTCATCATGAGCGAGGGCGGCATCGGTTGGGTGGCGATGCTGCACGACCGGCTCGAGAACATCGTCGAGCGATCCGGCTACGGCCACTACTTCCCCGGCGACCTGCGCCCGGCCGAGGTGCTGCACCGCAACTTCTGGTTCTCGACGATCGACGACCCGTCGACGCTGTCGACGCGCCACGTCGTCGGCATCGACCACATCACGTTCGAATCCGACTACCCCCACGGCGACGGGACATGGCCCGACACACAGCAGGTGTTCGGCGAGGTGTTCGGCGACCTCCCCGCCGACGAGATCGCGAAGATCAGCCACGAGAACGCGGCGAGGTTGTTCCGGCACCCGTTGCCCCCGCCGGGGAACCCGCACGCGGTGGGAGTCCGGCGATGAGCAGTTCCGAGGAACCGTCGCCGTGACGCGCCCCGGCGAGGAGCTCGCGGCGGCGCTCGAGGAGCCGGGGTTCTACGCGGGCGATCCCTTCCCGCACTACGCGCGGCTTCGCCGCGACGCGCCCGTCGCGTGGAACCCGCAACTCGGCTACTGGGCGGTCAGCACCCACGCGGACGTGATGACGATCTCGAAGGACTCGGAGACATTCTGCTCGGCCCAGGGCATCCTCACGTTCGAGATCGGCGCGCGGTACGAGTCGCCGCCGACGATGATGCACACCGACCCGCCCGAGCACACGCGCTACCGCAAGCTCGTACAGCCGGGCTTCGCCCCGTCGCGCATGCGCGCACTCGAGCCGCGAGTGCGCGCCCGCGCTCGCGAGCTCGTGGACCGCATCGAGCCGGGCGTGCCGATCGACTTTGTCGAGGAAGTCGCGGTCCCGTTCCCGTTGTGGATCATCGCGGAGCTCCTCGGCATCCCGGAATCCGACTGGCACGACTTCTACGACTGGTCGGAAGCTTCCATCCCCGGCGCGACCGACTGGCCACCCGAGAAGATCCAGCAGCTCCAGTCCGACATGCAGGCGTACCTGCTTGCGACAACGCGCGAGCGACGCGGCGCGCCTCGCGACGACATCATCTCCGTCCTCGCGAACGTCGAGATCGACGGCGAGTCGCTGACCGACCAAGAGCTCGTGATGTTCCTCGTACAACTGCTCGTCGCCGGCAACGAGACGACCCGCCACTCGCTCTCCGGCGGAGTGTGGGCGATGGCCGAGCACCCCGACCAGTGGAAGCGGGTCGTCGCCGACCGCGCGCTCGTCGAGCCCGCGGCCGAGGAGACGCTGCGGTGGACCACGCCGGTCATCTCGTTCATGCGCACTGCGACGCGCGACACCGAACTGTCGGGTGTTGCGATCGCGGCGGGAGATCCGGTGCTGATGCTGTACGCGTCGGCCAACCGTGACGAGACGGTGTTCGGCCCGACGGCGGGCTCGTTCGACGTTGGCCGCGACCCGAGTCCTCAGGTGGCGTTCGGGTTCGGGCACCACTTCTGCCTGGGTGCCGCGCTCGCGCGCCTCGAACTGCGCGCGATGTCGGAGGCGCTGCTCGACCGCTTCACGAGCGTCGAGCCGGCAGGCGAGGTGGAACGCTCGTCGTCGTTCGTGATCGCCGGCATCAAGCACGCGCCCGTCGTGTTCACGTGAACGAGTACTCCGGCGAATCTCTCCGGCTCGACATCGTGGGTATCGGGCACGGCGAGCGACACGAGGTGAATCCGCCGGCCGGCGAAGAAGCCATCGCAGTCCTGCTCGGCGGCACCGTGCGCTGGTGCACGACGAGCGCGACGCGCGGGTCGGTGTTCGACCAGCGCGCGAGCGCGGCATACGTCCCTCCGGGCCACACGCTGCGCGTCGAGGCGGCGAACGCATCGGAGATCGCGGTCGCGACGACGCTCGGCGCCGGGCTCGAACCTTCGACGGAAACGATCGTCACCGTTGGTCCCGAGGACGTCGTCACGCACGAACGGGGCAGTCCCGGCTGGCGGCGATCGGTGTACGAAGTCGCGGTCGACCAGGTACCCGCGCGCGTCCTCATGGTGGGCGAGACGGTCAACGCGCCAGGCGAGTGGTCGTCGTACCCTCCCCACAAGCACGACGGCCGCGACGGTGAACCCGCGCTCGAGGAGGTCTACTACTACCGCTTCGATCGCCCCAACGGGTTCGGCTTCCAGGGCTTGTACGACGGTGACGGTGGCGCCGAACGCGCCGTGTTCCTCCGGGATCGCTCGGTCGTCGGATTCACGCACGGCTACCACCCCGTCTGCGCGGCGCCCGGATACCGCGTCTACTACCTCTGGGCACTCGCCGGTTCACCACGCCGGCTCGCGATGCACGAGGACCCGGCCCACACCTGGCTCCACTGACGGTTTTGGCGTCATACGGCGACCACTTCGGTCGTCGGGTGTCGCCAAAACGGGTCCTACCAGGCGCCGCGGCGGTGGACGTGCGACGCCTCGATCTCGGCGATCGTGCGCGCACCGAGCAAGCTCATCGCGCGGCGCAGCTCCGTTTCCAGAATCCGTACCGCGTGCACCACGCCGTCGGAGCCGGCGGCGCCCAGACCGTAGAGGTACGCGCGGCCGACGAGGACCGCCCGAGCGCCGAGCGCGAGCGCCTTCACGATGTCGACACCGCGCCGGACGCCCGAGTCGAACAGCACCTCGGCGTCACCACCGACCGCGTCGACGACCCGCGGCAGTGCGTCGATCGCCGCAGGCGCATGGTCGAGCTGGCGACCGCCGTGGTTCGACACGACGATCGACCGCACCCCCGACGCGACGGCCTGCTTGGCGTCCGCGGGCGTCATGATGCCCTTCAGCACGAACGGGCCGCCCCACGCGTCCGCGAGCCAGGAGATGTCGTCCCACGTCACCGAGGCGTCGAACTGCGTCGCGACGAACGACAGCGACGCGGACCCCTCCGCTCGGCCGCGGACGTTGTCGAACGCGAGCGCCTCCGACGTCAGGAACCGCCACCACCAGTGCGGGTGCCGGGCACCGTCGAGGATCGTGCGTACCCCGAGCGATGGCGGGATCGTGAACCCGTTGCGGAAGTCGCGCTCACGAGCGCCCGCAACCGGCGTGTCGACCGTCAGGACCAACGCCTCGTACCCCGCGGCGCGCGCCCGTTCGAGCAGCTCCCGGCACAAGCCCCGGTCGCGCCACATGTAGAGCTGGAACCACAGCGGAGCGCGCCCGGCCTCGGCGACGCGCTCGATCGAGACGGTCGCCATGGTGGAGAGCGCGTAGGGCACACCGACCCGGCCCGCCGCCCGGGCCACTGCGAGCTCACCCTCCCAGTGCGTCATCCGCGTCATGCCCGTGGGCGCGAGCACGATGGGGAGCGGAACGGGCCGGCCGAGCACCGTCGTCGCGGTGTCGATCGTGGAGACGTCGCGTAGCACTCGCGCGTCGAGCTCGAGATCCTCGAACGCGGCGCGGTTGCGTTGCATGGTGATCTCGTCCTCCGTCCCGCCGTCGACGTAGTCGAACACGGCGCGGGGCAGCCTTCGTCGGGCGACCCGCCGCAGGTCTTCGATCGTGTGGCACCGAGCCAGCCGCCGCGCCGAAGGGCGCAATTCGGGACGCCGCAACCGTACGAGCGCTCGCACCTCGGACGCCTTCATGTCACAGAAGCTACAGATCGGCGTCTCCGATTGCCGACGTAGTGCGACATGTTCTGGACCGCATTGACCGCAGTGCAGCGCCGGGCACTGCTCGCAGGGGGCGTCGTCGTGCTGACGACGGGGGCATTCACCGCCGGCGCGCTGGCGATGCGGGGTGGCGACCCTGGTCGGGCCGAGGTCGACGTCGAGACGGTCGGCGCCGCGCTCGAGAGCACGACCACCGTCGGCGACACGACGACGACGGCCGCGCCGGCGACGACGACCGTCCCCGAGACGACGACGACGAGCCCGCCTCCTCCGCCGCCGGAGACCACGACGACGAAGCCGAAGCCCGTGCCGGCACCACCCGCATCGTCGACGTACACGTTCGAGGCACCGGGCGCCGGAACGATGACCGTGAAGCTGGAAGGTGGCGTGCTGACAGTCGTCGGCGTCACGCCGTACGCGGGCTGGACACCCGAGACGCACACGGCCACCGGGACGGACTACGTCAAGGTCGTCTTCCGGCAGGGCAACGTCGTCAAGTGGGTCAAGGCTCGCCTCAAGAACGGCGAGGTGAAGCCGGAGACCGGCGAGTGGACCGAGTGCACCACGACACCACCCGCGGGCACGGCCACCTACGAACTGGCGGGCGTCGGCTCGATCACCGTGACGTGGAACGGCGCCTCGTTCACGCTCGACGCCGTGGCGCCCGCGGCGGGCTGGGCGGTCGTGGCGCAGGAGACCCCGGGCGACTACGTCCGTGTGTACTTCGGGCCCACGGCCGGCCCGACCGCGCAAACCGACGGCGGTGGTGACGGCACCCGGTGGATCAAGGTAAAGATCCACGAGTGCCAGGTGCAGCACGTGACCAACTGACGCTCCGACCGGGCAAGCTTCCCGGCCCGCTGCTGGGCCGGGTCCTTGCCCGTTTCCGGCAGGCACCGGAGTTGCGCCTCGGTCCGCGACTCGGTGAGGACGCATGCGTGATCGTGGGCGACGGCGACACGATCGTCGCGGCCGCCGACCCGGTCACGCTCACCGGCACCGACGTCGGTCGCTACGCGGTGTACGTGAACGCCAACGACATCGCGGTGACGGGCGTGCGGCCCCGTTGGTTCCTCGCGACCGTGCTCTTCCCGGTCGGCGTCACCGAGGCCGAGGTCGTCGAGGTCTTCGAGCAGATGCGCGCCGCGCTCGACGAAGTGGGCGCGGTGCTCGCCGGCGGGCACACCGAGGTGACACCCGCGGTGTCGCAAACCGTCGTCGCGGGCCAGATGATCGGCACGACCGCTTCCGGTCGGTACGTGACGACGTCGGGCGCGCGGCCGGGCGACGCGGTCGTACAGATCGGGATGGCGCCCGTCGAGGGCGCCGCGGTCCTGGCGAGCACGTTCGCGAGCCGGCTGCCCGTCGACATCGCGACGCGCGCCGCGCAGGCGATCGACGACCCGGGGATCAGCGTCGTCGCGGCGGCGCTCGCCGCGGCCGAGCTCGGCGCGACCGCGTTGCACGACCCGACCGAGGGTGGGATCGCGGCCGGTCTCCACGAGCTCGCGGTTGCGTCCGGCGCCGCCGTACGCCTCGACCGCGACGCCGTCCCGTGGTTCGGACCGGGGCGCGCCGTGTGCGAGGTCCTGGGCGCAGACCCGTGGGCGACGATCGCGTCAGGGTGCGTGCTCGCTGCATTCCCGGGTGCCGTGTGCGATTCGGCCGTCGCCCGGTTGCGCGAGCTGGGCCACGTCGCGGCCGTGATCGGTTCGGTCGAACGCGGCCAGGGCGTGCTCGACCGCGCCGGCCGGCCGCTCGCGTGGCCGGCCCGCGACGAAGTGGCGCGGCTGCTCGACGAACGGGCGTAACCGGGAGCACGGCACCGAGGTTGGCGTAGCGTGTCGCCGCCCCGTTCACCGACGTCGACGAGTCGTCCCTTGGTGGTCACCCCGCGCGGCACACCGGAGCTCTTCGGACGCGAAGAACCGATGCGCGAGCTGTTCGAGTCCCTCGGCACGGTGGCAGGGAGCGGAGCGCTGGTCCTCGTGACCGGTGAGGCCGGCGTCGGCAAGACCCGGCTGCTCCACGAGTTCGCCGATCGCGCCGGGGGCAACGTAGTCGTCGCGCGGGGAACCTGCCGGGCGGGCGCGGCCGCGTACGAGCCGTGGATCGAAGCGCTCACGCACCTGTCGGCGCGGGCGGAGCTCCTCGACGACGCCCTGCCCGCCGGCATACGCGGCGAGCTTGCCCGGCTGCTGGACCGCGAGCGCGCGACTCCGGCGACCGCCGAAGAGGGCGCCCACCGGCTCTTCGAGGCGGTCATCGCGTTGCTCGTCGCCGCATCGCGGCGTGGGCCCGTCTCCGTCGTCGTCGACGACGTCGAGGAGATCGACCCCGCGAGCCGCGAGCTTCTGCGGTACGTCGCCGGCAACCTGCGACGTGTCCCCGTGCTCCTCGTCGTCGCGTACCGACCGCCGGGCGCGACGCAACGCGACCTCGTCGCGCACCTCGGGCGGTTGAGTGTTCACCGCATCGCGCTCGGACCGCTCGCGCCCGACGCGGCAGCCGCGCTCGCGCGCGCCTGCGCCGCGCGGGCGCTCGATCGTGAAGAGATCGACCGTGTCGTCCGAGACAGCGGCGGCAACCCTCGGTTCGTCGAGGCGCTGGTACGTGACGTCGACCGCGACGGCGTACCGGCCCCGATCCGCGACGCCCTGCTCGCTCGAATCGCGGCGCTCGACGTTCCCACGCGCGACCTCCTGCAGACCGCGGCCGTGATCGGCGGCCGGGTGCCGCGCGCGTGGCTCGCACACGCATCGCCGCTCGGCCCCGAGCCTGCCGCCCGGACCGTCTCCGCCGCACTCGACGCGGGGGTGCTCGTGCACGACGGCGACGAGCACCTCGTATCCGCGAACGAGCTTCTCCGGCGCACGGTGCTGGAGACGCTCTCCCCGGCGGCCGAGGCGGGACGGCACCGAGCGATCGCGGTCGCCCTCGAACGCCTCGCCGGGAGCGCCACGGAGCTCGATCTCCAGTTCGAGCTCGCGCGCCACTGGGAAGCGGCGGACGAACCCGACGAGACGCTCCGGACACTGGCCGAGTGTGCACGCGCGGCGGTGCGGCAGCGCATGTACGACGCCGCGGCGGACGCGTACGAGCGCGCCATCGCGTGGTGGGATCGGGCGCGCGCACCCGAAGAAGCCGCGGACTGCGATCGGGCGACGTTGCTCGTGGCTGCCGCCGCGATCGCGGAAGCGACCGGGCGCGGCGCTCGCGGCGACGAGCTGCGCCACGCCGCGCTCGCCGAACCGCCACCGGCGGGTGCCGCGGCCGTCGACGCCGCGGCGCTGTTGCTCTGGAGCGGCCGGTGCACTGCCGGGCTGTACCGCTACGCGATCGATGCGCTCGGCCCGGAAGCCGCATCCGGCGCGGCCCGGGCGCGCGCCTTGCGGTTGGCGGCGTCGATCGAGCAACGATTGCACGATGGGGCGCTCGCGGGCGATGACGCCCGCGAGCTCACACGCCTGCTGGACTCTCTCGATGCCGCGACGAAGGCTCGCGCGTGGCTGGCCCTCGGCCGCGCTCACGACGCCGACGGCAACCCGGAGATCGCAGACCAGGCACTGCACGAAGCCGTCGCCCAGGCGCGCGCCACCGGTGAACCCGTGCCCCTCGTGGTCACGCTCGCAGCCCGGGCGGCATTCCTCGTCGCGGACGGCCGGCCCTCCGCCGCAATCGACTGCACCGACGAGATCGACGGCATCGTGACGCGCCACTCCTTGCGAGGGCTTGCCGACCACGCGGCGCACACGCGGGTGCGTGCCTACGCACTGCTCGGCGACTTGGCCGATGCGCGCGCCGCGCTCGCGCAGAGGCCCGTCCGGTCCGAAGACCGCGAGGCGCGCCACGCGACGGAGGCGTTCGTCGACCTCGTCGCGGGAGATCGCGCGGCGGCGCCTGCGCTCGAAGCAGTCGGCGGCGTCCTCGCGGCGGGCTGGAGCGCCCTGCTCGCGCTGCGCGCCGAGGCTGACTCGGCCGAAGCCGCTCGGCTCGCGCGTGACGACCGAGCCGCGGCGCAGGCCGAGCAACGAGCCCGCCGCCGCTTCGAGCGGTGGCAGGCGGCGCTCGCGGCGCGCGGCCGCGCGCACCCGCTCGCCCTCGCGTTCGGCGCCGGGATCGACTTCGAGCTGGCGCGGCTCGCGGGCGCCCCTCACGCCGAAGCCGCAAGCGTCGCAGGAGACCGGTTCGATGCGCTCGGACTCCGTCCGCTCGCCGCCTACTTCCGGTGGCGCGAGGGCGAGGCCCGGCTCGATGCCAACGATAGGGCGGCGGGCATCGACTTGTTGCGCAACGCCCGAGCGGCCGCGCGCGAACACGGCTACGGCGACGTCGATCAAGGTGTCACCGCGGCAGCGCGCCGCCACCAGATCCGGCTCGGACAGATGCGACCGGCGGCGCCCGCGCCCGACGACGCGCTCTCCGAGCGCGAGCTCGAGGTGCTCCGCCTGATGGTCGACGGTCGGAGCAACCCCGAGATCGCAGCGGCGCTCGTCATCAGCCGGCACACCGCCCGAGCGCATGTCTCCAACGTGCTGCGCAAGCTGGGGGCCGCGTCTCGTGCCGAGGCGGTGGCCACCGCTCACCGCCGCGGCATCATCTGACGGTTGAGGCCGAGCGCCCCGCGAGCAGGGCACGGGCACGTGGCGCCTCGTACAGGTCGAACTCGGGACTGAATGCGAGCGCGCGCCGAACGGCGTCGGCCGCGCCTGGGCCATCGCCGTTCGCGGCGTAGATCTCCGCGGCGTGATACCAGATCGACGCGTCCTCGACGCCGGGCGCGAGCGCGCGCTCGATCGACACGAGCGCCGCGTGCGGATCGCCCGCCGCGAGCTGCGCCCACGCCAGCGTGTCGTACGCGAGCGCGTCACGCCGCGCGGCGAGGTCGGCACGAGCGAGATCGAGCGCCCGTTCGGCGTCGAGTCCGCGCGTCGCGAGGAACCGCGCGACGTCGCGCCGGAACCCGACCTGCGCTTCGGCGGGAAGCGCGTCGACAGCCGCCAACGCGTCGTGCCAGAGCCGGCGGGCAGCCTCGTCGTCGCCGCGGGCGTGCGCGATGTCGCCGAGCGCCGCAAGGACGTGGAAGTCCGGTGTGCCGATGAGCTCGCCCGACCGCTCCCACCACCGCTGCGAGTCGTCGAGGTCGCCGAGCGCCGCCGATGCCTTGGCTTGCCCCTCGATCGCCGGCCCGTGCTCGGGCACGACGGCCAGGACATCCCGGAACACAGCCGACGCTTCCGCGTACCGGCCCGCCCCCCGGAGCAGCTCGGCGTACAGCACGCGGTAGTACACGGCGTCGACCGGCTGGTATCCCGCGGCGCCCGCCTCGATGATCGCCTGTTCGGCCGCAGCGATCGCGGTGGCCGTGTCGCCCGACGCGTGGGCCAGCCGGGCACGACGCGCCGACACCTCGGGCGCCGCGCCGATCCGATCGGCAAGCGTTCCGTAGTACTCGCGCGCGGCATCCAGATCGCCGAGCTCGAACGCCGCGTCGCCGACGATGGCCAGCGCGGCCTTGTGCGTCGGGTCGCGAGCAAGGACCCGGCCGGCCAGGTCGCGCGCCGCTTCGAAATCGTGCACGAACATGCGCGTCCCCGCCTTCACGAGGAGCGCGGACGGGTCGTCGGGACGCGCCGCGAGGACGCGGTCGATCTCCTCGTCGGCCTCGATCGCGCGGGCGGTGTCGTGTTGCGCGGTCGCCCACGACAAGAGGCTCGCCGCGAGCTGCGTACGGCTGGTGAGATCCCCGGGATCGGCCGCGACTCGCGCCTGCCAGAACGCGACCTCCTCGCCCACCGGTGACGCCGGCGCGGCCGAAGGCCGCTCGGTACGGACGCCCGGGGAAGGCGATGCGCCGCCACCGAGGGCGACCGTCGCGGCGGTGGCGACGATCGCACCCCCGACCGCGAACACGAACAGGCGCCGCACGAACGTCTGCATCAGGGATCCTTTCGACGAGAGGAGGCGCGGGGAGGGCGGCGGCCGCCCTCCCCGGGATCGCGCCTCAGCGGTTCGGCCGCCCGATGTACGGGAAGCCGGTCCGGAAGTTGCTGTCGTTGCCGACGCAGTCGCTCGGCACCGCACCGCCCGTGATGAGGTTCAGCTCGGTGTCGATGACGTCGTCGGCGAGGGCACGGCCGTTCGGGAAGGCCGTCGGTTGCGCGACGTCGATGGTCAGGACGTCAGGGAGCAGGAAGTCAGCGAGCGCATCGGCGGTTGCCTGGTCGTTCCCCAACGCCAGCAGCGTCCCGACGACGTTCGAACGGAAGTTCGTCTGGTCATCGGCAGGATCACCGCTGTTGAACGCGTCCTTGTCGGCGTCGGTCGAGTTGAACACGGTGTTGATCGCGGGCCGTCCCATCCGGTCGATCGTGTTCCACTGCGAGTCGGTCGTACGCGCCCACACGCCCGTCGTGGTGTCGCCGTCGGTGATCGCCGACTTCGGGACCTCCACCGTGATCGCAGTGACGTTCAACCCGCTGAAGAAGTTCGATCCCGTGCCGCCCGGGCAGAACTGCAGCCCGTTGCGGAACGCATTGAGATCGAAGAAGAACGGATCGTCGTGCAGTCCGGCGCGAACGCGACCGACGGCGCGGTTGGTGGCGTAGTCGCGAAGGGTCACATCGTGACCGGTGGAACCGACCGCTCCGAAGCCCGGACCGAACAGGATGTACGACTGGCGTCCGGCGCGGTTGGGACCGGTGAACGCGAGGGCGATCTTCCGGTCGGAGACCGCGTCGCCGTCGGTGTCGATCTCGAAGACGTACGGGACGCCCGGAGCGAACGTCTCCGGCGACTGCACGCCCGCGAGGGGGTTGACGGTCATGATGAGCACGACCTTGTCGTCGTGGCGGGGCGAGTTGAAGACGTAGACGTCGTTGATGTCGGTCCGGCCGTCGGCCTTGACGAGCGGGGCGTCGAGATGGTCGGCCGCACCGGCAGGCGACGCGGTGACGAGCAATGCCGCCGCGATTCCTGTCGCTGCGACCGCTCCTAGCAGCTTGCGCATGAATGTCGTCCTTTCCGGCGACAGCCGCGCGCGAGCGCGGGCCGAAGATTGCAGGAGCAGCCCGGAACACGCGCCGGCTGGTGCCAGTCGTTGGTCGGGCGGCACCGTCGCCACCCGCAGGTATTCGGAGCGGGCGAGCGAACGGATGCCGCGTTCGCGCCGGCGGTGCAGGCCATGCGCCACCGAATGGGTAGGACGGCCGCATGGATGCACGGGTCGCGGTCGTGACGGGAGCAAGCGCGGGGGTAGGCCGCGCCACGGTGCGGCGGCTCGCCGCCGAGGGCTACGACGTCGCGCTGCTCGCGCGCGGCGAGGACGGGTTGCGGGCGGCAGGCAAGGAGGTGGAGGTTGCGAGGAGGAGCTCGGGCCGATCGGGCTGTGGGTGAACAACGCCATGACGTCGGTGTTCGGGCTGTTCACCGACGTCGGGCCCGAGGAGTTCCGGCGCGTCACCGACGTCACCTACCACGGCTACGTGCACGGAACGCGCGCAGCGCTCGACCGGATGCTCCCGCGCGACCGTGGCGTGATCGTGCAGGTGGGTTCCGCGCTTGCGTATCGCGGCATCCCGGCGCAAGCCGCGTACTGCGGCGCGAAGCATGCGATCGAAGGCTTCACGGAGTCGGTGCGGTGCGAGCTGCGGCACTGCCGCAGTCGCGTCGAGATCGCCACCGTGCACCTGCCCGCGGTCAACACCCCGCAGTTCGACTGGGTCCTGTCGCGATTCGAGCGGCGCCCACAACCGGTCCCGCCGATCTTCGAGCCCGAGATCGTCGCGGAGGCGATCGTCGCGATGGCGGCCCGGCCTCGCCGCGAGATGTGGCTCGGTTGGTCGACCGTCCGGGCGATCCTCGGCAACCGGCTCGTTCCCGGGTTCCTCGACTGGTACCTCGGGCGCAAGGGCGTCGCGGCCCAGCAGACGGACGAGTTCGAGCACGCGAACCGGCCCTCGAACCTCTGGGAGCCCGTGCCCGGCGACTGGGGCGCTCGCGGCCGGTTCGACGACCGTGCCCGCGACTCGAGTCCCGCGATGTGGGTGAGTCGCCACCGTCGGGCCGTCGTGCGCGCGGCACTGGTCGCCGGCTCGGTCGCGGCGGCCGCACTCAGTCGTCGGTGAGGGGATGCGTCAGGCGGCGCCGCGACGCGATGCCGGCGCCGCGACGCCGCGCAGGAGCGTGTCCCAGTCGCGTGCGAATCGCTCGAGCGAGAAGCGCTCGCGAGCGGCTCGGCGAGCGCCGGCGCCGAGGCGCGCGGCCTCGTCGTGGTCGTCGATCAACCTCTGCATCGCCGTGACGAGCCGCGAGACGTCCGTATCGACGTAGCCCGACACCCCGTTCGTGACCGCCGTTGCCATCTCCGTCGTCGCCAGCCCGACGATCGGCATCCCGAGCATCATCGCCTCACACACCGCGAGACCGAGGCTCGTGTACCTGATGGGGTTGAACAGGAAACGGTACCGTGCCGCGAACTCCGGCAGTTCGCGCAGTGGCACCTCGCCGAGACCACCGAGCGCTTCGGAACCCATCCCCACGAGGTCGAGGGGAACACTTGCCCGGACGCGCTCGAACACGTCGAGCCCGAGCCGGCGGCCGCGCGCGGCAAGGTCGTTGACGACGACCAACCCGCGGCCGAGCTCGCCCGTCCACCGGTGGCCGCGGTCGGGTACGCCATGGTCGACGACGGTCGCAGGTGTGGGCCCCGCGTCCCACATGAGCGCGTTGAACGGCGTGACGTGCACAATCAACGCCTCGGAGCCGGCGGCAGGATGGCGCGTGTCGGTCGGGTGCTCGCGAGGCGGGTCGTGCTCGACGTAGACCTGTGGCACGGCGGTGCGTTGCCGGTCGGAGAGGATGTCGAAACGATCGACCGTCCAGTTTCGCTGCGATTGGTACAACACGACGTCGAGGTCGAGCGCGGCGACCTCCCCGGCGGGAACCTCGACGATGTTCGATGGCCAGTCGGCATTGCCCGCGCGCCCCGCGTATCCGGGCGAGTCACCCGGCCGAACGGGAACGAGGAACGCGTGTCCACACGCGGCGAGGTACTGCAGGTAGCTGCCATGGACGTGCCACGTCAGCACGCGCAGCGCCGGCGTCATCCGTCCTCGCGGTCCGGATTCTCGAGGCGGAAGAAGTTGCTCTCCGTGCCGTCGCTCTTTCGCTCCTGGTAGATGAAGCGCAGCCCGCGCTCCTCGAAGGTGTCGAACCACTCGTCCCAACCGACCTCCGTCAGCTCGCTGCCGCCGTAGCCGGGGAAGTCGAACCGCAGCACGCCGAGGTGGTCGCCGTGCTCCGTGCCAGCGACGGTCGCGGGCTTCGCACCGCGCGCTCGTGCCCAGGCGCGGATGACGTCGGGGTCGCGAGTGACAAGCGTCTGCCCGTCGTAGTCGGCATGCTCCTCGGGCCGGCTGATCTCTTTGGTGCTGTTCGCCACGTCAGAACCTCCGGATTCGTCCGCGCCCGCGAGCTACCCGCGCTCTCCAGCCGACAAACGATCCGCGCCGTCGAGCAGCGACAGTGCCTCGCGCACGACGTCGTCGGGACCGGTCGCAGCAGGCGGCACCAGCTCATCGAGTGCGAGGTGACGGCACCCGTCGCCGAGGCAGCGTCCGTCGCCCGGTCGCCCAAGTCGCGCGCGCACCAGAGGTTCGTCGAGTCCGACGCGGCGGTGGCGCGCCGCATCCAGCGGCGCCCACCGGCGTACGTCGGACGACCGGAATACCACGACACTCGGCGTCCCGACGGCCGCCGCGAGGTGTGAAACGCCGGTATCCGCGCACACGACGAGGCGCGCGTCGCGCACGATCGCGGCGAGCTCGCCGAGTGACGTGCGACCCGACACGTCCCGCACTCCGGTCGCGTGCACGCGCGCGGTCGTCGCCGCGACGAGCGCGCGCTCACGTGCGGACCCTGTGAACACCGGCAGGTATCCGAGCGCGGCCAGGTGGTCGGCCACGGCCGCGAACCGCTCGGCCGGCCACCGCCGCGCCGGCTGGTTCGTGCCCGGATGCAACACGACGTAGGGACGGCCGCCCGCAGCGACGAGGTGGGAAGCCGACCGCGCCTCGTCGTCGTGGACGGGAAACTCGAGCGTCGCGCCCGTGCCGGGAATGCCCAACCGCTGCAGCAGCCGGAGGTAGCGCGTCACCTCGTGCTCGTGGGGATCCCAGGGCAGGAACGCACCAGCCGGCGCCTCGATCCCGGCGGGAACGAACCCCGCGTTCGCGCGCGCACCCATCAGCGCGACGACGGCGTTCGTCACGAGTCCCGAGCCATGAAACTGGAGCGCGAGATCGAACTCACGCTCCTGCATCGAGCGCAGGAACGACAGCACGCTGCGCGCGTCGGGTTCGCGCTCGGGAAGGCCGGGGTATCCCGGAAACTCGACGAGCTCGTCGCAGTACGGCCACCGCTCGACGATCCAGCGCGCCGAAGGCAGCCCGACCAGCACGATCTGTGCGCCGGGTTCGGCCGCGCGCAGGGCGCGCAGCGCAGGCACGATGCACAGCATGTCGCCCAGCCCGGGCAGCGCCCGGAACACGGCGATGCGCATCCCCATCGAGTACCCGATCGCCGCCGCGGGGACACATGCCGCGCCTACTCGCCAGCTTCCGCGGGTACCTCCTTGGCCGTGCACCCCTGGTACTTCAACGCGGTCATCTACTCGGTCGACGTCTCGGCGTTCGCCGACTCGAACGCCGACGGGCGCGGCGACATCGCGGGAGTGACCGCGCGGCTCGACTACCTCACGTCACTGGGTGTCAACGCGCTCTGGCTCCAGCCGTTCCACCCGTCGCCGTTTCGGGACGACGGGTACGACGTGACCGACCACTTCAACGTGTCGGACCGTTACGGCGACCTTGGCGATCTCACGCAGCTGATCGAGGAAGCAGAGAACCGCGGCATCAAGGTGATCTCGGACCTGATCGTCAACCACACGTCCGACGAACATCCGTGGTTTCGCGAAGCGCTCCGCGACCCGTCGTCGAAGTTCCGTGACTACTACGTCTGGGCAGACGAGCCGCACGATGTCGGCGCCGTGCAACAGTTCCCGGGCGAGCAGGACGGCGTGTGGGCGCGTGAACCGGGAGGCCGCCAGTACTACCTGCACCGGTTCTACGACTTCCAACCCGATCTCAACCTCGCCAATCCGGTGGTCCGTACGCACGTCCTCAAGATCATGGAGTTCTGGTTGCGCCTGGGAGTGTCGGGCTTTCGGGTCGATGCGGCGCCGTATGTGTCGCGCAAGGCCGGCTGGGACCCGTCGGTGCGGGACCGCTACTCGTTCATCGAACAGATGCGCTCCGAGGTGGCCGCCGTGCGGCCGCACGGCGTTCTGATGGGCGAGACCGATGTCGACTCCGAGGAGTACGGGAAGTACTTCGCCGAAGGGCGGGGGATGAACCTGCTCCTCAACTTCTGGCTCAACCAGCACGTCTTCCTCGCGCTCGCACGCGAATCGTGCGAGCCGATCGTGCGTGCGCTGGAGGAGCTTCCCACACCGCCCGTCGGGTGCTGTTACGCGAACTGGCTGCGCAACCACGACGAGCTCGACCTCGAGCGGCTCGAACCGGGCGAGCGTGCGGAGGTGCTCGACGCGTTCGCGCCGGACGCTTCGATGCGCATCTACGGGCGCGGGCTCCGGCGACGGCTCGCACCGATGCTCGGCCACGACCCCGAACGCCTGCGTGTGGCGCATGCACTGCTGTTCTCACTTCCCGGCGTGCCGATCATCCGTTACGGCGACGAGATCGGCATGGGAGAGGACCTCGCGCTCCCGGGCCGAGTTGCCGTCCGGACGCCCATGCAGTGGTCGCGCGACCTCAACGCGGGGTTCTCGGCCGCCGGTCCGCTCGCGTTGTACCGACCGATCGTGCACGAGCAGCCGTATCGGCCCCAGGACGGCGTGAACGTCATGGACCAATGGGTCGACCCCGGATCGCTCCTGGAGTGCATCGCGCGGCTCGTACGCGCGCGCCGCCAGACACCGGAGATCGCATCGAATGCATTCGAGGTGCTCGACACGGGGGAAGACGGCCTCCTCGGCGTGCGCTATCCGGGTGCCGGCATCGACACCGTGACGCTCGTCAACATCACCGGTCGCCCGCTCGCCGGGAAGGTCAAGCCCCTCGAGGGCGCTGCGTTCGTGGGCGAGCTCGTCGCCGACCGTCGTTACGAACCACCGGTCGCGCCGGCGCGCGTCGACCTCGGACCGTACGGGTACCGGTGGTTCAAGCTCCGCCCCGGATGAGGCGTCGCCTGCGGTCATGACGCAAGGCTGCCGCCGCGGCGTTGGCGCCACACGCACCGTGCACGCCGCCGCCGGGGTGCGCCGACGCCGACGCGAGGTAGAGGCCACGCACCGGGGTTGCCGCCGTGCGCGCGCTCGGCCGCGGGCGGAAGACCACCTCCTGGTGGAGTTGCGATGTTCCTCCGTTGATCGCGCCACCGACCAGGTTGGCGTCCGCGGCCTGCAGCGAACGCGGCGTGAGGACGTGACGGTCGACGATCAACTCGCGGAAGCCCGGCGCCAGCTCTTCGACGATCTCCTCGAGGCGTTCGGCGAACCCGCCGGTCTCCCGCGCGTCCCAGTTGCCGGTGATGCCACCGACCGGATCGCGCCGGATCCGCTGGGGAACGTGCGTGTACGCCCATGCCGTCTCCGTCCCGGCCGGCGAGCGCGACGAGTCGCACAGGCTCATCTGGCCGACGACCAGGAACGGCCGCGCCGGGACCGAGCCGGTCGCGAGCTGGGTGGCGACGTCGCTGAGATGGTCGATCCCCTCCGCGACGTGCAGCGTCCCCGCACGGCGCGCCGGTTCGGACTTCCACGGGATTGGCGCGTGCAACGCCCAGTCGACCTTCACCGTCGCGTTGTCGTACTGGAAGCGCCGCACGTCGTCGACGACGGCGGACGGGAGGTGCTCCGGCCCGACGAGGTCGAGGTACAGCGAAGGAGCGCCGGTGTCGGCGAGCACGGCGCGCCGTGCTGGTATCTCGGCCCCGGCCGCCGTACGAACCGCGACCGCGCGACCATCGCGCACGACGACGCGGGTCACAGGCATCGAGCACAGCACTACCCCACCCCGGGACTCGAGTCGCCGTACCAGCGCAGCAGTCAGCGCGCCCGCGCCTCCTTCGGGGACCGGGAATCCGTGTTGCTGCCCGAGGCAACACAACAACCAGCCGAAGAAGCCGCTCAGCGGGGCCTCCGGCGAGAGGTCGGCGTGGAGCGCATTGCCCGCGAGCAACATCGCGGGCGCGCGTCCCCCGAACCGCTCTTCTGCGAGTCGCCGGACGGGCAGCAGCGAGAACCGCGCGAACCGCAGCAGATCTCGACGGAGCCCGAGCGCGAGACCCATGGCCGGGACGATCGGTGGAAACGGGCGCAGCAGGACGTCGACGACGTGGTCGCTCACGGCGAGCCACTCGTCGTACATGGCGCGCCAGGCGTCGCCGTCGCCGGGGTGGGCGTCGTCGAACGAGGCGGCCGTCTCGTCGACGTCGCGCGACAACACGACTCGCTCGCCCTCGCCACCGGGATGCGCGACGACGAGTGGAGCGTGCTTCCATCGCAAGCCGTACTCCTCCAGGCCGAGATCACGCATCACAGGCGACGCGACGGCGAGCGGATAGAACGCGCTGAACATGTCGTGCACGAAGCCCGGTCGCGTCAGCTCGCGGCTGCGGACCGCGCCACCCGGTTCCGGTTGCGCCTCGAGGACGGCAACGCTCCATCCGGCATCGGCGAGCACATTCGCCGCAACCAGACCGTTGGGTCCCGCACCGATCACGACCGCATCCGGCATGGTGGCAGTCCTACCCGGGTACGCGCGGAAGCGATCGCACACCGCACACCCCCGGAGGGCCGTGATGACCGCCGACAATTACGCCGCGGGCTCGACCGGTGCCGCAGCAGACGTTCTCGAGATCGTCGCCCGTGACCACCGCGAGGTCGAGCAGCTCTTTCGCCAGTTCGAGACGGCCGATCCGAGCAGCGACATCGCGCGCGCGACCGCCGAGCGGATCATCCGTGAGCTCTCGGTGCACGCAGTCGTCGAGGAGGAGATCCTCTACCCGGCGCTGCGGGAGGTCGGAGGCGGCGACGCCCTGGCCGACCACGCGCTGGAGGAACATCAGGAGCTGAAGGAGACGCTCGCCTCGGTCGACGGCAAGCCGGTGTCGGACCCCAGCGTCCGGGCGAACCTCGCGCGGGTTCGCACGCTGGTCGAACGACACGTCGGCGAAGAGGAACGCGACGTCTTCTCCCACATGCGGGCCCTCGGCGAGGAACGGCTGATGCGTATCGGGACGATGCTCGAGACCGCCAAGAAGACGGCGCCCACGCACCCGCACCCGAACGCGCCGAACACGCCACCCGGCAACGTGATCGCCGGCATGGCGGCTGCCGTCGTCGACCGCATGCGCGACGCCCTCCGGTCCGTGCGGACGTAGCGGACGAATCGGGCACTCAACGTCGTCGCCGTAGTCCGATTGAGCCAGAACACCGCTTCACCCGGAACAAGATCGGTTCGATACAGCCCCCGTGGACGAGCGGGCCGCGTTCCGGGAAGTCGACGACTCCATCACCGCGCTGCTGGTGCACCTCGTCCGGTCGCTCGCCGCCCTGTTCAGCGCGTTCCTCGTCGCCCACTTCGTCGCGGAGGTCGCCGACGTGCCGTCCGACGCGCTCGTCGCACGCGGGGGACTCTTTGCAGTGCTGGCGACCGTGTCGATCTTCTTCGCGGAAGCGGTACCGATCCGCAAGGCGGTACAGGTGCAGCGCGCGACCATCGCGGCTCGCGAGGAGATGCTGCGCCGGGAAGCGGCGCGGCATCAGTTCGCCGCCGACCTGCAGGATGCCCTGGAGATGGCCGACAGCGAGGCCGACGGGCTCGAGGTCGTGGCGCGGGCCTTCGAGCAGGTCGCCGGCCGGCCCACCGAGCTCCTGCTCGCGGACTCCAGCCGCGCTCACCTGCGGCGTGCAGTCGTCCACGCGCCCGACGGCGTCGTGCCCGGCTGCCAGGTCGACACGCCGTGGGCGTGCCCGGCAGTCCGCCGCGGCCAGACGCTGGCGTTCGCGTCGACCAACGCACTCGCGGCCTGCCCGCACCTGCGGGATCGGCCGACGATGACGGGCGACAGCTCCGCGACCTGCATCCCCGTCACGGTGCTGGGGACGCCGACCGGCGTCATCCACGTACTCGCGCGCGAGGACCAGCCGGTGGAACAAGAAACCGTCGCGACACTCGAAGCACTCGCACGCCAGGCCGGCGCACGCATCGGCGTGCTGCGCGCGATCGCCAGCACGGAGCTCCAGGCATCGACCGATCCGCTGACGGGACTCGTCAACCGGCGGCGGCTCGAGTCCGAGATTCGCCGGTTGAGGGAAACGCTGAGCGACTATGCGTTGATCCTCGCGGATCTCGACGAGTTCAAGCGCCTCAACGACACCTATGGCCACGAGACCGGCGATCGCGCGCTGCGCCTGTTCGCGCGCGTCCTCGAGCGCGTCACCCGCGACAACGACGTCGCATGCCGTTACGGCGGAGAGGAGTTCGTCGTCGTGCTTCCCGACGCGCGCCTGCAGGACGCCGTCGCGGTGGTGGAACGGGCCCGCCTCGAGCTCATCTCGCTACTTGCCAACGGAGACGTTCCGCCGTTCACAGCGAGCTTCGGTATCGCGCACTCTGGGTACGCCTCGCAGTTCGACGAGGTCATGCGGCTGGCGGACGAAGCGCTCTTCGCGGCAAAGCAAGCGGGGCGCAACCGGCACGTCGTGGCGGAGCCGCCCGCACCCGTCGCCGCCGGCTGAGGAATTCGGCGTTACGCGTCGAGAGCGCTCGGGTCGGGCGGGACGTCGACCGCGTGGTCTTCCAGCGCGCTGAGCGGAACGACGTCGAGCGCACGTTCATGGGTCGAGGCGAGCACGACCGGCGCGGCGACGCCGTCGTGGTACGCGCGCAGCCAGTTCACCGCCGTCACGCACCAACGGTCGCCCGGCACGAGCCCCGGGAACCGGTACTGGGGGATCGGCGTCGTGAGGTCGTTGCCGATGCTGCGCTGGTGCGCAAGGAACTCGGCCGTCATCACGGCGCAGATCGTATGACTGCCCACGTCCTCGGGTCCGGTGTTGCAGCAGCCATCGCGATAGAAGCCCGTGACAGGGTCGGTCCCGCACGGCTCGAGCTCACCACCCAGCACGTTGCGCTCCACCATGGTCGCCCAGTCTCGCCCGCGACGCATGGCGCGCGGCAACCGCGGGACCTTCGGCCCTGCCGTGACGGTGCCGCAGGGCACAGGCTGGGCGGAGCCGACGGAGAGGAGCACGACGATGCGGCGCCGCCCCGAGACCCGCCGGTGGCCCGACCGGGCCGCCGGCCGCCCGCGAGTTGTCGTGGAGTACGAGGACGACGCGGTCGCGTACAGCATCAAGAAGGTCCTCGAGGCCGAAGGCTACGACGCCGCCGTCTGTCCGGGCCCGCGTGACCTGCCGGCCGGGCATTGCCCCCTCGCCGCAGGGCACGAGTGCGAGCTCGCGACCGGCGCCGACGTGGTCGTCAACGGCCTCGACCTCGCGCTCGGGGCGAACCGCGCCGTGCTGCACGCGCTCCACGAGCGAGTCCCCGGCCTACCGGTCGTCGTCGAAGTGCCGCTCCAGCGCCGCGAGCACCATGCCGACGCGCTCGAAGGCGCGAGCGAGCTGCGATTCCCGATGACCCGCGAGACACTCGTGCGCGCCGTCCGCGACGCCCTCACACCCGGCTGAGCCGAGGCGCATCCGTACCAGCCGGGCATAATCGTCGCCTGCGCCCGTAGCTCAGGGGACAGAGCGGCGGACTTCTAATCCGTTGGTCGGAGGTTCGAATCCTCCCGGGCGCGCAACGCGCGCAGACGCATGCGGATTCGGTGTTCCGGCGACCCGGCGTGCGGGTACTCGTCAGAGCCACAGGGCCGGAAGCCGACCGACTCGAAGAGACGGCCGATGCGCGCGATGGTCTACCGCGGGCCCTACAAGATCCGCGTCGAGGAGAAGGACGCCCCGCAGATCGAGCACCCGAACGACGCGATCGTCCGGGTGACGCTCGCGGCGATCTGCGGATCGGATCTCCACCTCTACCACGGCATGATGCCGGACACGCGCATCGGCCACACCTTCGGCCACGAGTTCGTCGGCATCGTCGAGGAGGTCGGCTCCTCGGTGCGGAACGTGAAACGGGGCGACCGCGTGATGGTCCCGTTCAACATCTACTGTGGCTCCTGCTTCTTCTGCGCCCGCGGCCTGTACTCCAACTGCCACAACGTGAACCCGAACGCGACCGCGATCGGCGGGATCTACGGGTATTCGCACACCTGCGGCGGCTACGACGGCGGCCAGGCGCAGTTCGTGCGCGTGCCGCTCGCCGACGTCGGACCCGCCATCGTGCCTGACTGGATGGCCGACGAGGATGCCGTCCTGTGCACCGACGCGCTCGCGACTGGTTACTTCGGCGCGCAGTGCGGCGACATCGAAGAGGGCGACGTCGTCGTCGTGTTCGGCGCCGGCCCGGTAGGCCTCTTCGCGGCAAAATCCGCCTGGTTCATGGGGGCGGGCCGCGTCATCGTGGTCGACCACCTCGAGTACCGGCTGGAGATGGCCCGGACGTTCGCGCATGCCGAGACGTACAACTTCGCCGAGTGTCGCGACGTCGTCCTCGAGCTGAAGAAGGCAACCGGGTACCTCGGCGCCGACGTCGCCATCGATGCCGTCGGGGCCGAAGCCGACGGCCACTTCCTACAGCACGTCACCGCCGCGAAGCTGAAGCTCCAGGGCGGATCACCGGTGGCGCTCAACTGGGCCATCGACGCGGTCCGCAAGGGCGGCACGGTCTCGGTCATGGGAGCGTACGGCCCCATGTACAGCGCAGTGAAGTTCGGTGACGCGATGAACAAAGGACTCACGATCCGAACGAACCAGTGCCCGGTGAAACGGCAGTGGCCGCGGCTGTTCGAGCACATCCGGAACGGTTACATCACACCGTGCGAGATCGTGACACATCGCTTCCCGCTCGACGAGATCAGCCAGGCGTACCACATCTTTGCGTCGAAGCTCGATGGTTGCGTCAAGCCGCTCGTCGTGCCCGACGCCGCGTGAGGTGACGAACCATGGTCTACATCGCCGAGAAGCCCGCGCTTGCGAAGTCGAGCGACGAGCTTCGGGTCCTGATCCCGGGCTGGGGTGTCGACCTCGACCCGACCGTCCGTCCGTCGGTGCCGCGCGAGCGGTTCGACCTCGATACCGGCGCGCACTGGGAGTTTCCGGAGCGCCAGCCCGAGCGGTGGCCGCGGGAACGCTCGCTGGAGCACAAGTTCCTCACCCCCGTGTTCGGGACGTCGTGCCCGCCGCGTGGCCTGTCGGGACTCATCCGCCGGCACGCCTACGAGCGCTACAGCGAGGGGCACACCGCGCACTGGTTGCTGCTCGTTGCCGGTGACCGCGTCGACGCGTGGGGAAACCACGTCCGCTCGCTGTTCACGTTGCGGCCCGACAACCCGATCACCCAGACGGGGGTGCTGAGCGAACTCGCGTGCAACGGCTGGGCCGCGCGCTTCGGAACCCGGCGCGCCGACCGCCGGCACCAGTGGCTCGACCCCCTGATCGTCGCGGGTCCCTGGCTGCTCGCGGGCCGGTACGCCGTGCGGGCGGCGCGGCGGCGGCGCGCACGACGAGCGCCCGCCGCGAGGTGACGCCACTCAGGCCCAGCGGAGCACGGCGCCGACACCCTCGGTCGGGCCGCCCGCACGCGGCACGATCCATACGCCGGCACCGGTGCCGAGTGCCGCGCGCAGCGCGACGTCGGCAAGGCGCCCTGCGCGGGGGAAGGCGACGCCGAGGTCGCGCAGGCGCTCCGGGTTCGTCCCGACCGGAGTGGCGTCGCTGCCGAACCACGCGCGGCGGTCGTCGCGGGCGTCATCGTGCAACAGCAGCACGCCGACTTGCGCGGCGTTCAGTGCGGCGATCGTGGCTTCGACGCCGTCGGAAGCGCGATCGCGTTGACCTCGTTCCTCGCGGAACTGTTCCAACAACTCGACCGTCGCCCTCGCAGCGGCGGCCGCAACCCAGCGCTGCGTCGCCGCCTCGATGTCGTCGGCCGAGCCGTCGCGGCCGCGCCCACCGGGCACCTCTTCGATGTGCTGCACAAGACGGTCGGGAAGGTGTTGTTCGAGCAACTGGCGAGCTCGCACGTCGCCCGCCACCACGATGAGCTCGGCATTCACGGCATCGCTCGCGGTCCGCACTCGGTCCGCGACCTCGCGCGCATTCGCGTCCCAGGTGTTCTCGGCGCGCTGCTGGAATCGACGCTGAGACCAGCCGCCGCCGTCGACCTTGCGAACGGGGAAGTCGTCGCCGTCGACCGAGAGCTCGTCGCTCCCGCGGCGACCGACGACCGTGATGTCGGCTCCGACGCGGTCGGCGACGACGAGCACGTAGGGCGGCGACGCTTGGCGCCACTTCACGAGCGGCGCGAGCAGTGGAAGCGCGCTCCACGTCGCAACGTCGCCCGCCTGTTCGTCGCTGCCGTGCTCGACATGCACGACGGAATGCGCGTCGGCGAAGGCCGCCAGGCAGGCACCCCGCGTGTGCGCGTCGGGCACGAGCGGGTCGATGCGCTCGAGCACCGTGCTCGGCGCACCCTGCTCGGCGAGCGACTCGCGCAGTGCGCGCCACCGCTGCTGCGCGAGCTGGCTCGCGTTCTCGATGTCGCCACGGGTCGTCAGGTAGACGCTCGCGATGTCGCCGTCGTGTTCGGCGAGCGCCCGCACTTCGGGCGCTCGTACGGCGAACCGCGGGACGGTGCCGGCCGCTTCCATGGCGTCACTCCGCTCCCGGTGCCGGCCGTCGGGGCGGCGTCTCCGGGTCGGGCCACTCGCCGCCGCCCTGCATGTTCTCGCGACCGACGTTCTGCTGTTGCACGACGACAGTGCCCTCGTCGGTCTCGATCGGCTCGCTCGTGAAGAGTGAGGCTTCCGGATCGTCGGGCGTCGAATCGTCTCGTTCTTCGTACGGCATCCTCCAGTGATTCCCGCCGTGGCGTAGGCGGCAACCCTCACGCGCGGGTCGCCACCTCCAGCGGGAGACCTGCAGCAGACCACTCCTCCTTGCCGCCGACGTAGCGGCGGACGTCGGCGTAGCCGAGCTGGTCGAGCCGGCGGGCCGCGACGTGGCTGTTGTTGCACGCCGCGTTGGAGCAGTACACGACGATGGTGCGGTCGCGGTCCGGCGCCACGAGCGGCGCCTGCGCGTCGAGCGCATCCGGCGGCAGGAGCAGCGCTCCCGGGAGGTGACCGGACTCGTAGTACGCCGCGGGCAGCACCTCGAGCACCACTGCGCTGCCGCTGTCGACCAGCGTCTTGACCTCGGTCGTGCCGATCCCGGTGATCATCGAACCTCCTCGTCTCCCGAACTATGTGCGTTCGCACGCATCTTACAATTGCGTGCGCGCGCACGCAAGCGGGAGTATGATGCCGGCATGGGATCGAGCGACGAGCGCATCGAGGCGTGGCGGCTCCTCCTCCAGACCCACGCCGCAGTCCTGCGCGCGATCGAGCGCGACCTCGCCCGCGCCGGCCATGTCCCGCTCACCTGGTACGACGTCCTCCTCGAGCTCAATGCCGCGCCCCGGCGCCGGCTACGGATGCAGGAGCTCTCCAATCGTGTGGTCTTGAGCCGCACCCGCGTGAGCAGGCTGGTCGACGAGATGGCAGCGAACGATCTTGTCGTCAAGGAGCCCGACGAACAGGACCGCCGGTCGACGTTCACGGTGCTGACCGCCACCGGTCGCACCGCACTCCGGCGCGCCGCGCCGGTCTACCTCGACGCCATCGAGCGGCATTTCACCCGGCATCTCGGCGATCGAAGGCGTGCGGCGATCATCGACGCTCTGCGCACGGTGCTCGCTGCTCAGGATGTCGTCGAAGGTCGTGGTCGGTCAGTAGTGCCACGGGTACGGTGACCAGTCGGGTCGCCGCTTCTCGAGAAAGGCGTCGCGGCCCTCTCTCGCTTCGTCGGTCATGTAGGCGAGCCGGGTCGATTCCCCTGCGAAGAGCTGCTGGCCGACCAGGCCGTCGTCGACCAGGTTGAACGCGTACTTCAGCATCCGCTGCGCGGTCGGGCTCTTGCCGTTGACGAGGCGTCCCCACTCGAGGGCGGCCGCCTCCAGGTCGGCGTGCGCAACGACCGCGTTGACCATGCCCATCCGGTGCGCGCTCTGCGCGTCGTACTCCATGCCGAGGAAGAAGACCTCGCGCGCAAACTTCTGGCCGACCTGGCGCGCAAGGTACGCCGAGCCAAAGCCGCCATCGAAGCTCGCGACGTCGGCATCCGTCTGCTTGAACCGCGCGTGTTCGCGGCTCGCGATCGTCAGGTCGCTCACCACGTGCAGGCTGTGTCCTCCACCCACCGCCCAACCCGGCACGACGCAGATCACGACCTTGGGCATGAAGCGGATGAGCCGCTGCGCCTCGAGGATGTGCAGCCGGCCGGTGCGTGCGGGATCGGGCGTACCGCCGTCGCCACCCGCGTACTTGTAGCCGTCGTCGCCACGGATTCGCTGGTCTCCACCCGAGCAGAACGCCCAAACGCCGTCGCGCGGCGACGGCCCGTTGCCCGTCAGGAGCACACAGCCGACGTCGGGCGACATCCGGGCGTGGTCGAGCGCGTGGCACAGCTCGTCGACCGTCTCGGGCCGGAACGCGTTGCGTACCTCGGGCCGGTTGAAGGCGATGCGGACGGTGCCGTGCTCGACTGCCCGGTGGTAGGTGATGTCGCGGAACGCGAACTCGTCGACGGCACGCCACGCGGCCGGCTCGAACAGCTCGGAGACCATGCCACCAGCGTCGCGCATGCTCACCTGCGTGACCGAAGCCGGCGTCAGCGGGTCGACACGCCGAGCAGGCCGCGCCGTTCGAGCACGGGCCCGAGCAGGTCGACGAAGTTGTCGACGTAGAAGCGGTCACGGGCGATTGCGGTGATGCCCTGCGCGTCCATGCTGCGCTCGAACCGGCCGACCGGGTTGCGCCCGCCTTCGACGTGCGGGAAGTCGGACGAGAACAGGCACACCTCGTCGCCCGCGTTCGCGATCGTCCAACCCGTGTCTTCGTGCGGGTACGGCGTGGCCCGGATCTGGCGGCGGACGTACTCGCTGGGCTTGTACTCCATGCGCTGGAGCCGGTCCTCGTTCTTGCGGAACGCCTCGTGCGCGGAGTCGAGCATCCGCATCCATCCCGGAAGCCACGACGCTCCGAGCTCGACGACGCCGACGCGGAGATCGGGATGGCGCATCAGCACACCGTCGATGACGAGCGCATTCAGCGTCTGCATGACCGGCAACGGGATCGACATGTAGTCGATCGACTTGAAGTTGGTGTCGCCGCCGTGGAAGTCGGGAACCGGCGGCAAGCCGTTCTCGAAGAACGCGGGTGGCATCACGTTGGCACCCGCGCCGGCGACGTGCAGCACGACGGGGACCCCCGCTTCGGCGCATGCCCCCCACATGGGCTCGAGGCCGACGTGGCTCGGCGAATGCGTCGGTGGCGGGTACTGGCCGACCCAGATCGCCGCCGCGCCGCCGTCGATCGCGGCACGCGTCAGTGCGAGTGCGGCGTCGATGTCACCCACCGGCACGACGACGACCGGCAGCAGGCGCGGATCGACCGAACACCAGTCGAGCACCGCGCGGCGCTGCGCCTCGGCGAGCGCGACCGCAAGCGCCGGGTCACCGTCGCGGTCGAAGCGCAACACGTGCGGGCTCGTGAACGTGTCGAAGACGAGCTGGCTCGCAAAGCCGAGGAGATCGAGCGCCGCCGGCCGGTCACCGTTGAGGAACGAGCCGGTTGCCGCGAAGTTCTTCCGCAGCAGTATCTGCGCCGCGTCCTCGGCTCGGTACGCGGGATCGGCGTGCATGCGCCGGGCGCGATCGACCTCGCTGTCGGGCTCACCGCTCGAAGACCACACGCAGGGGAAGCGGTCGATCGTCGCACGGTCGAGGTACGGGTGGAGCCAGTCGGGCTCCTCCATGATGTGGGAATCGGCGTCGTGCATCAGTCGCGTCGCGTACGGCACGGCCGCGACGATACGGCGATCAGTCGACGATTGCGAAGGCACGCACGGGAAAGGTCCCCATGCCGCGGACGCGCACGGGTACCGCGAAGAAGCGGAACGCTCGGGAGCCGAGCGCGTCGAGACCGCACAGGTGCTCCACGATCGGTATGCCGGCCCGGAGGAGCTGCGTGTGCACGGGGCGTTCGCCGGTCGCGATGTCGTCGATGTTGAGCGAGTCGATGCCGACGAGCGCGACACCGCGCTCCACGAGCGCGCCGGCGCACTCGGCCGTGAGGAAGGGGTGCCCGTGGCCGTAGGCATCCGTGCGCCAATGGCGGTCCCATCCCGTCCGGAACAGCACCGCACGTCCCTCCACGGCGACGCCGTCGAGGACCCCGGACCCGATCGCGCGGTCGCCGGGCGGCGGGTCGAGGACGATGCCGTCCAGGTTCGCGAGCCGCTCGAGCGGGAGACCCGCCAGGTCGGCTCCGTCGGGGAAACGATGCGACGGCGCGTCCAGATACGTGCCCGTGTTCGCCACCATGTCGATCCGCGCGATGTGGAACTCGGTCCCCGGGGCGTAGTGCGAACGCGACTCCTCGCGCGAGAGGTGATCGCTCACGACGGGGCCGGGGATGCCCGGGTAGGTGACCATGGCGTGTTCGACGACGTGGTTGCAGTCGACCAGGCGACTCACGGTGTGCTCCGCATCTCGGCGACCACGGGACGATGATCGCTCACGACCGGCTCGGGCACCATCACGTGCGCGAGCTCGAGATCCGAGGTCGCGGCGATCCAGTCGATGCGCCGCCGCGGAGCGCGTGCCGGCGAGGTCGGTCCGGAGGGCGCGGCCGTGTAGCCGTGTGCCCCGAGGAGTGGTTCGACGGCAGGCGGTTCGAGGTTGAGGTCGCCGGCGAGCAGCCGAGGAGCCGGCCGCTCGTCGAGCGCGTGCAGCAAGAACGCGAGCTGCTCGGGTGCCGCACCGCCGCGGTGCTGAAGATGCGTACACGCGACCGACACGGTGAGACCGGGAGTTCGCACCGTGGCGAGGAGCGCGACACGCCGCTCGTGACCGGCGCGTCGGGGCAGCTCGACGACCGCGACGTCGCCGACGACTCCGCGAGCGCAGATGGCGTTGCACTGCCAGCCGCCGACAGGGGTACGCCGCGCGGGCGCGGTCGCAACGTCCATGCCGAGGTGCCGAGCGATGACCGTCGGCTGGTCGCGGAACAACGAACGCGCCGATCCCCGGTCGAGCTCTTGCAGCGCGAGCACGTCGGCGTCGAGCGATCGGCACGTCGCGAGCAACCCGCCGTGGCGGAACGTGATGCCGGCCCTACCGACCGCGCCGTGGCGCGCGTTGAACGTCGCGGCGCGAACGACCGCCGGCGGGTCAGACGCCAAGCAACTGGCGCCGCACGACGGGTGGGACGAAGAACCACTCGTGCGCGTCGGCGTGGTACAGGCGCGTCTGCACGCCGGGTCTCCGGACGACCGACCGCGGATCACGGCCCTTCGACGCGATACCGAACGTCCAGAAGGCCCCTGGGTACGTCGCGATCGCGGTCCACAACAGGTCCGCGTGCGCGAAGCGCTTCGACAACGCCGTGAAGCAGCTCCGCACCGTGTCGGGATGGAAGTGGATCGACTCGGTCTGCGCGACGAGAAATCCGTCGTCGCGCAGCGCCGCCTGGCACAACGCGTAGAAGTCGTCCTCGAACAGCCGGGCCGCCGGACCGATGGGATCCGTGAGGTCGACGAGAATGGCGTCGAGACCGCCGCTCAGTGCGGCCATCGACTCGAAGGCGTCGCCCGGACGAACCTCGACTCTCGGATCCGTCAGCGCCTCGCGAGCGACCTCGTAGTGCTTGCGCGCGAGGTTCACGACCTCCTCGTCGAGCTCGAGCAGGTAGACGTGCTCGATCCCGGGATGCTTCAGCACCTCCGCGACGAGGTGCACGTCTCCACCACCGACGATCGCGACGTCGCGCGGCGCCGGGTGGGCGTGCAGCGCCGGGTGGGCGAGCATCTCGTGGTACACGTACGTGTCGAGGTCGGTCATCTGCACGATGCCGTCGAGCGCCATGACGCGTCCCAGCCGGGGCGACTCGAACAGCAGCACGTCCTGGTACTCCGTCCGCCGCTGCTCGAGCACCTCGACCACGTCGTACGACGTCTGCGACGCCGAGAAGGGCTCCGCCTCCTCGAACCGGTCGAGCGGCACCCCGCGCGTCAGGAACCGGCACGCGACGCGTTCGGGCTCGAAGATCTCCGACAGCACGGCGATGATCGCGTCGAGGTCCGCGGAGTCGCCGCAGGTGAAGAAGTCGGCGGCCACGTAGTCGTACTCGGGCCACGTGTGGAGCGCGAGGTGGCTCTCCGCGATGACGGCCACGCCCGACACCCCGTGCGGCGAGAACTGGTGGACGAACACCTCGATGAGCGTGACCTTGCCCGCCTCGGCCGCGCGCTCGAGCGCGACACGCGCGACATCGACGGAGTTGAGGTGCTTGGCGCCCCACAGCTCGCATATCGCGTGGCGTCCGACCGGCGACTGGTCCACTCCACCTCCTCGGGCCTGCAAGCCGCCCACGCTACCGTCGGGCCAAACCGCCGAAGGATCCGACTAGCATTCCCGGGTCCCTGGTGGTTGTAGCTCAGTCGGTTAGAGCGTCGGGTTGTGGTCCCGAAGGTCGGGGGTTCGAGTCCCCTCAGCCACCCTGTCGACGGCGCGGGCCACGGCCCGCGCCGTCACGTGCACAGCTCGACCACCCGGGCGCGCGCCGCGGCGGCGTCCGCGGCGACGACGACATCGTGCACCACGCCCCTGACGGCCCGCCGCTCGACGCGCACGGCGACGTCGGCCGTCAACGCCAGCAAGGCCAGCGGGTCGTGCAGCACGAGTGGGTGCCCCCAGGCGTCGACCTCGGGCACCGCACGCGCGATCGCCGCGCGTTCATCGTCCGTACAGACGACCGTCACCGTCGTGTCGAGCGGGACGACGAGGAGCGGGTGACCTCGCCGCAGCACGAGGTCGGCGGCGGCGGGGTCCTGCGCGACGTTCCAGTCGACGGTGACGAGCTCGCCGCGGTGGACGAGCGGAGCAAGCAGCCCGCCCATCAGGGCGACACGTCGCGGAAGCCGCGGTGCGCCGGCAACGTGCGTCCACGGCCCGATCGCGAGCAGCGCGTCGGCGCCGTCGAAACCCTCGGGCGGCGGTCCGGCGACGACCGGGACTTCGGGGTGTCCCGCACGCGCGAGCAGCTCACGGGCGATCCCTGCCCGGCGCGCGACATCACCGTCGACGGTGCTGACGCCCACGACGTCGACGTCGGGGTGGCGCAGCGCGCACCAGAGCGCGATCGCATCGTCGGGGTCGCCGCCGACGTCAGTGTCGATCCAGCACCGCACGCAGGGCATCCTCGAGGCGCGGGTGCGCGAACCGGAAGCCCGACTCCTCCAGGCGCGCCGGCACGACGCGCATGCTGTACAGGAGCAGTGTCTCGACCAGCTCGCCGCCGTAGCGGAGCTTCAACGGCAGCAGCGGCGTCGGCAGCAACGCCGGACGCCGGAGCACGCGCGCCAGGGTGCGGACGAACTCCGAGTTCGGTACCGGATTCGGCGCGGTGCTGTTGACGGCACCCCGCAGCGATGGCGTGTCGATCACGTGGCGGATTGCCGCGACGTGGTCCGCCAGCGTGATCCACGACATCCACTGGCGTCCGGACCCGATCCTCCCGCCGAGCCCGAGCCGGAAGGGCAGGAGCATCCGCGCCAGCGCGCCGCCATGGCTCGCGAGCACGATCCCCGTGCGCAGTTGCACGGCGCGCACGCCGGCGTCGGCCGCGGGTCGCGTCGCGGCCTCCCACTGCGTGCACACGCGGGCGAGGAAGTCGTCTCCCGCGCTGCCGTCCTCGGTGAGCACCTCGTCGCCCCGGTCGCCGTAGTAGTTGATGCCCGAAGCGGAGATGAACACGCGAGGCTTGCGTGCTCGGCTCGCGACCGCGGCCGCGACGGTCTCGGTTCCCTTCACACGGCTTCCGAGGATGCGTGCCTTCTGGTCGGCCGTCCACCGCCTCGCGCCGATCCCTTCCCCCGCGAGGTGCACGACCGCGTCGAGCCCTTCGAGCGCCGGTGCATCGATCCGGCCCGACTCCGGGTCCCACCCGATGTCGTCGCCGCCGGTGACCGCACCGCGGCGGAGGCGCAGCACGCGGTGACCGTCGGCCCGAAGGGATTCGGCCAAGGCGGTGCCGATCAGCCCGCCCGCGCCACTGATCGCAACGTCCACGCCCGTGCACACTAAACTAGCGGATCCAACCGAGCGCCCCTAGCTCAATTGGTTAGAGCATCAGACTCTTAATCTGCAGGTTCCGGGTTCGAGTCCCGGGGGGCGTACTCACCGGCTCGTACGGTCCTACTGGCCCGGCCGTTCTCATGGCGCTCTGCTGCCCCAGGGGGAACGCAACGCCATACGAATCGGCGCTCCCCCGCTACGTTGCACGAGATGCCTCCCGAGATCACGGCGATCACTCGAGCGGGTGAGGCGACGCCACGCACGCCGGCGCAAGCGCGCATCGTGGCCGCCGCGGTGGAGCTGTTCGCGGTTCACGGCGTCGGTGGGACCTCGTTGCAGATGATCGCCGACACCATCGGCGTGACGAAGGCAGCCGTCTACCACCAGTTCAACACCAAGGAGGAGATCGTCCTCGCCGTCGCCGAAGCCGAACTCGCGAGGCTGGACGCGCTCGTGCGGGTCGCGGAGGCGGAGCGTTCGCGCGTGCGTGCGCGCGAGGTCCTCGTCGACGGAATCGTCGATCTCGCGGTCGAGCGGGGTCGGATGCTGGGCGCAGTCCAGTACGACCCGGTGATCGTCCGCTTCTTCGCGCGCGATCAGACCTACCGAGACGTGATGAACCGGATGTACCGCGTCCTCATGGGGAACGACGCGCGCCCGCAGTCCCGCACGACCGCAGCGATGTTGACCGCTGCGATCGCGGGGGCCGTGATGCATCCGATCGTCGCGGAGCTCGACGACGACAGTCTGCGCCGCGAGCTGCGGCACCTGGCGCGCCGGTTCCTCGGTCTTCCGGGCTGATCAGCTGCTCGCCGGCTTCTCTCCGAGCTCGACCCGGACGTACTCCGGGTCGTCCTCGCTGCGCATGCTGAACCGCCACTTGCAGCACACGTCATCGGGGTCGCGGCGTGGCGGAATCGCAAGGATGTCGACCTTCATGTTGGGGTTGTACATCTTGGTCGTCACGATCATCGACTTCGGGCAGGTGGAGTGGCAGTTCTTCTCCAGGATGTCGGGCCTACCCATCGCTTCCCACTGATCGACCGCGACACAGCGATTGAAGGTCATGACGCCGACATCGTGTTCGGGCATCTCGAAGGAGAGGTCGAACGCCTTGCCGGGCATCGACGTCGCATCCATCTGCACGTCCTTCATCCAGTCCGCGACCGTGTTGCCCGTGATGCCGAGGAACTGCTCCTTCAGCTTCTTCGCGCCGGGCAGGACCGTGTTGCCCCACAGCGTGTACTGGATGTCGAACATCACGTCGAGCCCGTAGCGCACCGTGATCTGCGTCGCCCACGACTCGATGCACTGGAGCAAGAACTCGTGCGCACCGAGCAGCCAGGTGACGAGCTGCTCCTTGGCGAGCTGCTCCATGTCGAGGCGCGGGCCGAACAGACCGGCCCACCTCACGCGAGTACGGGCGCGGTCGGGGCCGGGAACCGATCGGTTGGGATCCTCGAACGCGATCCCGTCCGGCAGGAACTCGCGCTGCATCCGCTCGAGCTCCGGGGCGACCTGGTCGTTCCACGCGGTCCATTCGATCTCTGCCATCGTGTCGGCGCCGTATCGCTTCGCGACTTCTTCCGCCCACGCGTCGACGCAGAGCTGCAGGTACGCCTCGCTCCACGGAATGAGCTTCCGAGCGAGCGCCTCCTTCGAGAAGTCCGTGTAGCGCAGGTTGGGGCGGTAGGGGCCGCTGTAGTCGTCGAGCTCGACCCCCGAGTCGACGTCGAGTTGGGCACGGATGTCGAGGTCCGACTTCGGATACGTGACGTTGCCGTCGACCTTCGGGAACTTCGGGTAGTTGACGAGATCGACGCCGAGCATCAGCACGAAGTCGTCCGCGATCACGTCGTTGTCGAGATGCGCCCCTGGCTTGCGGATCTCGAGGAAGCCATCGAGCTGCTCGTCCGGCATGGTGACACCTCACGTCGCGTTTGCTAGCCGATCGGCTACACCCTAGCGGCCCCCTAGCCGAATGGCTAGGGAACGGGCCGCAGGAACAGGCCCGCCCGCCGGTGCCCGGCGTCGACGACCACGACCTCGTCGTAGGACGGGTCGTGCGCGTACGCGTCGACCTCGTCGTCGCAGGCGGCGAGTGCGCTCGTACGGGCCTCCTCGGGCCGGACCACGCGGTGGCGGCCGACCGCGTCTTGCGCGGACGGCGGCATCCGGCCATCGATCCCCGTTGCGACGAGCTCGTTCACCAGCCCGACCGCCATGCCCGCCGAGCAGAAGCCGGCCGTGTGCTCAATGAGGATCGGCTCGGGCGCGCCGGACAGCCGCCGGAGCACGGGGTCGCGCATCGCATCCAGGAGCGCGACCTCCTCGACCTGCGGATGGTCGGTCCCGAGTGCGTCGAGCGTCGTCGCACCCGCGAGCAACGCGGCAACGAACAGCGCGCCGATGGTGACGAACTGCGACGCGGCGGGTACCGCTCGGACGAAGGTCCACGAGATGGCGAGCCACACGACCACGCCGACGACCCACATCCAGCGCACGACATACTCCAGGGGAACGTCGACGATGCGCGACGCCGCGACGAACGATGCTCCGGTCAACGCGAGCGCGCAGCTTCCGAGCGCGAGCGACTCGCGGTCGCGGCGCCGCCACGCGACGACGATCGCGAGCACGAGCAGCGCGAGCGCGACGGGTGGCACCACACGCGGTGCGACTTCCGCAGTGACGGCGCTCACCTGGACGTCGCCGCTCGCCCATGGCGCCCAGAGCCCGAGATGCGGCGCGACAATGCGCGCGCCCTCCGCGAAGCCCGTCGCGGGGTTCTCGTTCGTCGCCCAGAACCGCACGAGGTCCGCGAGGTTGCCGCGGCCCAACGCCTGGTCGACGAGCGGCGCCAGCCACAGCACCACGCCCAGCGCGACCGTCCTCGCCGCGACCCGGCCGAGGTGATCGACGCGGCCGCGCGAGGCGTCGACCAGGAGTGCGCCTGTGGCGAACGCGGTCATGGCGAATACCACGAGCGCGGTGCCGACGTGGGCCTGCACGGCGAAGGAACCGAGCGCGACGACGGCCGGCAACCACGCGTGCGCGCCCGCCGCCACGTGCCAGGCGACGACCGCAGTCGCGAGCGTCGGGAGGACGACGGCCCACGGGTTCCATGGGTCTTCGAGAAAGCCCGCACCGAGCGAGTGCAGGAAGATCGCACATGCGAGGCCGGCGAGCGCGACACCGACGGCGCGCCGGCGCTGCCAGGCGACGAGGAGGACGGTCGTCACGGAGCCCACGTTCACGAGGACGTTCCCGAGCAGCAGTCCGGTGCCCTCCGAGCCCAACAACCGGTACGGAACCGCATAGCCGTAGAAGAGCAACGGTCCGGGATGCAACCAGTCGAAACGCGAGTAGACACCCGTCGTCGGCGTGTGGCTCGTGCCGACGTCGCGCACGCGCAGTTCGATCGCGGAGTAGTCCGAGATCGTGCTCCAGCTTCCGAGCGCGGCGCGGACTGCGAGAACCCCGAGCGGCAGCAACGCGAGCACCATGGCGACGACCAGCGCGACGGGCACGCGACGCAACCGCTCCGAGAACCGACCCGCCATCACACCGACGGTATCTCCGAGGCACGTTCGCCGGTCCCAGTCGTAAGCTCCGCACGTGACGGGCGTGCCGGTCGAGTCGACGCCTCGGCGGGACGTGCTGTGGTGCTTCGTCGGCGAGTGGCGCGTCACGGGCGAGTGGGAACGGGTGCCGGGCAAGCCGACCGTGCCGGTCGAGGGCGAGGCGCGCACGAGCTGGTTGTTCGAGCGCACGGCGATCGAGCTCGACCAGCACTCGCCCGACGGTGCGCACGTCGCCAGGACGCTCCTCGCCTACGACCGCTCACGGCGCGACTTCGTCGCGTTCACGGCGTCGGCGCTCGCACTGCACTACGAGGTCGAGAGAGGTCACTACGACGAAGGTCGGCACCAGCTCGTGCTCCGCGGCGAGGAGCTCGTCGCTCCCGGCAGTCGTCCTGTCGCATTCGCACGCACCATTACGTTCGACGTCGACGGGGGTTTCGACACGTCGATCACCTACCCGGGGCCGCCACCCGGGATGTACGGCGAGATGCACCTCCGCTACCGACGGCGCGGGCGATGACGACCGACGGCGTGCCGCTCGCGCGACCGGTCATCAGCGAGGAAGCGATCGAGGCGGTCGCCGGCGTCCTTCACTCCGGCTGGCCGGGACCGGGCGAACACGTCGGGGCCTTCGAGCAGGAGCTCGCACGCGAGCTGGACGCTCACACGCGGTCGCCGTGAGCTCGGGCACCGCCGCGCTCCACCTCGCAGTGCATCTGCTCGAGTTGCCGCGCGGCTCCGAGGTCGTCACGACTCCGATCAGCTTCGTCGCGACCAACCAGGTGCTCCTCTACGAGGGTTGCGTCCCCGTGTTCGCCGACGTCGATCCCGCGAGCGGCAACATCGACCCGGTGTCGGTGCGGTCCCGCATCGGGCCACGGACGAGGGCCATCATGGTCGTGCACCTCGGCGGCCTCCCTTGCGACCTCGAGGAGATCTACGCACTGGCCGCCGAGCACGGACTCGCCGTGGTCGAAGACTGCGCGCACGCGCTCGGCGCGTCGTACCACGACAACCGGATCGGGAGCCACGCGGGCCTGCATGCGTTCTCGTTCAACTCGGTGAAGAACCTTCCGCTCGTCCGAAGGCGGCGCTCTCGTGCTCCACGACGACGAGGGCGCCGTCCGGGCTCGGCGGTTGCGGTGGATGGGAATCGACCGCGACACTCGTACCCGCACGACGCAGTCGTCGTACGAGTGGGAGTACGACGTCGTCGAAGTCGGGTTCAAGTACACGATGAGCGACATCCACGCCGTGCTCGGGCGGGTACAGCTCCCGGGCCTGTCGTCGGCGAACGCGCGCCGGGCGGAGATCGCGCAGCGCTACACCGCGGGCCTCGACGACCTCCGGGCGCTCGACCCGCCGGCCGTGCCGGGCGACCGCACGAGTAGCTGGTGCCTGTACCAGGTGCAAGCCGACTGCCGCGACGAGCTCGTGACGTGGCTGGACACGCACTTTGTCGCTCCCGCTTCATCTCCAGATGACGGACGACGACGCCGACCGCGTCGTAGAGACGGTACGCAAGGCGGTGTTCGAGATCGCGGGCGGTTGACAGGAGCCGACGCTCAGACCGAGCCGACGCGCATCCCGCGGCTCATGAAGGCGCGCGCAACGGCGAGACTCGCGACCGCGTCGCGGTAGTCGAGGCCGAGCTCGCTTCCCAGCCGCGCGACGATCTCGTCGTTCCGGCACCACGACGCGAGGAGCTTCTGCGCGTGCTCCACCGCGTGCAGCGCCACGTCGTCGCGATGCCGCTCGTGCCGGCTCGCGTACGCGACGAGCCGACGGAGAACCTCTTCGGTGGGTGAACCGTTGCGCCCGATGTCGCCGGTCTACCTGAGCGGAGTCACGATCGACCAACCCCGACCCGCGCGCGATGCTCCGGGCGCACAACGCGTCCGGGCCGGGCACCCGTGTCCCGTCCGTCGGTGAGCAATACCTCGCCGTTCACGACGAGCGCCCGGTAGCCACGCGCGTCGACGACGAAACGGCCGCCACCGGCGGGGAAGTCGTCCACCCAGCGTGTTGCTCCGACACCGAGCGTCGCCGGATCCCACACCACGAGGTCGGCTGCGGCACCCGGCCGCACGATGCCGCGGTCGGTGAAGCCGTACATCTGCGCGGGGATGGTGGCAAGGCGCCGGACCGCTTCCTCGAGCGGGAGCACCGACGGTACGTACTCGGTGAGCAGGCGCGTCGAGTAGTCGACGCCGCAGTAGCTCGTGAGGTGGGCACCCGCGTCGCTGCTGCCCGGAATGCTCGCCGGGTGGCGCAGCACCTCCTCGGTCGCGGCGCGCGACTTCACACCCAGCGAACCGCCGAGCGTGAACGTCGTGCGCAGATCCTCGGCGAGCGACGCGTCGAGGAACGCGTCGAGCGGGTCGATTCGCCACTCGGCAGCAAGGTCCGCAACGGTGCGCCCGACCCATTCGGGGTGCGAGTCCGCGCGTGCCACCTTCACGGCATCCCAGGTGAACACGAACGCCCGCCCCTGGGTATCGGCGAGGTCGGCGCGCAGGCGCGAGCGCACGTCCGGATCGGCGAGCAGTGCGGCTCGCCGGTCTCCGGCCGTGAGGACCTCGCGAAACGACGGCATCTCGTCGAAGAGGAACGTGTCGTGCAACGCGAAGAACACCTGCATCTGCTGCAGCGACGACTGCGGGTGTACTCGGAAGCCGCGCGCGCGTGCTTCGTCGACGAACTCGAGGCCGCGCTTCCAACCGTCGCCGAGCATCGGGAGGCGCTGGAGCGGATTCACGTTCATGGGCTTGCCGGACACGCGGCACATCTCCAGCATGAGCTCGCGGTCGGCTCCGTCGTGCCCCTCGAGATTGCTGCGGCTGATGAACTCGAGTACGCCGTACGGATAGTCCGCGAGCACAGCCGCGAGCCCCACGAGCTCGTCACGCGTCGCGAGGTTCGACGGGACCGGGTTGCCGTGCTGGTCGACGTGCATGTCGAGCTGACTGGACGAGAATCCGACCGCACCCGCATCGAGCGCCTCGCGCAACAGGGACTGCATCACCTCGATCTCGTGCGGCTTCGCCTCGCGCGTCCCGGCCTCGTCGCCGAGGACGTGGCGGCGGAGCGCGCAGTGGCCGACCTGGAGGCCGGCGTTGACGCCGATCGCACCCTCGAGCCCGCCGGCGAATTCGGCGAAACCGCCGCCGCGGAACGGAACACCCGCCGCGAGGGTGGCCGCGGACATGCCTTCGACGCGGCTCAGCATCTCGCAGAGCCACGCGACGTCGTGCGGGCGGGCAGGAAAGAGTGTGAAGCCGCAGTTGCCCGTGATGACCGTCGTGACGCCGTGCCACGACGACGGTGAGGCTGTCGGCTCGAAGTGGAGCTGCGCATCGTAGTGCGTGTGGATGTCGACGAAACCGGGAGCGACGACGCAGCCGTCGGCGTCGATCACCCTCACGGACTGCGCATCGGAGAGCTTTCCGACCGCGACGATGCGTCCGGCCCGCACGCCGACGTCGGCCGTGAAGGCAGGCAACCCGGTCCCGTCGACGACCGAGCCGCCACGGACGACGAGATCGAGCTCAGGCGGCATGGCCGGCACGCCTCGCGTAACGGTCCTCGATGCCGTAGACACGTGCGGCGTTGGCGCCGACGATCTTGCGGCGGCGTTCCGCCGGCAGGTGCTCGACATGCTCCATGAGCTCGTCGACGACGCCGGGGTACTTCGCGTCGGAGTGCGGGAAGTCGCTCGCCCAGATGAGGTTGTCCTCACCCGCGAGCTCTGCCATCGCGCCCATCGTGCGCTCGCCGGGGTCGAAGCTGATGACGCAGCTGCGGCGGAAGTACTCGCTCGGCGTGAGACTCAACTTCGCGGGCAGCGACCACTCGTACGCCTCGAGGAACTCGTCGAAGCGATCCATCCAGTGTGCGATCCAGCCACCACCGCACTCGAGCACGAGCACCCTGAGGTCGGGATGCCGTTCGAACACGCCGCCGTACACGAGCCCGGCCAGGGTCATGTACTGGTCCATGAAGAGGATGAGCGCGTGGTGCGTACCCATCGCCATGAGGTCGACCATGCGTTTACTGACGCCGTCGACGTCGAACAGACCTGCCCCGTGCAGGCCGAGCGGCAGGCCCGTGCCCGCGAGCGCCTCGTACATCGGGTCGAAGCGCGGCGACCACAACGGCACGCCGTTCACCGGGTTCGGCCGGATGACGCCCGCGGCGAGCCCCAGACCGTGCGCGCGCTCGACCTCTCGCGCGGCGGCCCCGGGGTCGTGGGGCGGGATGACCGCCGTCCCGACGAGACGGTCGCGGTCGGCGGCCGTCCACTCCGCGATCCAGTCGTTCCAGATCTCATGGCACGCGACCGCGAGCCCGACGTCGGTGAAGCCGCCCAGCGACTGCCCGAGCCCGCAGTAGAGCACCGCGATGTCGATGCCCTCTGCGTCCATGACGGCGAGGCGCTCGCGCGCGTCCCAGCCGCCGCGGTGCAGGTCCTCCGGGTAGCGCAGGGCGTTGCCGAAGTCCTGGTTCTTGTGCATGCCGGCGTTGCCGAGACCCGCGAGGCCCATCGGTATCGCGACGTGGTCCTCGACGAGCACCTGCTGAGTGCCGGCCTCTTCCGAGTAGCGCACCCGGGGCCCGCGTTCGCGCATCGACGGCGGGAGGTTCGACTCCCACAGGTCGGCCGGCTCGCACACGTGCCCGTCGGCGTCGATGACGACGTCGGGCGTCCGGCGGCGGAACTCGCTCACAGCACCCTCCTTGTTCGCCCGAACTGAAGCGCGTGCAACCGCGCCTGGTCAACCGCGTGCGCTACGGAGAGAGCGCAGCAGGTCCGTCTCGGACTGCACGACGACCTTGGGTGCAATCGGCATCGGAGAGCAGACAAGCATCGCTTCGCCGTGCGGAGCAGGTACTGGAGGCACGCTCGTCGCCGACCGCCTGACGCGCGTGTCCGACGAAACGCGATCGCCGTCACCGTCGTCAACCGACGGTTCGCCTACCATAGCGTTCGACGTCATGCCGGCCGTCGAAGTGTTCGCCGAGATCGTCTGCCCGTTCACGCACGTGGGGCTCCAACGGTTCGTCGCCGAGCGAACATCGCGGCGCGCGGGCGTCGCGATTCGTGTGCGTGCCTGGCCGCTCGAGTGGGTGAACGGGCACCCGCAGGATCCCGACATGCTCTCCAAGGAGATCGCCGCGTTACGGGCGACGGTCGCACCGGATCTCTTCACCGGGTTCGACGCCGCGCTCGTTCCGCGCACGTCGATCCCGGCGTTCGGACTCGCGGGCGCGGCGTACGACCGCGGCGACGCGTCAGGTGAGGCAGTGAGTCTGGAGCTGCGCCGCGCGGTTTTCGAACGCGGTGAGGACGTATCCGAGGACGAGGTCCTCGACCGCATCGGCGCGCCGTTCGGCATCGGCGCGACCGACGCGCACGCCGCCACGGATGGCGTGCGCGCCGACTGGGAGGAAGGCAAGGCTCGCGGCGTGACGGGCTCGCCGCACTTCTTCACCGACGGCACCGGCTGGTTCTGCCCGGCGCTGTCGATCCGCCACGAGGGCGACGAGTACCTCGTGCACGTCGACGAGCCCGCCCGGGATGCCTTCTACCGCGCCGCGTTCGGCACGTAGCTCAGCGCCGGTTCCGACCCGGCGCCGATCCGGATCGGCCGGGCGCATCGTCGCCGGCTTCGCTCGAGGGTCCGCCCTCGGCGGCGACGGTCGTCGTCGTGGTGCTGCCCGGCGGCGTCTCGCCGGTTCCCGGGCAGGGCTTGTCGTTGACCTTGCCCGACGCCACCTCCGACACCGCGCGACCGTGCTCGCAACCGTGCAGGGACCGGTCACGAGCGACTTCCGACACCTCGGCGCCGTGGTTGTCGGGGTGCTCACGGTCTGATGGATCGGCGGGGACCGTCGTCGGGGCTCCGTCGGCGACGGTCGTGGTCGTCTCGACGTCGAAGCTCGTCGTCGTCGATCCGTCGGTGAGCTCGAGCGGCACCCCGTCTCCGGCGTCGTTGCCGGAGACGAGCTCCTGCACAGAACCCGGCAGCGCGCCCGCGATGGCCAGGCCGCCGGTCGCGGCCACGACCGCGGTCGTGGCGGCGGCGAGTTGGGCGAGCGCGCGACGCATGGGCTTCCTCCGTAGGGGCGTGGGTGCCGCATGGAAGAACTCGGCGAGCGCAGGGCCGACGCGTGGGGGGCGCACGCCGTACGCGACCCGCGCGTCGCCGAGCAGGTCCGCGAGGGTGGGGTGTTCGTACGCGGACTCGTCTTCCATGTCAGACCCGTAAACGCCGCCGTCGCTCATTTCGGTACGCCCTCGGATTCGAGAAGCTGCCGCAGCGTCGCCGCGCCCCGACGCTGGAGCGCTTTGACCGCTTCGTAGCTCTTCCCGAGCACCGCCGCCGTCTCCGAGATCGACAGGTCGCCGACGACCCGCAGCAGGAACACGTCGCGCTGGTCGGGCGCGAGCCGGCCGAGGAGCCGTTCGACGCGCTCGCGGGCCAGTCGCTCGAGGACCTGTTCCGACGCGTCGGGCGCGGCGGCGACTGCGCCGACGTCGCTCGGGGGCTCGGCTCCGACCGGGCGCCGTCGGGCGCGGCGCCGCTCGTCGAGCACCGCGTTGTGCGCGATGGTGAAGACCCACGACCTGAATCGCGCGTCACTGCCCCGGAAGGTCCCAATCGCGCGGAACACCCGGACGAAGACCTCGTTCGCAAGGTCGTCGGGATCCTCCGCGCCGCGCGCGCGCAGGTAGCCGGCGACCGGGCCGCCGAGCTCGCGGAAGATCGCCTCGAACGCACGTCCGTCGCCTCGCTGCGCCGCGGCAAGCACCGTGTCGAAGTCGTCCATGAGCGGCACCTGTCCTGTATCGGCGGGCGGTGAGGTGCCCTGCAGCCGACCCGACGGGTTGTACACGGCGGCGCCGTCTGCCCGCCACCCGATCGGAGAGCGCGTGCCGTTACGTGGCCGGCATCAGCCGCACGGGAAGCTCGGCCCACCCGTGCATGATCGTCGAGCGGACGCGCCGGCCCGGGCGCGCGATCGCGACGCTGGCTGCGCGCGCGAGCAACTCCTCGAACAGCACCCGCGCCTCGAGTCGCGCGAGGCTCGCTCCGAGGCAGAGATGCTGCCCGAAGCCGAACGCCACGTGCGCGGGATCGGCGGGACGGGTCACGTCGAACCGGTGCGCCGTGGGTCCGAACGCGGCCTCGTCGCGATTGCCCGATGCGTACAACATGATGACGTACGCGCCTTCGCCGATGGAGACCTCGCGCAGACGCGTCGGTCGCGTCGCCGTCCGGGCAAATGCCTGCACCGGTGTCGTCCAGCGCAGCATCTCCTCCACGGCGCCCGAGAGGAGCTCGGGCCGTGCGCGGAGCAGCGCGAGCTGGTCGGGCCGTTCGGCGAGCGCGTGGAGAGCGCCCGAGATGAGGTGACGGGTCGTCTCGTTGCCCGCGACGAGCAGCGTCACGCAGAACATGCGCAGCTCGTCGTCGGTCAGGCGGTAGCCGTCGATCTCGGCGTCGACGAGGCGCGCGACGAGATGGTCGCCGCCACGCCGCCGGGTCTCGGCCGCGTGCTCACCGAGGAACCGGAAGAGCTCGCCGGTGGCGCGCAGCGCTTCCGGGTCGTTGTCGCCGGCCGCGATGGCGGCGTCGGACCACCGGCGGAACTGCGCGCGCGACTCGTCGGGGATGCCCAACAGCTCGGCGATCACGGCGACGGGAAGCGGCACCGCGATCCGTTCCACGGCGTCGACCTCCTCTCCGAGCGGGAGGTCGTCGAGCAGCGAGCGCGCGAGGTGCCGGATGCGCGGCTCCATCTCGCGCACCGCGCGCGGCGTGAACGCACGACTGACGAGCTTGCGGTACTTCGTGTGCTCGGGCGGGTCCATCTGGAGGATGCTCGGCGCGACCAGGGGCGGCGACGACGTCCGCATCGGGTCGTTGACGAGCACGCCGTGACCCGAGCAGAACGCTGTCGGGTCTCGCGAGATCGCGCGGATCTCCTCGTACGTGGAGACGACGAACTCGCCCGAGGCGAACTCCAGGACCGGCGACTCGGCGCGCAGACGCGCGAGAACCTCGTAGTGGTCGGGCGCGACGAACCAGTCGGGGTCGTGCGGTGCGATCGTGATCACAGGAACGAGCGCTCCTCCGTCAACCCCAGGTCGGGGTGGCCGCCGGTGATGATGCTCTGCAGGTTGCCCCACCCGACGCCGCCCCCGGCGGGATCGCTGACCTCGATGACCGCGTCGCGGTGCTGGTGCACGCGGCGCGCGACCGCCGGATCGGAGCAGTCGGCGAAGCGCTCACCCTCGACGTGCAGCGGTCCCCGCCACTGGCCGTGCCAGTGCCCGTCGAAGCCGTGGTAGAGGCCGGTACCCAGGTGGAAGCCCGTCGCCGACACCGCGGTGATCTCGATGTCGCGCGCACTTCCGTCCGCCATCGTGAAGTGCAGCGTGCCTCGTTCCACGCGGCGATTGTCGTCGCGCACCGCGAGGCGCGGCACCAGCGCGGCGAACTGTTCCTTGCGCCCGTTCGCGTGCTCGACGCCACCCTGGAACTCCACGCGTTGCCACGTCCCGAGCGCGTGGCGCTGGTAGTACCAGTGCAGCGCGTAGCGCGAACCGTCGGTCCGTTCCATGAGCACCGGACACCACATGATGAGCGACGAGACACCACCGACCTGGGCGTGCGGTTGCACGTCCTCGGGAGGCGCGCCGACCTGGTAGCGCACGCCCCACGAGTGGTCGCGCGTCGAGACCCACGCCGAGCGCTCGAACTCGACGCGGTCGCCGTCGACGTCGGCCCATCCACTGGCCACACCCGCCTGGTGGTAGCGCACGATGTCGGCGTCGACACGGTGGCCGTCGGGCCGGCTGCGGTGCACTTCGCGATCCTCGACGAACGGTGGCACTGCGCCCTCGAACGTCCACTCGAACGCGACCGGCTGCACGTTGTTTGGCTCGAGGCGGAACCGCACGACGCGCATCGGCTCGAGGACTTCGTAGTGCACGGGTCCCACCGACGTGCGGCCCGGATCGGGCGCGAGCTCGCGCGACGCCCTGACCGTCCACTGCTCGACGCCACGCGAGACCCCCGCGTACGCGTCCATGACGTTGCGGTTGGTGTACTTCCCGATTCCGAACGCCAGCTGGAGGGACCCGTCGCGGGCGCACGCCATCGCACACACCTTTTCCGTCCACGACCGGTCGCTCTGCGCGACGGTCGCGAACGTGTCGACGATCTGGTGGTCGAAGCGTTCGTCGGCAGCGACGAGCGGCCCGATCGTGGCGTCCATGGGTGCGTAGCCTGGCGTCGATGGCGATCGCCCGGCAACGTGACCTCGACCAGGTGAGGCGCGGGCTCGCGGCGTGGGCAGGTGCGCCGGTCCGCGAGATCGTGCAACCGACGGCCGGCGGTCTGTCGGCCGACACCTACCTCTTCTCGGTCGGCGAACGAGCGCTCGTCGCACGGCTGCCCCCGGCCGGTGCCGGCTTGTTCCCGAGCTACGACCTCGCCGCGCAGGCGTACGTCATGCAGACACTGGCGGAACACGAGGTCGTCCCCGTTCCCGAGGTCGTCGCGTACGTCGAGGACGACGACTACCTCGGTGTGCCATTCGTCGTGATGACGCGGGCCGGCGGCCGGGTGCCGACCGACAACCCGTCGTACCTCGGCACGGGGTGGCTGCACGACGCGCGTCCCGCGGAGCAGCGGGCGCTGCACGACGCGTTCGTCGACGTGTGGGCGCGCATCAACGCGTGCGCATGGGACGAGCTCGGCCTCGCATTCCTTGCGCGACCGGGCGGCACGGGACTCGACGCCGAGATTGCATGGTGGCGCGCGTACCTCGACTGGGCGTCCGACGGGGCCTCAGTTGCTTCGATCCGCGACTCGCTCGATTGGTGTGCACAGCACGCGCCGCCGGTTGCGGCGCCTCCTTCGCTGTTGTGGGGCGATGTCCGCATCCCCAACGTCGTGTTCGACGACGCGTTCCGGCCGGTCGCCGTGCTCGACTGGGAGCTCGCATCGATCGGGCCCGCCGAGCTCGACGTGGGGTGGTTCCTCGCGGTCCACCGCATGTCGGTCGACGCGACGGGTGCGGACCTCCCCGGCTTCCCCGGACGCGATGCGCTGGTGCGCCGATACGAAGCACGGCTCGGGCGCGCGCTCGCGCCCCTCCCGTGGTTCGAAGCGTGGGGTGCGTGGCGTACCGCCGCGATCATGGTGCGCGTCGCTCGCCTGCTGCGCGACGCCGGATTGGTCGACGATCTCCGCATGCAGGAGCGCAACCCGTCGACAAAGCTGCTGCGCGCGCTCGGCGCCGGCGTGTGATGACGCGATCGCCGCGCCGGGACGAACCCGGCGCCGCGATCGCCGGAGCAGCGACGACCCCCGCCTCCGTGCGTACTACTCCGCCCGCCGCCCGTCCGTGGCGGCTGCGTCGAACCGGTGAGGCGCTGCCCCGTTCCCCCGACGGCGGAGAGTGGTACCACGCGCGGTCCGTGGCGGTCCATGACGGCGCGGCGTGAACGGTGCAATGCGCGCGATCGGCCACCTTCACACGATGGCCGGTCCGGCAGCCCGCAACGAACGCGTCAGACCCGGCGAATGCGCATCTTCCCGAACGGCGTCCCGTACACGATGTTGCCGTCCTGGTCGAGAGTCACACCCGCGAACAGGCTGTTGTACGCGTCGCCGGGGAGCACGTAGTGGAACGCGGGCTCCCCGGTGTCCCAGTCGACCGCTTCGAGCGTCCAATCCCCGCCACGCGCGCCGACGGTGTAGACGACACCAGTCCCCAGGCTGACGAACGGAACTGAGTTCGGCGACGCCACGTCGGGGTTGGTCCATGCCTCGCTCAGCGTCCGCCCGGCCGGGTCCCATGCGAACTTCTGCATGCCGTGAGGTGTGAACCGTTCGTCGTTGCCGAGATAACCGGCCAGCAGTGACCGCGCGCGACCTTCGGGATAACCCGGCGGGACGGAGGCCGGTTCGTTGTTCACGACGAGCGCGCCGTAGCCCGCGACGACCGTCGCCTGCTCGGTTTGGATCGCTGCGCGCTCCGGGTCGCCCATGTCGGCGCGGGCAAAGCCCGCGATGCGCCGGGACGGCGCGCCGTCGACCTGCTGCCAGTCGTCCGGGATCTCGTCGCGCCAGAAAGCGGTGACGTTCATCACCGTGTCGCCGTCGGTCAACACGACGAGGTGGTCTTCGTCGTCGCCGAACCCCATGAGCGCCGGGGTCGCGCCCGACCCGAGCCCGGTTTCGTTGCGGTACGGCTCCGCCCACGCGCCGTCGGCCGCGTCGGTCGACAGCGCGTCGCCCGTCCACACCACGCGGTGCATGTAGTCGTTCGACACGATGTAGATGCCGCCTTCGTCGTCGATCGCGTAGCTGTTCCGCACCCACCCATAGCCGGTCCGGCCGGCGGCTTCCGCCGCCGCCGTGTAGTCGGCCGCGGTTTCGCTGTGCGCCATGCGCGTCGTGTGTACCGTTGCCAGATCTCGGGACACCGCGAGTACGTCGCCGTGCTCGGTGACGAGGATGATCCACCCGTCGTAGGTCATGTTCATCCCGACGAGCGCGCCCGAGACCGACGCCGGCATGTCCCAGCGCGCGCGCACGACGATCTCGGATGCAGGGTCGGTCGGATCGGCGTCGCCGTACAGCGTGAGTCCGGTCGCGTCGCTGAGGTACAGGTTCCCGTCCCGATCGATCATCGTGTAGACGCCCGCCAACCCGACGAGCGTCCGCGCGGCCAGGGCGATGGCTTCGGTCGGTTGCCGTTCGGGTGGCGCCTCGTAGAGGGCCTCGAGCGCGGCGTCGGCCTGCGCGGCGGTCCACTGCTCCTTGCCGGGGAGGGGGTAGGTGGCCAGCACCTCGAACGTCTCGGCATCGAGCTTGGCGATGCGGTCGCCACCGTTCGACCAGATCACCCGGCGCCCGTCCGGGTACGCGCCGGAGATGACCGAGCCGAAGTGACCGGGGCCGAGGAACTGCCAGTCGAAGTCGCGGTCAGTCAGCGTCCGGGTCGGTCCCGTGGGCCCTTCGAGCATGGTCGAGTCCTGCTGCGCCGGGTTGTGGTGCGACACCGGGTACTCGCTGTCAGCGAGATAGGGGTTCGCGGGCGGCACCGCGGGCAACGCGGAAGCGGCGGGTTCCGGGGCGTCGTCACCCGCACACGCCGGGGCCACCGCCGCCACGAGCACGGCGACACATAGTTTCCTGGTAAAGGATTTCATTTGACGGGGAAAGTAACCTCGCCGTCGTGCCGACGCAACCATCGCTCGACCAGCCGGCGATCGACGCCGCGTGGCAGCGCGGGGAGATGCCCGCAGCGTGGTCCGCTGTGGTCGGCGACGTCGACCCCGCCACCTTGATGACGCTGCTGTGGATGAGCCGGCTCGCGCGCGCGTTCGAGCTCGCGCTCGAGGATCGGCTTCGCGGGAAGGGACTGATCGCCACGGAACTGCGAGTGCTCAACGCCGTGCTCTTGGCCGGCGACGCTCGGGGCGTCTCACCGAGTCGCCTCCAATCGACGGTGCTCGTCTCGCCGGGCGGGATCACCAAGGCGGTCGACCGCCTCGTCGCGGCGGGGCTCGTGATGCGACGGGCCGACCCCGACGACGGGCGCGCCGTGCTCGTCGCGCTCACGGCGAAGGGACGCCGGACGGCGACTGCCGTGCTGCGCGACCTGCTGGGCGACCTCGACGCCCGCCTCGCGCACCTCGCCGTGGAACAGCGCGCGCAGGTCGTCGATACCCTCCGCACGCTCCTCGACGCGCTCGGATCGGTCAGGCGAACTCCGGGATGACGTGGGTGCCGAGAAGCTCGATCGAGTGCATCACCTCGTCGTGCGGGATCTTGTACGGGTTGAGCAGGCAGAACAGCAGCTCGCACCCGACGGCTTCGTAGCGCTTGCAGATCTCGATGCAGCGGTCGGGGTCGCCCACGACGCCCGCGCCGGAGTCGTAGAGGTAGTCCATGGTGATCGCGTCGAACATGCCGGCCTGCTGCCCCTTCAGCGCCTCGCCTGCGTACGCGTAGTTGCCCAGGTCCTGGCCGTACTCCTGCATGTACTGCGCGAGGGACGCGATGTGGCGCGCGGCCGTCCCCGGGTACCACACGAATGACTCCTCGGCGACCGCCCGTGCCTTCTCGTTGGTGTCGTTGCAGTGGACCATCGTGAAGGTCGCCGCGGTCGAGTTGCGGAACACGCCGATCGGCTGCGCGCACTCGGCCTGGCCCTTGCGGTAGTTCGCGATGCGCTCCTCGAGTTGCTCGGGAGGTTGCCCGACAGTGAACGACAGCAAGCCGATGCCGTGCTTGCCGATCTCGTAGTGCCCCTCGAGGCTCGAGGTCGCACCCCAGATGGGCGGGTGCGGGTCCTGGCGGGGTTTCGGTGACACCCGCCGGCGCGGCATCGACCAGTACTTGCCCTCGAACTCGTACTCCTCGTTAGTCCAGCACCCGACGATGTGCTCGAGCGCCTCGTGCCACATCGCGCGTGTCTCGCGCGGGTCGATCCCGAAGCCCTCGATCTCGGCGCGGGTCGACGACCGGCCCGTCCCGAACTCGACGCGCCCGTTGCTGACGAGATCGAGCACGGCGACGCTCTCCGCGGTGCGGACCGGGTGGTTGTAGGGCTTCGGCAGCAGCCGCACGCCGTAACCGATGCGTAGGTTCTGGGTCACCGCCGCGATGTGGCCGTACAACACCTCGGGATTCGAGCAGTGCGAGTACTCGTCGAGGAAGTGGTGCTCGACCGTCCAGAACGAGTGGAAACCCATTCGGTCGCCGAGCTTCACCTGCTCGATCGTCTCCTGGTACGCCTGGTACTCCGACTCGCGCGCCCAGGGCTTTGCGACCGGGATCTCGTAGAACATCGCGAATTTCATTCCGGCAGCTTGGCAGAACGGTCGCCGAACGCGCCGGGTCCGCCCGGTCTCGCACCCGCCGTGGTCAAATACCGCCCGTGCTCGCTGCCTGGACCGAACAAGACACCGGCTACCGGATCTTGCTCATCCTCCACATCCTCTCGGTGGTCGTGGGCATCGGTGCCGTGATGCTCAACGGCCTCTACGCCGCGCAGTCGCGGCAGCGGCCGGGCCCGCCGGGACGTGCCGTCTCCGAAGCGAACTTCACGGTCTCCAAGATCGCCGAGTACGTCATCTACACGGTCCCGATCTTCGGCCTCCTGCTGGTCGTCGCCAACGACGCGTGGGACTTCGACCAGACATGGGTGTGGCTGTCGATCGTGCTGTTCGTGATCGCGCTCGGCATCTCGCATGCGGTGCTGATCCCCGGCCACCGCAAGATCAACCAGCTCCTCGCCGAGATGGAACAGGGCCCGCCGCCGGCGGGCAGTCCCCCACCGCAGGCGGCGGAGCTCGAGAAGCTCGGCAAGGCGCAGGCGGCTGCCGGCATGACGCTCAACCTGCTGGTCGTCGTCTTCCTCTACCTGATGATCTTCAAGCCCGGCCTCTGACGACCCGGCGCGTCAGCGGGCGCCGCGGAGGAGGCGGCCGGGCCGCTCGCCCTGGTCCTCGCCGTCGCGCAGGACGACCGTGCCGGACTTCACCGTGGCGACGTAGCCCTCGCTGCCTTGCACGAACCGGCGCGCGTCGGCGGGCAGGTCGTGCACCATCACGGGACGCGGCAGCGAGAGGCGCTCGAAGTCGACCAGGTTGACATCGCCCACCTTGCCGGGCTCCAGCGTGCCGCGGTCGCCGAGGCCGTACAACGATGCCGTCTCCGCGGTCATCTTGCGCACGACCCACTCGAGCGGAAGCCGATCGCGCGCGCGGTCCCGTGCCCAGTGGGCGAGCATGAACGTCGGTGTCGACGCGTCGCACGTGGTGCCGCAGTGGGCGCCGCCGTCACCGAGCCCCCACGCGCTCGTCGGATGCTCCAGCATGGTGCGCACCGCGTCGAGCGAGAAGTCGGTGTAGTTGAGCAGCGGTCGCATCACCAGCGCCAGGCCGTCGTCGGCGAGCAGCGCGTCGTAGAACACCTCCATCACGGGGCGTCCCTGCGCGCGGGCGAGCGCCGCGATGCTCGTGTCGGGCGCGGGCTCGTAGTTCGGCACCGCCCCCATCGGGAACGCGCGCTCCGGGTTCACGAACTGCCCCACCGTCTCCATCGCGCCGCCCACCTCGGCGAGCAACCGGGCACGGAACTCGGGATCGCGCATGCGCGCGACCTTCTGGGCGAGCGGTGCCAGCGCGATCTCCGCGTACGACGGGCAGTACGAGAACGGGTTGAACGTCTGCAGTCCGAGCAGCAGCGTGACGGGCCGGCCCGCAACCTGGGGACGCACCTGCGCCCCTTCGGCGCGCGCTTCGGCGCACAGGTCGAGCATCCGGCGCCAGGCGTCGGGGTCGTGGTCGTTCTGCGTCAGCGCGAACGTCACCGGGCGCCGGATCGCGGCCGAGAGCTTGCGCATCCACGCCATCTCGCGTTCGGGCGCGGCGAGGTCTTCCCCCAGCGCGCCGGCCGGCGCCAGCTCGAACACGCCCGTGCCGAGGTCACCGAGCACGCTCCCGAGACCGAACAGTTCGTCCTCGGCCGCGAACGTCCCGGGGACGGGCTCGCCGTCGATCGCCATGTGCGCGATGGTCCGGCTCGTCGACAGGCCGAGCGCGCCCGCCTCGATCCCTTCGCGGACGATGCGTGCCATCGCGTCGATGTCGTCGGGCGTGGCCGGCTCGTTCTTGGCGCCGCGCTCGCCCATCACGTACGCGCGCACGGCGCCGTGCGGAACCTGCGAGCCGACGTCGAAGAGCTTGGGGCGACGGTCGATCGCGTCGAGGTACTCGGGGTACGACTCCCACTCCCACTCGATGCCGGCCGACAGCGCCGCACCGGGGATGTCCTCGACACCTTCCATCAACCCGATCAACCAGTCACGCTTCTCGGGCTTCGCGGGTGCGAAGCCGACGCCGCAGTTCCCCATCACGACTGTGGTGACGCCGTGCCAGCAGGTAGGCGTCAGCAGCGGGTCCCACGTGATCTGGCCGTCGAAGTGCGTGTGCACGTCGACGAACCCGGGCGTGACGAGAAGGCCGTCGGCGTCGAGCTCCTCGCGGCCGCGGTCGCCGACGCGCCCCACCTCCGCGACGACGCCGCCGGTGATCGCCACGTCGGCCGTGCGCGCGGGCGCGCCCGTGCCGTCGACCACCTTGCCACCACGAATCACCAGGTCGTGCGTCACAGTGTCACCGCACCTCTCGGAAGAACGCTCGGACGTCGTCGATGTAGAGATCGGGTTCTTCGAGCGCAGCGAAGTGGCCGCCGCGGTCGAAGCGCGTGTAGCGCTTCAGCTCGAACATCTTCTCGGCATACGCACGCGGGATGCGGAACATCTCGCGCGGGAACACTGCCGCAGCCGTCGGCACGGTCACGCGCTCGGCGATCGGACCGAAGCGCCCGGTCCGCTGCGACTCGCAATAGAGGCGTACGGAGGAGTTGATCGTCTTGGTCACCCAGTACACGGTGAGGTTCGTCAAGATCTGCTCGCGCGACACGGCCGTCTCGAGGTCGCCGTCGTGGTCGGTCCACGCCCAGAACTTCTCGACGATCCATCCCGCCATCCCGGCGGGCGAATCCGTGAGTCCGTAGCCGAGCGTCTGCGGGTTCTTGCCCTGGATCTCCTGGTACGCGGAGCCCCGCTGCATGAACTCACCGGCCGCCGCGAGGTCGGCGACCTCCTGCTCGGTGAGCTGGATCTCGCCGGCGTCGGGCGGGAACGCGAGCAGCATGTTGCTGTGCAGCCCGGCCATGTGGTCGGCGTCGACGTGCGCGAGCTGCTGCGAGATGATGGCGCCCCAGTCGCCGCCCTGCGCGCCGTAGCGGTCGTAGCCGAGGCGCGCCATGAGCTCCTTCCACGCGAGCGCGACGCGCCGTACGTCCCACCCGGGCTGCGTGGTCGGGCCGGACCACCCGTAGCCGGGGATCGACGGGCACACGACGTGGAACGCGTCGCGGGGATCACCGCCGTGGTTGCGCGGGTCGCGCAGTGGATCGATGACGTCGAGGAACTCCGACACCGAGCCCGGCCAGCCGTGGGTGACGATGAGCGGCAGCGCGTCGGGCTCGGGTGAGCGGGCATGGATGAAGTGCACCTGCTCGCCGTCGATCTCGGTGACGAAGTGCGGCCAGCGGTTGAACCGCTCCTGCTGCGCGCCCCAGTCGAACTTGGTGCGCCAGTGCTCGCACAGGTCTTGCAGGTACGCGAGGTCGGTGCCGTAGTCCCACCCCGAGCCGGGGATCTGGTCGGGCCACCGAGTGCGGGCGAGGCGCTCGCGCAGGTCGTCGAGCACGTCGTCCGGAACGTCGATCGTGAATGGCCGCAGCTCAGCGCTCATGTGCCGGGGACGCTAGCCGCCGGGCCGCGAGGGCAGCACGTAGGCTGACCGCGTGGCCTCCTCGTTCACGCTGCCCCGCGCCGACGGCGTGCTGCCGGCGCAGTGGATTCGCAAGGCGATCGGCGCGGGGATCATCGAGGCCGACGAACCGATCCCCGAGCGCAACGTGCAACCCGCGAGCCTCGACCTTCGGCTCGGCGACGAGGCCTACCGCCTGCGCGCGAGCTTCCTCGCGGGCACGACGACCGTCGAGCGCAAGCTCGAGGAGCTTGCCGTCGGACCACCGATCGATCTCCGCAGCGGCGCGATCCTCGAACGCAACCGGCCGTACCTGATCGCACTCCAGGAGCGGCTGAACCTCCCCGCGAACCTCCGCGCACTCGCGAACCCCAAGAGCTCGACCGGCCGCCTCGACGTGTTCACGCGCGTGATCACCGACCGGAGCTTCCAGTTCGACGAGGTGCGACGCGAGTACCGCGGGAAGCTCTGGCTGGAGGTCGTGCCGCGCTCGTTCACGGTGATGGTGCGCACCGGCATCACGCTCAACCAGTTGCGGCTGCGGGCGGGCGACACGCGCATGTCGGACGGCGAGCTCCGAGAGCTGCACAAGCAGGACCCACTGCTGTACCGCGGCGGCAAGGCGGTCGCGCCGAACGACTTCCGCACCGCCGACGGGCTGTACCTCAGTCTCGACCTGCGCTACGAACCCGGGCGCGGCGTCGGCTACCAGGCGAAGCGCAACAGCCGCCTGATCGACCTGGGCCTCGTCGACCACTACGACCCCGAGGAGTTCTGGGATCCCGTCGTGCCCGAGCGCGACAGTCTCGTCGTGCTCGAACCCGAGGAGTTCTACCTGCTGCTGTCGGAAGAGGCGGTCCGCATCCCGCCGTCGCTCGCGGCGGAGATGCTCGCGTACGACCCCACGAGCGGCGAGCTGCGCACCCACTACGCCGGGTTCTTCGACCCCGGCTTCGGGCACGACCCGATCTTCCTCGGCAGCCGCGCCGCGCTCGAGGTGCGGGCGCACGACGTCGCGTTCGTCGTCGAGCATCGCCAGCGCGTCTGCAAACTGCGGTTCGAGCGCATGCTCGAGGAGCCCGACATCGCGTACGGCGCGAGCCTGGGATCCAACTACCAGGCGCAGGAGGCGACGCTCAGCAAGCACTTCCGCTTCGAGCGGACCCGGCTCGGCGGCCAGCTCGCGATCGACCTCGACACCAAGCCCGAGTGAGCCTCGACCCCGTCTCGTCGTTCCGGCTCGATGGCCGCGTCGCGATCGTGACGGGAGCGAGCGCAGGATTGGGCGCACGGTTCGCGCGGGTGCTCGACGCGGCGGGCGCGTGCGTCGTTCTCGCCGCGCGGCGCACCGAACGGATCACCGCGCTCGCGTCCGAGCTGCACGACGCGCACGCGGTCACGTGCGACCTCACCGACGACGGCGCACCGGCGGCGCTGGTCGCCGGGGCGGTCGAGCGGTACGGCCGCGTCGACGTCGTCGTCAACAACGCAGGCGTGAGCGATCCCACCCCCGCGCTCGACGAGTCGACCGCCCACTTCCGCGCGACGTTGCAGCTCAACCTCGTCGCGCCGTTCGAGCTCGCACGAGAAGCCGCGCGCGTGATGGTCGGCGACGACCGAGGCGGCACGATCGTCAACGTCGCTTCGATCTGGGGTCTCGTCGGCGTCGGCCAGATCCCCGAAGCGGGGTACGCGGCGTCGAAGGGCGGGCTGGTGAACCTCACGCGCGAGCTGGCCGCGCAATGGGCACGGCGGGGCGTACGGGTCAACTGCCTCGCACCGGGGTGGTTCCGCAGCGAGATGACCGAGGCCACGATGTTCGCCGACGAGAGCGGGCAGCGCTGGATGCGCCAGCGCACGCCGATGGGCCGCGGCGGCAAGGAGCACGAGCTCGACGGCGCGTTGCTGTTCCTCGCCAGCGACGCGAGCAGCTTCGTCACCGGCCAGGTGCTGGTCGTCGACGGCGGCTGGACCGCGATCTGAGGCAGCAGGTGGACCTCGAGCTGTCGCTGTTCGACGAGGTTGCAGAGGTACTGCGCGGGCTCGTCCCGGCCGGGCTCGGAGAGCTGCGCCAACGCCCGCGGCGCTACGGCATCAAGGTGTGGTTCGGGCCGGTCGACGCGCCCAAGGAGCACTACGAGGCGCAAGTGATCAGTCGCGACGCCGTGCCCGGCGCGAAGGTCCTGGCGCTCGAGGTCGGCTTCCACGCCGAGCACCCGCGCGCCGCCGACAACGACGCGGTGATCGCCGCGCTCGCCGCGCGGGAGGTCGCGTGGCGCCGGCAGGTCGGGCGCGAGGCGGTCGTCGGGCCCTTCCTCGGTCGCGAAGACGTCTGGCGCCGGATCTCCGAGACGTGGCCCGATCCCGACCTGTCCCAGCCGGAGCTCGCGTTCGAGCTCGGCGCGCGCCTGACCGACTACATCACCGCGCTCGAACCCCTGCGCCGCGCGCGCTAGGCGCGCGCGGCGCGCATTACTCGCCGCCACACGCTGCGGTACGCCTCGATGCCGTCGGGCGCGAGGTACCCGTCGGGACCGGCCGCGATCGCCACCCGCTCGGGAATCGTTCCCCACACGGGAACCTCCGCCTCGGACCAGCCCGCGAGCGCGTCGTGGTAGTCGCGCGTGTACGTGCGCGCCGAGCTGATCACGAGCCCGACCGGGGTGCGCTTCGGGATCATCTCGAGCACGGCCTCGGCCCGACCGGTCTCGACTCCGCCGACGCGCGTGGGCAGGACGATCGCGTCCGCGTTGTCGATCGCCTTGCCGAGCAAGCGCTCGTTACCCGCCGGCGTGTCGACGATCGCGACCGCCTCGTCTTCGATGCGATCGAGTGCCTTGAGCAACAGCCGGTCGGTCGGCGCCTCGACCAGCTCGACTGCCCCGAGCGCCTCGTCCTCGGAGCTCTCGACCCATTCGGCCGCGCTCGCCTGCGGATCGGCATCGACGAGCGTGACGGCGCGGCTCGACGACGCGATCGCGGAGAGGTACACCGAGGTGGTCGTCTTGCCCACCCCGCCTTTGAGTCCGGCGACGACGATGATCATCCGGTCAGACGGCAGCCTTCTCGAGGATGTGCACACCGCACGCCGAGCCGAGGCCGATCACGTGCGTCAGGCCCACCTTCGCGCCCTCGATCTGGCGGTCGCCGGCCTCGCCGCGCAGGTGGGTCGTGACCTCGAAGATGTTCGCGAGCCCGGTCGCGCCGATGGGATGGCCCTTCGAGATGAGCCCACCCGAGACGTTGACGGGGATCTTGCCGTCGCGCCACGGACCGCGTTCGTCGATGAACTTCCCGGCCCCGCCCGGTTCGCACAGCATGAGGTTGTCGTAGTGGATCAACTCGGCCGTCGCGAAGCAGTCGTGCAGCTCGACGAGGTCGAGGTCCTGCGGGTCGACGCCCGCCGTCTCGTACGCCTGCTTCGCCGCGTTGCGCGTCAAGGTGTTCACGTCGGGCTGCACCTGCGCGCGCTCGGTCCACGGGTCTGTCGTGAGCACCGAAGCGCCGATCTTGACCGCGCGCTTTTGCTGCTCGGACGACAGTGTCCGCAGCTTCTCCTCCGACACGAGCACGACCGCCGCGGACCCGTCGGTGTTCGGGCAGCACATGAGCAGCGTGTTCGGGTACGCCATCATCTCGGCGCCCATGATCTCGTCGAGCGTGAACGGCTTCTGGTAGTGCGCGAGCGGGTTGAGCGTGGAGTGCTGGTGGTTCTTCTCCGCCACCTTGGCGAACTGCTCGAAGCCCACGCCGTCGTGCTCGTACGCGTACTCCATGCCGGCCTGCGCGAACACGCCGGGCATCAGCCCCGTGCCGAGCAGCCCCTCGACCTGCATCACGCTCCCGTAGCGCCCCTTCGGCTCGTACACGTTGCGGCCGCGGTCGCCCTTGCCGGCCGCGCCGAGCAGCCCGCCCTTGCCCATCTGCTCGACACCGACGGCAAGGCCCATGTCGGCTTCGCCGGCTCTGATCGACAGGTAGACGGTGCGCAACGCGGTCGCGCCGGTCGCGCAGGCGTTCGCGACGTTGTAGACGGGGATGCCCGTCTGGCCGATCTGCTTCTGGAGCTGCTGTCCGACGCCCGCCTGGGCGTTGAACAGGCTTCCCGCGCCGAGCACGTCCATGTCGTGGATCGTCACGCCGCCGTCGCGCAACGCTCCCATCGCAGCCTCGCTCGCGAGGTCGATGAGGTCCTTGTCGGTGTGGCGCCCGAACTTCGTCATGTACGCCCCGAGGATCCACACGTTGTCCTGGGTCATCTCAGCCCTCCAGAGGCTCGAACGCGAACGCGACGGCTTCGGTGCCGTCGTCGTCGGTGCCGGCGACGAACGTCGTGAGGCGCACGGGCATCCCGAGCTCGACGTGGTCGGGATCGGGCGCGGTGTTGATCAGGTTGGCCTTGACGGATCCGCCGCCGTCGAGGTCGACGAGGGCGGAGACGTACGGCGCCGGCACGCCGGGAACGGTGCGGTGGACGATCGTGAACGATCGGACCTTGCCGGTGGTCGCCAGCTTGCGGCGTTTGAACTCCGTCCCACCACCCTTGGCGTCGGCGTTGCGTCGATCGAAGTACAGCGCGCCGGTGTCGGCTGCCTCCCACGCGACGAGATGCGGTTCACCGTCGTCCAGCGCGAGGTAGTCGACGATCGGGATCTGTTTGCCCATTCCCGTCCTCCTGCAAGTCGGTCGCAGGCTAGCGGGGCGCCGCCGCGCCGTGCCCCGCTCCGCTGGGGCCGGGCCTAGCCTCCGCGGTCAGTGGCGGCACCGAGCGAACCGACGCGACGCGACGCGGCCGTAGCGGTCTGCCTCGTGGCGATCGCGCTCGTCCCGTTCGTCGTCGCGATCGCGACGACGGCGGGCGACTCGCGCGTCCCGCTCGGCGACTATGCCCTGACGGACCTGCGGGTGCGCGACGTGTGGAGCCGTGACATCCCGCTCGTCGGTGCGTACAGCCGGTTCGGATGGAACCACCCCGGACCGGCGGTGTACTGGCTGTACGCGCCGATCTCGGCCGTGTTCGGCCAGCCCGCGTGGGCCACCCAGCTCGCGGGTGCGTTGCTCCAGGCAGTCGCGATCGTCGCGATCGGAGCGGTCGCGTGGCGGGCCGGTCGCCTGCCCGTGCTGCTCGCAGTGCTCGCGTGCACCGGCCTCGCGTACGGCGCCATGGGCCCGTCGATGGTGCTCGACGCGTGGAACGCCAACTTCGCGTACCCGCTGTTCGTGCTGTTCGTGCTCCTCGCGTGGCGCGTCGCGTGCGCGGACGGGGCGTTGATCGCCGCCCTCGCCGTCGTCGGGTCGCTGCTCGTGCAGGCGCACATCGGGTACCTGCCCTTCGTCGTGGCTGCGGGTGGCGCGGCCGTGCTCGTCGGCATACGCCGCGAACGCGAGGCGCCGCGCCGGACCGCGCTGTTCGCGCTCGCCGCTGCGGCACTGCTCTGGCTACCTCCCCTCGTGCACGAGGTTCTCCGAGCGTCCAACGTCCGCCGCGTGGCCGACTCGCTCCTCGGCGGCGACGAGCCGACACTCGGGTTCACGCGCGCACAGCGCGTCCTCGCGGAGGAGTTCCAGGTGCCACCGCCGTGGTTGGGCGGACACCACGAGGTCGAGCCGTTCGCCAGCCTCGTGGTGGGCGCTTCGCGCGCGTGGCTGCTCGTGCCCGTCGCACTCCTCGGGGTGGCATGGCTCGGAGCGCGGCGCGCGCACGCGGCCGGCTCCCGTGAGCTCCTTGCGCTGGCAACCGGTTTGGTGGCGCTCGCGCTCGTTGCCCTGGCACGCGTGGTCGGCGATCCGGAACGGTACGTCTTCTACTGGCGGGTGCCGATCTCCATCCTGGTCGTCGCCGCGTCGGCATGGAGCATCGCGGTCGGGTTCGGACTCGGCGGTTCGGCGTGGGTGCGGCGGTCACTGCTCGGTGCAGGCGCGGTGATCGTCGCCTCGGCGTCGCTGTCGAGCGCGCAGCGGATCGCGCAGTACGACACTGGCGAGAGCGAGAAGGAACTCGCTGCGGCCGCCGTCGATGCCGTGCGCGAACGTGCCGCGGCGAGCGACGGCGTCCTCCTCCGGTCGCCCGGCGTTTCGTTCATCGGGCTGCACCGCACGGTGATCAACGAGCTCGACCGCAGTGGCGCACCCGCGCGGGTCGACGACGACCTCGGATACCAGTTCGGGTACTCACGCGCCGCTGAGGAACGCGAGGTCGAGGAGATCTGGTACATCGCCGAGAGCGGCGGCGACGTGAGCGTGCTCGCAGGCGAACCTGGCGCGCACGTGCTGTGGTCCGCGACGCCGTTGCCGGGTGCGGACGAGGCCGCGCTGCGCGCCGCGCAGCAGGACCTATGGGCCGCGCTGCGCGCGGCCGGCCGTGCGGACCTACGGTCCGCGATCTCCTCGCCGCTGGCCGCCTTCGCACTCGCGGACGTCCCCGGCGTCGATACGGCGCTCGTGCAGCGCGTCGCCGACCTCAACGGCCGGGTCGAGCAGTCGGGAACGTGTCGCTGCGCGATCGTGGCGTTCGCGGTAAGGGACGACCCCGACCTCGGCGGCGAGCCGTAGGCTGGTCGGCACGCGAGCGTGGCGGAACTGGCAGACGCGCCGGGTTTAGGTCCCGGTCTCGAAAGAGGTGGGAGTTCGAGTCTCCCCGCTCGCACGGACGGTCCACCCCGATCCATGTCGGGTGAGCCGCGAACGGGTCGTCGCGGCACCGACATCAGGCGTCCGGCAGTCCGAAGCCCTCCTCCATCTGGAACTCGCCGTACGTCGGCTTGCCCGCGGGCCGGTAGACCGCGAACACGGCACCCTTCGCCATCGCTCTCGAATCGACCAGGCGCAAGGCGGCCGGCGCGGCGCCGGGTTCGAACAGCCGCTTGCCGGTACCGAGTACGACGGGCTCGATGAACAGCCGGTACTCGTCGACGAGCCCGCGGGTGTGCAGCGCGGGCGAGGCGGGCACTGCCGTGGACCTGGATCTCCCCCTGGTACTGGTCCTTGAGCTTGGCCACCTCGGCTGGGACGTCGCCACGGATGATCGTGGCCGGCCCCCAGTCGGCGCGCTCCATTGTCGTCGAGACCACGTACTTGGGCAGCGTGTTCAGTCGTGACGCCACGGGATCGTCCTTGTCGGGAAAGTTGGGCCAGCTCCCGGCGAAGATCTCGTACGTCCGGCGGCCGAGCAGGAAGCAGTCCGCATTGCCGAACGCGTCGTTGATCACGTCGCCCATGTCCTCGCTGAAGTACGGGAAGCCCCATCCGCCGTGCTCGAACCCGCCGTCGCGATCCTCGTCCGGGCCACCGGGTGCCTGCATGACCCCGTCCAGCGTGAGGAAGGTCGCGATCGTGAGAGTGCCCATTCGTTCGCTCCTCGTCTCCGGCGGCACCGGTGTGCCGCTCGTACTGACCACGAACGCGACTACCCGGATCGACAACGTGCACCCGAGAAATTCTCGGGGAACCGGCGCTACCCGGGCGCGGTTCACCACGGCCGCGCGGTCCCAGGCCGCCGGTATAGCGTGAAGCCCCTCGCTCGGGCCGAGGGCAGACGAGGAACGATGACCCATCCGTTCAGCTATCACGGTCGGCGCGTCGTCGTCACCGGCGGATCCCGGGGTGTGGGCGCCGCCCTTCTCGACGTGCTCGCCGAGCTCGCCGTCGAGCACGTCACCGTGCTCGACCTCACACCGCCAGCGGGTCCGCACGACGCGTTCGTCGCGACGAACCTTGCCGACGAGGGCGCGGTGCGTTCGGCACTGGACGCCATCGACGGCACCGTCCACACACTGTTCAACAACGCCGGCGTCGCCGACACGCAGCCGCCACACGTCGTGTTGTCGGTCAACTACCTCGCACTCCGCACGCTGTCGCAAGGACTGCTCGACCGTATGCCTGACGGCGGCGCGATCGTCAACACGGCGTCGACTGCGGGGAACCTGTGGCGCAAGCGAGCGGATCAGATCGACGAGTTGCTCGCCCTCGGCGACGACAGCTGGGAGCCGTCCCTCCGCTGGTTCGACGAACATGCCGCGGCGCTCGGCCAGGGTCCGTACAACTTCTCGAAGGAGGTCGTGGAGCGTCACACGATGCGCTCGTCGCGACCGACGATGCGCCGGGGAGTACGCACGAACGCCGTCTGCCCGGGGCCGATCGACACGCCGTTGCTCCCGGAGTTCCGTGCGACGACCAGCGACCAGATCGTCGACTGGAACATTCGGGAGATGGCGGGCCGCCCGGTCTCACCACGCGAGGTCGCAGCCGCGCTGGCGTTCCTCGGCTCGCCCGCCGCCGGTTACGTCAACGGAGTCAACCTCGACGTCGACGGCGGCTTCTTCGCCGCGCTGGCGACCGGCCAGGTCGACTACAGCGGGCGGGCGTAACGGCTCCCAACCTCGTGCCCGAGGCGGCCGCGTCTCCGGGCATCGGGTGCATTCCGTGCACCGCGAAGGCGTGAACATCGTCACCTCTGAGGAGGCATTGTCCGATGTGTCGGACAGTTGCTTCTCGCGCGTACAGCAGGACCTTTGCTCGGGGGGCTCGGGAGCCGATGAACCAGGTGGAGGGCCTCCCAGGCGTTGCCCACGCGCGGCACGCGGCCCTCCCTGACGACGGGCAAGGGAGCGACGATGACGCACACCGAGCAGACATCCCCATCGACGCGCACCGATCCGACGAAGCCGTCGATCCCGCTCATCGGCCAGACGATGATCGACCGCGGCCTCATCACCGAGCGAGATCTGCGGGCCGCGCTGACGCAACAGCGGCGAACCGGAAAGCGGCTCGGGGAGACGCTCATCGAGATGGGCGTCGTCAGCCCCACGGATCTCACCGCCTTGCTCGCCGAGCGGATGGGATTCGAGTTCATCGACCTCGACGCCACCACGCCCGACGCCGACGCCGTCACCGTGATCAGCGAAGAGGTCGCGCGCCGCTACCGCGCGCTGCCACTGACCCGCCGCGACGGTCACATGGTGATCGCGATGGCGGCACCCAACGACGTCTTCGCCCTCGACGACCTGCGCGTGCTGCTGCACATGCCGCTCGAGCCGGTCATGGCGGAACCGCACCAGCTCCTCGAAGCGATCCGCCGCACTTACAACCGCACTCAGGTCATCGACAGCGTCGACGACGCGACCGACGACTTCGAGGACGAGGACTTCTCACAGGCACTGACCGACGAAGACGGTCCGGTGATCCGTCTCGTGAACGCGCTGCTGCAGCAGGCGGTCACCGAGCGCGCTTCCGACATCCACATCGAACCCGTGCGAGATCACGTACGAGTCCGCATGCGCACCGACGGCGTGCTGCACCAGGCGTCGGAGCTCCCGCTGCAGCTCCTCCGTCCGCTCATCAGCCGGATCAAGGTGCTCGCCGGCATCGACATCACGCGCCGGCGGCTCCCCAACGACGGGCGCTTCTCGATGACCATCGACAACGCCGCGCTCGACGTCCGGGTCGCGACCGTCCCGACGTCGTTCGGAGAGGCGGTCGTGCTACGGCTGCTCGACCAGGTCCGCGGCCCGATCGACCTCGACAGCCTGGGCATGGTGGAAGCGGACCGTGTTCGGTTCGAGGCCGCGTTCGGCGCACCCCAGGGCTGCGTCGTCGTGAGCGGCCCGACCGGCTCGGGGAAGACGTCGACCCTGTACGCGGCGCTCCTCGAGCTGAACACGGTCGAGCGCAGCATCGTGTCGGTCGAGGACCCGGTCGAGTACCAGCTTCCGGGCGTGAAGCAGATCCAGGTCAACACCGCCGTGGGCCTCACGTTCGCGTCCGCGCTGCGGTCGATCCTGCGGGCGGACCCCGACGTCCTGATGATCGGCGAGGTGCGCGACCTCGAGACGGCGAAGATCGCGGCCGAGGCTGCGGTGACCGGCCACCTGGTCATGTCGACGATCCACACGACGCGCGCGGCGTCGGTGCCCCTGCGCCTGATCGACATGGGGGTCGAGCCGTACGTCGTCGCATCGGCGCTCACGTGCCTCGTGGGTCAGCGCCTCGTGCGCACCCTCTGCCCGGAGTGTTCCGAGCCCGACACGCCCGACCCGGCGGTCCTCACGCGTCTCGGCTGCGAACCTGACGCGCTCGCGACCGCGACGATCCGGCGTGCGGTCGGCTGCGCCCGCTGCAACAAGACCGGCTATCGCGGGCGGCGCGCACTGTACGAGCTCATCCCCGTCGACGAGCAGATCGCGCGCCTCATCCTGTCGCGGGCTTCGGCGCACGAGATCGAACAGCGCGCGATCGTCAACGGCGTCGACACGCTCCACACGGTTGCGCTGCGGCAAGTGCTCGCCGGTGAGCTGACGGTCGAGGAGATGCTGCGCGTCATCGTGCAGTAGCCGCCGACGGGCCGTCCCGGAGGGTAGAGAGGTACCCGATGGGCGACGTGCTCGACCGGCTCGAAGAGTTCTCGTGGCCCGCGCTGTTGACCCTCGCGTTCCTCTTCGCCTGGGCAGGAGGTGCGATGGGGCTCGACCTCGTGGCCCCCGGCGAGGCGGCGCTCGTTCTCATCGCTGGCGCGCTCGACGACCGAGCCGAGCTGTCGGTGCTCGCCGTCGTCGTCGTCGCAACGGGAGCGATCGCAGGGGACTCGACGAGCTTCGCACTCGGGCGAGCCGGCGCGCGTCTGTTCGACCGGTGGGCGTGGCTGCGGCGGCGGGTCGAGGAGCCCCGCCACCGGGCACGCTCGTTCCTCCAGCGCCGCGGGGCCGGAGCGGTCGTGGTCGCGCGGTGGTTCGGTCCGCTGCAGGCAGTCGTGCCCTTCGTCGCCGGTTCCACCCGAGCGATGCGCTACCGACGGTTCCTTGCGTGGGACGCGCTCGCGGCGTTCTCGTGGGCGGCCGCGGTGGTCGGCGTGGGCGTCGCGTTCGGCGACGACGCCGCCGATGTGCTCGAGTCGTTCGAGTGGTGGACCTGGCTCGTCGTCGCCGGCGCGGTAGCCGCGTACGCACTGTGGCGCCGGTCGCGCGGGCGCCGAACCACCTGAACCTGGCGGGGTACGCCGTCCCTGACGCTGAACGGGCCGTCCCCGAGCCCGGCTCAGGGGACTCCCCGATGGTCTGCGGCGCGGTACTTCCGTACCGTCGTGAGCACCCCCGGACGAGGAGCCGCGATGCGACCCACCCCCTTGCCCACGACGCACGCGCCGAGTGCCGCGACGACGACCGTGAGCGAGCGGCGCCCGGCCGCCGTGCACGGCGACGGGATCGTCAAGGTCTACGGGACCGGAACCCAGGCCGTGCGCGCGCTCGACGGCGTCTCGGTGACGATCGCGACCGGCACGTGGACGACGATCATGGGGCCGTCGGGGTCCGGGAAATCCACGCTCATGCACGTGCTCGCCGGGCTCGACCGCCCGACGTCGGGCCGGGTCGTCGTGGGCGGTACGGACCTCACGAGGTTGTCGGACCGGCAGCTCACGACGCTGCGACGCACCCGCATCGGCTTCGTGTTCCAGTCGTTCAACCTCGTACCGACGCTGACCGCGCGCGAGAACATCGCGCTCCCCCTCGCGCTCGACGGGCGGGGTGCCGACGATGCGTGGTTCCATGCGGTCGTCGAACGCGTCGGGCTGCGCGACCGTCTGGCGCACCGCCCGTCGGAGCTCTCGGGCGGGCAGCAGCAACGCGTTGCGGTCGCGCGGGCCCTCGCGAGCCGCCCCGAGGTCGTCTTCGCCGACGAGCCGACCGGCAACCTCGACTCGCGCAGCGGCGACGAAGTGCTGCGCCTGCTGCGCGAAGCAGTCGACGGCATGGGCCAGACGGTCGTCATGGTGACCCACGATCCGTCCGCCGCGGCCCGATCCGACCGCGTGTTGTTCCTGACCGATGGCCGCATCGTCGACGAAGTGCACGATCCGAGCGCGGCCGCGATCCTGGACCGAATGCATCGCCTCGGAGGCTGATCCAGTGCTGAACGTCACGCTCAAGGGCATCTGGGCCCACAAGCGCCGGCTCGTGGGAACCGTGCTCGCGGTCTTGCTCGGCGTCGCGTTCCTCGCCGGGACGCTCGTGCTCGGCGACACGATGCGCGCGGGCTTCGACTCGCTGTTCACCGACGCCAACGCCGGCATCGACGCCGTCGTGCGAGGCGACACGGAGATCGGCGACGAGGAGACGGCCGAGCGCGGCCTGCTCGACCTCTCGCTGGTCGACGAGATCAGCGCGATCGACGGTGTCGCAGCCGCCGAGCCGCTCATCCAGCGCCTCGGCCAGCTCGTCGACCGTGACGGCGATCCCGTCGGCGGCAACGGCCCACCGACGATCGCGACGAGCTGGGTCGCCGACGACGCGCTCAATCCGTGGGACGTCGTGGAGGGCCGCGAGCCGCGCGCACCGGGCGAGGTCGTGCTCTCGCGCGGCAGCGCGGACGAAGCGAATCTCGAGGTGGGCGACAGCGCCACCGTGCTGACGCCGACACCGGTCGACGTTCGCATCGTCGGACTGACGACACTCGACGGCCAGGACGGCCTCGGTGCTGCCACGTTCGTCGCATTCACGCTCGAGGACGCGCAGCGATACCTCGTCGCTCAGCCTGGCAAGGTCACGAGCATCGTCGTCGCAGCCGAGTCGGGCGTCAGCGAGGACGAGCTGGTGGAACGCCTCGACTCGGTACTTCCCGCGACCGTCGAGGCGCTCAGCGGCGCGACCCTCACGGACGAGGACAACGAAGAGATCAACGACGACTTCCTCGGGTTCTTCGAGACCTTCCTGCTCGTGTTCGCCGGCATCGCGCTGCTCGTCGGCAGCTTCAGCATCTACAACACCTTCTCGATCATCATCGCCCAGCGGACCCGCGAATCGGCATTGCTGCGCGCGATCGGTGCGTCACGCGCGCAGGTGCTCGCGTCGATCGCGGGCGAGGCCGTGCTCCTCGGACTCCTCGCGTCGGCGCTCGGCCTGGCGGCGGGCATCGGGCTCGCAGCGGGCGCGCTGCAACTCATGGAGGCGGCCGGGTTCGACCTCCCCGATGCCGGGCTCGCCGTCCACACGAGCACGGTTGTGTGGGCGTTCGCGGTCGGACTGTCCGTCACCGCGGCGGCGAGCATCTTCCCCGCCGTCCGCGCCTCGCGCGTCGCCCCGCTCGCCGCACTGCGCGACGTGGCCGTCGACCGATCCGGGTCGTCGCGGTGGCGCGCGCTCGTCGGCGGCGCGCTCACCGCGCTCGGGACCACGATGGTCGTGACGTCGGCCGTCAGCGACGCCGACAGCGCGCTGCGCACCGCAGGCCTCGGCGCGACGCTGACCATCGTCGGCGTCGTCACGCTCGGACCCGTCGTCGCCAAGCCGGTGACTGCCGTGCTCGGTGCGCCGCTGCAGCGCCTTCGCCGGGTGACCGGCCGGCTCGCACAGCAGAACGCGATGCGGAACCCGCGCCGTACGGCAGCGACGGCGTCCGCGCTGATGATCGGCGTGGCGGTCGTCACCCTGTTCACGGTGTTCGCATCGTCGGTGAAGGCGGCAATCGACGACGAGGTCGACAAGTCGTTCGGCGGCGACCTCGTGATCGCGTCGCGAGACTTCAGCGGTGCGGGTCTGAGCCCGCAGCTCGCGAGCGACGTCGACGCGCTCCCCGAGGTCGCCAACGCCACCGGCTGGGGATTGGGTGCGGCCCGCATCGCCGGAGAGGAGGTCGATCTCACGGTGGTGGACCCGCCGAAGTTCGCCGCGATCTTCGACGTGGGCGTCGTCGCCGGATCGATGGACGACCTCGCGCCTTCCGAGATCGCGGTGTCGGAACGCGAGGCGTCGGACAAGGGCTGGGACATCGGGACACGGCTCGAGGTCACGTTCGCCGCCGACGGCACGACCGAGGTCCTCACCGTCGGCGCGCTCTACGAGACCACGACGAGCGCGGGAAACTTCATCCTCCCGGTCGATGCGTGGACCCCACACGCGTCGCAGCCGAGCGACATCGTGGTCATGATCGACCTCGCCGACGGCGTGGACGAAGAAGCAGGTAGGGCCGCGGTGCAGGACGTCGCCGACCGGTACTACGCGCCCGACGTGCAGGACCGCGACGAGTACACCGATTCCGTCGCTGGTGAGATCGACGTCTTCCTGACGGTCGTCTACGGGATGCTCGCACTCGCGATCGTGATCGCGTCGATGGGCATCGCGAACACGCTGTCGCTGTCGGTACACGAACGGACTCGAGAGCTCGGGCTGCTGCGCGCCGTGGGCCAGACGCGTGGGCAACTGCGGGCAATGGTGCGCTGGGAGTCGGTGATCGTCGCGTTGTTCGGGACGCTCGGCGGCGTCGCTGTCGGCTTGTTCCTCGGCTGGGCGTTCGTCGAGGTGATCTCGCGTCTCGAGGACGTGCAGGCACCGTACGCAGTCCCGGTAGGTCAGGTCCTCATGGTGGTCGGCGTGGGGGCCGCCGTCGGTGTCGTGGCCGGGTTCCGGCCCGCCCGGCGCGCCGCAAAGCTCGACGTGCTCCAGGCGATCGCCGTGGAGTGACGATCGGACCGTCAGCCCACGCGGTCGGGACCAACGGCCCTGCCCCAGGTAGGCGTCCGCGGTCGACGATGTCGACGTGGCACATGCACCGAACGGCACCGCCGCAACCCGCGTCGGCCCGACGCTGCTCGTCTCGCTGCTCTTCGGCGCGCTCGTCATGAGCACGGCCGCGTTCGGCACGGTGCTCGCCGACGACGGCGCGAGCCAGGCGGCCGGGAACGGTCAGCCCGACGCGCCCGCGCCGCCGGCATTCGACTTCAACGACACCTCGACCGCCGAGCGGTTCGACCCGACCGCCCCCGCACCGTCGACCGACCCGGCAGGCACCGTGCACGAGGTGACGTTCGAAGCTACCGAGGAGCTGGTGGAGATCGCGCCCGGCGTCGAGCAGCTCATGTGGACCTTCAACGGCACCGTGCCGGGACCGACGCTGCGCGGGAAGGTCGGTGACGTGTTCGAGGTCACGCTCGTCAACAAGGGCACCTACGGACACTCGATCGACTTCCACGCAAGCAAGGTCGCGTGGAACGACGAGATGCGCACGATCGGCCCGGGCGAGTCACTCGTGTACCGCTTCGAGGCCAAGCATGCGGGGATCTTCATGTACCACTGCGGTACGGCACCCGTGATCCACCACATCGGCATGGGCATGTACGGCGCGATCATCATCGACCCGCCCGCGCTGCCCGAGGTGGACCACGAGTTCGTGTTCGTGCAGTCGGAGCTGTACCGCGCCGAGGATCCGGCGCAACCGGCCGACGTCGGTCGCATGCTCGCCGAGCAGTGGGACGCCGTCGTGTTCAACGGCTACGTCAACCAGTACCGCGACCATCCGTTGCGGGTCGAGCCCGGCGAGCGAGTGCGGGCCTGGGTCATCGACGACGGGCCGTCGGAGAACTCGTCGTGGCACATCGTCGGCACGATCTTCGACACGGTCTACAAGGAGGGCAACTACGTCCTGCGGCCCGACGACGGATCCCAAGGCGGCGCGCAGGCGATCGACCTCCAGCCGGCACAAGGCGGCTTCGTGGAGTTCACGTTCGACGAAGCGGGCCTGTACCCCTTCGTCACCCACAAGTTCGCGTCCGCGTCGAAGGGCGCACTCGGCCTCTTCCAGGCCGGCGAGGTGGAGGCGGGCGCAGCCGGCGGGCATTGACACGCGGACACGGCGCCGGGTGGATGTACGCGTGGGATCTGCCGCAGAATGCGACCAAAATGCTAGCATTCTGCGACATGCGGACGCTCTACCTGCGCAACATCCCGGACGAAGTCGGCGAGCGCCTCGCTGCGCTCGCGGCTCGGGAGCGCATGTCGGTTTCCGCGTTCGTGGCGCGCGAACTGGCCGCCATCGCCCGTCGCGCCGACAACCCGGCGCTCCTCGGCGACCTTCCCCACCTCGGCGTCGACCCCGGGACGGTCGTCGACGACCTGGCCGCCGGCCGTTCGCGGCGGTGATCGTCGTCGACGCGTCGGCCGCCGTACTCGGACTGCTCAACGACGGCGACGCACGAGCGCGACTGCGCGCCGACGCGCTCTCCAGTCCGCACCTCGTCGACCCGGAGGTGGCGCACGCGTTGCGGGCCCAGGTCCGGCGCGGCGAGCTCGACGCCGGGGCCGCCCAGCGCGCGCTCGAGCGCTGGGCCCGGCTCGGGATCGACCGCCTCCCTGCCACGGGGCTGCTGCCTCGCATTTGGGAGTTGCGCGACAACCTGAGCGCGTACGACGCGACGTACGTCTCGGCCGCCGAAGCACTCGGTTGCGCGTTGGTCACGGCCGACAGTCGCCTCGCCGCCGCGCCCGGCGTGCGCTGCGCGGTGACTGTCGTGCGCAGCTAGACCCCTGGACACGCGGGATGCGACGCTGCTAAGCGGCGAGGCGTGCGAACTCGTCGACGTGCTCGGCGACGACCGCGAGGCTCGCGGCCCAGAACGCCTGATCCCGAATGTCGAAGCCGAAGCGCCGCGTCAAGTCGGCGGCGTCCGCCATCCCCGTCGACGAGAGCAGGTCGGTGTAGCCGGTGCGGAACGCGTCAGGGTCGTCGCGGTAGCGCGCGTAGAGGCCGATCCCGAAGAGTTGCCCGAACGTGTACGGCCAGTTGTAGAACGGCGTGAAGTAATGCGGCTTCACGGCCCACATGTATTGGTGACGGTAGGCCGGGTCAAGCCCGTCGCCGTACGCGGCTTCCTGCGCGTCGAGCATCATCATGTTGAGCTCGGGCACCGACACGACGGTGCGGCGACGGCGACGGCACAGTTCCGACTCGAACAGGAACCGGCTATAGATGTCGACGACCACCTGCGCGGCGCCCGTCAGATGGAGATCGAGCACGCCGATACGGGCTGCACCGTCACGCACCTGGGCCGCGGCACGTTCGAACAACAGTGTCTCGCAGAAGATCGACGCTGTCTCGGCGAGCGCCATCGGTGTGCGCCGCTGGAGCGGCGTCCGCGCGGCGAGCGCAACGTTGTGAAACGCGTGGCCGAGCTCGTGGGCGAGCGTCGACACGGAGTCGAGGCTGCCGTCGAAGTTCATCATCACGCGGCTGACGTCGTCGCTGACGGGCACGCAGTAGGCGCCGCCCCGCTTTCCCTCGCGCATCTCGGCGTCGATCCACTGCTCGCGGAACGCGCGGGCGGCCAGATCGGCGAGCTCGTCCGAATAGTCGGCGAAGGTGCCTTCGACGAGCTGCACCGCACGCGGCCAGGGCGTCCGGCTCGCATCCCCGACCGGGGCGAACAAGTCCCACCACGGGAGCGCGCCCCCATGACCCAACAGCCGGGACTTCGCGTGGAGGTACCGCCGGAAGTCGGGCAACGACGCGACGACTGCCTCCATCATCGCGTCGAGCGTCGCGCGGTCGATGTTGTTCGCACGCAGCGAGGGCTCGAGGTCGTCGGCGAACCCGCGGCGACGGTTGAGCACCGCCAGCTCGCCCTTCGCGCCGTTCAGTGCGGCGGCGAGCGGAACCGCGACGGTCTCCCACGCCGCGAGCTCACCCTCGTACGCCGCGCGGCGCGTTGCGGGATCGGGGTCGGTGGCGAGTCCGCGCGCGACGGCCATCGGCACGCGCCGACCCGCGACGTCGACCATGAGCTGCGACGACACGTCGCCGTGGAGCCGCTGCCACGACAGCGACCCCGACGGCGCCAGTTCGGCCGCAAGCGACTCCTCCGCCTCGCTCATCTGGAACTCCGCACCCTCGGCCGCCTTGCGCAGGACGAACGCGTGCGCAGCCGCCGTGCCGCTTCGCGACACGAGCTCGTCGAGGTCGAGTGCTGCGAGCCAGGCACCCAACCGCTTCGTCAGAGGCCCGAGCGCGGACGTGCGCGTCTGGAGCTCGACCATGTGCGCGGCCGCTTTGTCGTCCCGGCTGTCGGTCGTGACGAGCGCATACAGGTACGAGCTGATCGTGCGGAGCTGCGTGTTGAGGTCGTTCATCGCCGCGAGCGCTGCTTCGAGCGCGGCGGTGTCGTCTTCGCGCACCGCGCGGGGTTCCGTTGCGCGGATCCCGTGCGCGTCGAACAGCGCCGCAAGCCGGTCGACGTCCGCGTAGAGCTGTTCCAGTGCAGCGGAGAACCCGCGGTCGTCGAGACCGGTGAAGATCGGAGTGAGGTCCCAGCGCGGAGGCGCGCCGAGCTGCATCGGGTCGGTCGTCGTCATCGGACGGCGAACGTAGCGCGCCCGCCGATCAGCCGCCTTCGGCAGGCGCGCTCTCGGGAACGGTGGTGCTCGTCGTGACGGTCGTCGACGTCGTCGGCTCGGCGGCGGTGGTCGTCGTCGTGCTCGGTGGAAGGGTCGACGACGGCGACGCCGTTCCCGGTGTCGTCGTCGGCGGCGACGATGACGTCGCGGGCAGGGTGGTCGAAGTGCGGGGCGCGGTGCTCGCCGTCGCCGGGGGCAACTCGTCGAGGGCGCGCTCCGCTTCGGCGAGCAGGAGCGTCGCCTGCTCGGCGACGACCTCGCGGTCGGGGTCGGCAAGGCGCGACAGCTCCTGGCGCAGCTCGATCGCGGCAGCCTCGATCGCAGCCGGCTCGGCGCGGTCGAGCGCAGCCTCGAGCGCGAGGACGGCCTGCTCGGCGCGGATGCGCACCGATTGCGGGCCCGCCGGGACGGTCACGAGCGCGGGGGGCTCGCTCCCGAACTGCGCGACGAGCCCCGCGGCCGAGGCGACGATCGCGAACGCGCTCGCGGCGACGAGCACTCGCCGCGCCCGCGTCCAGCCGGGCGCCGGCGCGAGCTGGATCGCCGGCCCGCCCGCGCCGAACGAGGGCCGCCGGTCCGGCGGGGGCGCAGTGGGAGTTCCGTCGTCAGTGGCCACGTTGCGAACTGCTCACGAGGTGCTCGACGCACCGGACACGTCCACCGGAGCCTTCCCCTCGGCCGGCGCCGGAACGCACCTGTGCCGCTGCCCGGTGGTCCGGAAATGCTACGACCGGCCGCGCCCCCATCGGTGCTTGTATCGGCGCCGGCTGCGAAGCGATCACCCACCGTCCGGCGAAACGCGGTGATTGTCGAGCTTTGCGGCCGGTCAGGCGGGCGGCGCCGGGTCCGGTGTCTCCCGTTCCACGTGCTCGAGGGCCGGGCTCGAGACCATCTTGCGGAGTGCCGCCACGACGACTGCCGAGCCGACGATCTCGAGCGGACCGAGTGACTCGCCGAAGCAGACCCACGCCGCGACCGCCACCAGCGGCGGCTGCGCGAGCAACAGCGGGGCCGACCGAGATGCCGGAACCCAGCGGTGGGCCCAGACCATCAGCACGTGCGCCGTCGTGCCGACGAGCATCGTGAGGGCGGCATACCCGACCTGCGCGACCTCGAGGTCGAGTTCACCGCCGACCAGCGCGACCGGTGTCATCATCACGGCGGCGGCGAAGAGGACGGCGAGCATGAAGGCGAACGGGTCGACCGTCCAGCGATCGCGCACGACCCTTCCGTAGAGGAACCACCCGACGTTGAGGAAGAGGCTCGCAACGGCGATGAGGTCGCCGGCAAGGCTCCAGTTGCCGCGCCCCGCGGCCGACGTCGCGACCAGTACGGTCCCCGCGACTGCGACGCCCGCCCGCACCACGGTCGGGCGGTCGGTGCGCTCGCCGAGGAACGCGACGGCGAGGGCGATCACGAGAACGGGCTGGAGCGCACCGATCAAGGTCACGTCGAGCAGCCGCGTGCGGCCGAGCGCGGCGAACGCCGTGAGCGCGCCCGATGCGAAAAACGCCCCCGCCCCCGCCACCACGACGGCCCAGCGGGCGCGCGACATGCCGGCCGCCCGCAGGACGACCGGCTGGCCGCGGGCCGAACGGACACCGACGACCGCGGCGAGCAACGGCAAAGCGAGCCACAGCCGCCACGTCGTGAACGCGACGGGATCCGCGTGCCCGGCCCGGACGGTCAGCGCCGACACCGACCACAGCGCGACCGCCGCCCACACCGCCGCCATCGTGCGGTGCTGGAGCGCGTACGCGCGCCGCGAGAGCGTCAGCGAGACCATTCGCCCCGCACGCTAACTGGCGAGCCGGGTGAGGATCTTCAGATATTGCGCGGTCTGCAGGGCGCCCGAGAGGATGTGCTCGCCGTCGACGACGACGGTCGGGACGGCCGCGATGCCCCGGCCGAGCGCGTCCTTGTGGTCGGCGAGGACCGCCGCCTCGAGCTCCGCGGAACGGCCGTCGAGGCGGGCCGCGAAGGTTTCAGCATCGAGCCCGCATCCTGCAGCGACGTCGAGGATCTCGGCGCGATCGGAGATGTCGCGGCTCTCGGCGAAGTATGCGTGCATGAGCGCCAGGTGGAAGCGGTCGAATGCGTCCTCGCCGAACGAGGCCGCGACCTTCCCCGCGATTGCCGACGGCATGCTGTGCGTCGGCGGAGGGTTGTCGCCGCTCCAGATCGCGAAGCGCGTGGCGGGTTCGGCGCGCGCGGGTCGGAGCCAGGACTCGGTGTAGGCGCGAAACCGGTGCATCGGGCGCTCCTCGGGAACCGCGCGCAGCAAGAACGACTTCCATTCGACGCGCAGGGCGTCACCGGCCTCGCGGCGCACCGCTTCGAGGCGCGCGGCGGCGACGTAGCACCACGGACACAGGAAGTCGGACCAGACGGTGAACCGGACGGGAGCGGTCACTTCCGCTTGCGCTTCCGGAACCGTCCTTTGCGCATCCGCTTGCGCTCCTGCTCGGCCGCGACGTCGAGCCCAGCCAGGTTGACGATCTGCTCGGCCTCGTCGAGCAGCGCCGCGACGTCGTCACCGAGCCGCGGCGCGTCGTCGGCGGGTTCGTGCGCAGCCCCCAGCGATCCGTACTGCCAGCCCGCGTCGATCATGCGGCGCTGGTATCCCGGGCATTCCTCGGGACAGCGCCACGGCGCTTCGGGCGCGAGGTCGAGGCGGCACTTGCGCACGGTATCGCCGGAAGGGTACGTCCGGCTCTCGTAATGGCGGCAATCCGTGCGCATGGCCACGCCGTCATTGTCGCGCGACGGCGCGTCAGCGCACCGCGCCGAGCACGGCGTCGAGCGCCTCGGCCTCCTCGGCCGTA
>Ga0073934_10000844_pt1 | contig 80864 bp, 76 predicted proteins | sample LarsenN4metaG_FD_76834 | JGI IMG/M metagenome (GOLD analysis project Ga0073934, IMG submission 76834) | Hot spring sediment bacterial and archeal communities from British Columbia, Canada, to study Microbial Dark Matter (Phase II) - Larsen... ...
CTCATCAGAGGTAAAAGGGTTGAGGAAGCCCTAAATATTTTAGATTATTCGCCCAAGGCCATCGCCCGCACAATTGCTAAAATTGTGCGCTCGGCCGTAGCTAATGCGGAAGAAAACTCGGAAGCTGACGTAGACGCTCTCTATATCAGCCAGGCGTATGCCGATGAGGGTCCCACGATGCGAAGGTTTTTGCCTCGGGCCATGGGGCGCGCTACGCCGATCCGAAAGAGGTCGAGCCATATTACGATCATTTTAGATGAAAAGCCCCGTACTAAGGAATAAAAGGAGGGCGGGAGGAGGGGGGAACGGAAGCGGTATTCTCCCGTTCTCCCTTTCCCCCCTCCTTCCACTCTTACAAGTAGGAGGTAATGCTTGGGACAGAAGGTTAATCCGGTAGGCTTTAGATTGGGCATCATTAAGGGCTGGAACTCCAAATGGTATGCAGAAAAAAATTATGCGGACTTACTTCATGAAGATTTAAAAATCAGGAGATTTATCAAAGATAAGTTATCTCATGCCGGTATTTCAAGGATCGAGATTGAGCGGGCTGCGGAAAAGACCACGGTGAATATTTATACGGCCCGTCCGGGGATTATTATCGGTCGAAAGGGTGCAGAGGTAGATAAATTAAAAAAGAACCTCCAGGGTCTCACGGGTAAACAGGTCCAGGTTAATATTTATGAGGTGAGAAAGGCAGAGCTGGATGCGCAATTGGTCGCTGAAAATATCGCGCTCCAACTGGAACGAAGGGTTTCGTTCCGCCGCGCCATGAAAAGGAGCGTGTCTTCTGCGATGCGATTGGGAGCTTATGGGATCAAGGTTTCCTGTAGCGGTCGCCTAGATGGCTCTGAAATGGCGAGAACGGAATGGTACCGAGAAGGAAGAGTCCCTCTCCATACGCTACGCGCCGATATCGATTACGGTTTTGCTCAAGCCACTACAACTTATGGACTTATAGGAGTTAAAGTCTGGATCTTTAAGGGCGAAGTTCTGAAGAGTAAACCGTCTAAGGAGCCAGAACAGAAGGAATCTGCACAAAGGGAACCCGTGCAGAGGGAACCTGTACAGAGGGAGCCTGAAAAGGAACCTGTAGGAGTGGGCGGCAGGTAAGGGTTTGAAGATCGAAGATGAGGGATGGAAGCTTATCCCTCGATAGGCCTTGAGCTGGCTCTGGGGGAGGCTGAAGGGGAAGGGGCTTCAAAATATCCCCGAGGCTCTATCCTTGATCTTCGATCTTTTTGCTTTCTGCCTGGAGAAATTTAGAATCCATGGAAGGAGTAAGAAACTATGTTAATGCCTAAAAAGGTAAAATACCGAAAGCAACAAAGGGGGAGAATGCGGGGCAAAGCTTACCGGGGGTCAACCCTTAATTTCGGACAATTTGGCCTGCAAGCGCTAGAACCCGGCTACATTACAGATCGTCAGATTGAGGCGGCCCGTATCGCGATAACTCGGAAGGTGAAAAGAAGTGGAAGAATGTGGGTACGAATTTTCCCAGATAAGCCGGTGACTTCGAAACCTACCGAGACCCGAATGGGTAAAGGAAAAGGTGCCCTGGATCACTGGGTCGCCGTCGTTAAACCGGGCCGTATCATCTATGAAATGGATGGGGTTCCAGAAGAGCTTGCGCGGGATGCTTTGCGGTTGGCTGCCCACAAGCTGCCTCTTAAAACCAAATTCATCGCGCGATAAAAAGGGAGGGGTAGAACGTGAAGGCACGTGAACTCAGAGAATTAACCAAAGAAGAGCTAAAGGAACGGGAGCGAAATTTACGGGAAGAGTTGTTTAATTTACGGTTCCAGATTGCAACCAACCAGGCTGAAAACCCACAAATTATCAGGAATGTTCGCCGAGATCTGGCAAGGGTTCTGACAATTCTTCGAGAAAGGGAGCTTACGGTGGAAAACCCGACTAAGTAGGGACAAGCTTGGCCCTGTCCCTATGGTGGAAACGGACTTGGAGCTATGGAAAAACAAAGCCGAAGGAAGGTTAGACAGGGTGTTGTGGTGAGTAACAAGATGAATAAAACGGTGGTGGTGAAGGTCACGAGATCGATCCAACACCCTATCTATAATAAAACGATTCAACGGGCTAAAAAATTTAAAGCCCATGACGAAGAGAATAAATGCGCGATAGGCGATATTGTAGAGATCCACGAAACGAGGCCGCTTAGTAAAGATAAAAGATGGCGCGTGGTTAAGATTCTAAAGAAAGCTCAGCTCGGTGAGATGACTTCAGAAGAGAAGGAGGGAGGCGTTGTATGATACAGCCAAGGACGATGCTTGAAGTTGCTGACAATTCCGGAGCAAAAAAAATTATGTGTATTCGGGTTATGGAAAGCTCGAATAAGAAATACGGATATGTCGGAGATATCATTATGGCTTCTGTTAAAGAGGCCTCTCCAGGTGGAGCTGTAAAGAAGGGGGATGTGGTCAAGGCCGTTGTCGTACGGGTGGCCAAGGAGATGCGGCGGAAGGATGGGTCTTACATTAAGTTTGATAAAAATGCGGCGGTTCTTTTAACCCCCCAAAATGAGCCTATGGGAACGCGTATTTTTGGTCCTGTAGCCAGAGAGCTCCGAGATAAAGAATTTACCAAGATCCTATCGCTGGCTCCGGAAGTCATCTAAGAGGGAGTAAGGGAATGAGGGAATGGGAGAGTAGGAGAATGAGAGAAGCTCAGGGAGGCGATCTTTCCTTCTCCCATTCTTCTATCCTCCCATTCAAAGAAGTATGGCACAGGTTAAGTTCCACGTTAAAAAGGGGGATACGGTCACAGTTATTGCCGGGAAAGAAAAGGGTAAATCTGGGAAGATCTTGAGAACGATCCCTAAAAAACAGCGCGTAATTATTGAGAAAGTCAACCTGGTAAAGAAACACCTCAGGAAAAAAGCTCAGGGACAAGGGGGAGGGATTATAGAAATGGAGGGGGGGATCCATGTTTCTAACGTCATGTTAAATTGTCCGAATTGTAAACAACCCGCCCGGGTCGGAAGGACTCTCTTAGAAGATGGTCGTAAAGTAAGGGTTTGCAAGAAGTGTGGAGAGATCATTGATAGGTGATAAGGGAGAGGAGGTGAAACGTGAGGTTTATGGGAAGGCTGAGGGCCGCCAATTGAAAGGTTAAGGGCAGTTCTTTATTTCTCCGGCCTTCAATTTCAATCCTTCATCCTACGGACGATCCTCAGCTAATAACCTTCCACGCACAAGAAGCATGAAATCACGACTGGAAAAACGGTATCGGGAAATGATCATCCCGAATTTGATGAAGCAATTTGGCTATAAGAACATTATGGAGGTACCGAAACTCGAGAAGATTGTGGTAAATATGGGGTTAGGGGAAGCTGTTTCAGATATCAAGGTTATGGACGCGGCTGCAGAAGAATTAGCTACCATTACGGGTCAGAAACCCGTCATACGTCGGGCTAAAAAGTCTATAGCCAGTTTTAAGCTAAGGGCCGGTATGCCCATAGGGGCCATGGTTACCTTACGGAAGCGGCGGATGTACGAGTTCTTTGACCGGCTAGTCAACATCGCTCTCCCCCGAGTCCGCGACTTCAAAGGAGTGTCCCCTAAATCCTTTGATGGAAGAGGAAACTATACGCTAGGCCTTCGGGAACAAATTATATTCCCTGAAATAAATTATGATAAAATCGATAAAATCAGGGGACTAAATGTCGCTATTATAACTACAGCTAAGACGGACGAGGAGGGGAGGGCCCTCCTTGCTGAATTAGGCATGCCTTTCAGGCAGTAACGGGATTGCAGGTTTAAGCTTTGAGATTTCGACCCTCAAAGCTGAAGTCTCCAAGCTTAAACCTACCATCTTCATTTTGAGGGAATTACTTTGGCAAGGACGTCATCTATTGCAAAAAGTAGAAAAAAACCAAAATTTAGTGTCAGACAACGTAACCGTTGCCTGATATGCGGTAGACCCAGGGGTTACCTAAGGAAGTTTCGCATGTGCCGTATTTGCTTTAGATCGCTTGCCTCGTCGGGGGAGATACCCGGGATTATCAAAGCGAGCTGGTAGAATAGCAAGGAGCAAGGAGCCAAGAGCATGGGGTGTAAATTTTGTGCCCTTGGCTCCCTGCTCCGTGCTTTAGTCAATGGCAAACACAGATCCTATTGCCGATATGTTAACGCGAATCCGAAATGCCAACCGGGTTTATAAGCCCTATGTGGATATCCCCTTATCTAAACTGAAAGTGGAAATAGCCAGACTGCTTAAGAATGAAGGCTTTATCCGAGGGTATAAAGTGTCGGGGAATCATCTACGGGTTTATTTAAAATATACCCCGGAAGGCACTCGGGTTATCACAGATCTCCAACGGGTCAGTAAACCGGGCAGTCGAATTTATAAGCAAAAAAGATCCCTCCCTCAGGTCTTAGGAGGATTAGGGATTGCTATCTTATCGACGTCTAAGGGGATTTTAACGGATAAAGAATCCCGCTCGATAGGAGTGGGTGGGGAAGTATTGTGTTACGTATGGTAGTTAAAGCGAAAGGCGAAAGGTGAAAGGCGAAAGCAAAAAACTCCCTTCTTTCGCCTTGTTCCTTTCGCCTTATGAGGCATGTCCAGAGTTGGTAAAAAGCCCATTGAGTTACCTAAAAATGTTACGGTTACGCTGGAGGATTCCATCTGCAGGGTTGAAGGACCTTTAGGCAAGTTGGAGTATAGAATCCCCAGCGGGATTACGGTAACGCATCAGGATTCGCAACTCCTGGTCCATAGACAATCCGACGAGAAATTGCATCGCTCTTTACACGGGTTGGTGAGAACCCTGATTGCCAACATGATCACCGGGGTGACCCAGGGTTTTAGTAAGGGGCTAGAGATCGAGGGGATCGGCTATCGTGCCAAGGTGGAAGGAAGGGTCCTCAACTTGACGGTGGGTTATTCCCATCCTGTCAATTTCCCTATCCCCCAAGGGATCACCATTGAAGTGAGGGATCAAAATAAAGTGCTGGTCAAAGGGATCGACAAACAACTGGTGGGACAGGTGGCTGCAGAAATCCGGAATATCAAGAAACCGGAACCCTATAAAGGTAAGGGAATCCGCTATGAAAGGGAGGTCATTCGCCGAAAAGTCGGGAAGGCAGGTGCTTAAAATGAGTTGCCTATTGCCCGTTATCCGTTGTTCATGGCTTTTTGCTATGGGCAACGGATAACGGACAATAACTATGTCAAGGCTAAGTAAGGAAGAGGCTCGAAAAGTACGGCATAACCGGGTCAGGAAAAAAGTCATGGGGACTTCAGAGCGCCCAAGGCTGAGCGTTTTTAGGAGCGCCCGTAACATCTACGCCCAGATCATCAATGATGAAAAGGGTCAAACCTTGGTAGGTATTTCCACATTAAGTCCTGAGCTCAGGAACGCTCTTCGGAGTGGAGGCAATATTGAAGCTGCTAAGCTCCTGGGCCGGGTGCTGGCTCAAAAAGCCCTGGAGAAAAATATTAAAACTGTGGTCTTCGATCGAGGTGGCTATAAATTTCATGGCCGGGTTAAAGCGTTAGCAGATTCCGCCCGGGAACATGGGTTAATCTTTTAAATGCAAAGGTTAAGACGATATCTATTACGTAGGGAGACTTACAAAGGAGAGGAGGTCTAAGTGGCTCGAATTGATCTAAAAGGGCTAGATTTAACGGACAGAGTGGTTCATATTAGCCGAGTTGCTAAGGTGGTAAAGGGAGGAAGAAGATTCAGTTTTAGTGCCCTGGTGGTTGTGGGAAGTCGAAACGGTTACGTCGGCTATGGCTTGGGTAAAGCTAATGAAGTTCCTGAGGCTATCAGAAAAGGTATTGAAAATGCGAAGAAAAATATTATAAAAGTTCCTCTAAAAGAGGCGACTATTCCCCATCAGGTGACCGGAAAATATGGGGCCAGCCTTGTATTTCTAAAACCTGCTTCTCGGGGAACAGGAGTTATCGCTGGAGGTGCCGTGCGCGCCGTCGTGGAATCTGCCGGCATTCAAGATATTCTCACCAAGTCTATCGGCTCCACGAACCCCCATAACGTCGTGAAAGCCGCCATAAAGGCGCTGGAAAGCTTAAAAGATCCGGCTACCGTTGCAGAGCTTAGAACCGTTAAGCCCGCTCCTCCAGGAGAAGAGAAAGAAGTCGTAGAAGCGTAAGGTTTTCTGTCCTTCGTTGTCTAGGATTTTGGTTTGAACTTGGAGGGGATAAACCATCGCTAAGGACAACGGAAACGGACAACGGACAAAATGAGTCGATTAATTACCATCAAACTTGTTAAAAGCCCAATAGGTACTATACGGAAACATCGAGAAACTCTCCGGGGTCTGGGCTTAACGAAAATGAATAAGGTTGTAGTCCGAAAAGATACTCCTGAAATACGGGGTATGTTAAGACAGGTTATGTATCTCGTGGAGATCTTAAAGGTCGAAGAGGTGCCAGATACGGAGCAAGGATAAAGGATGAAGGATAAAGGATGCTGCAACTGCGGGTAAAGACCGATGAATGCCAGGGTAAGGGGCGTTTATCCGCGTCCGCTAATGGTCGCAACATCCTTCATCCTTTATCCTTCATCCTTAGTATTTCATGAAGTTACATGAGTTAAAGCCCGCCCCAGGGTCGAGAAAAAAACCAAAACGGCTGGGACGAGGTCCAGGCTCTGGCCATGGTAAGACTGCAGGCAAAGGACATAAAGGGCAAAAAGCCCGTTCAGGTGGTAAAGTGAAGCCTCGGTTCGAAGGTGGGCAGATGCCCTTGCAACGCCGCGTTCCTAAAAGAGGATTTACGAATATATTTAAAAAGGTGTATAGTATTGTTAACATTGGCCGTTTAAATGAAGCGTTTGATGAGGGGAGCGTGATCACGCCGGACCTGCTAATCGCATACGGTCTCATCAAAGATAATAAATATGAGGTTAAAATCCTGGGTAAAGGGGATGTGACAAAACGGTTTACGGTCCAGGCCCATGCTTTCAGTAACTCCGCTCTAGAAAAAATTAAAACAGCCGGTGGGGAAGTGATCCAACTGGATAAACGCTAGGGGGTTAAGGATTCAGAATTCTGAATTCAGAATTCTGAATTCTGAATTCTTCAAAGAGAGGGTAGGACCCTTGTTACAGGTAGTTCAAAACATATTTAAAGTGCCAGAGCTGAAGCGGAGGATCTTAATTACTCTAGCTTTGCTCCTTGTTTATCGTGTCGGTGCACATATTCCAACGCCGGGAATCGATGGGTTGGCTCTGAGTGAATTTTTCGCCAGGCAAAAAGACACGATCTTAGGATTCGTAGATATGTTCTCCGGAGGCGCGCTCGGGAGGTTGACTATTTTTGCTTTGGGCATTATGCCGTATATCAGCGCCTCCATCATTCTTCAGCTTCTCACAGTGGTGATCCCTTACCTGGAGAGGCTCGCTAAGGAGGGTGAACAGGGAAGGAAAAAAATCACTCAGTATACACGCTATGGAACGGTCGTTCTGAGCGCTATCCAGGCCCTGGGAATTAGTTTTGGATTGGAGAGCATGCATAGCCAGGGCGGCGCCCCCGTGGTCCCCTACCCCGGTTGGAGTTTCCGTTTTGTAACAGTTCTTACGCTGACTGCGGGTACCGCGTTCCTAATGTGGCTCGGTGAACAGATTACGGAACGAGGGATCGGAAACGGAATCTCCCTGATTATTTTCGCCGGAATCGTGGATAGATTGCCTTCGGCCATATTTTTAACCATCCAACGGCTGCAAATCGGAGAATTAAAAATCTTTTCTATCCTGGGGGTCCTACTGCTCATAGTTTTTGTGGTGGCTGCCGTTGTGGTTATGCAACAGGCGATCAGGAAAATACCGGTTCAGTATGCCAAACGCGTCGTGGGGAGAAAAGTCTACGGAGGGCAAAATACGCATATCCCCCTCCGGGTAAATACGCCCGGGGTGATCCCGGTGATCTTTGCCTCGTCCATCATCGTATTTCCGGCAACTATCGCCAAGTTTATCAAACATCCCTGGACCCAGGCCATCGCGGAAAGCTTATCCCCCGGCCATATCCTCCATACCGTCCTTTATGCGCTGTTTATCATTTTCTTCTGCTATTTCTATACGGCCATTATTTTTAACCCCACCGACCTGGCCGATAATATGAAAAAATACGGCGGATTCATCCCCGGCGTAAGGCCTGGAAAGAAAACGGCGCTTTATATTGATTCCATCCTCACTCGGATCACCCTCGCTGGAGCTGTGTTCCTTGCCTTGATCGCGATACTTCCTGAAATACTTATAACCACGATGAACGTTCCATTTTTCTTCGGGGGTACCGCGCTTCTAATCGTTGTGGGTGTGGCTTTGGATACCATGCAGCAGATCGAATCTCACCTGCTAACCCGACACTATGAAGGCTTTATGAAGAAAGGAAGGCTCAGAGGAAGAAGGTAACTTACCTGTTGTTCGTTGTCCGTTGTCCGTTAAAGACCGCGGACAAAAAACAACGGGCCACGGACAACGGACGACGGACAACGGATGAATGAATCTAATTTTAATGGGTCCCCCCGGAGCCGGCAAAGGCACACAAGCTAAATTGCTCGCTAAGACTTATGGTATCCCTCAGGTCTCTACAGGAGATATCTTGAGACAGGCCGTCAAAGATGAAACCCCTTTGGGAATGAAAGCAAAAACTTACCTGAGTAAGGGGGAATTAGTTCCAGATGATATTATGATCGGTATCATTAAGGATCGGTTGCAGGAACCTGACTGCCAAAAGGGATGGCTCTTCGACGGATTTCCTAGAACCATCTGGCAAGCCATTGCCTTAGACACTATCTTAGCTCAGAAAGATCTCCAATTAGACGCTGTAGTTAATATCTATGTTCAGCAAGAAGAGCTTATCAAACGGCTCTCGGGGAGAAGGGTCTGTAAAAACTGCGGGGAAACCTTTCACGTAATCTTTAACCCGCCCGTACAGGACCAGATCTGCGATAAATGCGGGGGTCCCTTATATCAGAGAGAGGACGATAAAGAGGAGACGGTGAAGAGACGTCTGGAGGTGTACCAGAACCGAACTAAACCCCTGATAGATTATTACTGGGAAAAAGATTTGCTAATCAGCGTAGACGGAGGAACCCACTCCATAGAAGATGTCTTTAAACACATCTGTTATGATTTATCTTTAAAAATGAAAGTGAAGGAAGGATAATTGATAAAATGGGCGTTATTTTAAAGTCTCAAGAAGAGATTAAGAAAATGAAGGAGAGTTGCCGGCTCGTCGCAGAACTCCTGGTGGAATTAACCAGGCTGATCGCTCCAGGGGTTTCAACAGCCGAATTGGATGCCTTCGCACGGGACTGGTTGAAGAAGAGAAAAGCTAAATCTGCTTTCAAGGGCTATAAAGGGTATCCCGCTTATATCTGTACTTCGATTAATGAACAGATTGTACATGGAATTCCCTCTTCCCGAAAACTAAAATGGGGAGATATCATAGGTCTCGATGTGGGAGTTATTGTAGACGGCTATTATGGAGATGCGGCGTTAACCGTTCCGGTGGGACGGATTTCCCCGGAGGCCGAGAAACTTCTTCAGGTTACCCGGGAATCTTTGTATAAAGGCATCGAACAGGCCCGTTAAGGAAACCGTCTGGGGGATATCTCTTACGCGATTCAGTTCCATGTGGAAAAGAATTCTTTCTCGGTGGTGAGGGATTTTGTAGGGCACGGGATAGGCCGAAAACTCCATGAAGATCCTCAGGTACCTAACTTCGGCGCACCCGGCAGGGGGGAAAGATTAAAACCGGGTATGGTTTTAGCGCTGGAACCTATGGTGAATATGGGAGGGCCGGAAGTTGAGGTATTGGACGATCAATGGACGGCGGTCACGCAAGATGGAAGCTTGTCGGCGCACTTCGAACATACCGTAGCTATCACAGAAAATGGCCCCGAAATATTGACGAGCTTGGATTAAAAGACTATATTGCTATATTACTACGTAAATGTGTGGCCGGTAAGATCTCCATCTCGGCCCTACGGCGGTGGTACAGTTAAAGAACAGAATTAGAAACTTAACCATTTAATAAATTCAGGTTTTTATGCCAAAAGAAGAAGCTATCCAAGTAGATGGAACGGTCATAGAACCGCTTCCGAACGCCATGTTCCGTGTCGAGCTAGACAATGGACATAAGGTTTTAGCCCATATTTCGGGTAAAATGCGAAAACACTTTATTCGGATACTACCGGGAGACAAGGTTACCGTTGAGCTTTCTCCTTACGATTTAACCCGAGGGCGGATTATTTATCGACATAAGTAAAAGGGGGGATCTATTATGAAAGTTCGAGCTTCTGTAAAGAAGATTTGTGACAAGTGCAAAATTATTAAACGTAACCGTGTTGTGAGGGTCATCTGCGAGAACCCTCGGCATAAGCAGAAACAGGGATGATTTTAATGCGTGATACGTAGGCGTAATCTTTTTCCGAACCTTATGCCTTACGCCTTGCGCATTAGAAAAACAGGGGGATAAGCTTTGGCTCGAATAGCCGGGATCGATCTACCTAAAAATAAGCGAGTGGAAATAGGTTTAACCTATATCTATGGTATAGGCCGCCCCTCCTCACAAAAAATTTTAGAAGAAGCTGGCGTCGATTTCAACAAGAAAGTTGGAGACCTGACCGAGGAAGAAATCGTTACCCTGAGAAGGATTATCGATGAGAAGTATAAGGTGGAAGGGGATTTACGTAGAGAAGTCGCCATGAACATAAAGCGCCTCATGGATATCGGTTGTTATAGGGGTTTACGCCATCGTCGAGGACTTCCCGTCCGCGGTCAGAGAACCAGTACCAATGCAAGAACCCGTAAGGGGCCTCGACGGCAGAGCGTGGGCGGCAAGCGTAAACAACTCAAGAAGAAATAGGCTAATAGCTACCCATGATGGGTGTGATTGGATGTAAGCCGTCGCTTTTTACACCTCACGGGTTAGGTATTAGGCGATTGTAATTAAGATGGGAAAAAAAGGGGCCAAGAAAAAAAAGAGGGAGTTAAAAAATATCGAGCGGGGCGTTGCCCATATCCAGAGTACTTTTAATAACACCATCGTTACTATCACTGATATGGCGGGTAATGTCCTTACCTGGTCCAGTGCCGGTAGCTTAGGGTATAAGGGGTCTCGAAAAAATACGCCTTTTGCTGCACAAATGGCCGCGCGGGATTGTGGAAAAAAAGCCATCGATTTAGGTATGCGCCAGGTGGAGGTTTATGTGAAGGGACCTGGGGCCGGAAGGGAAGCCGCTATAAGATCCTTGCAGGCCGTTGGACTCGAAGTTAAAGCCATCAAAGACGTGACACCTATCCCTCATAACGGTTGTCGGCCCCCTAAGAGGAGACGCGTCTAGGAAATTCAATCTGATGGGGCGTAGGTAGTGAGCCGAGAACAGGCTGTCCACTGCCTATGGCCTACTGAGCTTCGGAGGTAAGATTGGCACGTTATACGGGTCCAGTTTGTAAACTTTGTAGAGTTGAAGGTGTGAAGCTGTACCTGAAAGGAGAGCGCTGCTTTACGGATAAATGTTCCGTGGAAAAGCGAGCTTATCCACCGGGTCAGCATGGACAGCGCCGACCGAAATTATCCGACTACGGCGTTCGTTTGCGTGAAAAGCAAAAAGTTAAAAGAATTTACGGAGTTTTAGAAAAACAGTTTAGGCGTTATTTTCAAAAAGCAGCCAAGCAAAAGGGAGTTACCGGCGCCGCTTTATTAGTGACCCTGGAAAGGCGGCTGGATAACATCGTTCATCGGTTGGGATTTGCAAGCTCTGTGAAAGCCGGTAGACAATTAGTTCGACACCGCCATATTCTGGTAAATGGGAAAATTGTAGACATACCTTCCTATCAAGTTTCTAAAGGCGATGTCATTGAAATTAAGCCCAAAAGCCGCGAGAACGAAAAAATTAAGGAATCTTTGACTGCTGCCCAGCGCCGCGGTATCCCGGCATGGCTGTCTCTAGATGCGGCTAATTTTAAAGGAACCGTCATCGAGTTACCTAAGAGGGAAGATATCACCCCTCAAATTCAAGAACAGCTCGTTGTAGAATTGTATTCGAAATAAGTTCTGGATTCCAGGTAGGAGTGACCTTACGTGGTCTTCTCAAGGAGGGAGCCACCTGGGACTGCCCCTACAAACTTAACTATCTGTCATCATGCGTCACAGAAAAAGAGTCAAAAAGCTCGAGAGAACGGCGAGCCATCGAAGGGCGCTACTTCGTAACCTCGTGACGGAACTCTTCAGGCATGAGCGGATCACCACGACGCTGACGAAGGCTAAGGCTATGCGACGTTTCGCCGAGAGGATGATCACCTTCGCCAAACGAGGGGATCTTCATGCGCGCAGGCAGGTTCTCCGATTTGTGAGCAATAGGGCCATCGTTCACAAATTATTCGATACCCTCGCAGCACGGTATGCCGATAGAAACGGTGGCTACACGCGGGTTATTAAATTGTCCAAATACCGGGTCGGCGATGCGGCTCCTCTAGCCGTTATCGAGCTGGTCGATTCGGATGTGGCCGTTAAGACTTCGAAAGAAGAGGCCAAAAAGAAAGAATAATGAATTCCCGGTCTGATGCGCTGCAGAGGTACGGAGGGTGCTGAGGGATAAAGACCTACTAAGCTACGAAAGCTGTTATTGGCACAATCCTAAAAGGGGGAATGGTTGATACGTTCAGCAACAGAGGCGGGCTTCAAACCCGCCTTTACTTTTTCTCCATGCTCTCTGCGCTTCTGCGGTGAACTCCTAATTCAGGAGGGAAGATATGGAAATCCTAGGTGTTCATCATACCAGTTTTACGGTGAGCAATTTAAAACGTTCCATAGATTTTTATCAGGGCCTTCTCGGCTTTTCCATTGTGATGGAAAAAGAGCTCACGGGAGAAGAAGCTGAAACCATCACGGCCCTGCCAGGAGCTCATCTAAGTATCGCCCATTTGAAAGCAGGCGAGTATCAGACCCTGGAGCTTATCCAGTACCTGGCTCCCCAGGGAAAAGTTATAGATACTACCACCTGTAATGTAGGAAGCGCCCATGTCTGTTTTGTAGTCCCCGATATCCATAAAGCCTACCAGGAGCTGAAGGGGAAAGGCGTCCGCTTTAAATCCGAGCCAGTTCGTCTCTCTAGCGGCAAAAGCAAGGGAGGCTTTGCCGTTTACTTCCTCGACCCGGATGGCATCACTCTGGAACTGTTCCAAAGACCTCCCTCTATGGCGATATAAAAAGGGTTTCCCCCTGTGGAAAAGGGAGGGCCAGGGTTATCAGAGGATTTTTGAAAAATGTTGCGATAAGACAACTTTTCATTGACATCTACCTAAGAAAGGTGCAAAAATAATTTCAATTTCCTATGGAGGTTTGTATGTTCCGGGGGGAGAAAATCTGGTAAAACTTCCCATAGAACCCTCTGGAGAGTACTCGCTCTTCCCTAAAACTCTTCCGTAAAGCAGGCTCAAATTTTTAGAGGGAATTAGATTGCAAGCAACCGTAAAATAACACAGTCGAATCCAGTCTAGTATACGTATGCCCAGATGCTGCTCTGAGTATACCAGTCAAGAAGGTGATGAAGGAGGATTGGTAATATGCCCCTGTATATGGATGTTCACCATAACATGGTAGGGTTGACGGATGAGGCGGTTACGGCTGCCCATCAGAAGGACCTCGAGGTGCAACAGAAACACAGGGTCAAGTACCTGAACTATTGGTACGACAAAGATATGGGCAAAATTTTCTGTCTGGTCGAGGCGCCAAGCAAAGAAGCGGCCATGGCGGTGCACCGTGAGGCCCATGGGAAAGTTGCGGACGAGATCTTCGAGGTTACTCAAGGGACCTGATTGGAGTGCCTTAAATGCAGTGTCCACAGTGCCAATACGAGACCCCGGCTGATGCTGAATTCTGCCCTGAGTGCGGGAGCAAGCTTGCCGTACTCTGCATGCAGTGTCGGACCCCCAATGTCCCCAGCCATAAGTTCTGCAAGAAGTGCGGGCAGCCATTGGGAGCCGCTGTTGCCTCCATGCCGGGGACAACCCCCTTCGCCTCCCCCCAATCCTACACTCCCAAATACCTCGCCGAAAAAATCCTGACTTCCCGCAGCGCCCTTGAGGGCGAGCGCAAAGAGGTGACCGTCCTGTTCTGCGACGTCGTTGAATCCACCCGGCTGGCTGAGCGATTGGACCCAGAGGCCATGCACCAGCTCATGGACCGAGCCCTTCGGCTCATGGCGGACGCCGTCCACCATTATGAAGGAACTGTAAATCAGTTCCTGGGAGACGGCCTGATGGCCCTCTTCGGGGCCCCCCTGGCGCTGGAGGATCATGCCCTTCGGGCCGTTCTGGCAGCCTTGAGGATCCAGGAAACCATCAGCGGCTACAACGAGGAACTCAAAGCCGAGCGCGGTGTGGCACTCCGCCTGCGCCTGGGCCTTAATACTGGGTTAGTCGTAGTGGGCCGGATTGGCGATGACCTGCGCATGGACTACACCGCTGTCGGTGATACCACCAACGTGGCGGCTCGCATGCAGAGCCTGGCTGAGCCCGGGACAATTCTCGTCACCGAAGCCACCCATCGTCTGGTAAAAGGATACATCCGTAGCGAAGCCCTGGGACCGGTCCAGCTCAAGGGGCGGAGCCAACCGGTCCTGGTGTATCAGGTAACGGGTCGACGGCAACGGCGAAGCCGCCTGGAGGTGAATGCTGAGCGAGGGCTGACCCCCTTAGTAGGACGCGACCGGGAGCTGGCGCTCCTGCACAACTGCCTGGCGCGAGCGCAAGCTAGGCGTGGCCAGGTGGTGGGGATTGTGGGGGAAGCAGGGGTGGGAAAGTCACGTCTCCTCTATGAGTTTCGCCAGGCGCTGGCAGGGAAATGCATCACCTGGCTCGAAGGCCATTGCGTGGCGTATGGCCACAACGTGCCTTACCTGCCGATCTTGGAGATCCTACGAGCGAACTTTCAGATCGAGGAGGGAGATACCCCCTTGCAGATCCAGGAGAAGTTGCGCCAGGGCTTGCGCCAACTGGACTCGGCCCTCGAAGGGATCCTCCCCTTGCTGGGTGAGCTGTGCGGTCTCCCCACTGAGGATGCGGTCCTCACCCACCTGCACCCGCACCTCAAGCAGTGGAAAACGTTCGAGGCCCTGCGGGCGCTGACAGCGGCTGGGAGTCAGCGCCAGCCTCACATCATTGTGCTCGAGGACCTGCACTGGCTTGACAAGCCGTCAGAAGAGTACCTTGCCTTTCTCATCGAGGGTTTGGCTGGCATGCCCGTGCTGCTCGTGACCACCTACCGCCCCGGGTATACTGTGCGTTGGGCGGCCAAGACCTATTACACGCAAATCGCCCTCGACCTGCTCACGCGGCCGGAGACCGAGGAACTGCTGCGCATCCTCCTCGGGGCGGATGTCAGGCTAGACCTACTCAAGCAGCTCTTGCTCGAGCGCACCGAAGGAAACCCTTTTTTCTTGGAGGAGAGCGTTCGGATGCTGGTTGAGAGCCAGGTCTTGGTTGGCGGACGGGGCGCCTATTCTCTTGCCACACCTTTCCAGACGATTCAGATGCCGACCACGGTTCAGGCCGTCCTAGCAGCACGCATCGACCGGCTCCTGCCGGCGGAAAAGGACCTCCTACAAACCGCAGCGGTGATTGGGAAAGAATTCCCTCTCGCGCTGCTCCAGGCGGTGACTGATCCGCCCGAGGATGCCCTGCGCCGTGGCTTAGCGCAGCTCCAGGCCGCAGAGTTCATCTATGAAACGAGCCTATTCCCCGATGTCCAATACACCTTCACCCACACCCTTACCCATGATGTGGCCTACCAGAGCCTCCTGCAGGAGCGGCGGCGTACCCTGCACGCGCGGATTGTAGAGGCCATCGAGGCGTTGTATCCCGATCGGCTCGTCGAATGGGCCGATCGGCTCGCACACCATGTGGTACGGGGCGAGGTCTGGAGCAAGGCCTCCACCTATTTCCGTCAAACCGTTCTGAGCGCGTCTCCGGGCACGTACTCCCCGTTCTGCTGGATGGGCGAGCACGACCGGGCTATCGAGTTGGGCCAGCACGATCTCGCCGTCGCCGTTGACTTCAAGAACCTCCCTCTCCAGGTCACAACAAATTTCTATTTAGGACAGGCCTATCACGCCCTGGGCGATTATCCTCGGGCGATCGATTTCCTCAGGCAGAATGTAGCCGCCCTCGAAGGCGATCTGCTCCAGGAGTGCTTTTACCTACCAGGCCCAGCCTCCGTGCTCTCCCGCACCTGGCTGGCGTGGTGCTTGAGCGAGCGTGGCGAGTTCCCCGAAGGCATGGCTTGCGGAGAGGAAGCCCTACATATTGCTGAGACCGCCAATCACCCATACGGCCTTGGCGTGGCGTGTCTCGGTCTTGGTAGTCTGTCCCTGCAGAAAGGGAAGCTACAGCAAGCCATTGCTGTGCTCGAACGTGGATTGTCCCTCAGTCAGACCGCAAACCTCCCACAGCTATTTCCCCTCTTGGCCACACCGTTGGGTGCTGCGTACGCACTAAGTGGGCAGGTCTCCGAGGCTCTGCCGCTGCTGGAGCAAGCTATTGAGCAGGCTGTCTCCACGGGCTTCAAGGGTCTCCATGCGCTCAGGATAGCCTGGCTGAGCGAGGCCTATTTGCTGGCGGGCCGTAGGGATGAGGCGACGGCCCTGGCCCAGCGCGGCCTAGAGCTCGCCCGTATCCATAAGGAACGGGGACATGAGGCATGGGCCCTCCGGCTCCTCGGTGAGCTCGCCTTGCACTACGATCCGCCGGATGTCGAACTGGCCGCAGCCTCCTATCGGCAAGCCATGGCTCTGGCCGACGAACTTCGGATGAGCCCACTCCTGGCCCACTGCCATCTTGGCCTTGGCACCCTGTACAGCCGCATGAACCGTATCGAGCTAGCGTATACTGAACTGTCCACCGCTATCGACTTGTACCGCGCCAGGGAGATGACGTTTTGGTTGTCTCGGGCAGAGGCTGCGCTAGCGCTGGTAGTATGAGCACCGCTGATATCTGACTTAGATAGAACGAGCGCATATCGATCGCTTCCCCAAGGTCGCCATAAGGAGCAAAAGGGTTGGGTCAGGTCTTGTCCTGCGATAGTCGTAGTAGATCTCATCCGACTTCCCCCCAGGATCTGTGAAGTAAGAGGCTACTTCTCGCGTCCCGACAGACGGCGCCCTGTACGTACCCCTTCTTCGATGTCCCCCGGAGAGCCTGCGAGAACTAAGAACTTAAACCCCTCTTTGAGACGTTTTTCAAGGTTGTCGCGGTTGGCCAGGATACCGCACGGTATGTTCAACTCTTTAGTGACCGCAAGCACAGATTGGATAGCCTTTTCCACTTCCGGATGATCAATCTGACCCGGATAGCCAAGCGAGGTCGATAGATCGAAGGGGCCGATAAACACTGCCGCGATGCCTTTAACCTCGCTCAGGATCTGACGCGCGTTCTTAACCCCCTCGGTGTCCTCAAGGAGGATTATTAACGCGATCTCCCCTTTGGGATCCAGGGGCCAAAGGTCGGCCAGTTCAAAGTACTCGGACCCAGGAACCCCCCAGTATTTGGCGGCAGCACCGTACGCCACGCCCCGCTCGCCGCGAGGCTCCAGGTCCACGGAGCCGACCTTTTGCGGATAGCGTGAGGCCGCAACGATCGCACGCGCCTCCTCGACGCTGGCAATGTGTGGCGCCATCAAGCCGTAAGCGCCCACGTCAAGTACTTGTTTAACCAACCACTGAGTCCTCTCAACCCCATTGGTCGGAATGCGCGCCAGGGGTACTACGTTTGGCTGGAGGTTGTCCTTCTGTAACAGTCGTCCCCGATCAATCATAAACTGCAAGAAAATGCGAAATTGATTGAAATCTGCCGCCCCATGCTCCATGTCAAAGATGACAAAATCTAAGTCAGAAGTACTATAGTAGATCGCTCCGTCTGGATCGCGAAAGCGCGCGAAGGTACCGAAAACCGGCTTGCCCTGCTCCCATAATTCGATCATCCGATTGAGTCGCACCTTGGTCTGGCCCTCAGCCGGAACTATGCTAAGGAGGCAACAGACAAACCCCACGAACAATCCCAGGATAAAGATATTATCAACCCGATATTTAGTCATTCCTTGCATAGTAACCTCCTAGATTTTGCTGGAAGTTTTGTAAAAAGACCCTTTGTAATGAAAAATGCCCCTGGCTGCGCTCAGAGGGAATTCCCTACATAAAGAAGGGCGAGCGACAGCTCGCCCTTACTAAGGCTTGTAGCAGGTAGTTTTAACCCCAGGTGAATCAAGCTATCGAGCTCTGCTACTGGGAAAGCTGCTTATAGTAGTCCTTAACCAGGTCCTCATAGGGTTGAGGAACTCCTTCTTTCATCGCCTTTAGCAATTCTTCCCGGAATTCCTTAGGTACCTGGAAATCTGCGCCGGAGGGGATTTCAATATCTTCGATGGAGCTACCCATGATCCCGCCGCTGTTAGGACTGGTATTCGGATTGGGGAATTGAAAGTTGGGGAACATGCCTCCGGGCTGCATGCCGGGGCGCATGGCAAACTGAGGCATCGCCATACCGCCCATTTGTTGCATGGCGGCCATTTGCTGCATCCCTTGTTGGAGGCCCTGCTGTGCTTGTTCCAAATGGTAAAGGGCTTCCCGTTCCGGCAAGAGCGCCTTCCCTGCTTCCTTGTTGCCTAGCTTTTCTTGGGCAGCTCCCATTTGGTTTTGGGCTCCATCTAAATTATCGACGATCTCAGGACTGATAAACGGTGTCATCTTAGCGAGACCGGCAAGCTTCTCCTTAAGCTCGCCCGTCTCCTGTTGAAGTTGGCCCTGCTTACCGGATAGCCCCTTCATCTGGGCTTCTTGTGAGGGATTCAACGCCTGGCTTTCGGCGCTACCTAATTTGTCGAGCTCGGTATTGAGGGCCTGGTACAGCTTCTCCAGATTATCCAGCTCGCCTAACCGGTTCTCCAACTCAGGGATGCCCCGGGCGAAAGGTCGCGCGAGCATTTCAGCCGCCTCAAGGTCCCGAAGGGATTCCTCTACCGCATCCTTGACGTCCCCTAACCTGGCCTGGCTCAGGCCGTTCAGGATTTTACTGAGCTGCTCCTCCATATCCTGAAATTGATTCGCTGTGGAATAATACATATCGGGAACGGCCTGCATCCCCTCTTCGGCCTTAGATACTTGACCTGGAATCTTGGAGGCAATCTTCTTCATCTTTTCCAGAGCCTCTTTCAAAAGCTTGCCCATTTCCTGCTGGGACATCTCCTTCAACGCCTTATCAATCTTCTCCGTCCCCTCAATCACGCGCTTTTGATTTTCAACCAGCTCGTTAAGTTTGTTGGCCATCTCCATGGATTTAGATTGCATACCCTGTCTCATGTTGGCCATACCCTGGTTGGCCGCATTTTGAAAGATCATGTTCATCTGGGATAGCATATTCAGCAAATTTCTAGCCTCCTCGATGGCTTTCTCGATATCTCCGTTCTGGAGGTGCTCCTTGATTTTCTCCAGGGCCTCGGCCATATTGCCCAGCTCTAGATTTTTCATGTTGGGGTTATTTAAAAACTCATCGGGCAGCTGATTAGCCATTTGCGAGAGCTGATTCATCATAGAGTTCAGGGCCTGGGCGAGGTCCTGTAGCTGCTGCATGAGCCGATTGAGGAGTTGCTGATCCTTGGTCTGAGCTAACTTTTCCAGATCCTTTAGTAATTGATCCTGGGCTTTGACCATTTTCTCACCGGCTTTCACCACATCCTGCATCCGTTCTCTTTTTAAGAGGTTATCTGAGAACGCCGATAGTTTCTCTAACTCACTGACAATTTCCTCTTGCTTTTGGCTGGCCTGATCCAGCGCGTCCGACTTCTCCGGATGGATAGGGCTCTCTTTGGCAGTTTTTAAGCTCTCCCGGGCCTCGGCCATCTTCGTGTTCTGAAGATTCTCCAGGTTTTGCCCGATCTGATTTAATTCCATGAAATTCCCCAGGTTGCTCATGGGGTCCTTGGCCATCTGGTTTAAGATATCCTTTAAGTCTTTGGTGATGTTTTGGCTCTTCTCAGAAATGACCTCTTGCGCCTGTAGCGCCTTTTGCAGATCCTGAGGCGCTACATTAGGCTGACCGGGGTTCTCTTGAAAAGCTGAGCGCATCTCTTCCGTCATCGCCTGAGCCTCTACCTGATCGGCCAATAGGTCCAGAAGCTTTTGATGGATGTCCTCTTGCGACTTAACCAGATCTTGGTGGCGTTTCTCTTCGCTGTAAATTTCCAGAGAGTAGGTCGCCGAGCTCGCTTTTTTAGGTCCGGAGATGGTATCGCTATCTTCCACCTCCAGATGGTAGTTAACAACCTGTCCCGGTTGGAAGGTGTAGTTACTCAAATGCCAGGTAAACTTATCCATGTACTGCCGGTTTTCGGCTTGGGAGAATTTTTTAATGAGGACCCGGTTTTCCTCCCCTTGAGCTTGAAAGACCAGATAAATGGCGCCGATACCAAAATCATCTTTCGTCGAGAAACCCAGCTCCACATCATCCCGGCTTCCCACCGTGAGATTTTGTCCCGGTTTCAAGATCTCGATGCTCGGATACTCATCGGGGTGGGCGGTAATCTGGTACTCGATGGGGTCCTGATTTTGGAACCCTTCCGAGTCGACCACTTCGACATGATAGGTCTGAGTTTTGGTGATCATCAGATCCCCTTCTAGCTTTACGTCTTCAGTAATCTGCAAGGGAATATCCATCCCATCATCGGTTACAATTCGAGCCTTGACGATCTTTTTATCAGCTTTAAGGATCATATGCACGTAAGTGCCTTTGATGCCTTCGATGGTTCCATCGCTATTTTCTACCGTTTTAGGCTCAATGCGAGTATATTGAGGGTACTGATAGATCAGTGTGATGTCCCCGACTTCCGGAGGATCTGTAACCTGGACTTGATAGGTCTCTGAAGTGAAGTTCCCCGCCGATACGTTATATTGAAGCGGATGCTGAAGAGCTTTTATTTCATGCTGGAAGACCTTTTTAGCTTCAACCGGATCCATTTTGATCTGCTTCCAGGGTTCCTTCTCGAACTGATAGTTTAGTTTGACCTCTTTCCAGACATCCAGCTCGGAGCTGGCAGTAATTTTAAGAGGTTTCCCCCTCAAGAGGGTCACATTTTTAGGCTCGATCTGCAGATTTAACTTCTGGGATAAAAGGGCTCCTTCTGCAGGATGAAGGAAATTTTTCAGGGTATCTTTCAGAAGGTCCGGTCTCCAGAGGGTCACTATGAGGAGAAGGGCTATCCCCGCGAGGGTGTACCTTAAATATCTGCGCAAGTCTACCCGATCCACGATCTCTCGAATATTCAGCCTACGGACCTGCTCTTCCGTGGACGCAATCAACTTGCGGATCAGCTCCGCAGAAATCCCCTGGGGACCCTTTTTTAACTCTCTGGAGAGCTGCACCGAGTTGATGAGATTGTCTTTAAGATCTGGGAACTTCCTCTCGATGGCTAACGCCATTAAATCATCGGAAAGCCTCTTCCAGGCCGGCACGAGCAGGGATCGGATCAAGACCCACAGAAAGGCAGATACGGCGGCTACATCAAAAATCAGGTTAAGATAAAAAGAGGGAGGGATCGAGACGTAGAGGAGGATGCCCAGCAATAGGATGGCCAGGGAAAGGGCCAGGAGTTGGAGCAGACCTTTGAGAAAAACATGGGTTTTAAGGTGATCTCGGGCTTGGGATAGCGTCGCGTGGATAACTTTCATAAACTTCTGTCCGTTGTCCGTAGCCCGCAGTCATCCGTTGCTCACCGTCCGTAACCTTACAGACACACGCCCGTGCGCCCCCACAACGGACCACCGACCGCCGACCACCGACCACCGACAACTAACTCTCAATATTAAACCATTTCATTACCTGAGAACCTGGTACATAAATCGTTTGATCTCTCTCAGGTCCGGTTGAGATGACCGAGACTTCTGCTCCAGATAACTCGCTCAGCCGGTCAATGTATGTCCGAGCCTGATAAGGAAGTTTCTCGAGGAGATCCAATCCGGTGGTGGAGGTCCTCCACCCGTCCAGCTCTTCGTAAACCGGTAGAGCTTCTTCTAGAATCCCAGGTAAATAAGGGAACTCTTTGAGTAATTCCCCTTTATAGTTGTACCCTATGCAAATCTTAATTCTTTCATAGTGATCCAGAATATCCAATTTCGTAACGGCGATGGAGCTTACCCCGTTAATCCGGACCGCGTATTTAGCCACCAGGGCGTCAAACCATCCGCATCGGCGCGCTCTTCCAGTGGTAGCTCCAAATTCCGCGCCATGCTTGCGCATACTCTGGCCGATCTCATCATGGAGTTCTGTTGGGAAAGGACCTTCTCCGACGCGGGTCGTGTAAGCCTTCATGACGCCTAACACCCCATCGATGGAAGTGGGTCCAATGCCTAAACCTGTGCAGGCTCCCCCGGCAGAGGCGTTAGAGGACGTCACATAGGGATAGGTGCCATGGTCTATGTCCAGCATCGTGCCCTGGGCCCCCTCAAACAAGATGCTCTGACCCTTCTTTAAGGCCTGATGCATAAGCAGGGAGGTATCTGCAGCGTAATTCCGCAAGATCTTGGCATACCCTAAGTATTGCTCACAAATATCTTCGAAGGACATCTCCTCAGCTTGGTAGTGGCGTAAGAGGTCGTTTTTCAGTGCCAGATTTTCCCTTAATTTTTCTTTAAAGGTTTCTTCGTGTAAAAGATCTGCGACCCTAATTCCTAATCTGGCCATTTTATCTTCGTAGGCAGGTCCGATGCCGCGGCCCGTCGTACCGATCTTTCGAGCACCTACCGCCTTCTCTCTGGCCTGATCCAGCACACGGTGATAAGGCATGATCAGGTTCGCACGATAGCTGATAAAGAGCCGATTCTGTACTTTAACCCCTCGCTTTTCCAGTTGACCGATTTCCTCCAGTAAAGCCTTGGGGTCTATGACCACCCCGTTACCGATAACGCAAAGCTTACCCTCATGTAAAATACCCGATGGAATCAGATGTAACACGAAAGTCTCCCGATGTATAACCACGGTATGCCCTGCATTATGTCCCCCCTGATAGCGCGCGATGATATCGGTGTGCTTTGAAAGGATATCTACAATTTTTCCTTTCCCTTCATCACCCCACTGCAGACCTACCACGACGATATTTGCCAATTGTGCCTGTCCTCCCTTAAGATACTTTGATGAAAATTAATTTCCAGGAATCCAACATCCATTACAACGATGCCATCAAAGCGCGTAGATGTCAAGCAGGATTTGCAGGGATAGACCTCGGGAACGGAAATTTATTGACAATCCGGCATTAAAGTGTTAACCCCTAATCAAGGTAAAATTAAAAATTAACCGCCGGAGGCGCTCATGATAAATGGACTTTTCGAGAGAAAAATTTATACGGTTAGCGAGCTGACCTGTGAGATTAAAGATATCCTCGAAGCAAATTTTGAGGGGATCTGGGTAACCGGGGAGATCTCCGGGGTTAGAACTCCCATGTCCGGGCACGTCTACTTTACCTTGAAAGATGGAGGGGGTCAGTTGAAGTCCGTCCTCTATCGGACCAGACTGGGTTACTTGAAATTTCAGCCGGAAGATGGTATCGAAGTGGTTGCCATGGGAACCGTTTCTGTGTATGAACCCCGTGGAGAGTACCAACTCATCGTGGAGTATCTAGAACCCAAAGGGTTGGGAGCCCTGCAGTTGGCCTTTGAGCAATTAAAGAAGAAACTGGCTGCAGAAGGCCTGTTTGATCCGGCCCATAAAAAACCGATCCCCGCCTTTCCTAAAGTGATAGGGATCGTAACTTCTCCGACGGGTGCAGCCATCCGCGATATTTTAAAGATCATCCACCGGCGGTTCGCCAACGTCCGAATTCTTATCTACCCCGTTCGTGTTCAAGGGGAAACCGCTCCGAAGGAAATTGCCCATGCCATCCAGGCATTTAACACCTTAAAAGGGGTTGATGTTTTGATCGTGGGGCGGGGCGGAGGATCCCTCGAGGACCTTTGGGCCTTTAATGAAGAAATCGTGGCCCGAAGCATCTACGCCTCCCAAATTCCCGTCATCTCAGCTGTGGGGCATGAGATTGACTTTACTATCGCCGATTTAGTCGCGGATTTGAGAGCTCCCACGCCTTCCGCCGCCGCCGAAATGGTGGTTAAAAATAAAGTCGAGCTCATGGAAAGATTAGATTCCCTGGATAACCGACTGAGAACCGCTGTACGGAATAAACTTCAACTTACCAGCAGTCGGCTGGCAGAAACCTTGAGGGGATTCCAAGACCCCCGTCAGCAAATTAACGAACGCCAACAACGGGTTGATGATCTCCAACACACCCTGATCCTTACCTTTCAGCACCAACTGAAGCATTACCAGAATCAGGTTGCCTATCTAAACCGAAGCTTGATCGTAAAGAATCCTCTGGAGCCGCTGCAACAGCTCCTTCGCCAAATAAACGAGCTATACAGACGGCTCGCCCAGGGGCATCGCTTTCATTTTAAAACCAAACGCTCCCAATTAGAAAAAATATTTGGGAAACTGGATGCGTTAAGCCCTCTGGCGATCCTTCGGCGCGGGTACGCGCTCTGTCATAAAGTCGCAGATCTTACTTTGATTAAAGACGCTGACCAGGTTCAGGTGAACGAGAAGGTCATCGTCCGGTTAAATAAAGGAAATCTCACCTGTATCGTGGAGAAAAAAGATGCTGAGGCTTAGAGAAGTCTAAAAGGGCTTTAGGAAGATTCAAGAAGCCGGGCCTCTTTGGGAAACCCGGCTTCTGATTCCTCATGATCACCATGAAATTTGAAGAGGCCTTACAAAAACTGGAAGAAATTGTCGAAAGGCTGGAACGGGGAGACATATCCCTGGATGAATCTTTGGAGATTTTTGAAGAGGGTATCAAACTCTCCCGGCTTTGCACGAAGCAGCTAGAAGAGGCGGAGCAGCGGGTCGAGCTGCTTCTGGGTATTAGAGATGGGAAACCGGAGACGGCACCATTTCAGGTAAACGAAGTCCTGGCCGAGAATTATGAGAACCCAGATTGACCCCGGCTGGATCTACTACACTGTTTACTTAGTTTTGACTTCACAGTTCTCCCCTCACCCCCGGCCCCTCTCCCACCGCGTGGAAGAGGGGCCGGGGGTGAGGGGAGCCAGAACAGGAGCCGTTTAAAAATTGTACAAAACTTAAGTAAACAACGTACTACTTACGAGGGGCATGGCATCGTGATCCCAAGGAGGTTATAATCCGTCGCTTTATTTTGGAGCCCAATTTGAACTGTTCAGGTAGTGCCTCTGTCTAATTAACGAGATCTACTCCCAGCGGGTCTCTATAAATGGCTAACTCGCTGAGTCACGAGGGGGGTGTTTTGCTCCCACCTGGTAGAAATGGGTCATCTCAATCCGGGGTACTCCTCTTCTTGCAAGAAGCCCCTGCACCTTAGTTAGAAGGAGCTCCGCTATAGGTAAATCCTGAATAACGCCATGGGTTAGATTTGTAGGGTGCAAGTCAAGCTCATGGAAACTATCTATTATACAGAAGAAAGTAAAATCTCAAGATACGCTGCCCACTTACATTGAGGAGGCCCTTATGGAACAGAATAGTGCTTCTAAAAAGCTCACCCGACGGGAGTTTATAAAAACAGCCGGCGTCGTTGCAGGTACGGTCCTTACCACGGGAGCTGACTTGGTGTCTTTTCCCGGCATAGCGGCGCCCTCCATCATCAAAGGCACCACACTTCACTTCTTACAGTGGAGCAGTTTTATCCCTCAGGCCGATGATGAAATAAGACGACAGGCAGCCGAATGGGGGAAACAGGTAGGAGCCCAGATAATCGTTGAGACCGTGAACCCTAATGACCTTCACCCCCGGGTCCTTGCGGCCGTTGAGGGTCAGAGTGGCCCCGATATCATTCAAATGCAACATAGCTGGCCCCATTTGTATGCAGAGGCATGTCTCGAGGTCGATGACCTGGCTGAGGAAGTAGGGAAGGCTTACGGAGGGTTCTACGAACAATCTAAGGGGAGCTGTATAATAAATGGACGGTGGAAGGCCGTTCCTCATAATCTTATTGGAATTGCCCATGCCTATCGCGAAGATTGGTTCAAAGAAAGCGGCGTGGAAAAGTTTCCGGATACTTGGGAGGAGTATAGAGATGCGGGAAAGAAGCTTAAAGTAGCGGGTCATCCCTTTGGACAAACGTTTGCCCACGACCTGTCAGACGCTTCTATGTTCTTTTATCCCCTCCTCTGGAGTTTTGGAGGCAAGGAAGTTGAAGCGGACGGTAAAACCGTTGCACTGAACAGTCCAGAAACCCTTCAGGCCGTTGAATTCGTCGTGCAACTTTGGAAAGAGGCCCTCTATGAGCCGGGTTTTACCTGGGATGCTGCGGGCAATAATAAAGCCTTTCTCTCCGAGCAGATCTCTTGCACCCTGAACGGAGCCAGCATTTATCTGACCGCGAGGAAGCAATTTCCAGAGCTCGCTGCCAAGATCAACCACGGAATCAATCCCAAAGGCCCTGCCGGGAGGTTTCATTACTCTATTCCCATCCAGAATGTAATTATGAAGTACTCTCAGAAGGTAGAAGCTGCCAAGGAGTTTATCCGATTTATTATGGCTAAATCGAATTACTACAAGTGGCTCGAGATAAGCCAGGGTTATAGCGTTGCCCCGGGACCCGATCATGAAAATCATCCCCTCTGGCAAAAGGATCCCAAAATGCTTCCCTTTAAAGATCTAACGCACTATGGCCGTAGCTTGGGCTATGCAGGCCCTCCGGGCCGGGCTGCCTCAGAGGTTTATTCGAGATATATCATCGTGGATCTGTTCGCCCGGGCCGTTCAGGGAGAATCCCCTAAAAAAGCTGTAGAATGGGCGACGGAAGAGCTTCGGAAAATTTATCAGACTTAGGTAGGGTGGCAAAATAAGTCAGCATCCAGAGCGAAGTGAAGGGGGCAGAGCCCTCTGCTTTTTTTGCACGATCTTGGCGAAAGGTTCTAAGGGGAGCCCGGCAGGTTACCGGGTCTATTCCGAAGGCAAGGCCGATAGGAATCATTTATAGACAAAGAGTGGGACAATATGATACAAGATCCGAATGTGAAAAAGGTAGATTTAAAACTCTATATGGCTTCACGGCGGGAGCTTATCGATAAAGCTTTGGAGACTTATATTCCAAAGGAATCTGCGTATCCCTACGTAATTCATCAAGCCATGCGCTACAGCGTCTTTGCCGGCGGTAAACGGTTGCGGCCTATCCTTACCCTGGCCGCTGCCGAGGCCGTTGGGGGGGACCCGGCGTCGGTCCTTTTTGCCGGATGTGCCGTCGAGCTTATCCATACTTATTCCCTCATCCATGACGATTTACCGGCCATGGACAATGACGATTTTCGGCGAAATAAGCCCACCAGCCACAAGGTCTTCGGAGAAAACATGGCTATTCTGGCAGGAGATGCCTTGCTCACTTTGGCTTTTGAGGTGCTCTCTCGACCCGAAAATTTGAAAACCTTCAAAGCCGACATCCTGTTATCGGTCATCCGGGAGATCTCTCTGGCTGCTGGCACCCTGGGGATGATCGGCGGGCAGGTCATGGATATCTTGTCCGAAGGGAGGAAGGAGATAAACGCGAATACCCTGGAGTATATTCATACCCACAAAACCGGCAAGCTGCTCCTGGCCTCCCTGCGGGCGGGGGCTTTACTCGCAGGTGCGACAGAAGAACAATTAAAAGCCATTACCGACTACGGCACGTATATCGGCCTCTGTTTCCAGATCGTCGATGATATCCTGGATGTCGAGGGGACGACCGAGGAGATCGGAAAAGATGCCGGCAGCGATGCAGCCAGGGAGAAAGCCACCTACCCGGCTTTATACGGATTGGATCGGTCCAAAGGTCTGGCCCGGGAGCTGGCCAAGAAAGCTATACAGGCCCTTTCGGGCTTCGGAGAGTCCGCCCAACCCCTACGAGAAATTGGAGAGTTTATCGTATCCCGAACGTATTGAAAAGATGAAGACCTCTGACCGAACCCGAGGTTTTTCTGTTTTAGAAATAACCCTGGTCCTATCTATCCTGGGACTCTTTCTGGCCATCTCCATCCCCAACTTTGTAGGTTGGCTCCATACCTACCGTCTCAAAGCCGCTACCCATACCCTGGCAAATCATCTACGCCAGGCCCGACTTTCGGCGGTGTATGAAGGGGTCAATTACCAGATCCAGGTTAAAGACAAAGACCAGGGTAATTTTTATCAGGTGGTTCAGGACCCGGATGGGGCCAACCGAGTTGTAGAATCCATCGGGAAAGTCGTCCTTGATGCTGCTTACACAGAAGTCTTTATCATCAGTGCTCCAAGTCACGGGAAAATTACCTTTACCCCCCGAGGGACCGCCAATTCAGCCTCTATCGCCCTTCAAAACTCAAAGGGAGAGCAAAGAAAAGTCGTGGTAAATACTACGGGAAGGGTCAAGATAGAATAGCCCCCCTCTTCTTTATTCAAACGTCCTCTTCAAACGCCAAAAAATAGTGCCGCATCCGGGAAGTTTTGCCCACATCCAACTCCAGGGAGTCGTTCTGGAAGAAGACTCCATACTCCCGCATGGCCTGTTCCCGGGTGATGTAACCTCCCCGGACATCTTGAGCAACCAGTCGGATGGATCGGACGAAGGGGCTCCCGTACCCCCCTCCTCCGGGGGTTTCTAGGTGGATTACATCTCCGGCTTGAAGGGGGATGTCCTCCTCACATATGAGATGAATCCTAGAAGGTTTGCTAAGTTTGCTTAAAACCGGCGGAACTTTTTCCTCAGGGGTTTCTGGCCCATAGGCATAGACGGTTCCCTGGATCTTAAGTACATGGCGGGAACGGGACCCGTTCCACCCGTGCATCCATCCGAAAGGCTGGCTCACCCCCCTGCCTCCTAAGAGGGAAAGAAATGCCCGGCCCCTGCGTAACTTAAACTTACAGATGACCCCGAATCCTCCCCGAAATCGCCCGGCCCCGGCAGAACCCTCTCGAATTTTGTATTCTTCGAATAACAGCGGATATCGCGTTTCGAGGACCTCTAGGGATGGCACCCGGCTGAGGCTCCCGAGGGGGGATCCGTTGGTCAACCCATCCGCCTGATTGCTTCCCCCGTACCCCCCGTGCAAAGACCCGATCAGTTTGTAGGTCCCTTTAAGGGGATCGTGACCATATAAAGAAAAATAAGTCCCCGTAGAGAAAGAGCCGGCTATGGGACGACCTGGAGCGGCCTGGTGAAAGGCCCCGAAGATAACGTCCATGATCCTTTGGGATATCTCTAGGATGGACCCGGAGACCGGGCTTGGAGGAGTTGCATTAAGGAAGGTTCCTTCCGGAACGATGAATTGGAAGGGCTTGAAGCTACCCGTACTCCACGGAATCTCCGGATAAATGTGCTTCAAGGCCAGGTAACAGGAAGATAAGGTGGTTGCCAGGGGGCTGTTTAGAGATCCCTCGGAAGGGGGATCGCTTTCAGAGAAATCTATACAGGCCCCCTGGTCCGTTACGCTGAGCGTCAAGGAGATCTGGAGGGGTTTACCCTCCGGTTGATCCCGGTCCAAATAATCCGAAAACCTATAAACGCCTTTGGGCACATCTTGCAGGTATCCCCGCATTTCCTCCTCACTCCGGCGCTGAAGCTCTATCATGCTTTGCCGAACCACCGCCATGCCGTACCGATCCAGGAGCCGGGTTAACTGCCGGGCCCCTATCTGAAGGCTACTGAGCTGGGCGTGGAGATCCCCCGATAGGGTTTGAGGAAATCGGCTATTGCCTGAAAGGATCCGCAAGATATCCGGGTTGGGTCGCTCCCTCTCACAAAGTTTAACTAAGGGAAATCGGACTCCCTCCTGGTAAATATCTTTAGCGCGCGGAGAGAATCCGCTGAGGCTCCGGCTTCCTATATCCAGATGGTGTCCCATATTGGCGAGGAATGCAAAAGGATGGCCCTGATAAAAATAAGGTTTAATCAGCGCGATGTGGTTTAGACCCATGCCGCTGATATAGGGATCATTACACAGGTAGATATCTCCTTCTGCCAGATTTACGTTGGGTTTCATCGAGGGATCGGACGCCTGTTTTAATAACTGTTTTACAGCAAATTGAAGGGCCCCTGTGTAAAGGGGATAACCTCGACTCCCTTGAACTAGAAGGTCTCCGGAATCTCCTCCGTAAAGCCCGGAGGCTCGGTTTTGGCTCTCAGAAATGTCTAGGGAGAAGGCCGATCGCTCAAACCAGGTATCCATCTCCTCGACAATTTCATCTAAACCGCCCCTAACGATGGCTAAAGTTAAAGGATTCTGATCCATATCTCCTTTTTCCCTCTTTCCCCCGACCCCCCCACGCTCCCATTCTTAACACATGACCTGGGCTCATCGGTATTGTATGCCTGACCTTCAGGCCCACGCCTCGTTCCCAGGCTTCAACCTCCATACTATGAGGCTTAAGGTTTAAACAGCCCCGGCGGGGCGTCCTGTTTGTAGCCCTCTGTTCGGGCAGGTCGCTCCTGACGGGGCTAAAAAAGCCGGGGAGGTCCCCGTTGGCTACCGACAGGTCGCTCCTGACGGAGCTAAAAAGGGATTGGACGTTTTGACGCGTTCTTACGTTAACCCCCATGGAGGCTTCAACCTGGGAATGCGTAGGCTGGAGGCTCCGCCCCCTCCTTAGGGCGAGGCAGCGCCTCGAGACAGGTATTCCCGGGCTCTGCCTGGGAACGAGAAAAACAAGGTTACGGACCAAAAGGTGAGGCATCGATCGGTGTTTATGTGCAGATTGCTTTAAAAAAAGATAGCAACTCTTTTTGAAAGGTAGTATATTACTAAGTTGTACCGCTTCACTTTAGCATGGAAGATCATGCTATAATGTTTAATTCTCAATACTTTACCAGACTAAGGTTTCTTCTTTAAGAAGGAAATTAGTTGTTGGTAAAAGCATTCAATTTTATGAAAGGAATAACGTGGCTAATATACATATTAAAGTAAATGACAGCTTTCCAAAAGCCTTGCAAGAATTTAAAAGGCGGTCCGGATTTATCCTTCGGGAGTATAAGGAGAGTCGATATTTTGTACCCGCTTCGGTCAAAAGGCAGCTTAAGAGAAAAAGGAAGCTAAAGAAAAGCCGAGAGTATTCCCGCTAGTTCCTTTCCGTCCCCCTCTCCGGAGGGGGTCGCTCGCCGGCACGTAATAGCCTAACTCATACCTTGAGATGAGCCCGCCTGGATTCTGTACATTTCAACCCCTGCATAATTTGTTTGACTTTACCTCTCCTTAAAATAATAATTGATTTTAAATGCGTCCATCTATTTTATTCTTCATAGAGTAAAGAAAAACAACCTAGGTCAGCCAGGAGGAGTTTTATGCCCGCCTTAACCAGGGAACAGCTTAATGAGTTTTTAATGAAGGGGAATCTCATTGCTAAATTGGCTACCCTTAAAGAAGATGGGGCGCCTTATGTGAATCCGGTATGGTACGAGTATGATGGGCAATACTTTTATATTATCGGAAGGGCTCGCGCTCGATTTGTCCATAACATTCAGAGGGACCCACGGGTTGCCGCCTGCATTGATACTTACACGGCCCCCTATACGCGGGTCCTCGTAGAGGGGAGAGCTGAAATCGTAGACATGGATTGGGTTGAAATGGGGTACCGAATGGCCAAGCGTTACCGCGGGGAAGTGGAGGGCCCTCAATACATTGAAAGAACGCTCCATAGGCCTCGTGCCATGATCCGGATTACCCCTGAAAAAATAACCTCCTGGACCGGTCCCGAATGGCATCACCGTTATTTTGATCCTGAATAGCCGGTATAACTTCTCCTCCACCTCTCCCCTTTCCCTACAAGGGAAGGGGGAGGGGATTAAGTTTCAAGAGATATGACGGATTTTGAACGTTTTAGGATCCTCCCTAATTCAAGTATTTCGATTTTACTCGTCGTAACGTTGCTTCTTCTATCCGGCTGTGTCTCTACAAAAGGCCGACCAATCCCCTGAGATTCTGTCCTGAAAATCCACAAAGGCGTGACCACGAAAGCAGAAATTCTGGAGCAATTTGGCGCTCCGGATCAGGTCATCTACTCCCCGAAAGGAGAAGAGGTGCTGGTTTATAAGTATGCAGAGCGTGTGGAGTTGCACGGGGATCAAGCTGTAGGGGTCATTCTGAGAAAAGATGTGCCCGGCTTGGGCACATTACTCAGGCTTGGAACCCGGAAAGTTTCTGAAAAGGAAGACCGGCTCATGGTTTTTCTGGATGAGGAAAAAATTGTTCAAGAGGTCGGATTTACAAACCAGACAAAGAAGTAACCCTCCGGGGTTTTTAAGGGGGAGGAAAACGAACTTTACAAGGTAGTAGGTTATCTTAGAAATTCTCGCCGGGCTTTTGCCCTCCGGCTCAATTTATTCTGAATGGGCGCGGCTCAAATACTTTACGGCTGCATACGCCACCGTTTTAACCCCTGTAACAAGGGCTTCCTCATCGAAATCAAACCGCGGAGAGTGGAGGACGTGAACGTGCCCCTTTTCGGGACTATAGACACCGACCTTGATAAAGGTACCTGGGATGGTTTCGCAGAGAGCTCCAAAGTCTTCTCCGGTCATATGGGGATGTTGTAACCGGAGCACCTGGTCTTCTCCCAAGATTTCCTGGGCGGCTTCTTCAACCAGCCGGGTTAAGCCCGGTTCGTTGATGGTGGGCGCGACCCCCATCACGTAGTTTAACTCATACCCGCCCTCCAGAGCTTCTGCCACGCCTTTTACAATCTTTTCGATTTTTTCTTTAACTTTAATACGGGTTTCCGGCAAAAGGGTTCGGACCGTCCCTTCCAGTTCGACCTCATTGGCAATGATGTTGCGCCGGGTGCCCCCCTTAATGAGACCGATACTAACCACGACCGGATCTAACGGGTCGGTCATACGGCTGGCGATGAGCTGGATCATGTTGATGATCTGGGCGGCTATGACGATGGGATCGATAGTCATATGCGGCATGGCCGCATGGCCTCCCTGACCTTTGATTTTAAGGTAGATAGAATCCGACGCTGCCATAGAGGGGCCATAGTTCAGCCCGATCTGCCCCAATCGGATAGGAGCCGGCCACATATGTACCCCCAGGATCGCTGAAACGTCCGGATTTTTTAAAACCCCGTCTTCGATCATCCCGCGCGCGCCCTTCCCTCCACTCTCCTCCCCAGGCTGAAAGATAAATTTAACGCTTCCCGGGATCTCCGCTCGTAAGCTGTGCAGGACCATGGCCGCTCCCAGGATAATGGTGGAATGCCCATCGTGTCCGCAAGCATGCATGACCCCTTTCTTCCTGGAGGCATAGGGAACCTGGTTTAATTCCTCTACCGGCAGCGCATCCATATCTCCCCGAAGCCCGATGGTTTTATTTCCCGAACGGCCTCTAAGCAGCCCCACAACTCCGGTTTTGCCCACGCCCGTCTGGACCTCTAACCCGATCTGGGTTAAAGCTTGGGCGATCTTGTTGGCCGTACGAAATTCCTCAAAGGATAGCTCCGGGTTTTGATGTAAATCCCGACGGAACTCCCTCAGAGCGTCCTTGATCTCCTCGGCTTTTCGGCTAATTTTTTCTTTCATGGTCGTCCCCTCCCAAAGGCCCGAAGACCCCCTTCAGAAACAGGGAAACGCAGGGAAGATCGCTGCGCCCCCGGGCGGCTCACTCCCCTCAGCATCTTATTTCTTGAGCGCTTTCAAAGCCTTCACGATCCGTTGCATGCCGGTTTCCATATTTTCATAAGAATTTGCATATGAGATTCGGATGTAGCCTTCTCCGTACTGACCGAAGAAAGCTCCGGCTGTTAAAGCGACGTTGGCTTCATAAAGAAGATATCTGGCCATTTCTGCCGATGAAATGCCGAAACTTTTAATACAAGGTAACATATAAAATGCCCCTTGGGGGCGAACACAAGTAACTTCCGGGATCTGGCTCAGGTAATCCAGAACCCTAAGCCGTCGCCGGTCAAACTCTTTGATCATGGCGTGCATGGGTTCTTGGGGGCCACGGAGCGCTTGAACCGCTCCTTTCTGAGCGAAAGAAGTCGCACACACGGTACAATATTGATGGATTCGAACCATCGCCCCGATCAATTCCTTCGATGCCGCCACATATCCCAACCGCCACCCGGTCATGGAATAAGCTTTAGAGAAGCCATTGACGGTGATGGTTCGCTCTTTCATACCGGGAAAACTTCCGATGCTGTGATGCTTAACCCCCTCGTAGACCAGCTTTTCATAAATCTCGTCGGATATAACTAGAAGATCTTTCTGCCGGGCAAAATCGGCCAATTGTTCGAGCTCTTCTTTACTTAGAACCACACCGGTCGGATTCTGTGGACTGCAGACGAGCAAAGCTCTGGTTTTAGGGGTTATCAAAGCCTCCAAGTCTTCAATACGAGGTTTAAATCCATTCTCCTCCTTGAGGGGTATGGAAATCGGATTAGCCCCGATCATCCGTACACAATGCTGATAACTGGTCCAGGCCGGGTCTGGGATAAGGATTTCGTCCCCGGGGTCCAGCGTGGCCATCAGAGCCATTAAAATACCTTCTATGGTCCCTACCGTGACGATCACCTCAGCCGGTTCCACTTCCAGACCGTTGTCGCTTCGAAGCTTTTCTGCGATAGCTTCCCGCAGTTCCGGAATCCCGTAGTTGGGGGTGTAGTGAACAAACCCCTGATCTAGAGCCTCCTTAGCCGCCTCTTTGATGTGGGCAGGGGTATCAAAATCAGGTCTGCCTATCTCCATGTGGATGATATGCTTGCCTTGTTTCTCCAATTTAGCCACCTCTTCGCCCACGGCACGAATTGCCTGGAAGGGAACATGATCCATTCGTTTCGCAATCAGGGATCTTTTGCCCATGGTGTTTTATCTCCTTTATCAAAAAAATTTAGGGTTTCTTTGTACTTTAGATAGGACCGAAGAGAAAGTCAAATAAAAACTCAAATTCAAATTTGTTACCTTAACAAGGTTAAATTCCCTGAAACCTTTTAAGCCTCCGCGTTTCCAAAAAGGAGATCTAAAAAAGCTTGATATTCGCAAGAATAGCTTTTAACCTTATATTATTATTCATGGATTTAAATCCTCTTAGCTAACGTGATACAGGAAAACTACACACCGGGTCATAGCCTCAACGCCAGCCAATTTATGGCTAAGCGCAGGGCGAGCAGCCATGCCGCTTTTTTCTTGCCTTACCTTAAGCCCGGCATGAAAACCCTGGATTGCGGGTGTGGGCCGGGCACTATTACGGTGGGGCTTGCAGAAGCGGTTGCCCCCGCTCCGGCTATTGGAGTCGATTTTGCCGTAAGTCAAGTTGCTCTGGCCCGAACCGCCGCGGAGCAATGCGGAATTGGCAACGTGCAGTTCAAGGTCGGCAATGCCTACAACCTGCCCTTTGACGAGGGTGAATTTGATGCGATTTTTTCTCAATCAGGAGAAGCCGCCCGGTTAGGGGAAGAGGACACCGCCAGAATAGGCGCCATGGCCCGGGTATTACGGGCATGGAGCGAGCACCCCGATGCGCTGTTTGCCCAGGCCTGGCTAGCAGCCGTTGGTTGGCGTGAATGATCCTGCGGATCTTAAGTGTCTTTGGATCCTCGTGGCAGAATTTTATCCTATCGCCATTTGCTTGAAAATGGCCTGAGTTAAAGGACTATGGGCTTTACCAAGTTCCAGGAGGATCGTAAAGTGATGGTGGTTGGGCAACAACAGATACTCGGCAGGATAACCGTAGTCTTTTAATATGGCTGCAAAGTCGGCGGACTGACGGATAAACTCATCCGTTTCCTGCGCCCCCACGGCGATAATCAAAGGACGGCTCCCCTTTGGTAAATGATGGATCGGGCTATTCCGACGGGCGACCTCCTCATCCATTTTGAGGGCATCGTTCACGTAACACAATCGGATCGGTTCCAGATCGAATAAGCCGCTGATGGCACAGCCCCCCTTGACGATATCGGCTGGCAGACCCCATTCGGTCTCCCAATGTGTGGCCATCATCATGGCGACCAGGTGGCCTCCTGCAGAATGGCCTGAGAGGTAGATGCGAGAAGGGTCACCGTTAAAAGAGCGGGCATTGCGATACGTCCAGGCCAGCGCCGCCCGATTTTGCCGGACGATCTCATCCATGGTCGCCCCAGGCGCCAGGGTATAATTGATCGCCACCACCGCACATCCTGCCGAGACGAAAGGCTCTGCAATAAAGCTATGCCCTTTCTTATCTAGAAATTGCCAGTAACCCCCATGGATGAAAAACTGCACCGGCGCGCCCGGCTTCGGCGCCGGGAAAACATCTAGCTTTTCCCCAGGTTTATCGCCATAGGCGATATCAAGCCGGCAAGGAAACTTTTGGCGTACCCGCTCGCTCTCCTGTTCCCATTTGTCGAAATAATCCTGATAATCGGGATGTCTCGCCCGCAGGCGATACTGCGCATCAAGACCTGCATCGTCATAATTTTTATATAGCATGGGTTCTGCCTCCTTAAACTTAGAACCGTCCCCGGTGTTTGCTTACTAAACCGTCCTAGTTCAACCTATCAAACCTATCAGACCGGTGGGGCGACGTCAATCTATTTTCCTAAAACCGTTTCGGTTTCTCAGGGCACCTCTTAAAGAACTAGTCCCTTGTAAAGTTCATCTTGATGACTCCTTCCAAGCTCCGGGAGGAGCGACCGGTTGGTAGCCATGGTTACCCTCAACAAACCTCCAAGCTCCATAAGGAGCGACCGGTTTCCTCGTCTACAAACCGGTCGCTCCTCCCGGAGCTTTTAAGACGAGATCCCCGTTTGGCTATCCACAGATCCCCCCTCCCGGGGTTTTTAAGGGGGATTACAACGAACTTTACAAAGGACTAGGCCTAGCCTTTTGATCCGTAGCTCCGTTTTTTTCTCGCTCCCAGGCTTTAGCCTGGGAAGAGGCGCGGACGAAAAGGCTAGGCCTTGCTTAAAGGGGTGCCCCTTTGAGAGCTCTTGATTGTACCCTCTACGAACTTTGGGGTTGCCAAGAAATTTTAATACACCTTATAATTTACAAAAAGAGATTAGGGGCGTATCATAAATCAGACCAGGCTGGCGCTGTTATATTGTATTGGGAGGCAGGTCAAGAAAGATTCAAGAAAATTGAGGAGACAGGCGATGGAAGATCTTTCTACCCATGAGAAAATCCTTCTCGCCCTCCAAAACCTTACAAGATAAAGGAGAAACACGGTATGATGGATCGTCATAAACCCTCCGGCGAGATTCCCCGACGGCCTCTAGGACGGACGGGAGTTCAAGTTTCCGCGCTGGGGTTGGGTGGTTTTCACTTGGGCATTGCCAAAAGCGAAGAAGAAGCTATACGGATCGTCCATGAAGCGGTGGAGGCCGGTGTCACCTTCATGGATAACGCCTGGGAATATAATGACGGGCGGAGCGAAGAGTGGATGGGAAAGGCCTTGCAAGGGCGTCGGGATAAGGTTTTTCTGATGAGCAAGGTCTGTACCCATGGGCGAGATCGCAAGACGGCCTTGCAACAGCTTGACCAATCTTTACGGCGGCTTAAGACGGATTACCTGGACCTGTGGCAGATCCACGAGGTGGTCTATGAGAATGATCCCGAATTGCATTTTGCCAGGGACGGGGTCGTTGAAGCCCTGGACCAGGCGAAGCGAGAAGGCAAGGTCCGGTTTGTAGGCTTTACCGGCCACAAAAATCCGACCATTCATTTAAAGATGCTTTCGTACAATTATCCGTTTGATACGTGCCAACTTCCGCTGAACTGTTTCGATGCGACGTTTCGTAGCTTTGAACAGCAAGTCCTCCCTGAGCTCAACCGACGTGGGATAGGCGCTATCGGGATGAAGAGCCTCACCGGAAGACTTTCCGCACCGAGGATTCAGGCGGTGGTCTCTGTAACCGAAGCCCTGCGTTATGCCATGAGCCTGCCCGTTGCCACCACGGTCAGCGGTATGAATTCCGTGGAGGTGCTCCGCCAGAATCTGCAAATCGCCTGCGGTTTCACGCCGATGACGCAAGATGAAATGCAGGCCCTGCGCGCGCGTTGCAGGCTTTATGCGACTGACGGACGCTTTGAACTTTATAAAACGTCCATCGTGCACGAGGGCCCTCCGGGCAGAATCCAACATGGCTTTCCACTCAGGGAAGAAATCCCGGCCTAAATGGATCGGTTGGAGACATAATATGTTCGAAGAATTTATTCTGAAGGCGCTAGAACGGGCCCAGTATAGCCAGCTCGAAGATGGGACGTATTATGGGGAAATCCCCTTTTGTCCTGGAGTTTGGGCGACCGGCAAAACTCCGGAGGAGTGCCGCCGGGTTTTGAGGGATCTTCTACAAGACTGGGTACTGGTCAGATTTCGGGATGGAGATCCAATACCCATCATCTGGTAGAAGGCAAGGAGGCTTTAAGATGCCCAGATCTGACCGAGCAGTTGGTTTTTTCGATCAAGCCCTGGAAACTCTCTCCTTAGAAGAGCGTGAGGCTTATACGACGAGAAATCTTCAAGAGATGGTGGCGTATGCTTACGCCCATGCTCCAGCTATTAAGGCCAGGTTTGATAAAGCCCGGTTGAGTCCGCAGGATATCCGGACCGTAAAAGACCTGGAGAAGGTTCCTATCACAAAGAAAGATCAGTACGCGGAGCTTCAGAAAGAAAACTACCCGTTCGGAGGATTTGTTACTGTCCCTCCGAACCAGCTCAGGCGGATTTATGTCTCCCCGGGACCTATCTACGACCCTCAGGGGCCGGAGCCTCGGTACTGGAGGTGTGAGAAAGTATTGTACGCGGGAGGATTTCGGAAAGGAGATATAGTTCAGAATACCTTTGCCTATCATCTAACGCCTGCCGGATTAATTCTAGATGAGGCTCTCCTCGCGCTGGGTTGTACGGTTATTCCGGCAGGGGGTGGAAACACTGAGCTCCAGGTCACAATCCTGCGGGACCTGAAGGTTACCGGTTATGCAGGAACTCCCAGCTTTCTCAGGACCCTCCTCAAAAAAGCGGGGGAGTTAGGATATCAGCCCCAGAAAGATCTGGCTTTAGAAGTTGCCTTCGTTGCCGCCGAAATGCTTCCGGAATCGTTGCGGAAGGAATTGGAAGAGGAATACCATCTTCACGTTCGGCAGGGGTATCTGACGGCCGATGTGGGGACGATCGGCTATGAGTACCAAGAAAAGTCGGGGTTGCATATCCCCGAAGAGCTCCTCGTAGAGCTGGTAGACCCGGATACGGGCGTTCAGGTAGGGCCTGGCGAGGTTGGCGAAGTCGTGATCACGAATTTCAATAAGACCTACCCCCTTATCCGGTTTGGAACAGGGGATCTTTCTTATTTTATTGGGGAACCCTGCCCGTGCGGAAGAACTTCGGACCGGCTGGCTAAACTGGTCGGGCGGACCAGCGAGGCGACGAAAGTCCGGGGAATGTTCGTTCGCCCAGGCCAGGTGGACGAAATCCTGGGTAAGCATCCGGAGATCGTTCGGGGCCAGGTGATTGTTACGCGGGCTCAACATCAAGATGAGCTGATATTTCGGGCGGAGCTGAGGGAAGGGATCTCCCATCCAGAAATTTTAAAAGACCTGCTGGGGCAGACGATTCGGCAGGTTATGAAGCTCCGGGCGACCGTCGAGTTCGTACCGCCCCAGGTTCTTCCAGAGGGTGGAAAGAAAATCTTGGATGCGCGGAAGTGGGACTAACTCAGAAGGCTAAACCGAGGCGGGGGTGAAGGATGAATTATGAAGGATGGATCCAAAAGATCCGATTCTCCTTCATCCTTCATCCTGGAACGTCCGTTAACGCTTACTGTTTCTTTTCTTGAGGGACCCCTTCTTCCAGCTTAATCACCCGATAAACGCTGGAGTCGCCTCGTTTTACCAAGAGGAGGATCATTTTATCTTTGGAAGTTTTGAGAGCTTCCTGGTAACCTTTCAGGTCTTTAACTTCTACGCGGTTGACCTCCTTGATAATATCTCCCCTTCGGATTCCAGCTTCCGCCGCAGGTCCCCCATCCTCTACCTCTGCCACCAGAACTCCCGTTTCATCTTTTGGTAAGTTAAGCCCTTCGGCCAATTCTGGGGTCAATTCCTGCACGGACATCCCCAGTTTTTCTTCTTCAAGGGTTTCGCCACCCTCCTGGCTGGCTAATTCTGGGGTTTCCTCGGGAAACTCTCCGATGTTCACCTTGAACGTTTGCTCTTTGCCATCCCGATTGACCTTGACCTCTGCCGCTTGACCGGGCTCAGCACGGGCCGCCAGCTTGGGTAAGTCGCTGTACTCGCTGATCTTTTTGCCATTAAATTCAATAACCACATCTCCGCGCTTAATTCCGGCTTTATCTGCCGGGCTATCCGGAACCACGTTAGCAACCAAAGCCCCCTTATGATCGGGCAAATTAAAGGATTCCGCCAGCTCGGGGGTCACCTCCTGGATCATGAGTCCCAGCCACCCGCGGGTTACTTTCCCCTTCGTCTTTAGATCTTCAATGATGTGCTTGGCTTCATTAATGGGGATGGCGAAGCCGATGCCTTGTCCGCTGGCCATGATCGCCGTATTGATGCCTATGGTTTTCCCGTCCATATTGACCAGAGGGCCTCCGCTGTTACCGGGATTAATGGAAGCGTCGGTCTGAATGAAATCATCGTAAGGACCTGCACCGATCACGCGGCCCTTTGCACTGACAATGCCGGCAGTCACCGTATAGCTCAGCCCAAAGGGATTTCCTACCGCTACAACCCATTCCCCCACTTGAAGGGCATCTGAATCTCCGAATTCCAAAATGGATAAATCTTTATTGACTTCGATTTTGAGCAGCACGAGATCGGTTTTGGGATCTTTTCCAATGATCTTAGCCTCGTACTCGGAATCATCTGAGAGCTTGACCTTGATTTCATCGGCGTCTTTAACCACGTGGTGATTCGACACAATATAGCCCTCTTTATCGATGATAAACCCAGAGCCCAGGCTTCTCTGCTTAAACTGCTTCGGCGGGTTGTTACCAAAGAACCGATTAAAGAAGTCTTCTCCAAAGAAATCCTTAAACTGCTCTGAGCCGCGGAATCCCCGGAAATCTCTTCGTTTCATCGTATGGCTGGTGCTAATATTAACCACGGTGGGTTTAACTTTATTCGCAATTCCTACAAAATCGTGGGGAACCAGAACCCCTGCCATGGATTTCGTTCCGGGGTCGGGGGTTGGCTTCTCCGCCGCAGGTGGAGTTTCAGTTTTTGATGGCTCCTGGGCCGTACTCAGCAGAGGTAGACTATTGATGGTTAGAACCGCGGTCATTACACTGACTACAAAACACAGAAGACCTGCTAACCCTACTTGTTTTAAACGTTCCTTGTTCATAACTTCTGTTGCTCATCATTCATTGTTCGTTGTGATCCAGGCCATCTGTGGATCGCCCCTACAACGTACAACGAACGAGGGACAACGGACTACTAGATTTGTATTTACGGCAAATGGGTACGCTTAAGGCGATATGGATGCTGCTACTTTCAATAGCTCATCTTCAGATACTTCTCCAATTAAAGTAACATGAACATCTTGTAAATTCCAATTTAAAATCTTTAACAATCCTTGATCATAGAATACTCCTTTTTTGTCATTAATGTTCACTTCCTTAGCCGGGAGAGAATTGCTAGAGGAAGACAATATGGACTTATCCTGGAACACGGAAAGAGAACTTAACCCATCTGAATAAAGCAGTTGGACCCGTTCTCCCTTATCTCCCTTAAGATGGGTAATGCTGACCAGATTAAATCCCTCAGGCAGATAGCTTGGCACATGGAGCTTAAACTTGATATGGTTTTGGGCCTCTCCCAGATCCGTGTACCTGGATTCTGTAATCGTTTTAATGAGGGTGCCTTCGGGAACTTTAAGGGCAAAGTTATCGTTTTCGAGCACGGGCCCAAATTTGATTTCCGAGAAGGTGGATAGCAGAACCAGGTTCCCTTGTAGATCATAAATCTCCGTCCTCAAAGGAATTCCATATTCTCGATCGATCCATACTTTACGGGCCGGTCGATTCGCCCCTTTAGGCTCGAAGAAAATACCGATACTGCCTCGGTTAACGATCTGTCCTTGCCGATCCAGGTAAATTTTGTAGTTCCGCCGTATGAGCTCCTCCTTCTCTTTGAGATCCTTGATCAGATCTTCAAAGAAGACCGGCGACGTCTTACGCATGATAAAAGCCTGAGAAGGGATATAGTGCCAGATATACTGCCCATCCTCCAGGATAATCTGGGTCTTCTTTTCCTTAAGGGAGAGCACTTCCCTTTTTTCCTTATCGGCTGGCCCGTGGATGATTCGAATGCTTTTCACATCGGGCTGGGAGGAGGAATAATTAACCACAATTTTAATGCCCAGGTAGCTGACATCCTTCTTCCGGGATTCCTCTAGCGCCCGAACCACCGTCTTAATCTCTTCGCCTTCGTCTGCCGGAGCCCTGTTTGCCATCAACAGGACCAACGGCCAGCTGATCAAGAGAAAAAAGGTATTTAAAATGGTTAAACTTCGTTGTCTCAAACTCACCGGCTCAGATACCCCACAAATACGGTATTGTCCGTCAGGGAGGTTCGAGATACCTCCATGGCGTGCTGATAAAGATAATCCTCGATGTTATCAAAATCTTCACCTTCAAGTTTATCGGCCTGTGGAGAGATGGTCCCGGCGTAATAGCTAGGTGGTGGAGACTTTGGAGCTTCCATCCAGGAATAGAGGATCCCGGCAAAGAGCGTCAGGAGTAGCATAGCGGCAGCAGCAACCCAGGCGGTGAGAGGCCGCGCGAGGGTCCGCCAGGATATTTTCTTGCGCGCGCCCGTGGTTTCTTTTTGTATGCCCCGCAGGACCTTTCTAGAAAATCTCAGAGAAGGGGAAAGGACTTTGGTCGAAGCATATTGTTTTAAAAGCCCTTTTAAATGACCGATATCCTCGAGACACCGATAACATCGGGTACACACATTCAAATGACCTGCAAGCTGGGCCACTTCAGTCTCCGTCAGTTCCCCATCTAGGTAACCAGTTATGAGTTCAGAATAATCTTCGCAGTACATAATATTTACTCCGTAAAATAGGCCTTGAGTTTCTCTTTTAAAGTTAATCGGGCTCTAGCTAATCGAGATCGTACGGTCCCAATGGGGCAATGCAGAATCTCGGCAATTTCCTGATAAGATAAACCCTCTAGATCGTACAAAATCAAGGCCATTTTTTGATCTTCTGGAAGACTTTCCAGAGCCTCATCGATCTGTTCCAGCAGCTCCCCTGCTAGCAAGGCCGTCTGCGGATTAGTTCTGCGATCCGCTATATCCAGTAGAAAATTTTCCCCTTCGGACCTCTTATCCCCTAAAGGTATAGGAGACCCCTTCAAAGAAGTCAGATAGTTCTTACACTTGTTGATGGCAATCCGATACAGCCAGGTAAAAAAAGAAGAATTCCCTTTAAATTCTCCTATTGCCTTAAAGGCGGAGATAAAAACGTCCTGCGCCAAATCTTCGACTACTTCAGGATTATTGGTCATACGATGAATTAAGCTAAAAATCTGCCTTTGATATCGGACGACCAAAGTCTCGAAGGCCAGCGAGTCGCCTGTCTGGCATCTTTTTACCAGGCTCTCATCGGATACCTGCTGTTTCCCTAAGTCCGGCACGTACGTGATCCTTATCTTCTAGTACTAGTTCTTTTAAATTCATTAAATTAGACAGAACAGCCAGGGTAAAGTTCCAGTCCCACTGAAACTTCTGGGTTCTCTTGGATCCCGGCAATGCCTAACCTCTTCGTCCGCGCCTCGTTCCCAGGCTTTAGCCTGGCAGCGAGGAAACGGAGCTACGGATCCAAAGGTTCGGCTTGGGGCGCCCAGGAAAGGCAATCCTGTGAATTCTCTGCCTAAACCGGAACAGTTCACCCAGTTGCTACCGCTATGAACAATATAAGACGATTTAATTAAAATGCCAACTGCCCGGCGCACGTAGGACTCGGTGAGTGGAACCCGACCTTCCAAAGTCTGGACGAGGGCACGCAGGAAGCTAAGGAGCGAGATCCCGGGGGGGTTTCACAGCGAGCCGGGAGACCTGACCGAAGCTTGGGAGCAAGAACGGGTGGGCTCTGAGCCGGGGCGGTCGGCTAAGGTCTCCCATGCCGGGATCGGATCGGGTTCCATTCCTTCTTCTGACCCTGGTAGCGGAGCATCCATTCCCGCCAACTCCCATACCGAGATCGGATCTGGTCTCATTCCTTCTTGCCGTACTGGGTCGTCAGATACTCCACGATCTGGGGGAGGTCTTCTTTATTTATAGAAGCGCCCATCGCGTTAATCATCTTATTCACGGAGGCCTCCCAACCCTTCCTATCCAGGAAGGGGGAATTCATGGGGATATAGTCCAGACTATGGCAGATACTGCAATTGGCTTCAACGAGCCTTTTTCCGGGACCTTCTTTGAGCTTTACGTTCTCCTCCTGAGCGAGGGCTACGGGAGAAAGCATCCTAACCACCAGGGTTAAAAAAATGAGACGCTTCATGGATCCTCCTTTCTAAGAACCCGGCTGCTTAAAGAAACCGGGTTTAGTATGTCCTGAGGCGGTATCAGGTCAAGGTGATGCTGATCCTTTGAACCACGTTGTGATGGTATCCAGCGGGGTTCGGGATCAGCTCAAAGGTCTGGGTCTGCCCGATACGATTGGTCGCCTTAGCCATGATGAGGTACGAGCCCTTTTCAGAGGATTCGAACCTGTAGCTCCACGGCCTCCAGGAAAACCTCCCGGCATCCTGGCCGAGCTCCGCCCCACGCCAGGTTTTGCCGTTATCCGTGGAGACCTCCACCAGGCTGATCCCGTACCCACCATCCCAGGCTATTCCTCTAATTTCGACGGGTTGTCCGGCCTTGAACGACTGGCCTTCTTCCGGGCTGGTGATCAGAGAGCTTACCACCATCTCGGTGATGGGCGTATTGACCTCCGTCTCCTGGGAGAGGAATCTTTCCACGATGGGGAATTTCCCCTTTGGGATTCTATATCCCGTCTTCATCCAAAAGCCATCGAAAGGTTTGGATATAACCCTGATCTCTGTGAGCTGCTTAACCCAATAAGTACCGGTCCAGCCCGGAACTACGACCCTCGCAGGGAATCCGTTCCAGTGGGGGAGAGGTTCTCCGTTCATCTCAAAAGCGATGAGGGGATTTTCATCCAGGGCTTTCCATACAGGAATACTCTTGGTAAAATCCGGCGTCTTTTCGAAGATAGGCCCATCTGCCCCCTCAAACACGACCTCTAAAGCCTCTTTTTTTAGGCCGGCTTTGTTGAGGAGATCCCTCAGTCTGACGCCCCTCCACTTCGCGTTTCCCATGGCTCCGTAGCCCCACTGAACTCCTGGAACGTGAGGCTTGAAAAGTCCTCGTCGGTTGCCGGAGCACAGGCATACGGCGGCAACCTCCACCTGTTCGAAGTCTCTCCGGAGCTCTTCCATCGTCAGTTCCACGGGTTTCTCTATGGCCTCGCCCCCTATTTTAAGTTTCCACTGCCCGACCTCTACTTCAGGGATGTTGGCGAGGTGGTATCTTACGAAAAAGATATCATTGGGGGTAAAGAGGTCGTTAAAATACTGGACAGGCGTCTCGTAGTTGGGGGGTCTGTAGGTTCTTTTTATAAGAGGCTTTTTCCCAGGCAGGGCTTCCAGCATGGACGTTTCTAAAGTCCCCTGGGGGAGGTCGGGAGGGCCCACCGGTGAACCCTGCCCCAGAACGGTTCTGGGCACGAAAATACCGCTTCCAGCAAGGGCAAAACTTCCTGCAACGCCTTTTAGGAATTTCCTTCTACTGATCATAGGGAGCTTTTAACCGCCAAGGCGCCAAGAACGCTAAGGCGAGAAAACGCAGGGAAGGATTTCCCGTCGTTGCGTCGCCGTCTCCCTAAATCTTGACGTTCGTGGCGTCCTGAGGGTTCATCATTTTTTGGTCTCTCGCATGAGCCGGGTCAGCGCGATCGCTTCTAAAAAGTGAGACCGCGTAATTCTTAAATCCGGAGGCTCTCCGAAAGCCTCCTCGGCATCTATGAAGAACTGCTCCAAGGCGATCAGCCTGGCTTTCTTGCAAACGGCTTCGATCTCCGACCCCACAAAGTTCTCAGTCTGCTCGGCTAACTGGGAAAGGTTGACATCTTCTGCCAGATTTAAAGGGGAAAGGTAGATTTTAAAGATCTCTTCCCGTTCCTCCAGAGTCGGGGCCGTAAACTCCAGGATATAATCGAACCGACCCGCCCGGAGGAGGGCCGGATCCAGGAGGTCGACGCGGTTGGTGGCCGCCAGGAAGATGACTTCGTTAAAGTCTTTGAGGGCATCCAGTTCCCTGAGGAGTTGGTTGACCATCCGTTGGGTGACTCCGCTCTCATCTCCCCCATATACGCGCCGGATCGGAGCGATGCTATCAATTTCATCGAGGAACAGAATACAGGGGGACGTATGCTTGGCCATTTTGAAGACTTCCCGTAACCCTTTCTCCGATTCTCCCAGCCATTTGGAAAAAAGCCTCGGCCCATCCACCGTAATCAGAGTAAACCCGCTCTCTCCGGCCATGGCCCTGGCTAAGAGGGTTTTCCCTGTGCCCGAAGGGCCTGTGAACAACAGGCTTTTAGGAAACGCCATCCCACTGCTCTCGTAGAGGCTGTGGTAGCGAGAAGAAAGGCGTAGGATGGCCGTTAACGTCCTTTTAATCGATTTAAGTCCTCCGACATCTTTGAACTGGAGCACCGGCCTTTCGGCCAGAAACTCTCGGGTAGCGCTGGGTTCGATCTCTTTGAAAGCCTCAATGAAGTCTTCCATGGTCACCTGGAAGTCCAGGGCCGGATCCTCGGGATAATAAGAACCCTTGGCGATAATCTCGGGAAGGATTCGCCGCAGCGCGATCATGCCGGCTTCTTTAGCGATGGCTTCCAGGTCCGCCCCCACATAACCGTGGGTAATTTCCGAGAGTTTATCCAGGTTGACGTTGGGAGCCAGGGGCATGGATCGGGTATGGATGTGGAGGATTTGGCGTCGTCCAATTCGATTGGGAACCCCGATGACGACCTCCCGGTCGAACCTGCCGGGACGCCGCAGCGCAGGATCCAGCACCTCCGGGATGTTCGTCGCGCCGATCACTACCACCTGACCTCGGGTGACCAGCCCATCCATGAGGGCTAGAAGTTGGGCAACGACCCGTTTTTCTACATCTCCCGCTACATTGACCCGTTTGGGCGCAATGGCATCGATTTCATCGATAAAAATGACGCTGGGCGCGTTACGACTGGCCTCCTCAAACTTCTCCCGGAGCCTGGCTTCGCTCTCCCCATAGTACTTGTTGATGATCTCGGGGCTGTTGATATGGATGAAGTGCGCCCCCATCTCATTGGCAATAGCTCGAGCTATGAGGGTTTTTCCCGTCCCCGGAGGGCCATGTAAAAGGATACCTTTGGGCGGCTCGATTCCCAGCCTGGCAAAGACCTCCGGATATTTCATGGGGAACTCGATGATCTCTCGCACCCGCTGAAGCTCTTTCTCCAGCCCGCCGATATCCTCAAAGGAAACCCCCGCGTCCTTGGTTCGAGACAACCGGGAAGATTTGAGCTTCAATTGGGTGGTTTGATGGACGACGACAACGCCGTCCGGAGTCGTTTCGTCGACGAGGAAATAAACGTCTTTACCCCGAAAAAGAGGCACCCTGACCCGATCCCCTCGGAGGAGGGGGGTGCCCACCAGCGCCTTTAAAATTCCCTGGAGCTCTACGTCGTGGGGAAACGGCTCCAGGGATTCTAAAGGTACCAGGCTTACAAAACTCGTAAATCGGGGCGTGACTCTGTGGACTTCGACCGTCTCTCCCGGCTGGATTCCTGCATTTTCCCAGACCAGTGGATCCAATTGAAGGATCTCCTCGCCATCGGATTCAGAAGCCGTAAGAACCACCCGGGCCACCGTAGAACGTTTGCCGGTGATCTGGATAAGATCTCCTGGAGCCAGATTCAAACTGGCCAGGGCCTTTTCGTTGAGTCGCGCTAATCCACGTTCCCAATCCTCTGCCTGGGATTCCTTGACACGAAATAGTAACCTTTCAGGTCTCATTTCTATCAGCCTTATCCTTGAAAAGACGCTAAGTTGAGGGGGATATCTTTTTAATTTATCTTTCCTCTACCTCAGGTCAAGGAAAATCATCTGAAGCGCGATTATTTCCTTGATTGTCCCCACGAATTTTGTTAAGAAATGGACTACCATGAAATTAAAGGCTTTGAAGGGACGACGTTTAAAACCCTTCCCCAAAGTCTGGGAGCCTTTATCCCTTGAAAGTCCGAAAGTGCATCCCTTGGGAACTTTCAAGAGGAAAATTAAGTTTGTAGATTTACGGGAATACACCGATCTTTTGAAAGGCTTTACAATGAAAGATAAAAACGTTATGAAAAAGCTTATACAAACTGTGACCCTGTTCGCGTTGATTTTTTCAGCCTCGTCGGCTCTCCCGGCCACGTCTTCCTTCCAGACTCCGGTAGCTCGCATCTCCCAACTCTTACCTTCGGAGACGGTCAACTTTGTCTACCTTCGTAATCTAAAAGGGCCCTGGCAGCAATTTAAACGCAGCGAGCTCTTTACGCAGCTCGGTCAACTGAAGGTCATCCAGGAGGTGTGGGAATCTTCAGAGGCCGCTCCCCTTTTTCAGGGATTGGAGCAATTTAGAGAATTTACGGGGATCAAGTTAACCGAGGAAAACCTCTTAAGTCTCGCCGGGGAAGAAATCTGCCTCGCCCTCGTTAGCTCCCCTTCACCTTCTGAATCGGGTGCTCCTCCCCAACAGGGACTTCTTATTTTGAAGGTGAGCCCGCTGGTCACCTTGATGACCAAGATGACCGGATCTTTAATGGCCCTCACCGGAAGCAAGGCCATCACCTCAGAGGAGTTCGAGGGGATAACGCTTTATCATCTCCAAGGGTTCTCTTTTGGAATCATAGAAAATTACGCTTTCCTATCCGATAACCGGGAGACGCTGAGGCAAGAAATCAGGCTGGTTCTGGGCCGACGGGCGGGGACTCTGGACGAAGATCCTGAATTCCGCGAGATAAGCGGTGAAATGGAAGGAGATTATCACGGCTTTGTTTACCACAAGATCGCTGCGCATCAAACAGCGCGTACTCTGAGTGGACGCCTCCGAAACCTTCTGCTGGATGATATCCAAGCCGTGACCTTTCGAATAACCTTTACCGGAGACCCGGCGTCCCCCCTTCGGCTAGCCTGGAAAGCCCTTTATACGCAGGAGGGTCGGGAAAAGGGCCTGGGAAAATTTCGAGAAGTGTCGGGGGGTTCTTTAAAAAGCCTCGACCTCATTCCGGCCGATACCGTGTTTTATTTGGCCAGTCCCAGGTTTTCAATGCAGCTCTACTATAGCTATTTTTTAAGAACCTGGTTCAACAACCCGGAGGAACTGGTTACCCACGGTCGATTCCTCCATAAAATGGAGACCGCGCTGGGACTTGACTCAAAGGAACGATCGGTCCCTTCCCCCGGAAACGAGTTGGCCGTGGCGGGTACCGGGATTGGTTTTAACGGGGAGGCGCTTTACCTGAAACTCATCGGGCTATTTCAAGTGGACCCTCGAGAGGCGGCTTTGAATCTGGGGGAGAAACTCTTTCGATATATCTTCGGGGAGCCTCTCAGCACCCTTCAAAAAGGAGATGTAGAAGTCCACTACGCGGGGGCTTACCAGGTGAACCAGGAATCTGAACAGGATGAAAATCTGGAGGAGCCGGCTAACCCCCAGGCCGGCGAGGAGGAAGTAACAATCCAAGACGGGCAGGTCAATTCTGAAGCCGGCGGCAGAGATACGACCCCTGGAGGGCGTGACGAAGGTCCTGAACAGGGAGAAGCACAAAATGGGGAGGAGCCGGGGCAAGGGGTTGTAACCAGCATCAACCCGAGCTACGGATATTTATCCGGGTATCTCGTGGTTGCCAGGGATCTGGATACCTTTGAATCCGTGATAAAGACCGAAGGAAGGTTGTCCGACAACAAGAACCTTCAAGCCCTCCTTGCCCGCAAGAGCGACGCTCACTGGGTCTTCTTTCTCAATACCGAAAAGCTCATGGACGCCCTGAGCAGCTACATTACGGACCTGGCCGGGGTGAAATCCAATTATGTTTATCAAGATGCTAAGGATCGGTTGATCCCCCTCACAGAAGTTCTGAAGGCCTGGGGGGATATTCAGGGCTGGTTGACTTTCGGAGAGGAGATGGTGGAAGGGGAGCTGGAGATGATCGAGTAAGGGCGAAGCCTCCCCAGGCTGGGCGCTTCTCCGGTGCTCCAGGCTTCAGGTTGTGTAGGCTTTCCCCCTCCTTTAGCCTATGGGAACGGTCCCACAGTCCCTTACAAGATATTTTATTTACATGGGGCTCTGCTCGTGTATAAGGCTCTGTTACGCAAATGCTCTGCTCGCCCAGCAACGGGAGAGTTTCGTCCCGGATTCCGATCAAGATGGCTTCCCCGACGCCGTAGAGTTGACGTCCCCCGCAGATCGGCTCAATTTCCGGCGCTGGTTCACTTTTATCGCAGAACTTCAGTTTTATCGCCCTTCTGAGCGCTGGAGCCAGGTGAATTACGACTGCGCAGGGCTGGTCCGGTACGCCTTCGTTGAGGCGCTAAAGAAGCATACCCTTCCATGGCATCGGAATATGGGCCTTTCGGAGCTTATGGATATCCCCGATGTGAAAAAATATCATTATCCGCAGGTGCCCGTTCTGGGAGTCAAAGTTTTTTCTTCTGCGGCAGGATTCGGTGTGGTCGCCGATGCCTACCAGTTGATGGCTTATAACACGGTCTTCCTGGGGAAGGAGGAGGAGGTCGCTCAAAAAGGAGATCTTCTCTTTTTTCTGAACGAGAATAACCCGAACATGCCCTACCATGTCATGATTTTTGTGGGTAAGGAGGAAGGGGTCTCGGGCGGCCAGGAGGATTGGTTGGTTTATCATACCGGCCCGGATAAAACCCTGCCGGGAGAAGTGAGGAAGGTTCAAAGGTCCCTGTTAAAGCAACACCCGAACCCTACGTGGCGTCCGGTGTTGGATAATCCCCGTTTTCTGGGGTATTTTCGCTGGAAGATTCTGGATTAGATGGTAAGGATATAAGGATGAAGGATCCAATTTGGCTCGTCCTTCCTCCCTCATCCTTCCTCTTTTCTTTCTATGACCATTCTAAGGAAGCTCATTTTTCTGACAGTTGTTTGGGTGGTTCTGATTTCTTTTTTCTCGGCACCTCCTTCGGACGCCCACTATATTGGCCTTTCGGTGGAGAAAATTTTTGCCCCCGGAGAAAAGCCGGAGATCAAAGTCTCCCTCTCCTCTAAGACGGAAGTGGAATTTCGGGTTTATCAAATTAAAGACCCGGTCTCCTACTTTGCCAACCTTCAAGACCCTCACTACCTCCAGGTAGATCTTAAGCGCAAAGCTACGGACCTTCCCCGAATGCTCCGTTTCCTGAAGTCTTCCTTCAAAGAGCAACTGACAGAAAGTCTACAGTTCCATCTGACCCCGCAGTTTCGGCATAACCTTCGAGAAGCCCTGGGGCTGGACAAAGGGGCGATCAGCGGCGAGGCCCTGGCCCCGACCCGATCGGAAATCCAGGAGAAATCCAGAGTCCGGTTTGATCTCTACCCGGTTCTGGATAAATATCCTTTAATCCGCCGATGGTCCCGTACTTTCGATGAATCGGAGACGGTGATCCCACTGGATCTGGTGGAAAAGGGGGTCTATCTGGTCGAAGCCGTACATAACGACCAGATCGCCCATACGGTCGTTATCCTCTCGGACCTTGCTTTTATCACCAAACGATCTCCGGATAGTATCCTCACCTATACTGTCCGCCGGACCACTGGAAAACCCGTGCCCCACGTTAAATTTGTCGTTTATAAGGACAGTAACTTTATGACCGAGGGAACTACCGGCAAGGATGGGGTTGTGACCCTCGGGCTCAGCGAAGAGGTGGCAGCTAATGAGGGCCTGACCAAGATCATGGCCTTTAAAGATGGAGACTTTACGATCTCGGCCAATTGGTACTATGCCTATTATGGCCGGGAAGGCCTGAAGAGTAAGGCCTATATCTATACGGAAAGACCGGTCTACCGCCCCGGACAGACCGTCCACTTTAAAGCCATCCTTCGGGAAATCGTAAAGGATACGTACCAGCTCCCGGATAGAACCAAGACTTATTCGGTCGTCGTCAAGGACCCCAAAGGCGCTGAGATTTATAATCAAAACCATGCTATCAATGCCTACGGGAGCCTTTTCGGGGAATTGCCGTTGAAGGAAGATGCCCCGCTGGGTGAGTATCTGATCTCTGTGACTTTGAACGGGATCGCCCATGAAGGGCGATTCAAGATCGAGGAGTATAAAAAGCCAGAATTCGAAGTTAAAGTGACCACCAGCTCCCCCGGCCCCTCGCCGAGTCAGGGAGGAGAGGCGTCTTCTCCCCCTCCTGTGGGGAAGGGAACCGGAGAACCCGGTCCTTCCTCCCAAAAGCATTACACGCGAGGAGATACGATCTCCGTCGAGGTGGATGCTAACTATTACTTTGGCAGCCCGGTCACGAACGCGACGGTGTATTACGATGTCTTCAGAACCCGGTACTATCGACCCTGGTGGTACGGAACAAAGTATGCCTGGTATTTTGAATCCGATCAGGAATCAGGGGAGGAATTTTATGGTTATCCCCGGGATAGCCAGTTGATTATTTCAGAGACGGGAGAGCTGGACGCCGAAGGTAAATTCCGGTTTGAGATAGAGACTGGATCGGCTCCAGAAGAAGCCGATTATATCTACAATATCAAGGTCACCGTGACGGATGTCAGCCGCCGGGCCATCTCGGGGTCTGCTTCGGTGATCGTCAGCCGGAGCAATCTCGATCTGACCCTCTCTACGCCGAGTTGGGTGTATAAGCCGGGAGATACGGTGGAAGTTACGGCCCAGGTCCGAGATTTCGACGGAAATCCTGCGCAAGGGGTCCCTGTCCATTTTGAGTTTAAGGAAAATATCTGGGGAGGCTCCCAGGTTGAGGACCGGGCAACGGTCATGGAGGCAACCACCGGGCCCGAAGGCTCCGTAACCGCCTCCTATCAACCTAAAAACAACGGGTATTTGAGGGTCACTGCCACCGCCACCGATTCAAGCGGTCATCAGACCCAAACCACCCGGGGGGTTTATGTCTATAAAAAGGGCTTCTATGATGACGAAGCCGCTCCGGAAAGCCAGGCGATCACCATCGCCCCCGATAAGGATTCTTACAGGGTGGGAGACACGGCCCGGCTCTTTATTGCTTCTCCGGTTAAAGATGCGACGATCCTTCTGACTTTGGAAGGAACTTCCCTTTATACTTATCAGATCCTCGAACTTAAAGGAAGCTCCGCTTTAGCCGAAGTGAAAATCACCGAACGATACCAACCCAACGTCTACGTGTCTGTGGCCTCCGTTTTTGAAGATCGATTCTACGAAAAGAAGGCCAATTTGATGGTTATCCCCGAGGAGAAGTTCCTCAACGTCGAGATCACCTCGGATAAAGAGATCTACCGTCCCCAGGAGGAGGCGGAGTTTACCGTCAAAACGACAGATTTCCGGGGTAATCCTCTGTCTGCAGAAGTCTCCATAGGGATCGTGGACGCTTCCATTTACGCCATCTCGCCGGAATTGGCTCCGGACATTAAAAAGTTCTTCTATAACAAGCGCTATCAGATGGTGCAGACCCTCTTTTCGGATCCCCATTTCTATATCTACAGCGAAAGCAAGAGCGGTAAACTGGCGGCGTTAAGGCAGGGGAAAAAGACGACCGCCCTGGCTGATTTTAAAGAAGAGTACGTGCAGCCCGAAATCCGTAAGGATTTTAAAGATACGATTTTTTGGTTGCCCACCCTGGTGACCGACGCCGGCGGGTCCGCCAAGGTAAAGGTCAGGTACCCCGATAATCTGACCCGCTGGCGCGCAACGGCCCGGGCCGTGACCCCGGAGACCCTGGTGGGAAGTGTCACCCAAAACACCATAACCCGAAAAGATCTCATCGTCCGCATGGAGGTGCCGCGCTTCTTCCGCCAGAAAGATCAGGTTACGATCACCACCATTGCCCATAACTACCTCTCGGAAGACAAAAAGGTGAAGTTTACCCTGGAGGTGCAGGGGCTGGAATTTGTGGGAAGTAAAGAACCTGTGGAAAAGGTCGTACCGAAAAATGGAGAAGCGCGGGTGGATTGGGTGGTGCGTGCGGTGGAAATGGGGACGGCGGTTTTAACGGCCCAGGCCCTCACCAACGAGGAATCCGACGGGCTCCAACTGAAGGTGCCTGTACTCCCCCATGGAATCGATACGGTGGTGGTTCACAACAAGGATTTACGCCAGGAAAACGAAACGTATACCCATCGCTTTATAAAACCGGAGGGGGCTATTCCAAATTCCTCTGAATTGAAGTTAACCTTTTCCCCCTCGCTGAGTGCCTCGATGGTGGCGGCCCTCCCCTACCTCCTCGGCTATCCTTACGGGTGAGTGGAGCAGGTGATGGGCAAGTTTCTGCCCATGGTTTTCGTGGAGGACCTCTTTAAAGATTTGGGCATCGAGGATCCAACCCTTGCTGCAAATATTCCGAAATACTTTAAGGTTGGGAGCGAACGCCTGTATGAGCTTCAGCACGAGGATGGCGGCTGGGGCTGGTGGGAGAACGATGAGACCCATCCCTACATGACGGCGTATGTCACTTATGGACTTATCAAAGCCCAGCAGGCCGGATTGGAGGTGCAGCAAGACGCGATCGACCGTGGAATCGGCTCTATCAAGGAGCAGTTAAAAAAGGAGAAGGACCGTACCACCCAGCTTTTCATGCTTCAAACCCTCTCCCTGGTGAATCAAGGGGACCCGAAGCTGCTGAGGAAGATTTACGAAGATCGGAAGGGTTTAAATCCCTACGCTAAAGCGATCCTGGCATTGCTGTTGAGCCAGAGCGGAGATCCGGATAAGCTTCAAACGGTTCTTCAGGAAATTCGGGAGGCTAAAATTGTTGAGGACTCCCTGGTCCATTGGGAGGGTCAGGAATTCCACTACAATTGGCAAGATGATTCCCTCGAAACGACGGCATATGCTCTTCGCGCTTTGGTAGCTGGAAAATCGGAGAACGGGAGCCAAGATGGAGAGCTTATCGGTAAAGCAAGCAGGTGGGCGCTCACCCAGAGGATTGGGGATTCGTGGAGATCAACCAAAAGTACCGCCATTATGGTCCATGCTTTCTACGATGTGGTTAAAAAGACCGGAGAACTTGCGCCGGATTATTCGGTGTCGGTCTACCTGAATGGGGAGCTCGTGGAAAGTTTTAAAATGACCAAAGAAGACCTGACCCGGGGACGTACGATAACCATCCTGGACAGCCAACTTAAAAAGGGAGAAAATATAATCAAGCTGGAGAAATCAGGTCGTGGCGTTTTATACTATTCGGCGGCGCTAAAGTATTACACCGGTGAGGAGAACCTTCAGGCTTCCGACCATGGTTTTACGGTGAGCCGGGAGTATTACCGGTTGAAAAAAGTAAAACGGGAGGACGCCTATGTTTATCTTCCGGAAAAGGTGGAAGGCCCTGTAAAATCGGGGGAAGAACTTTTGGTCCGGGTTACGGTTAAAAATCCGGGCAACTTCGAGTATTTTCTCCTGGAAGATCCTATCCCGGCGGGTGCGGAGGTGATTAAAGAAGATAAGGGCTATGAGATAGAAGGCGATCCCAATTATACCGGTGAAAACACCTTCGAATACAGGTATGCCGGTAAGGAGATCCATGATAATCGGGTCGCACTCTCTTTGACCTATCTGGAACAAAATGAATTTGTGTTCTCTTACCTCCTTAGGGCGCAGATTCCGGGAGAGTATCATGTCATGCCGGCCATGGGAAGCCTCATGTACTTTCCGGAGAAACGAGGCCACTCTGACGAGCTGTTATTAAAAATTGAGGATTAACTTGAGAACTAGAGGATTTTAGGAGATCGTTTTCTTTAAGAAAGCGGCTTCCTGAATACTGGACTATGCTAAGGCAAGAAAGACGCCGACAATCCCGCGTTGAGAAAGAAGTCCTTTTTAAACTCTCTGAACAAGATATCTCGACTCCCAGGGATTTAATTACCACCCAGAGCATTAATATTAGCCTGACCGGAGCTTACTGCCGAGTCACCCGATTTATTCCTGTGTTTACCAAGGTTCAGGTGTTGTTTGAGCTTCCTTCCGATCGGGAAAAAAGCCATGAGGAAGAAACTTTTTTGGCCTGTGAGGGGACCGTTGTCCGAACGGAGGTTGAGATGGAAGAATCCAAGAAAGAATACAAAATAGCTATTTTTTTTGAAGAAGTCTCTGATACCACTCTCAACGTCCTAAATAGGATTATGCTAAGTTCCTAATTAAAAAGCGGGGTATAGGAGTAAAACGATGGGTTTTTTGAGCTCTTTTAAAGAAACCGCCGGGTTCCTGGCGGATCATGGGAAGGAATTTGCCAGGATGGCAAAGCTGAATATGGATTTATCGGGCCTTGAGAGAAGGCTTGAAAAAACCTATGCTGCCATCGGAGAGCGAATTTACAATACGGAATTACGGTATCGGATCCAGGATACCGAGTTGGAAAAGCTCTACCTGGACATTGGAGACATCCTGCGTCTTATTGAGCAGAAGGAGGCGGAGAAGGAGAGGATTAAACACGAATTAAAAAAGGGAGGATCTACTTGAAAATGAGAGAAACGAAAGTACCCTATAAGCCTATTACCTTGATCGTTCTGGATGGGTGGGGGATTAATCCACGAAGCGATTGGAACGCTATTGCCCAGGCCCGGAAACCCAACTGGGAGGAGCTCACGGATCGGTATCCTCACACGTCCCTCGGGGCTTCGGGGGAATCTGTGGGACTTCCTGCAGGTCAGATGGGCAACTCCGAAGTGGGGCATATGAATATAGGGGCTGGTCGGATTGTGGACCAAGACCTGGTCCGGATCAGCAAAGCAATCCGGAGTGGTCAATTCTTTCAAAACCCTGTTTTGCTTCAAGCAACTTCTGTAGCCAAACGGGCCCAGCTCCATTTAATGGGATTGGTTTCTGACGGGGGCGTTCACAGCTCCATCGAGCACCTTTTTGCTCTGCTGGAGCTGGCTAAACGGCAAGGGCTAGAAAAGGTTTACATCCACGCTTTCTTAGATGGCCGCGATACTCCCCCTTCCAGCGGATTGGGATATATCCGGCAGTTGGAAGATTTCATAGCACATCTGGGGGTGGGCCGGATTGCTACGGTGATGGGACGCTACTACGCGATGGATCGGGATAAACGCTGGGACCGGACCCAGAAAGCCTACCGGGCCCTGGTTGCGGGGGAGGGACGTTATTTCCCTGCCGCTTCGGAGGCGATCGAATATGGCTACAAGCATGGCGAGACCGATGAATTTCTTATCCCCTCTGTGATCGGCCCAGATCGTAGTCCTACAACCCTCATCCGGGATAACGACGCAGTCATTTTCTTCAACTTCCGGGCAGACCGTGCCCGTCAGCTCACCCGCGCGTTTATCCAGAAAGATTTTTCGGAATTTGAGCGCAATGGCGGGGCGCAGGGCCGTGCACCCCATCTGGGTATTTTTGTCTCCATGACCCTGTACGACGAAACCTTTGATATCCCGGTGGCTTTCGGGCCCCAGGAACTTCATGAAATTATGGGAGAACTGGTAAGCCGGGCCGGCCTTACGCAGCTTCGGATCGCTGAAACGGAAAAATATGCCCATGTCACCTATTTTTTTAACGGAGGTGAGGAAAAGCTTTTTCCCAACGAGGATCGTTGCTTGATTCCCTCCCCCAAAGTAGCCACCTACGACTTAAAACCAGAGATGAGTGCCTACGAGGTGACCGCGGAAGTAGTCCGGCGGATCAACTCTGGCCGTTATGATGTGATCGTCCTTAACTATGCGAACCCGGATATGGTAGGTCATACGGGAATTATGGAAGCAGCCGTTCGGGCCATCGAAGTCACCGATGATTGTATCGGGAAAACCGTCCGCGCGACCCTCCAGCAAGGGGGCGTCGCTGTGATTACCGCGGATCACGGTAACGCGGAGCAAATGCTGGATTATGAAACCGGCCAGCCCCACACCGCCCATACGACCAACCCGGTGCCGTTCATTTTGGTCGGAGAGAAATACCGCGGAGCTACCCTGGCGAAGGAAGGTATCCTGGCCGACGTGGCCCCAACCCTTCTGGAAGTTATGAATTTCCCGCAACCTCCAGAAATGACCGGAAAATCCCTCCTCAGAAGGTAGCTTCCAAGTAGGTTCTAGGAGGGGTACGGTCAATAAGAAATCATCTTAAGTCTTGAACTATGATCTTTCCGATGCAACGATGGTCTATGATTCCGTAGGGTTTTCTAATCGTAGTTTTCACTAAATCCTTCTAATCATGGTCAGACCTCTTTTTCGGTCACACTCCTCTTTGTGTAAAAGTCTAAAGATAGGACGCCGCCAAAGAGAAGATGTTTATAACGGACCTTTTACTTAATAAGAAGGAGGAGGGACCATGAATTCCAAAACGCTGGCATGCGTAGTATCCGCGCCAAAAGAAAAGGTTTTCCGGTATCTTTCAAATATCGAAAATTTGCCCAAATGGGCTACAGAATTTTGCCATGAGTTAAAGGTCGTGGATGGAAAATATAAAGTGCTGACCTGTCCTGCGGCAGGAAACATGGAGGTGTTCTTCCGAATCCAGGCCGACGAAAAAACGGGGGTCATCGATATGTTGGCGGGCCCGACGGAAGATCAGATGGCCGTCTTCCCCACACGTGTCGTAGAGCTGCCCGGCGGATCCAGCGCTTTTATCTTTACGATGTTTCAGCCTCCAGGGTTGCCCGATGAACAGTTCCAGGCTCAGTACGAATCTCTAAAAAAAGAGTTTGAGAATCTCGAGAGGGAATTTGGGCAAAAATGATCTCCGCCCCTCCTAATCCCTTATTTAAATGACCGCTTCCCCCTCCCCACTCCCCTCTCCCACGCGGTGGGAGAGGGGAGTGGGGAGGGAAAGAGGAACGGTTAGGTCAGAATGAAGTAACCCGTGGACTCCTACCTTGTAAAGTTAGTTTTAATACCCCTTAAAAACCCCGTGAGGGGGGATCTGTTTATAGCCAAACAGGTATCCCGTCCTAGAGAGGAAGCTCCGGTAGGAGCGACCTGTTTGTAACCGATTAAACAGTTCGCTCCTACCGGAGCTTTTAAGGATTCATCAAGATTAACTTTACAAAGTACTACTCCCTTGTAAAGTTGAATTTAAATAATCGTACTCCCCTCTCCCAAGGCTCTAGGAGGGGGGCGCTCCGGAAGCCAGTCCAGAGATCCCCCACCTCCCCTCTCCCACAGCGTGGGAGAGGGGCCGGGGGTGAGGGCCGAGACTTCCACAAAACTAACTTTTCCTTGTTCCCAGGCTCTGCCTCGATGTCCAAGGAGGGGAGGCAGCGCCTCCCGGCAAGCATTCCCAGGCAGAGCCTGGGGACGAGGGGGTGCGGGCAGTTCTGTTTTTAACTTGGCGCGTAGGGGGCAGGAGGCCCAGGCACCCGGATAGGGCTTAGCTGGGAGCGCGACCATCTCGGTCGCAACCTCCTAACGGGCGAGACGCCTGGGCCTCCTGGGCAGTAGGGGCAGGCTTTTCTACCTTATCCTGGCGCGTAGGGGAGCAGAAGGAGCTTTGAAGGGAGACGCTATGGAACCCTCTCTGGAATCCCTGGTGGAGCGTGCGGAGGATGGCGATAAAGCGGCTCTCGAAGCGCTGGTTCGCAGGATTCAAGATCGCATTTATGGCCTAGCTCTGCGCATGTTGTGGCACCCGGCTGACGCAGAAGATGCTACCCAAGAGATCTTGATTAAGATCGTGACGCATCTTAGCGATTTTCGCGGGGAGAGCGCCTTTACGACCTGGGTCTATCGGATTGCTTCCAACTATCTATTGACGACCCGCAAGCGGCGTGCTGAATTCGAAGAGTTGACCTTTGAGCGCTTCGCAGATCAATTGAGTACGGGGCTTTCAGATGCCCCTTTGCAGGTTCCGGAAGCCGAACAGAAGTTGCTCATCGAAGAGGTCAAAATTGGTTGTACGCAGGGAATGCTGCTCTGCTTGGACAGGGAACATCGTATCGCCTACATCCTGGGAGAAATTTTTGAAGTTACCGGCGAGGAAGGCAGCTATATATTAAGCATCACCCCGGCGGCGTTCCGCAAACGTCTCTCCCGCGCGCGGGAGCGGATCCGCACTTTCATGCAGAATAACTGCGGTCTTGTAACCCCCTCCAACCCCTGCCACTGTGCCCGACGGGTTTATCATGCTATCCAGATCGGACGGGTCGATCCAAATAATTTGTTATTTGCTAGACACCCGGCCCGCCGGCGACAAGATGCTGCGACCTTAGAGAAGGTTCAGGAGCTGGAAGAGCTCCAACGGGCGGCTGCAATCTTTCGTAGCCATCCCGATTATATTGCCCCGGATACGTTCGTGGAGGGAGTTAAAAAATTGATCGCTTCGGGTAAGTTTAAAGTGTTCGGGGGATAGCCGTCTGCTTCAAGAGCTCTAACCGGCTCCGGCTTTTCAAAAGAGTATGGGCCCGCTTTACACCCTTCCCAACGCTTTAACCCTCTTACGGCTAACGATTTGCCCGTTTTATTTATGGTCCTTTTTTCACGGGTACCGGATGGAGCAGAGGAGCTTTTTAGGGCTGGCAGTTTTAGGATATCTCTTAACGGTTCTGTTAGACCTGCTAGATGGGTTCATTGCCCGCAAACTCAATCAGGTAACCCCCCTGGGATCTATATTGGATCCTTCGATAGATTTTATAATACGGATCAGTACGTTGGCCCTTTTCTACTCTCTAAATTTAGTACCCCTCTGGCTTCTCTGCCTGTATGCCGCATTTTTTATTGAATATGTCCTCGACTCCCATCTCATGCGGAGGCGGCAGGGACCTTTTACGTTTATTCCCAGCTCCCTAGGCAAGACCGTAGCCGGACTTTATCAATGGACCCTTGGACTGGTGATGGTGAATCAACTTTTTAAACCTCGCCTCCTTGAAGGGGGGCATTTATCCCTCATTTATGCGTCCCTGGCGGTGCTCAGCTTGCTCTCTATCTTCGACCGGATCCGGCGGGTTCGAGGGTGCCCGCCCGGCTAATTGGCAAAGAGGCGTCTGTTCTTATACAGGTAGATTTCGATCAATGCGATAATCAGAATGCTGACGGCGGCGAAAACAATTTCCCAGGTCTTACCAGAAGTGTAACCAATCATATACAGGATAAAGGACACAGGTATGTAGAGTAGATAAATGAAAGCGACCCACCAGCCTAATCTGGTCATCCGGAGCAGTCCATAAGCCGCATAGCCGTAAATGAGAAGGTGGGGGATCGTGAGGATTTTTGCCATCATCCCCTCAAAACGATATCCGAACCAGACCTGCACATCGGCGCCAACCGGTTTTCCGAAAAGATCTATCAGATCTTTGAGGACGGCTAGCGCAGAGATCGTAGCCAGGATGGTGATCGGGAGGGGCCTTCGGGTGGTAACCGCTGTTGGTCTGTGGTTCATAGCAATTTGTTTAAGCCGCTCTGAAAAGTCCTGGCTTGCCCGCAACAACGGACTTTTCGGATAGGCACTAAGGCCGCCTTTCTTCGGCCTGGAACCCACGAAATAACTTAACGGTTGCTAACTTCCCCTGAAGAGGTCCGAAGGAGAATACCTAAAGGCACTTTTATAAAAGAGAACATCAACAGCCCTTGAAGTACGATGGTTGAGAACTGGACAAAATTTAAAATAATCGAATATGCCAGGGCGTCTGGCTTTGGAATTCCATAAAGGCTTAGCCCGGCCATACAAAAAAACTGAAAATTTCCCACAAACCCTGGAGCCGACGGAATCATGATGCCCAGGCTGATGAAAATAAAAACGGTCCAGGCTGCTACAAACGGTAACTGAAAATGAAAAGCAAGAAACAACAGGTAAATAGAAAAAATGGGCAAGGACCAAAGTAGTAAGGAGATCAGAACAAGTCGAAGCAGCTTTTCCGTATCCGGCAGGGCTTTAAACCCTTCTTTAAAGGAAACTAAAAAACTGATCAACTTGGCCTCTGAGGAGGCAGAAATCCTTCTGTGGAGGAGGGACACTAAGACCCGCTCCTTTCTCCCGAGAAGCAAAGCGACCAGCAGAAGGAGGATGAGGGTTAGCCCCAGGAGCAGATACCCCGCTTTGTTAACCCAATCCGGGACTTTTCCGAACAGGACGACTATAGATATGTAAAATAACAGAGCTACGCTATCGAGGATTCGTTCGACAATCAGAGTACCCAAAACGGAACTTAGCGGGATATCCCCCTGCTTGGCCATCAGATAGGGTCTCAAAATCTCCCCCAATCGAGCCGGCAACAAGTTGATCGCCGCAAAACCGACCGAATTGACCACATAAACAGTCCCCAGACCGAGCGGTTTCAAGGGCCGTAAGATTTCTCGCCATCGATAGGATCTTACAAGTTGGATAGCTCCACTGACCAAAATCATGGGGAAAAGGTAAACCTTCTCAAAAGCCCCTAAAGTGACTTTGAGTTCCTGGTAATTAACCTGCCGAAAGGCAAGGTAGATAAAGCATGCGCTCAGGCAGACGTTCAAGATAATTTTTTGCTTCACAGGACCTCATGGTTATTTTAACGTTCGTTTGTTTTGATCTCCCTCTGGCCGAGACCTGAAAACGCCTTTATCGGGCCGCGGCGCTCTTCAGGCGGATCTTATCCTCAAGCGTATTTGAGTTTGCTAAAAAGTCAAGGGTCAAATATTATCCGTAGCGGGAGCCTCAATGGCATGGACTTAAGCAGGGAGCGCGACCGACCGCTCCCAGGGCAGAACCTCCATGGGGTTGACTTAAGAACGCGTAACCACGTCGAACTCCTTTCTAGCTCCTTGAGGAGCGACCTGCTTGGAGCCAAAGGGAACCTCCCCCAGCTTTTTAGCTCCGTCAGGAGCGATCTGTTCGAACAGGTCGCTCCTGACGGAGCTTGGAGATGTTTAGAGGCTGGGATGGCTACAAACAGGCCGCCCCTCTGGGGCTGTTTAAGCCTTAAGCCCACAGCACTGGGGCAGAACCTGGGGACGAGAAAACGGGGTTATGGACCAAAAGGTTAGGCTTAGACAAAAACCTTCCAACTAAAAATTTATAAAAATTTTCTTGATAATTTGAGCAATTCTGCTTTAAAACATAAGGGGCCAGATCAGAGGGCTTTTATCATCCGGTGGCCGGTAGTCACGCAGGGTGGCTAAAATTGGCCGTGCGACAGAGAGGTATGTAGACATGAAGAAAGATCCTATCACGCGTTGTACCAAAGAGCATCCTGGAGGACCGTTGCTGAAAATAAGGAGTTGGAACAGCTTTGCTCCGACTTCCGATGAGAAGCTTTGGGAACAGATAGAGAAATTTGCCGAAGACCAAAAAATTACTGTGCAGTTTGATACCCTGGATCATCGAATAATACCGGAATTGATCGAAAAACAGATCCAGGAGCAATCGGGTTACGACATTGACTTCTTAGCCGATGAGGCTCCCTGGTTTTATCGGGATCACTTATACAATGTGGATGATCTCGTCCGGGATATCCAGGCAGAGCATGGGGAACTCTATGATTTTGCGAGGGACAGTACCCTCGTGGAGGGTTCCTGGAAAGCTGTCCCTTGGTTCTGGTTCGCCTTTCCAGGGGTGTATCGAGAGGATCACTTTCAGGAAGCTGGGGTTTCCGCTCCCTATAACTGGGAGGAGGTTTGTGAGGCCGGGCGTGTTCTCAGACAGAAGGGTCACCCCCATCCCGTCGGAATTCCGGTAAACACTCTGCTGGATACCGTTGATTTCATGGTGGCTTTTTTTTCTATTCTTTGGGGATTTGGAGGAAAAGTTTTAGAGAAGGACGGAAAAACGCCGGCCCTCCGTTCTCCGGCCACGAAAAATACCCTCGAGTTTTTCAAAAAGTTATATGAAAATGCTATGGGGAAAAACGAACGGATCTTCTTATGGGATGAGAGCGGCAATAACCAGTTTCTATTGTCGGGAAGAGGTTCCTGGATCCTTAACCCTATCGGGGTCTGTGTCGACGCCTTCAAGGAAAGGAAGGAGTTTGCTGATAAACTTGGAGTTCATTCGACGCCAGCCGGAGAGGACGGAAAACGCTACGCCTACGTCCAATTTAGGTGTTTGGGAATTTGGAAATTTTCTAAGAATAAGGAACTGGCCAAGACTCTCCTAAGATATCTTTTTCAATCAAAAACCTATCTTGAATGGATCGCCGCCGGTAGTGGCTATAACTCCCCTCCTTTTCGGAAGTATGAAACCCATCCCCTCTGGTTAAACCATCCAAAATTCAAGGTCGTGCCAGGAGAGGCACAGTTCGGTCATACAGCAAGCTGGCCTTCCCCGTCAAATTCAAATAGTTATGCCGTTAATAAAAGTCGAATTTTACCACGTATGGTCGCCTCTGTCATCCGGGACGGGGAGACCCCTGAAAATGCTATGGAGAAAGCGGCCCGGGATATTGAAAAACTTATTTTAACCCGAACTACGAGAGGAAAAAAATAGGCTGAATGGGAAGTAGAACAGGCCCGTCCACGGCCTGTTCTTCTGAACAGGTTGAGGGCCGGGAACCTGGCCTCTGCACATTGGGTCGTGGGAGCGCGATCTCTGCGCGCCGCTTTCCGCGGCCCTCACCCCCAGCCCCTCTCCCACGCGGTGGGAGAGGGGAGGGAGGGGGGGATGGGGCGTTGGGAGAGGGGAGAATCCCTTTCCGGCGGCCCTCACCCCCAGCCCCTCTCCCACGCGGTGGGAGAGGGGAGGTAGCCGGGCTTTACCTGTGCGGGGAGAGATACGGGTTACCGGCCCCTCTCCCACGCGGTGGGAGAGGGGAGGGAGGGGGGGCTTAAAAGGGTAGGTTTTTTTCCTCCCTTCTCTCTGAAAAAGAAAACCAGTACCTGCTTTCCTCGGATAAAATCGTCAGGTCCCCCAATTTCTCGTTGACACCCGCCGGGAAAGATGGGAAGATACTCTATGTTTCCATTAGAAAGTCACGTAAAACCAGAGTTAATTTTTGAAGCCATGGAAAAGGATAACCGGCCGTAGGTCTAAAGGTTGTCTTTTTTCGTATTTTTATGCCCGAAAAGGAGGTGTTATGAAAGTCTCAACTTATCGTCTTCTGCCAATCTGGGTTCTTTCCCTCACGCTCCTCTCTTATATAGGGGCTTACGGTGAGGAAATGGATGTGGCACAGGCCCAGAAAGCTATCGAGAAGGGAGGCGCTCAATTTGTCGAGGCGCTTAATCGAGGCGATGCCGCCGCGATCGCTGCCATGTACACAGACGATGCGATCCTCCTGCCGCCGAACAGCGAGATGATTAGAGGGAGGCAAGGGGTCCAGGAATTTTGGAACACGGCCCTACAAATGGGGGTGAAGAGCGTGACCGTGACCACGGTAGATACCCACGTAAGCGGCGACACCGCCTACCGGGTCGTTAAGTATACCCTCACCATCCAGCCCCAGGGCCAGGGATCCATGATAGATTCGGGCAAAGCGGTCGATCTATGGAAGCGGCAGGCCGACGGCTCATGGAAAGTACAGGTGGATATCTGGAACAGCAGCTTGCCAGCACAGCCGGGCTCCCAGCCGGAGGCGACGACGGGCGGCCAGCAACCATCCCCCCAAGAGCAAAAACGATACTAAAATCATTTAGTAAGTAAAAAGGCCGTTGTATGAGTTAACCCCCTGTGCAACGGTCTTTTTACTTGATAGTGACGCTCTCACGATAGATATTGATAAAATCGGTCAGGGCCTCTAAGGCTAAAATGCCGGCCTCTTCCCGGTTATTGCAAATTCTAAATGCCTCTTCATTAAAGATGGAGATCAGCTCTTGGAGCGTATATTCTGGTTTCTCAGCAACTTTCATAATAGCCTCCCGCTCTGTTTGTTATGGTAACCGCCTTCTTCGCCTCGGCGAGGTCCTTCAGGGTCCAGTCTGTGTGAAGTAGCGTAAAGGAATTGGGTAGACAGAAGGCCCTCATCAATTCGCCTGAAGGCAGTACCAAAAATTTGATATCTCGGAACGTCGGGATACCGCTCCCCCCTACCGGCTGCTTATAGAGCATCCAACACCCCCAGCGCGTACTAAACTTGGCCAGTAGTACTTCCATGCCCCAACCTGGCAGGCTGTAAGTCTGAGCCTCCTTCAAAGTTTTAGCCATACCCAGCGTACCTCCCTGCTGCTCCGGTCCTTATAGACTTTTCCCACCGGAAACGTCTATTATTTAGACGATAAACTTTGAGGGCACTCCCCCCGATACATCTCAGGGTACTGCCTTCGCTAAACTTTAAAACCGACCCGCTTCCCTGATATTCAGGATGGTTTGAGCCCACTTGACCTCATCTTTTATTCAGGCTACTCGGAGTTAGACTTGCTTAAAGCTTCTTTGCAAAAATCTTGCACTCCCCTGATCCTTAACCTTGACTTACTCGCGTAAGTCGTAGAACCCATCATTGAATCTTTGTCAGGCTTATGAAGGAGGCCATCGTCGTAGAATGAAAATAATCAAAATAATAAGTACTTTGTTTAGTATAATTGGAATAGGCTTGCTGATTGCCAGTTTATTTATTTTTAACCACACACGAAATTTTATCAAAAAATCTTCCTCGACCACAGGGACGGTGATTGAGCTCTTACAGGAAAGATCCACCTCGTCCGGTGGGAGCACTTCCTACGCTTACTATCCTTGGATAAGATTTGAGACGGAGGATGGGAGAAGCATTGTATTTAAATCTGCCGTCGGCAGTAATCCCCCTTCCTACCGCGTTGGGGAAGAGGTATCGGTTCTTTTTGATCCGGACAATCCCTACAACGCAAAAATCAACTCTTTTTTTTCGGTCTGGCTCGGTTTTATCATTTTGTCTGGGTTAGGAGTGATTTTTGCCGGAATCGGTCTGGGCCTCCTGTCGGCTCATCTCTACTCAAAGAAAAAGATCGAGTGGCTAAAACAAAACGGCAGAAAGCTCATAACCGATTTTGAAAGTGTAGAATTAAATACCTCTGTGAAAGTAAACGGACGTTCGCCTTACAAAATAATCTCCCAATGGCATGATCCGGTGACTCACATGGTGCACGTTTTTGAGAGCGAGAATATTTGGTTTAATCCCGAGGATTTTATCACCAGCGAAAGCATCGCAGTTTATGTGGATCCAGGGAACTTGAAGAGGTATTACATGGATATATCCTTTCTACCCGAATCTGGATCTCCACATAATTAATCCGGATAGAGTTCCTGCTGCATAAAAGTTAACCTCCAGGCCACCTGCCACGACCCACCTGCAACGGCCTGCTTGCCGTAAGCAGGCTTAACTTGCCGATGAGCTCCACGTTATAGCCCGAATCTGTTACAGTCAGCATAAAACTTGCCTAATCGGTTTAAATAGGGCATATTAGAATTTATAAAGAAATATTATCTGAGAGGACCATGATGGAGGTCAAGTATGAGAAAAAATTCAAAAAATCAGAGAGAGCCTCTGTCCCTCTGGGCGAAGAAAAGCCGGCTGCTCAGGCAAGTTTTGTTATCCTTTGTGCTTCTTCTTGGGGTGGGCTGCGCTCGTCGGATAGTCGCGTTGCTGCCTGCTCCGGAGGCGGACAAGGTAGCCAGAGTAGCGGGAGAGGAACAGAGCGCACTTGCCGAAGTTGCCGGGGTCAGGATGGTGGTCCGAGGGAACGCCTGGACCGAGAGACTCCTGGCCCTGGAAGAGCACCTGACACCGGTTCATGTGACCATTGAAAACCAGAGCGGCAGGCCGTTGCGTATTCGCTATAATGAATTTGCCCTGGTTAGCTCGTCGGGCGTCCGTTATTCCTTACTCCCCCCTTACCAGATCAGGGGCCGCGCTGAAGCTACTCCCGTCATCAGGCCGGCCTTTCCCTCAACCGGATTTCATATCGCCCCGTACTATGGAGCCGACTTTCCAGGCTTGACGCCCTGGGATGGTTCCTTTGACTTCGACCCCTCCTACTACGAGCGCTACTACCGCCTGTGGCGGATCCCGCTGCCCGTTGAGGGTGTGCTCGAGAAGGCGATCCCCGAGGGCGTGCTCGAAGACCGCGGAAGCTTATCGGGTTTTTGTACTTTCAGAAGATTGGGAAGGAGGTAGATCGGGTGAGCTTTAACGTAGATCTGGCTGATGCCAGAACCGGAGAAACTTTTGGAACCCTCCATATTCCCTTTGTGGTGAGTACTATCCCTTCGTCAAATTTATAGAGCAGGATCTGTCCTTACCAGGAGCGAGAGGAACCCGCCCTCCGAGGGAACCCCTCTGTTTTTTTGCACGGCTACTTGGCGAACGCAGATGTATCGCTCCGACCTTCCCTTTGTCTCTCTGAAACTCCCCAATCTTTCCTGATGGCAATGCCTAACCTTTTCGTCCGCGCCTCGTTCCCGGGCTTTGGCCTCCATGGGGTTAACGTAAGGACCAGTCAAAACATCAAATCCCTTTTTAGCCCCGTCAGAAGTGCCCCGTTCGTAGCCAAAGGGAGCTTCCCTCCGCTTTTTTAGCTCCGTCAGGAGCGACCCGTTTGTAGCCAGAGTTGACTCTCTTCACTTTTTTAGCTCCATCAGGAGCCGGGAGGTTTTTAGAGGCCGTGAGGGCTACAAACGGGCCGTCCCACCGAGGCTGTTTAAGCCTTACGTCCGCAGCACGGAAACTAAAGCCTGGGGACGTATCTTCTCGAGGCGCTGCTTCGCCTTAGGGAGCCGAGGCAGAACCTCTAGATAAGCGTTCCCAGGCCGGAGCCTGGGAACGAGGAAACGGAGCTACGGAGCCAAAGGTTATACTTAGTTCATGGGGGTGAGGGAATAAAAAGATTCAGAAGAACATCTTGACAGAAATATTCCGCTCGGATATGCTGACAGGCGAGGGATCTTAGGAGGCAAGTGAGAAACTCCATCACGTAGAAAGAAGGACGAGACTATGGTTTTCAGTTAATGAGGAAAGTCTCTTAGAAAGTTTGGGACTGGACGAATAGGGTTGCTCACAGGTATCGCCCGGCTTCCCTCCGAGGTTCGGGTGGGGAAGGCAGCAACCCAGGAGGGAGGCATATGAGACAAGCCCCAATGGCCATGGAGGTGGCCCGAAGGCTGCTCACGCACGAGGTAGGGGAAGGCCAGGACCCAGAGGACCTGGCGAAGGCTGCGGAAAGTGCCTGCCAGAAGCTGTACCGGCAACTAGCCAAGCTCATCGGCTCGGCGGGATTTCAAGCGCTCCTCCTGCGTGCCGTGAGCCTGGCGAAAGCAGAATTCCTTTTCTTAAAGAGAGTTGAGAGCGAGCCAGAAGCTGGGACCTGCTTGAAGGGATTGCTCGAATCCGTGCAGGGACGAGATCCTGGTGTGGTAAAGGACAGTCTGATAGCCATGTTTGCTAACTTTATTTCGTTGCTGGTGACTTTTATCGGTGAGGACCTGGCCCTGCGGTTGGTACGTAAAACATGGCCAGAGGTCCCCTTCGATGATATGGGGTCCGGCTCAGAGGAGGCAAAAAAATGAGCGAGCGGCAAAGAGTCTCTATACGCCAGCTACCCACGGGCGTGCCTGGCCTTGATCAAGTGATAGGTGGCGGGCTTCCCGAATACTCCTTCAACCTGATCGCCGGCGGACCAGGGACGGGAAAGACGACTCTGGTCCAACAGATCTTGTTTGCCAATGCCTCTCCCGAGCACCCTGGCCTATATTTTACGGTGCTTGGCAAACCCCCCCTTAAAATGCTGCGCTACCAACAACAGTTCGGCTTTTTCGATTTGGATAAAGTAGACAGTGCCATTCGTTTTGTTAATCTGAGTCAAGAGGTCTTGGACGAAAATCTCTCTAAGGTGTTAGAGAGCATCGTGCGGGAGGTCGAGGGGGTTAATCCGGGCATCGTCGTGGTCGATTCCTTCCGCACCGTAGTGCGCGGGACGTCAAAGGCCACCGAGATTGACCAGTTGGGGCTGCAGAGTTTTCTACAACGCCTCGCTCTATATCTTACAAGCTGGCAGGCCACCACCTTCCTGGTGGGCGAGTACCTGGAGAGCGAGATGCGAGACAATCCGGTATTCACCGTAGCTGATGGCATCCTGTGGCTCTTCCAGAGCAGTGAACGTAACTCCACGGTGCGCAAACTCCGGGTGATGAAGATGCGCGGGCAGGCGCCCGTGCTGGGGTTACACACCTTCCGAATCACCCAGAACGGTATAGAAGTCTTTCCCCGCACGTTCAAGCAAATTGAGGAAAAGGAGAGGCGGAGACCCTCAGGTCGTCTCTCTACAGGGGTGGCAGCTCTGGATAAGATGATGGGCGGGGGTATTCCGGCAGGGGATTCCGTGCTTGTGGCCGGCCCCTCCGGCTCAGGCAAGACTATGCTTGCAGCTCAGTTCATCGCGGAGGGGGTGCGCCGCGGCGAGCCGGGAGTCATTGCCGTTTTCGAGGAACGCCCTCAGGAGTATTTGGAATGGGCTGAAAAACTTGGCTTCAACCTGAAGGAAATGACTCACCTGGGTAACTTAAAGGTCCTCTACTTGCATCCGCTAGACCTTTCACCGAACGAAGCCTTCCTGGAAATCTGGGAAGCGACCAGACAACTGGGAGCAAAACGGGTGGTCATTGACTCCCTGTCCGGCTTCGAGATGACCCTGGCGCCGACTTTCCTGGAGGACCTTCGGGAATCGCTCTACCGGATGATAGAGGCGCTGACCGACATCGGCATTACCGTACTGATGACCGTGGAAAGAGTAGAAGTTTACAATGAGCTGCGCTTTAGCCCTTATCTGATCTCTTTCCTGGTCGATGATATTATCCTGCAGCGTTACATCGAACTTGAGGGCCGGCTCAGAAAGATCATGACCGTGGTCAAAATGCGAAATAGCCCGCACAGCAAAGATCTGAGGATATACGAGATTACTTCCCGCGGCCTGGTGGTCGGAGAGGTGGTCAAGGGGTATTGCAACCTCCCCCCCGGCTTAACCTCCCTGGGGGAGATAATAACCCAACTGGCCTATCCAGGTCTGATCGACCCAGAGGTAAGGGTATTGCGAGCCCTGATCGAACTGAGAGAGGCTCCGGCGGAGACCTTAGCACAACGAATGGGGCTACAGATCCCGGACCTGGTGCGCGCCCTCGACCGCCTATTGGCGCTGAGCTATGCTACTCAAGAGGAGAGAGAGAGACAAATTATCTACCGACCGGTGGCGAAAATACCAGGCCAGTAGATAGGGGTTACCGGCAACAGGCAAGGGTCCAGGGCAGAGAGCTTCAGAGCTCTAGATGCTCCGTTCCCTGCTTTTAGAACAAGGGATTCTGCAATGAAGGGAAAAGATCAGGCCTCCTCCGGGAGCGAGAGAACTCCATCCGAGGTATCAAGTAGATCTCCGCTGGCGTCTTATACTTATCTGGCCGAGCACTCTCCCTCAGCTATGGCCGTTCTTCAAGGTGAGACGAATCTTCTACGCTACGTGAACCCGGCCTTCTGTCGCCTACTAAACAAGGAAAGGGAAGCCCTGGTAGGCCGTCCCTTCCTGGAAATTTTTCCGGAATCCAGGGTAACCGATTTATTGGCCTTGCTTGAACGGGTCTACCGCACCGGTGAGGCGGCGTGCATGCCGGATCAGGAACATTCCCAACCCGGGCAACCTGCGGTTTATTGGACCTACGTGGTTTGGCCTCTAGGAGATATTCAGGGAAACCTCGAAGGCCTCGTGCTCCAGGTGAACGACACGACCGATCAAGTCCTGGCTCACCGCCGCTCTGAGCAGGCTGCTTTGGAAATGCGAGAGATCAACGAGCAGCTACTGATTACGGGGATCCGAGAGCAAGAGGCTCGCGCCGAGGCCGAGGCCGCGCGACAAAGCTTCGCGTTCCTCGCTGAGGCAAGTACCTTACTTGCGACTTCACTTGACTACGAGACCACCCTCAAAAGCCTGGCCCGCCTCGCAGTACCTCGCATCGCCGATTGGTGCATCATCTATATAATCGAGGAGGATGGATCGGTCCGCCAACTGGAGGCGGCCCATGCAGATTCAAGGAGGGTGAAGCTGCTCCAGGAGTTGCGGAGTCGCTACCCGTTCGATCCGAATCGGCCCCATCCTGTCCTGAGGGTCCTGCAGACCGGTCGCTCCGAACTCATCCCCGAATTGCCGGATTCCCTCATGGAAGCCGTAGCTCAAGATCCTGAGCACCTGAGGATCCTCCGTGAGCTGGGCTACAAGTCCTACATGGCTGTTCCGCTTTTGGCCCGTGGACGTATCCTTGGCGCCCTCACCTTTGTATTAGCGGAATCCGGTCGCCGTTATAGTTCTGCGGATCTGGCCTTAGCTGAGGATCTTGCCCATCGTGCGGCTACTGCCCTTGATAACGCGCGGCTCTACCATGAGATTCAAAAAGCGGACCGGCGCAAGGATGAGTTCCTGGCCATGCTGGCCCATGAACTGCGTAATCCCCTCGCACCCATCCAGAATGCTTTACAGGTGATGTGCTTGCGAGGCACCGACGACCCGGTCCTAAAGCGTTCGGTGGACGTGGTGGAACGGCAGGCCCGGCAAATGGTCCGGCTCCTGGACGACCTGCTGGATATCTCTCGGATCTCCCGAGGTAAGGTCAAGCTACAGAAAGAACCCCTGGAACTGGGGACGGTGGTAGCCCGTGCTGTGGAAACGAGTCGCCCTCTGATCGAAGCCCGCAAGCACGAGCTGTCCGTATCCTTACCTCAGGAGCCTGTAGAATTAGAGGCGGATCCGGCCCGGCTAGAACAGATTCTGGTCAATCTGTTGAACAACGCGGCAAAGTATACAGAACCAGGAGGTCGTATCTGGCTGACCTGCGCCCAACAGGGGGAGGAGATCGTACTTCGGGTGCGAGATACCGGGATGGGCATCCCCGCAGATATGTTGCCCCGGATCTTCGATCCCTTTATCCAGGTGGACCAATCCCTTACTCGATCCCAGGGCGGGCTGGGGATCGGTTTGGCGTTGGTGCGGAGCCTGGTCGAGATGCACGGCGGACGGGTCGCAGTGCACAGTGAGGGCCTGGGTCAGGGGAGCGAGTTTTTAGTGTACCTTCCGGTCTTATCGGAACCCGGGAGTCGCCGGGATACGGGAGTGCGAAGGGAAAAAGGCCGGCGGGAAATCCCTCGATCTCCTCGCCGTATCCTGGTGGTCGATGACAACGCGGACGCCGCAAAAACTCTCAAGGAACTGCTGGAACTATGGGGGCACGAGGTGCAGGTGGTCCACGATGGTCAGGCCGCGCTGGCAGCGGCACTAACCTCTCCCGCAGAGCTGGTCCTGCTAGATATCGGATTGCCGGGTATAGATGGCTACGAGGTAGCTCGGCAGCTCCGACAGCAGGTGGGATCCTCCAGCATGGTGCTGGTTGCCCTTACGGGATACGGGCAGGCGGAGGATCAACGCCGGTCTCGAGAGGCCGGATTCGACTACCACTTTACAAAGCCTGTAGACCTTATCGCCCTCCGCGAGTTGCTGGCAAACGAGTAAGATTGTACCTCGGGCCATGATGGTGCGCCCGTCGCCCCTGCGACCCCAGCTTCACCATCGGCCCCCTTCATTCGCCCACGACTTGTACGGTCACCGATCTATGGCGAGGCCGATTATCAAAATCGATGAGGATGATTTGCTGCCAGGTCCCAAGCTGAAGCTCTCCTTGGGTAAAGGGCACGGTCAGAGAGGGACCTAAAAGGGCAGCCCGGACATGAGAAAACCCATTTCCATCTCCCCAACGTGCATCGTGGTCGTAGTGAATTCCTTGAGGGGCTATCCGCTCGATGGCTCTTTTGAGATCCTCGATCACGCCGCTTTCAAACTCGATCGTAGTAATCCCGGCGGTGGATCCGGGGACGAACACCGTTACAAGGCCGTTAGCTAAACCGGCACTTTTTAGCAAGTCGCGCACCTTTGGCGTCAAATCATGGACATCGCTGAAACCTCGGGTCTTAAGTTGAAAGGAGAAAGATCGAACTGGCATAAAAAATCACCTCGTCCCTTGGCATCCCTAGGGGTTTTGTGTCTTGTGAGGGTGATACGCTTCATACTTCTAGATAACCGTTCAGACCCTCCCCCCCGGCCCCCTTTGCTGAAGCTTCGGGAGAGGGAAAGTGCTGTAGGCGAGCTCGGACGTTTGTCCGCTCCCCTCTCCCACCGCGTGGAAGAAGAGGGGCCGGGGATGAGAAGGACCTGAACGCTTACACTTGTAGTATACTTTATCGGTACCCATGAGTCAAGGGAATCCACCCCATCGCGATCTCGGATGTGAACAGGATAACAAGAAGATCGGCGAGGTGCTGAGGCAAAAAGTTCGCCATGCCCTGGAGGAATTGGGCAACGGCTTTCTCTCTTATCTGCGCTCTAACCCCGGAGATCTGGAGGCCTGGTGTACGGGGAAGTTAGCAACCTCCTCCGGGGAGGAGTTTCTGACCTCCAGCCAGTTTCTGACCAGCCTCTATCACGAATCTGTCAGTTTGATATACCGGCTACTCTTTCTTTTCTATGCAGAGAGTCGGAACCTCCTTCCCATGGAAGATGAAGTGTATCGCCATTCTTACAGCCTCGAATCCATCCGGGATAACCTCCTCTCCGCTCCCGCTGCCACCGATCCAAAGCAGTTCTTCGGTCGGGAAAGTACCCCTCTTTGGGGTCGCCTTAAGGAACTCTTCGATTTTGTGGGTAGAGGAGGAAAGAATGCCGTTCCTGTTTACGATAACGGACTTTTCGATCCGACGTTGCACGAGTTCCTGGAACATTTCAAAGTGGGTGACTCCTCCCTGGCCCGGGTGATCTGTCTTCTAGGCTACACCCGATCTCTCTCTGGCCGGGGAGAGGGCCGGGGTTATAAAAAGATCGATTACCGCCATCTCCATATCAGCCATCTGGGAAACCTTTACGAGAGTATCCTTGAGTATTCTCCGCGTGTCGCGGACCGGGATCTGGCGGTTATCAGGCGTGGGCCGGGAAATAAGATCTATGAGGAATATGTCCCTGTCTCCGAGCTGATCGAAGGGGAGAAGTACTGCTTCCGGGCCCTGCGCAGGATGACAGAGGGGAACCTTAAGCTCCGGAGAGGCTCCAAGGTCGTCGGCTTTAGAGGGAAAGGGCGTTACTTCCTGGCCTATAGCGGCGATAGATCCCGACGGAAATCCTCGAGTTCTTACTATACCCCGGATTACATCATCCGGTATATCGTCGAGAACACCCTCGGCCCATCGATTCGTGGTCAGAGCTCCGGGGGAAATCTGAAGCCTATTTCTTTAACTTCGGATGCGATCCTGAAGCTCAAGGTTCTCTACCTCGTCATGGGCTCGGGTCATTTCCTGATGGGAGCAATTGAATATCTGGCCCACGCTTACCGAGAGGCCCTTATCCAGGAAGGAAAGGTCGCTGGCGATGACACGTTCGTTACCTACAGACGAATAATTACCGAGCACTGTATTTACGGCATGGACATCGATCCCATGGCCGTCGAGCTGGCAAGGCTTTCTTTGTGGCTTTTTGCTGCAGACAGGAATCGGCCGCTCTCCTTCCTTAACTCCCGTCTTAAATGTATCAACGCATTGATCCTCAGGCACATTGAGGAAGCATCTCCGCGGAGATGGGAGTCCTCGCCGGCCCCCCCGTTCTTCTACTGGGAACAAGAGTTTCCCGAAGTCTGGCTCTCGCCGACCGGCGAATCGTTAGCCAATCCCGGTTTCTCCGCTATCGTGATGAACCCGCCTTATCTCGGCTTCAAGGCCGCCAGAAAGAGTGATCGGCCGCTCTGGAGCGCACAATACCCGGAGATCTTCGATGGAAAAGGGGACGTTTACTATTTGTTTTTGGCTCAGGCAGTGCGTGCTCTACAACGGGGAGGGAGGCTGGGGGCTATTACCCCTCGGTACTGGCTTGAGTCCGAGACGGCGACGGCGTTAAGAAAGTATGTGGACGCGCATATCCCCTCACAGCGCTTCCTTGATTTTTCAGAGTTCCCCGTGTTCAAGGGGGTAGGGGCTAGATATCTCATATCTTTCCTGGGCTATGGGCCGGCTGAATCTACCTGTTTTGTTTTAAGGGGAGCGCGTAGGGCCACCGAGTCGGAAATGAGGGCCTGCCTCCGCTCCGGGGACCTAAGCCGGTTATTTTCTTTAAGGGAGTTTAAACAAACCTGGCACGGTAGATGGAGGTTTCTCACCCCATCGCATTTATCCTGGATCGAAGCCCTACAGGCGCAGTGCGTTCGTCTCGATACTTTGGGTGAGACGAAACAAGGTATCGTGACAGGGTGCGATCGGGCCTTCATCGCGACGGACAAGGTCTTCTGCGATTGGGGCGCGGAGCCCGACCTCCTTCGACCCTGGCTCAAAATCGGAGATATTTTACCTTTTATCCATCGTCGGCGGGAACCTCCCCTCCGGCTCCTCTATGCGAACCATCTGGATACGTTGAAGGTCTATCCCGGCGCAGAGGCCTTTGTGAGTCGATATCGCCCGCGCCTCGAAACCCGACGGGAGTGCAAAAAGGGCTTGATCCCTTACTTTCACCTCCAATGGGGGCGCGCCCGCAACCTGTTTGAGGCCCCCAAACTGATCGCCCGCAAGATCGCCCCTCTCAATTGTTTTATAGCCGACGTCCAGGGTTACTATAGTGGCGCCGATACGACGCTCTTTTTGCCAGAAACTCGTCAACCTGGAGCCCTTTACTTTCTGCTCGGATTTCTCAATTCCAGGCTGGCAACGGCCTATTACCATACCTTCGCAAAACGCATGGACTCCCGCTTCGAATACGGCCCGACCTCCGTCGGCCAGATGCTTGTCCCAGACCCAAGTCCTTATGCTTCGTTATGGGCCGATGACGCCTGGAATCCCTCCCGGCAGGCATGTTTAGACTACCCTGCTGTCCTGGAACTACCTGCTCCGGTTCGAATCTCAACCCTTAGCGTTCAGCTCTCCCATTGTAAGTATGCCTCCCCAGAATATGAGATGCGGCTGAAGGCGCTTAATGAAGCCGTGCATGAGCTGTTGAATATTCCGGAGAAGTGGCTGGATCCTGGGATGGCTCGGAACTTCGATTATCGGTGGAAGGTCTAATGGGGAAAGCTCTTGGCCCTCTCAGATTCGCAGCCTTAGGACTCCTCCTAGGCGGGTTAGTTCTGACCGTTTGGGCCTTCTATATCGAGCCGAACCGGCTTTCGATCAACGAAGTGACCGTTCCTCTTCCAGACTGGCCTCAAGATTTTGACCGCCTGAAGGTCGCCGTATTGTCAGATTTACACGTGGGAGCCCCTTACGTGAAGGTCGATACGTTAAAGAGAATCGTGCTTACCGTTAACCGATCGAAACCGGATCTGGTGGTTATTTTAGGAGACTTCGTGATACAGGGGGTGCTGGGTGGGCGCTTTATCGAGCCGGAGCTGATTGCCCCCGAATTGAAAGGGTTACAGAGCCGGTTTGGGACCTTCGCCGTGCTCGGAAATCACGACTGGTGGTATGACGGACCCCGGGTGATGCGGGCTTTAAAGGGGGCTGGGATCTTTGTGCTGGAAAACGAGGCGACCCAAATTCAGCAGGGCGATCACCTCCTCTGGCTGGCGGGTCTGGCCGATCCCTTAACCCGGCAGCCGGATATCCAGGGCACGTTCCAGAGGATTCCCAAGGGGGAGCCCGTTCTGGTGCTGGTCCACAATCCGGACATCTTCCCGGAAATTCCGTCTACGGCGGCTTTAACCTTAGCCGGCCATACCCATGGCGGCCAGGTCCACCTACCGTTCCTTGGGCGTCTCATTGTGCCTTCAAAATTTGGATCGCGCTACGCAATAGGTCATATCCAGGAAGGCTCTCGCCATCTGTTCGTGACCCCAGGGGTCGGCACCAGCATCATTCCGGTTCGCTTTCGGGTACCGCCGGAGATCTCGATCCTCACGATCACAACGATGCCGGAGCCTGCCCCTACTGACCAAGATCGTTGACAAATTCTGATGGATAAGGCTATAGTTTCAATTATGAACCCCAATACATTTCTCACGGCAGAATGGCGATACCTGGCCATGATCAATTATGAGATCGATCCGGCCATCCTTCGGCCTTATGTTCCCCGGGGAACGGAGTTGGATTCGTGGAACGGTAAGACGTTTGTCAGCATGGTAGGGTTTTTATTTCTCCGCGCCCGGGTTCTCGGATGGCCGATCCCTTTTCATCAAAATTTTGAAGAGGTCAATCTGCGTTTCTACGTGCGGCGCAGGGGGGAAGAGGGCTGGCGACGGGGCGTGGTCTTTATTAAAGAAATCGTGCCCAGGCTCGCCACTGCGACCGTGGCCCGCATGGTCTACAATGAGAAGTACATTTCCCTGGCTATGCGCCATCAGGTCGAGATGGAATCGGGTTTATTGAAAAAAAATGGCGCTGCAGAATATTCGTGGCGTTACAAAGGGCGCTGGAATTGCCTGCGCGTGGAAACGAGGGGCGACTTACAGGCGCCGGTTGCCGGGTCCCAGGAGGAATTTATTACCGAACATTATTGGGGCTATGCCGCCCAGCGGGACGGCGGTTGCATAGAGTATCGGGTAGAACACCCGCCCTGGCGCGTCTGGCAGGTCGGAGAATCCCATTTGGATTGTGACGTGGCCGGGTTATACGGCAGGGAGTTTGTGGACTGCCTGGGTTCGACCCCTGGCTCCGCATTCTTGGCAGAAGGGTCGCCGGTGACCGTTCGTAAGGGGATAAAGATCCCTCCGGGGACTTAGGGAAAAGCCCCTTCCCCCCTTCCCAACGTGGGAAGGGGAGTCGGAGGGGCTGGGTTCCAACAAGGTCCCCTTGAAAGCCCCCATCTTCCCTCTCCAAAGGACTTTTTACTCCCAGGTCTCAAAAACCTCCCCTAACGCCTTAATCTTCCGAAGTACCGTCTCCCGTTTTCTCTCGAAAAAGGCCGCCAGCAGGGTAATCAGAAAACCCAACGTCAAGATGGAAAGCCACTTGAAGAGGGAACTATAATAGCTCTGGATGACGACCTGGGCGATGAGATCCATGACCAGGAAGATGCTCCCCAGATAGAGAAAGGCCCGAATATGGAGAGCCATTCCCACAGCGATGCCCAGGATACTTAATATAGCGAGACTTAGGGCGTGTAAATCGCTACCGCTAGCAACGATGGGCCAGGCCGGTGACGCGTAGATGATCAGGGAACCGAAAGAGCGCAGGTAAGATAAGTTCTCTCTCCCCAACTTGTCTTTGTTTACTTCGGCCACCAAGATGACGGTCAGTCCGATAGGAATGAAATAAAACTGAAGGTCGGTGAGCTTCAGATCGGTCCAGAGCAAAAACAAGGCCCCGTCGTAAAGGAGGGTGGCCAGGTATCCGAGCTCTTTATTCTTTCTCTGGAAAGCGACCAGGGCATAATAGGAAGCGGCAGAGGCTACGATCAGGGGGTTAACGCCGGTCATCTGGTCATACAGGCTCTCCCGGGAGAAGGCATGCAGAACGGCTAAAATCACCGATATGGCGGGGAGAATCAAGGACGTGAGATAAGCGGGCCGTTGAAAAACCCGGAGCCGAAGCTGTTGGGTTTTCATATTCACCCATAGTAGGAAGAAGCTCAAGCCCACCAGGAGCACTTTGCCCCAGAAAAGTGTTTGGATGACCTCGGTCCATTTCAGATACCCGTAAAGCCCGGCCAGAGTTAATTCGCCCAAGTAAACCGGCCACTCCTTCTGTAAAGAAAGGGCCAGCCAGAATTGAAGGATTGCGAGGAAGCCGAGGGTTCCTGTGCCCAAAATCAGGTCCGAGAGGGGTATTTCTTCATTAAGGGCCGAGAGCTCAACGGAGAGACCGGCTATCAGAGATAGGAGTACGGAGAATCCATAAAAAACTCCGGCGGTCAATCCAAAAGCTTGTGGCGCGTGGGGCAGGTCGGTCTGCAGGTCCTCCATTTTCCGACCCACCCCCCCCCAGAAATAAGCCAGGATGAGGGACAGAAATCCGATAGGAACCAGGATGGGAAGTAGCTTATCCAAAGATAGTTGATCCCAGATCTGAACCTCCGGGAGCATCCACGTGATGAGTAGATAGTAAAAGCCCAGGGTAAGCCAAACTCCAGAGGCATAGATCCCCCTCCGCTCGTGGGTCCGAAAGCCCCATAACAAATGGAGAACGCCGGTCAGAAGGATAACGGATGCCGAGATCAGGTTGGTCAGTGGGAGGCTAATGAGAAGAGCCCCCAGGGATAAAAGGACGGAAACCTGAAGGAAGGGAGAAAGGGGAAGCGAAGGGAAACGGGGAGGCCGGGGGGTTTCTCGCGCGCCGGATAGGATGGTGTGAGCGCCCAGCCAACCAAACGCGGTCAGGAGAAGGACTCCGCCGTGAATGGAAATAAGGGTCTCCTCGCGCCCCCGGAGCAGGGAGACGGTCCAGGAAGGGATCAAGGAGAAGGCGGCCAGGGAAGCGTAGAGTAAAATGACCGGGGAATAGGCCCGAAAGTAGGCCAGATAGGCAAATCCCAACAGACAGATGGCCGGCAGTTGAGCTCCCCAGAAAACCCTGGACGGAGAGATCCATGTAAAGATAACTCCTACCGTACATAAAATCTGCGCCGTTAACAAGAGGGACAGCATACCCAAGGAGATGTGGTGAAAGGGAGACGGAGGGGCAAGGGGGTAAAAAGGCGGAGGAGCGGCCTGCTCCTCCGCTCCCCCGTTCCTCTGCTCTCCCGCCCCCCCCCCCCGAGTCCCCCAACCGCCAAAGCCCCCGAAACAGGCCCGCCGGGTTAGGAACAGAAAATAAAACCCCCTGGGGGGCCCGCCCATCCCCCCCAAAGAAACGC
>Ga0073934_10000845_pt1 | contig 80671 bp, 82 predicted proteins | sample LarsenN4metaG_FD_76834 | JGI IMG/M metagenome (GOLD analysis project Ga0073934, IMG submission 76834) | Hot spring sediment bacterial and archeal communities from British Columbia, Canada, to study Microbial Dark Matter (Phase II) - Larsen... ...
AGGTCTTCCTGTTCGACGAGCCGCTGTCCAACCTGGACGCCAAGCTGCGCGTGCAGACGCGGCTGGAGATCCAGAAGCTGCATCGCGAGCTGCGCATCACCTCCCTGTTCGTCACTCACGACCAGGTCGAGCGCCGGGGCAGCGGAGCGCACGGCGGCCACGATCGCGTCACGGCGCGCCACGTCCTCCGAGCCCACCGACAGCGTCTCGCCGCCACGGGCCGCATCGGCCACGCGAGCGCCGAGAAACGCGGCGTACTCGGCGTCGGGCAGCTCGGCGAGCTTTGCGGCGGCGATGTCGAGCGCGCGCGCGACCAGCACGCGACGCTCGGCGACGGCGCGGTCGCGGGCGGCCAGACGGGCGTTGACCACGACCGTCTCGGCGGCACGCTTGGCCTCGCGCTCGGCGGTCGAGATCACCTCGTCGGCGTGTGCGGCCGCGCGCTTGTCGGCCTCGGCGCGGATCGTCGCTGCGCGTGATTCGGCAGCGGCCATCAGCGCGGCGGCCTCGGCGGCGGCATCGGCCTCGATGCGCGCGATGATGTCGGGCAGGGCCACGGCGTGACTCCTAGCCCGCGTAGGCGGCCTGCAGGCCGAGCAGCATCAGGATCGTGACGATGAGCGCCAAGATCGCGTAGGTCTCGACGAGCGCCGGGAAGACGAGCGCCGGGGCGCTCTTGCCCGCGGCCACGATGCCGGCCGAGCTCGCACCGGTGCGGCCCTGGTAGATCGCGGTCATCAGGCACAGCCACGCGACCGGCTGGCAGGCCAGGAAGACCTGGAAGCCCGCGGTGCCCGACAGCGTGTCGACCTCACCACCGAGCAGGTTGAAGAAGACGACCACGAGGACCGCGGCGATGAAGCCGTAGATGCCCTGCGTACCCGGCATCGCGGCGATCGGCAGCAGCTGGCCGAACTTCGTGTCGTCCTCGCTCAGTACGCCCGAGACCGTGCCCGACGCGGTGGTGATGCCGATCGCGGACCCGATGCCACCAAGCACCGCGGCCGTACCGGCGCCCAGCAGCGCCCAGTCGGTTCCCGCCATTCCGAGAAACGTCTCCATCCTATCTAGCTCCTCCTGTCCGAGCCGGCCCCGCCGGCTTCCAGCACCAGATTCTCCGCGCGACGCGCAAACGGCCTGAACACGCGGCCGCCGGCCTCGTAGAACTTGCTGAAGAACTCCACGAACTGCAGGCGCGCGGGGTGCACGAACGCGCCGAGCAGGTTGATCACGACGTTGAACACGTGGCCAACCACGAAGACGGCCACCGACATGAGCGCGACGATCACGCCGAACGCGATGCCGATGCCACCGCCGCTCATGAGCGACATCGCGGGCTCCCACACCAACCCCGCCAGCAGGTTGAACACGTAGCCGACGAGCGATCCGGACAGGCCCAGGGCCGCCAGTCGCGTGTAGGACAGGATGTCGCCGACGAACGCGCTCATGCCGTAGACCGCGTACGCCCCGCCGAGCAGGCCGAGCACCGCCGCGCGCGCCGACTTCGAGACGATGGCGCCGACGATCGAAGCCCCGGCCAGCACGCCGAGCCACAGCCACACGCTGTCGGCGCCCATCATCACGCCGCTCAGGATCGCAACGAGCAGCCAGGCCACGCCGATGGCGCGGTCCCACATGGGCTTCTCGGCGTCGCCGAGTGCGGCCTCGATGGCGCGGCCCTGCATGAGCATCGTGCCGACCAGGCCGATCGACAGCCACACGCCGTTGCCGCTGACGACCATCGCCGCAATCGAGCCGAACAGGAATATCGTCGACAGCTGGCCGAAGACCGCCTCGGCCCGGTCGCCGCGGCGAAACGCGTCGTAGGCGGCGATCAGCACACCGAAGAAGACCTGGATCACGCCGAGTACCAGCGTGAACAGCAGGAAGGTGGTCAGCTCGTTGAGCGGGTCGAGCAGCTGCAGGCTCTGCAGGAACGGCGGCAAGATGTCGACCGGCAGGGCGAAGTAGCTCGCGAAGGCCACGCCGAACAGCATCGCTGTGGCGCCGCCGTACATCATCAGCGAGCAGAAGCGCTTAACGCCCGGGGCGACGTCGAGGTAGGTCTTCACGGCCCACGCACCGCCGATGAGCATCGCGCCATAGCCGACGTCGCCGATGCAGATGCCGAAGAACGCCAGGAAGAACGGCGCGATCATCGGAGTGGGATCGAGCTCGCCGTAACGCGGGCGGCCGTAGAGGTCGGTGAGCACCTCGAGCGGCTTGAGCCACGTGGGGTTGTTGAGCTCGACCGGCGGCCTGTCCTCATCGGTCGGGGGCGCAAGCGTCACGTCGACGTCGCCGTCGAACCCGGCCAGCGCCGCCTCGAGCTCGTGCGCGCCGGACTCGCGGACCCAGCCGCTGATGACGAAGGTGCGCTCGCTGGCGCCGAAGTCGCGGCGCACCAGCAGCGCGTCGCGCTCGGACTGGATCGCCTGCACGAGCGCCACCGCGCGGTGGTACTGCTCGCGCGAAAGCTCGGTGGCGCGGTCGGTGAGCTTCTCGGTCTCGGCGTCGAGCTCCTCGATGCGCGCAAGCGCCCGTGCACGCTCCTCTGCCGGCGACTCATGCAGGCCCCCGAAGGTGACCTCGGTGAAGTCGTTGCGGGCGAGGAACGTGCGGGTCTCCTCGGCGCGGCTCGTGTGCGCGAAGACGACCCACGCCTGGCGGTCGCCCACGGGTCCGAGCTCGTCGACGGTGACGGTGTCGACCTCCTGGCGCAGCGCCTCACGGATCTCGCTGCCCTGGCTCGCCGGAACGGTACCGGTGAACAGGACGGTGCGGTCCGTGCCGCGCCACCGCGAGATCTCGAGGTGCATGCCCTCCCACGGCTCAAGGTCGTGCGCGAGGGTGACGAGCCGCGCGCGCTCGCGCTCGTTGGCGGCCAGCCCGTCGCTGATGGTGAGCGTCTGCTTGTAGAGCCGCATGAAGCGGTGGTCGAAGCGCAGGCCGAGATACTCGTCGCGGCTCAGGTGGAACTTCTCGGAGACGAACGCCGAGAAGGCCTGCTCGGCGACGTGGTAGCGCCTCAGGAAGTCGCGCACGAAGATCGCGTCGGCGGCCTGCTCGTCGAGCGTGCGCAGACGCTCGTCGTCGGGTGCGACGTCGAGGGTGACGAGCTGCTCGAAGGGGTGAGTCTCGATCTCGAGGACGTCGGCGCGCTGGAGCGCGTCGATGACGTCGTCCATCACGGGCGCGTGCCCGAGGACGGTGACCTTGAGCATGCGGGCTACGGCCACGCGGCTACCCCAGCAGGCCTGCGACGGCGGCGCCGGCGGCGGCGTCGAGCCTGGACTGCGCGGCGGCGAGCTCGTCGTTCAGCTCGGCCTCGGCGGCGGAGGCGATGGTTGCGGCCTCGGACTGCGCCTGTGCGAGGTGGTCGGCGCGGAGCTTCTCGGCACGGGCCGCGACGTCTGCCCGGGCCTTCGCGAGTGACTCGCGAGACTCGGCCTCCGCGGCCTTGACCAGCGCGTCAGCGCGCTCTCGCGCATCCGCGACCGTGTGGCGCGCGGCCTCTTCGGCGCGCAGGATCTGATCCAGCTTGTCCATTCGCTCCCACCCCGACTCTTCGCGGTCCGCACCACCCGTGCGGTGTCCGCGCCCGCGTAAGTATAAGCGTGCCGCTGCTCATGGCAAATACCGCCCGCTATACTTGTGCGCGACACCGGCTCGCGCGCGTGCCGGTCACCCCATATCGCTGTGGCAGAGTCGCCTCGCGCGATGGGGCGGTACGAAGCTTGCAGCACGGAAGCGACCATGCGAAACCGAATCCCCCTCGACACCTACAACCGCCGATCCATGCGGCGGCACCGGGCCCGTGCCGATCGCCGGCGCTGGGTCTCCGTTGCCGTGGGCGTGGCCGCAGTGGGCGTGCTGGTGGCGGCGCTCGTTGCGATCGGCGGGCGGGCGCTCGCATCGCGCGACGCGAAGCCGCAGGCGCCGCGTGCCACGGGGGCGACCGTGACCCCCGCCGCGGTCTCGACCGCGGTAGCCGAGACGACTTCAACCGCCGATGCCGCTGCGGTGGACGGCGAGAGCACGGGCTCCGAGCCGCCGACGATCACCATCGCGGCCGTCGGCGACATGCTGTTCGACCGCAAGGTGAAAGACCTCATCGAGGCGCAGGGCGGTGAGGCGCCGCTGGCCGAGGTGGCAGACCACCTCTCGAAGGCCGACGTGACGGTGGGCAACCTCGAGACCACGCTCGCCGAGGGCGGCAAGCGCATCACCTCCAAGGAGCCGCAGTACACCTTCCGCGGCCACCCCGACGGCATCGAGGGGCTCAAGCTCGCCGGCTTCGACGCGGTCTCGCTGGCCAACAACCACATGCTCGACTACGGGCCCGATCCGATGTTCGACACGATCGAGGCCCTCGACGACGCGGGCATCGGGCACTCGGGTGCCGGCAAGAACACCAAGGCCGCCTGGACCCCGGCGACCATCGAGACCGAGAACGGGGCGAAGGTCGCCTATCTCGCCTTCACGCACATCCTGCCCGCCGGGTTCCTCGCCTCCGAGGACCGTCCGGGCGTGGCCAGCGGCAAGCGTGACATGGAGATGGTCGAAGACGCGGTGCGCGAGGCCAAGAAGACGCACGACTACGTGCTCGTGTCGTTCCACTGGGGCGTCGAGTACGAGGACTACGCCAACGGCGAGCAGGAGCGCAATGCCAAGCGCGTCATCGACGCCGGCGCCGATATGGTGCTCGCCCACCACCCGCACGTGATCCAGGGGGTGGAGTTCTACGGCGATGGGCTGATAGCCTACTCGCTCGGCGATTTCGTGTTCGACCACTACAAGCGCAAGACGGGCGAGGCGTTCATCCTGGATGCCGAGCTCGGCCCCCACGGGGTCGACAACGTCCGCGCCACGCCGGTATACCTGACCGATTCCCACGGTGAGCCCGAGTTCGTGAGCGGCGAGGAGGCCGACGTCATCCTGAAGCGCCTGCGCGCCATATCGAAGCCGCACGGCACCGCCGTCAAGATCGACGACGACGTGGCGGTGCTGACTCCGTGAACCCGCGCTACCGCCCGCGCACCGGCGTCCGCCGAGACGGACAGGTGAAGCCGATCCGCTCCGACCAGGTCCGCTATCCGGGCGTGGAGCTGCCGCCGTCCCAGGTCGCCGAGTACGAGCGCTGGCGCGAGGAGGGCCGCTCCCTGCGGCCGGCCCGCGACGCCGGGCTCGCACTCGAGGGCCGCACGGCACGGGAGCGCAGGCGTCGCGCGCGGGCGCAGCGGCAGCGCGTGATGGCGGGTGCGGCGGTGGTCGCGGTGGTGCTCGTCGCGCTCATCGGCTGGCGGGTGACTTCGGATCGCAAAGCGGCGATCGCCGTGGCCAGCGAGACGACCGCGGCGGCCGGTGGCGCCTCGGTCGACGGAACGGCGCCGAGGCGCATCGGGGCCGCGGACCCCTCGGCCGCGCAGCTCAAGGCGATGGATCCCGAGCGCGAGCCAACGCCGACGTTCGCCACGTTCCGGTCGCTGAAGGTGCGGCTGCCTGTCGACGTGAAGGACCTGACCGAGGTCGGGTTCCACCAGGCGTCGTACTCCTACGCGTTCCACATGAAGACACCGCTGCCCGACGCCAAGTCAAGCGAGGTCAAGAAGACGCGGACGACCAATCGCGACAAGTCCGCGCAGGCTACCGGCGCTGACGCCGTGCTGGTCGGCTCGGTGCTGCGCATGTGGCGCTCGCGCCCCGGCAAGCCCGACAGTGCGGCCGACGTGGGCGCCAAGCCGGGCAGTGCGGTCTATGCGCCGGTGACCGGGACCATCGTCAAGATCAAGAAGTACAAGCTGTACGGGAAGCACGACGACTACGAGATCCACATCAGGCCCGAGGGCGTCGACGACGTCGACCTGGTGATGATCCACGTGAACGATCTGTCGGCGAAGGTGGGCGACCACGTGGTGGGCGGCGTGACGCGGATCGCCGCGGTGCGCAAGCTCAGTGATCGAGTGAACCACCAGCTCGCGGACTACACCAAGGGCGGCGGCGACCACGTGCATCTGCAGCTCAACAACGTGAAGCATCCCGAGTACAAGGGGTTGCAGGGCGCGATCTCGGTCGACGGGTCATAGGGCAAGGCCCCGGTCTGCGCCGCCTCGCCGGCTCACTCCCCGCGCGACGCCACCGGGTCCCCCGCGCACCCCGCGCACAACCCGCGCGCGCCTCCCGCTCACTCCCCCGCGTGGCGCACGAACCCCCTGAAGCGGCGGTCGAACTCGAACCGCTCGAGCATCACCGAACGGTCGCACCCGACGCAGCGCAGCTTGACGTCCGCGCCGACCCGCGTGATCTCCCACTCATTGGTGCCGCAAGGGTGCGGCTTCTTGAGCTTGACCACGTCGCCGACTTTGATGGGCGTGATGGGGACCGCCATGCCCGACTCCTCGGTATACTCGAGACTACGTGTGTGGAGTATAGACGCGCGGACCGTCGACGCGAGCGAACGCCGCACGGTGCGTCGCCCTTTCGAGGAGGCATTCATGCAGACCCCCGCCATCCTGTCGGTGCTCGGTGAGGACCGGGTGGGCATCGTCGCGGCGATCTCCCGCGCCCTCGCCGAGTCCGGCGCCAACATCGAAGACATCCGGCAGACCATCATCAGCGGCATCTTCTCGATGACGATGCTCGTCACGGTCAACGAGGAGGCGACCTCGTTCGAGGATCTCCAGGCGCGGCTCGCCGTCGTCGCCGAGGAGATCGGTCTGCAGGTCACGCTGCAGCGCGAGGACGTCTTCCGCTACATGCACCGCATCTAGCGCGCCGGACCACGGGACCGCCGTCGACCGGAGTCACGAGACCGCCACCCGCGCGACCGACCGCCCCTGCCGGCACGGCCACGCGGCCACCATCAGCCCGACCCCACCACCTGAGGAGCACCGTGCAGATCCATCCATCCGAGATCGTCGAAACGCTGCAGATGGTCACGCAGCAGAACCTCGACATCCGCACCGTCACGTTGGGCCTGTCGCTGTCGTGCTGCTCGCACGAGGATGTCGAGGAGGCGGCGCGCCGCGTCTACGACCACGTGACCCGCTCGGCCGAGCAACTGGTGCCCGTCACGCAGCGCATCGAGGCCGAGTACGGGATTCCGATCGTGAACAAGCGCATCTCCGTCACGCCGATCGCGCAGCTGGCCTCCGCCACCTCCGCGACCGACCTGACGCCGTTCGCGCGCGCGCTCGATCGTGCGGCCCACGAGGTCGGCGTCGACTTCATCGGCGGATTCTCGGCGCTGGTGCACAAAGGTATCGGCGATGGAGATGCGCGCCTGATCGCGTCGATGCCCCAGGCGCTCGCCGAGACGCAGCGGGTCTGCGCGTCGGTCAACGTGGCATCCACCCGCGCGGGCATCAACATGGACGCGGTCCTGCTCATGGCGCAGACGATCAAGGCGTGTGCCGAGGCCACCGCCGATCGGGACTCCGTCGGCTGCGCGAAGCTCGTCGTGTTCGCGAACATGGTCGAGGACAACCCGTTCATGGCCGGAGCGGTGCACGGCTCCGGCGAGCCCGATGCCGTCATCAACGTCGGGATCTCCGGCCCGGGCGTCGTGCGTGCAGTGGTCTCCGAGCTGCCGACCGACGCTGACCTCACCGCCGTCGCCGAGGCGATCAAGGGGACCGCGTTCAAGATCACGCGCGCCGGCGAGCTGGTGGCCCGCGAGGCCGCCCGCCGACTGGGCGTCGAGATGGGCATCGTCGACCTCTCGCTTGCTCCGACTCCCGCAGAAGGGGACTCCGTCGCCCAGATCATCGAGGCCATGGGGGTCGGCCGCTGCGGCGGTCCCGGCACCACCGCCGCGCTCGCGCTGCTGAACGACGCCGTCAAGAAGGGCGGCGCCATGGGGACCTCGTCTACCGGCGGGCTCTCGGGCGCCTTCATCCCCGTGTCCGAGGACGCCGGCATGATCCGCGCCGCCGAGACGGGTGCGCTGACCATCGAGAAGCTCGAGGCCATGACCGCCGTGTGCTCCGTCGGCCTCGACATGATCGCCGTGCCCGGCGACACCACCGCCGAGACGATCGCGGGCGTGATCGCCGACGAGTGCGCGATCGGCGTGGTCAACTCCAAGACCACCGCAGTGCGGCTCATTCCCGCGGTCGGCAAGGATGTCGGCGACCGGGTCAGCTACGGAGGCCTGCTCGGCGAGGCTCCCGTCATGCCGATCAACGCATGGGCCGGCTCCGTCTTCGCACACCGTGGCGGCCGCCTGCCAGCCCCGCTGCAGTCGCTGAAGAACTAGGGCCGCGTCCGGAGCCCGCAGGCAGCGGGTGCCCCTCGGGGGCGGCGAGCCAAAGGTGACCTCGAACAGGCCGGTCTCCGCGAGCCGCTCGTCAACGAGATCACAGGCCTCGACGAGGCCACGAAGCGCGTCGTACAGCGGGTGCCCGAAGTCGACCTCGAAGTAGCCGAAGCCGCCCCGCTGCACTCTGCGGATCAGGCCGATCCGCTCGACGCGAACGACCGTCTCGTGCGCGGTCGACATGCTACGCATGCCGCGGTACAGATCGCGCAGCCAAACACCCCTGTCCGGAAGCCCCACAATCGTCCGGACCCAATGCGCTCGCAGGCGCGAACCGGTGAACCATTCCAGGGTGTTGCGCGGCGGCAGCATGCGGACCCCTCCTCATCGACGGCTTGTGCCCGCGAGTTCGCCCGCATCCCCCCTGTGCAACACTTCGGTGCACCTGCACCGGAATGTCGCAGTGGCACGGAGCGCGGCGGCGACGCGGGGTGAGCCGCACCGTGTCAGGCGATGCTTACCGGATTCGAAGCGGGGCTCGAAGTCCGCGCAGGAGCGGCGGTCGCGTGGGTCGCTCGGCCGCGAATCACGCGGCGGCGGATTCCCGGCGGATCAGATGCCGACGGCCTCGCGGAAGAGTCTCACCTGACGGCGCGCGACCGGGATGTGGGTCTCGTCGCGGTCCGTGGCCACCACCACGTAGGCGCCATCGACCCTGAGTATCTCCTTCACCTTGTTGAGGTTGACGAGATAGCTCCGGTGCACGCGTGTGAACGAGTCGCGCAGAAGCCGCTCCTCCAGGTCACCGAGCGTGAGGTCCACGAGATACTGGTTCTCAAACGTGTGCGCGTACGTCGACTTGTTGCGGGCCGACAGGTAGCAGATGTCGTCGATGTTGAGCAGCACGGTTCGGCCGCCCTTGCGCACCGCGAGCTTCCTGAACTCCGCCTCCTGGACGCCGACGCTCTCGCCGTGCAGGCGGCGACGCCCGCGGGCGAGCCCCTCGACGCGCGCGGACAGCTCCATGACGTTGAACGGCTTGGTGACGTACTGCTGCACTCCCTGCTTGAACGCCAGGATCTTCGCGAGGTCTTGGTTCTTCACCGTCAGCATGATGACCGGCACGTCGGCCGTGGAAGGGTTGTTCCGGATGTCCATCAAGGCCATCCACCCGTCGACCTTGGGCATCATCACATCGAGCACGACCACGTCGATGCGCTCTCGGCCAAGGACCTCGATCCCCTCGCCACCGTCGCCGGCGCCAAACACCCGCATCCCATCGGCCTCAAGCCCGGCGCGAACCATCTCGACCACCGCAGTGTCGTCGTCGATGACCAGCACGTGAATGGGCTCGTCGAACACCGTTCACACTCCTCATACTGCCGATTGGAAGCGTCTTCCTACCGAAAAGCGCCGTGTGGCGCCGTTCGTCTGCTCAGGATTGTACCCGACGAAGTGTCGAGCCAACGCGGGGTTTGCGGGCGAGCGCCGATTCTGTGCCCGGCTAGCTGCGCATGTAGCGATCCATGGCGCGGGCTGCGCGCTTGCCGGCCCCCATCGCCAGGATCACGGTCGCCGCACCGGTGACTATGTCGCCCCCGGCGAACACGCCCGGTACCGACGTCGCACCATCCTCGTCGGTGATGATGTAGCCCCGCGACGACAGCTCGATTCCCGGAGCCGCCAACGCCGTGAGGGGGTTCGCGCGCGTGCCCACCGCCATGATCACGGTGTCGCACGGGATCTCGAAGTCCGAGTCCAGCACACACACCGGTGCCCGGCGCCCGCTGGCATCCGGCTCGCCGAGCTCCATTCGGGTCGCCACGATCCCGGTCACGAACCCGTCACGCCCCCGGATCTCGAGCGGCGAGCACAGCTCGCGGAACTCGACACCCTCCTCCTTGGCGTGCTCGATCTCCTCGTTTCGGGCGGGCATCTCGTCTTCGGTCCGCCGGTAGACGAGGAAGACCTCCTCGGCGCCCAGACGCAGCGCGGTGCGCGCCGCATCCATCGCCACGTTGCCGCCGCCGACCACCGCGACCGACCGTCCACGCCACACCGGCGTGTCCGAGGTCGGGAACTCGTATGCTCCCATGAGGTTCACACGCGTGAGGAACTCGTTGGCCGAGTACACGCCGTTGAGGTTCTCGCCCGGAATCCCCATGAACACCGGCAGTCCCGCGCCGTTGCCGATGAACACCGCGTCGTAGCCCTCGGCCATCAGGTCGTCCACCGTGGCGGTCCGGCCCACGACGAAGTCGCACACGATCTCGACGCCCATCTCCTCGAGCAGCCCCACTTCGGCGTCGACGATGGCCTTCGGAAGACGGAACTCGGGGATGCCGTAGCTCAGCACTCCACCCGGCGCATGCAGTGACTCGAACACCGTGACCGCATGCCCCAGCTTCGCGAGCTCACCCGCGCACGCCAGGCCGGCGGGACCGGAGCCGACCACCGCGCAGCGGAAGCCACTCGGTTCGGCGAGCTCGGGAACACAGCGATGCTCGATGTCGCAGGCCAGATCGTAGTCGCCCAGGTACCGCTCCAGACGGCCGATGGCGACCGGCTCGCCCTTCTTCGCGAGCACGCACGCAGCCTCGCACTGCTCCTCCTGGGGACACACTCGTCCGCACACGGCGGGCAGCGCGTTGCGTTCCTTCAGCACCGCGACGCCGTCGGCCCAATCCTCGTCGATCATTGCGCGGATGAAGTCCTTGATGCGGATGTTGACCGGGCACCCGGCCTCACACGTCGGGTTCTTGCACTGCAGGCAGCGGTTGGCCTCGGCGATCGCGTCCTCACGCGAGTAGCCGAAGTTCACCTCGTCGAAGTCGACGCGGCGCTCGCTCGGCGGACGCTGGGGCATCGCCGTGCGCGGCGCTCGGCTCGCCTTGTGGCGCGGGCGCTCATCGGCCGGTTGCGGCGCGTCCGGCCCCGCCCCGTCCGCAGGCTTCGGCGTCTCGTCTACAGGTGACACGAGCAGCTCCTGGAGTACTCGGCATCGGCCAGCCGCTCGTCATCGTTGTAGACGCGCTGCCGGCTCATCAGCTCTTCCCAGTCGACGGCGTGGCCGTCGAAGTCCGGACCCTCGACGCACCCGAACCGCGTCGCCCCGTCCACCGTCACGCGGCACGCGCCGCACATCCCCGTGCCGTCCACCATGATCGGGTTGAGCGACACCGTCGTCGGCACACCGAACTCGGCGGTGGTCGCCGCGCAGAACTTCATCATGATCGCGGGGCCCACCGCGAACACGTGGTCGACCTCCCCCGCCTCACAGGCGCGCTTCAGCGGCGCGGTGACCAGGCCTTTCTCGCCAGCCGAGCCGTCGTCGGTAACTACCTGCAGCCGCACTCCCGGCAAGGCCGCGATCTCATCGGCCAGCACGAGCAGCTCGGCGTTACGGGCCCCCAGGATCACGCTCACCTCGTTGCCCGCGGCAGCCATCGCGCGGGCGACGGGATAAGCCACAGCCGCCCCGACGCCTCCGCCCACGATCGTCACGCGCCCAAGACCCTCGACGTGCGTCGGCACACCGAGCGGCCCCACGACATCGGCGAGCGAATCGCCCACGCCCAGGTGCGAAAGCTCGTGCGTCGTCTTGCCGACGCGCATGAAGATGAAGCGGATCTCGCCCGCCTCAGGATCGAAGTCCGAGAAGGTCAGCGGGATGCGTTCGCCGCGCTCGTTCGTGCGCACCATCAGAAACTGCCCTGCGGCGGCCTTCTCGGCGATGCGCGGTGCATGCACGCCCATCTCGAAGACCGCAGGTGAGAGCTGTCGGGTGTGAACGATCTCGAACACGTCGAAGGATGCCTCTCGCGTTACAGAAACGGCCGGGGACACGCGAGTCGCCGCACCTCCGGCGACCTCTAAGCACGCGACGCCACCAAAGGCTTCCGGCGGCGGCGTGCGTGACAGTATAACAGCGCGGTTACGTGCGCGTTCGACCGTCGGCCGGAGGTGACCCGCATGGTATACTCCTACCCGTAGTGCGCCTTCCGGAGGCATCCACCACGACACTGAAGCAGTCCGCCGGAGGAATCGTTGAACCATCGTCGCAGCCGCGCATATCTGACTCTCCTCCTTGCCGTAGCGCTGGTGCTCCCGAGCGCCGTGCCTGCAGCGGCAGCCACTCGCGACGACGCGAACAAGCACCGCCAGGCCGCCGAGGACGCCCGCAAGAAGGCCGCCGAGGCCGACGCGCTCGCCGACAAGCTCGCCGTCGAAGCCGCCGCGCTCGACAAGCGCATCGACGCCCTGCAGGCCGAAGCCGACGCCCTCGAGCCCCAGCTCGACGAGGCCGAGAAGCGCACCGACACCCTCGCCGCCGAGGTCAACGCCATCAAGGCCGATGTCGCATCGGCGCAGCGCGAGATCGACCGCACCCAGGCCGACTACGAGAAGCAGCAGGCCCTGCTCGCCGACCGCGTGGAGTCGACGTATCGCCAGGGCGACTGGTTCTACCTCGACGTGCTGCTCGGCTCGCAGGACTTCAGCGACCTGATCGCCCGCACCGAGCTCGTCAACCGGGTCATCGAGGCCAACACGCGCGCCGCGGCTTCACTCGCCGACACCACCCGCCGGCTCGAGGCCGCCAAGGGCAAGCTCAAGCGCTCGCTCAAGGCCGTCGACCTCAAGCGCCGCGAGGCGGCCGTCGTCGAGGGACGCCTGCGCGACCTGCAGGACCAGCGCCAGGGCAAGGTCGACGCCCAGGCCGCCCTGTACCGCCAGAAGTCCGAGATGATGTCCGAGAACCGCAAGAACGCGGCCCGGCTGCGCGCACTCGCGGAGTCCGAGGAGCGCGAGTCGGCCCGGATCGAGTCCGAGCTCTCCGCGCGGGGCGGATCCGGGCAGTTCAGCGGCTCCATGACGTGGCCCACCCCGGGCTTCACCCGCGTCACCTCGAACTACGGCTGGCGCATCTGCCCGTTCCACGGGCGCGAGTTCCACCCCGGCATCGACATCGGTCGCAAGGGTGACGGCACGCCGATCGACGGCGCCGCCATCGTCGCCACCGCCGACGGCGAGGTCATCTACGCCGGCTACCGCGGTGGCTACGGCAACACCGTGCTCATAGATCACGGCAACGGCGTTGTGACCCTGTATGCGCACCAGCGCTCAGGCGGCATCAAGGTCGGGGTCGGCGAGAAGGTCAAGAAGGGCGAGCGCATCGGCACGGTCGGCTCGACCGGCTACTCGACCGGTCCCCACCTGCACTTCGAGGTGCGAGTCAACGGCTCGGCCAAGAACCCGATGAGCTACCTGTAGCGTAGCGCCGCCTGCACCGACGACTTCACCGGTTCCGAGACGCTCGCACTCCCGCCCAACACCCACGCGGCAGACGTCTCGTTCGCGCGCGCCGCAAGCCAGCTCGACGTGACCGGCGTCAGCCGCGTGCCCTCGGTCACCAGTAGCGGCCCGCCCACCGACCCCACGAGCGCCCCGCCGGCGAGCGCGTCGGGCAGCTTCGCCGCCACAGCCGAGCGCTTCGGCGCGAGCCAGCCGCGCGAGATCGCGTTGGTCGCGATGGTGGTCGCGGTCGAGTAGCGGTCGGCGCCCGACCAGCGTGTCGCCCCCAGCCGCGTGACGACCGCCGAGCTCACCGTGGCCGGCCCTCCCCCGACGACCGTGATCGCGGGTCTCCGCGCCGCAAGCTCGCGCGAGGTGGCTGCCGGCACCGCGTCCGCCGAGACCAGCAGGACGGGCGCACCCGTGGCAGCCGAGATCGGCGCGAGCGCCAGCGCGTCGAAGAACTTGGTCGAGTCGGCGCCGTTGGCGACGAGCGCCGCGTCCGCTCCCCCGGGGCGCACGGCCCGCATGCGGGCGGCGATGGCGGCCGCGTTCGAGTAGCGGTCGGCCCCGGCGACCCGGTCGAAGCTCACGCGCGACGCGTACGCGCCCAGCGACGAGCGGATCTCGGCCTCACGCGCCGAGGGCAGCGTCGACGAGCCGCCCACCAGATGCACGACGACCTTCGGGTTGGCAGCGGCGATCTCGCGCAGCGCCACCTTCACCGACGACGGCACCACAGACGAGCGCACGAGCATCAGCGGCGCCGAGCCGTACGCCCACGACAGCCCCGAGGCTGCAAGCGGATCGGCCGCCGCCCGGTCCTCTCCCGACGCCAGGATCACGTGGTCCACGCCGGCCCACCCGCCGGGCGCCGCGGCCCGCGCCATCGCAACAGCGGCGTCGTAGCGGTCGGCACCGGCCAGACGCACGACCTCGGCCCCGATCCGCTCCCCGCGTGCGAGCGCCACCGCGTCGTGCGCGTTGAGCCGCCCGCCCGTGACCGAGCGCCCGGACCATGCGGCGACGGGTTCGGTGCTCGACAGCAGCACGCTCTTGAGCTGGGCCACGCTCATGCTCGGCTTGGCCGAAAGCGCGAGCGCCGCAGCCCCCGAGACGTGCGGTGCGGCCATCGAGGTGCCGCTCATCGTCTCGTAGGCGTTCGTGTGGTCGGCCGAGTGCACCGCCGAGTAGACCCGCAGGTCGTCCACGTACGCGCCCGCGTACGACGGCGAAGCGCCCGCCCCGTCGCTGTCGAACATGAGCATCAGCCGGACGTTGTCCTTGCCCGCGAGCTGCGGGTGACTCAAGGCGACGTCGAAGGTGAGCCACTGCCGGTACGAGCCGCGCACGCCGGCGATCCCGTAGTAGTTCACGCCGTCGGCGGACCCCCATAAGGTCACTGTGTCGCGGTTGTCGAGATCGAGCCACACCTGCATGCCGACACGGTAGGAACCGCCCCGCAGGTCGAGCGGGGTGTCGAAGAAGGCCGTCGCGGTCTCGTTGTTCGAGTAGCCGGTGAACGCGAGTGAACCCGGCGGGCTCACGCTCTTCGCGCTCGACAGCGCCCACGGCTTGAACCGGAACATGGACGTGTCCCACGCAGCCAAGTCGCCGAACTCCTCGAGCGCCAGTGTGCGGCGCGACATCGAGGTCGAATAGACAACGTCGCCCGGCGCCGCGAGGTCCACGGCGGTCTTCGAGTAGTTCGAGAACGCCGGCCTGCCGTCGGAGCGGTCCGTGGCACCCACCGACACGACGTTGGCCGCGCTCAGCGACGCGGGGTAGAACGGCATCACGATCGAGTCGACGCCATCGTTGCCGGCGGCCGCGACGACGAGCACGCCCGAGGACTTGATCACGTTCTCGAGCGCCGTGTCGCGCTCCGACGAGCCCCACGAGGCGTTGACGATGTCGGCGCCCATCTCGGCCGCGTACGCGATCGCGTTGGCCGAGTTGAGCGTGTCGCCGCCGGTCGTAGACAGCGACCTGAGCGCCATGATGCGCGCCCCGGGCGCCACACCGGCCACGCCGAGCGCGTTGCCCGTCTCGGCGGCGATCACGCCGGCCACGTGCGTCCCGTGCCCGTCGGTGTCGCTCGGGTCCGCGTCGCGCGCATGGAAGTCGTAGCCGTGGACGTCGTCGATGAACCCGTTGGCGTCGTCGTCCAGGCCGTTGCCGGCGATCTCACCGGGATTGGTCCACAGCCTGCCCGCGAGCTCGGGGTGGTCGAGGTCAACGCCCGTGTCGGTGACCGCCACCACCACGCCCGCGCCGGTCGACTTCTCCCACGCGCGCAGCACGTCGATGTCGGCGTCGGCCTTACCACCGTACGCGCCGCTGTTCTCCAACCCCCACTGCCGAGTGTAGCCGGGGTCGTTGGGAGCGGGAGCAGCAGCCACCCGGTAGACGTAGTTGGGCTGGACCGCGACGACGCCGGGCTGCGTGCGGTAGCGCGCGACCGCGGAGGCCGCCGAGACACCCGTGTCCACGCGGACGCGCTCGAGGCCTGCGGCGGCGCCAGTCCCGCGCCCGGTCACGGTCGTGCCGGCGCCTGCGTGCGCCCGTGCGCGCTGCGCGGGGCCGGCACCCTTGGCGAACGTCACGATCAGCTCGCCCGGTACGGTCGTCGGCCGCGCGTCGGCCTGCTCGGCGTGCACCGCCTCCGGCGCCGGCCCCACGAACCGGACCTCCGACGCCCCGGCGGCCCCCGCAATCTGCAGGGGCACCGCGGCTACGAGGACGGCCGCAAGCGCGATGCGCAGGATCAGGCTGGAGTGGCTTGGGTGCACCGCGGATGGCTCCTGTCGTCTCGGTCCTCACCGGTCCCGGGCAGCCTCGGCGCGAGAAGCGTGCCAGCGAAGCGGCACGGGCAGCGTGCCACCGCTCAGTCGGCGTTGTACTCCTGCATCGCCGACTCGATCCCGTGCTCGAGGATGTGGAGCACGGCCTGCGCGGCGGTAGGCAGCGACGACTCGAACTCCTCGAGCGCGGCGCCCTTGAGCGGCTGCAGCACCCAGTCGGCGGCGTCCATGCGGCCCGGCGGGCGACCGACGCCCACACGGACGCGCAGGTAGCCGTCGCCGCTGAGCTTCTCGTGCAGCGAGCGCAGGCCGTTGTGCCCCCCGTGGCCGCCACCCCGCTTGCACAGCACGCGGCCGGGAGCCAGATCGATGTCGTCGTGGATCACGATGATCTGCTCGAGCGAGGCATCGTAGGCGGCGGCCAGCTTGGAGACCGGGCCACCGGATGTGTTCATGAAGCTCTGAGGTTTGGCGAGCACGAGCTCCTCATCGCCGAACCGCACCGTGGCGACCTTCGAGCCGGCCTGGTCCTTCCAGTAGCCGGCACGCAGGTTCTCGCCAAGCAGGTCGACGACGAGGAACCCGGCGTTGTGCCGGGTGTGCTCGTACTCTGGCCCCGGATTGCCGAGGCCGACGATGAGTCGTGACATGGGGACGTGAGGGCGATGAGCCGTCGCACACGCAAGCGCGCGTGAAGACTACTCGCCTTCCTCCTCGCCGATGACGGTCGGCTCGGTGACCTCAACCTCGGCGCCCTCGACCTCGACCTTCGGCGCGGTGACCGAAGCGACGACGGCCTCGGGGTCGTCGAGGATGGTGACGCCCTTGGGAGCCGGGATGTCGCCGATGTGCAGGGCATCGCCCATACCGAGCCCCGAGACGTCGTACTCCATGACGTCCGGCAGGTCGCCCGGCTTGGCCTCGACGTTGATCTCGTGGACGTTGACGGTCAGGATGCCGCCCTCGCGCACGCCCTGCGGGTCGTTGACCAGGTGCAGGGCCAGCGTGGCGTGGACCGGCTTGTCCATGGCGACCGCGAGCAGGTCGACGTGGAGCACGCTGCCCTTGACCGGCGAGGTCTGAACCTCACGGACCATGGCGTTGATCGGCTTGGACTCGCCCTCGATCTTGAGCTCGACGATCGTCGAACCGAGCGCGTGATGGAGCGTGAACAGGTCGAACTCGTGACGGCTGAGCGTCAGCGGAAGCGGGTCGCGGCCGGTGCCGTACAGCACGGCGGGAACCTGGCCGGCATGCGCCAGCTTCTTGCTCGTCTTGCCGACAAGCTCGCGCGGGGTGGCACTCAGTTCAGTGGATGCGGTCATGTGGATGGTGCTCCTTTCGAGAATGCGTTCTCGGAGTAGATACCCCTAACTGCGGGGCGGTCAGAGCTGGAAGTCGGGGTCGAACAGCTCGGAGACGGACTCGTCGTTGAAGACGTTGCCGACCGCGGCCGCAAGCAGCGGCGCCACCGAGAGCACGCGGATCTTGCCGTGACGATCCTCCTCGGCGACCGGCACCGTGTTGGTCACGACGACCTCCTCGATCGGCGAGGAGTCGATGCGATCGAACGCCGGCGGAGAGAAGATGCCGTGCGTGGCCGTCACGTAGACCTTCTCGGCACCGGCCTGCATGAGCGCCTTGGCGCCCTCGGTCACCGAGCCGGCGGTGTCGATCATGTCGTCGGCCATGATGCAGACCTTACCCTCGACGTTGCCGATGACGTGCGTGATCTCGGCGACGTTATGCTCCGGGCGGCCCTTGTGCATGATCGCCAGGTCCGAGCCGAGCATGTCGGCGAACTTCTTGCACGCCTTGGCGCGGCCCACGTCCGGGCTCACGACGCAGCAGTTCTCAAGGCCGAGCGACTCGAAGTAGTCCACCAGGATCGGCAGCGCCGTGAGGTGGTTGACCGGCTGGTTGAAGAAGCCCTGGATCTGGCCCTGGTGCAGGTCCATCGCGATGACGTGGTCTACGCCGGCGACGGTAAGCAGGTCGGCCACGAGCCGCGCGGTGATCGGCTCGCGCGACGCGCTCTTCTTGTCCTGGCGCGCGTAGCCGTAGTGCGGGATCACCACGGTGATCGACTCGGCCGAGGCACGCTTGGCGGCGTCGATCATGATCAGCAGCTCCATGAGCGTGTCGTTCACGGGCTTGACCACGGACTGGATCAAGAAGACGTCCGCGCCACGGACGCTCTCGAGGTAGCGGACGTAGATCTCGCCGTTGGCGAACTTGCGGATCCGCCGGTTACCGAGCTCGACTCCGAGGTGCTTGGCCACACCCTCGGCCAGCTCCTCGTTCGCCGTGCCTGAGAAGACCATCATGCGCTTGCCGATAGGCATAACTTCGCACCCCTTCGGTGCTCGACGCTTAACTGCCCGAACGTTTGCGCTCGGCCCACCCCTCGATCGTGCGCTGCTCCGAGCGCTCGATGGCGAGCGACCCGGCGGGAACGTCGCGCGCGATCGCGCTTCCTGCTCCCGTGACGGCCCCCTCGCCGATGGCGACCGGCGCAACCAGCATGGTATCAGAGCCGATGAACGCGCCGTCTCCGATGATGGTCGCGTGCTTATTGGTCCCGTCGTAGTTGCAGGTGATCGTACCGGCGCCGACGTTGACGCCGCGCCCGATGGTCGCGTCGCCGATGTAGGAAAGGTGCGGGACCTTCGAGCCCTCGCCGATCACGGACTTCTTGATCTCGACGCTCGTGCCGACCTTGGCCTTGGCGTGCAGCACCGCGCCGGGCCGCAGGTAGGCGACGGGACCGACGGTGGCGCCCTCGCCCACGGTCGCGCCGAGCACCACGCTCGAGTCGATCACGGCATCGCGCCCGACGGTCGAGTCGGTCACGCGGGTGTTGGGGCCCAGGACCGCGCCCGTCTCGACGCGGGTGGCGCCGGAAAGGAACGTCATCGGCAGCAGCTCGACGTCGCGCTCGATCTCGACGTCGGGGCCGATCCACACCAGGTCGGGATCGGCCATCGTGACGCCCTCGAGCAGCCAGCGCCGGTTGATGCGGTGCTGCATGACCTTGGCGGCCTCGGCGAGCTGGACGCGCGAGTTCACGCCCAGCGTCTCGAGCGGGTCGTCGGTCGTGAGCGCCGCGACCTCGAGCCCCTCGGCGTTGAAGACCGCGACCATGTCGGTGAGGTAGTACTCGCCCTGCGCGTTGTCGCTGGTCAGCCGGTCGAGATGGGCGAACAGCACGGCCGCGTCGAAGCAGTAGGTACCGGTGTTGACCTCGGTGATGGCGCGCTCATCGGCGCCCGCGTCCTTCTCCTCGACGATGCGGTCCACGCCGCCGTCGCGGTCGCGCACGATGCGCCCGTAGCCGGTCGGGTCCGGCAGGTGGGTCGTGAGCACGGTGACCGCCGCGCCGGACGACTCGCGCATCGCGACGAGCCCGGCGATCGTGTCGGGCGTGATGAGCGGCGAGTCGCCGGACAACACGACGAGCGAGCCCTCCGGCTTGCCGAGCGCGTCCCGGGCGCACATCACGGCGTGCCCGGTGCCGAGCTGCTTGTCCTGGCGCGCGGTCGGCACGTCGCCGATCAGTGCCTCGACCTTCTCGGCGCCGTGGCCGGTGATGACCACGGTCCGGACGCATCCGGCCTTCTCGGCGGCGTCGATGACCCAGCCGACGAGCGGCTTGCCGAGGATCTCGTGGGCGACCTTGGGCAGGGCGGACTTCATGCGGGTGCCCTCGCCGGCGGCCAGTATCAGGGCGGTAGCGGTCATGGCGGGTCGCCGTCCCCTCGTATCGAGTAGCGATTCGCGCACGTTCCGGCTCAGGTGCCGGGCGCGTCGTGTGAGCAGCGTGGCTGGGGTACCAGGATTCGAACCTGGATAGCGGGAACCAAAATCCCGAGTCCTGCCGTTGGACGATACCCCACCGGTGCGCCGAAAGTGTAGGAACGCGTGCGACCAGCGTCAACCGCGAGGCGAAGCCGGTATGCGGCGCGATGCCGCCCGCGTGCGCTCGCAAGAGGATACCGTAAGGACAACCGCGTCTGAGCCGGCCGCACGCGGCATCGCCGAGGTCGGCGAGCGCTGCGGCGAAACGACGTCGTCAGGCCTCGGCGATCTGCTCGACGTGCGGCTCGCCCGCGGCGGCCGCGGCCATGAAGGCGTCGACACCGCCGTCGTCAGCGAACTGCTGCAAGACGGCATCCTGGATGTCGTTGCGCGCGTCGGTGCTGATCGGGTGGCAGATGTCGCGGAACTCCCCGTTGGGAAGCTTGCGCGACGGCATCGCAACGAACAGTCCCTTGTCGCCGTTGACGACGCGCAGATCGTGGACCACGAAGCAGTCGTCGATGACGATGCTTGCGATGGCGACGACCTTGTTCATCGCGACGGGCCGCAGCGTTACCTTGGTGATGTTCATGTTCGTCCCCCAATGTGTGTGCTGGTCGCGCGGCACGCCTTGCGGGTGACCCCCCACCTCACAAGACACGCGAGCCCCTAGAAACACCATTCCACAGGACTCATTCTAATCCTGTATCAATCCCTTTCAAAGAGTACCCGCTCTGCGACCACCACATCGAGCGGCTTGTCGACGTCGGCGCCGATCGATGCGTGCGGCGTGTAGATGGCCGCGCACGTCCCGCCGAGCAGCTCGCCGAGCTTGGCCTCCACGTCGGCGGGCACCAGCGTGCCGGTCAGCACGCGCCAGATGAAGCGCACGCCGACGACCCGGGCCATGCGCACCGGCGACTTGCGCGTCTCGAACAGCCGCTGGCCGATCTCGCGGGCCCGAGACGCCACCTCGGGCGTGATGAGCATCATGTTGCCGCCGGTCACGGGCCCGTCCTTGATCCGGACGAACGTACGCTCCGACCCCGGGAACTGCTCGAGCATGTCGCTCTCGCGCACGAGCGGATACGAGATGTCGGCCTCGCGCGCGAGCGACTCGGCGACGAAGTGGTCGACCGCCTCGGGCGTGAGCGCCGGCAGATCACCCGTGGTCACGAGTACGTGGCGGTCGTTACGGAAGGCGGCGATCCCTGCGAGCGCGTTGTCGATGAAGCGCTCGTCGGACACGACCACCTTGTCGACGATGTCGACCCACGAGCCCAAGCCCTCGGCCGTCGGCAGCACCGCCGCGACCTCGCCGATCGAGTCTGATGCGCGCAGCGCCTCGGCGACCCACTGCACCATGGGCTTGCCTGCAACCGTCACGAGCCCCTTGATGTGCACGGCGGGGTCGATGATCTCGCCCTCGCCGCCTGCGAGTATGACCGCGTCTACCGTCACCCTCATCCCTCCGTCACGGATACGCCCGCACCCGCGAGCGCCGTCGGTATGCCGAGCCACCCCTGCTGCTGTGCGGCATCCGCGAGCCGCTTCGCGAACTCGTCGTCGGCGCACACGCCCAGCACCGCCGAGCCCGAGCCCGCCACCACGGCGCCGGTCACGCCGGCCGAGCCCGAGACCCATGCTAGCGCCTCGGCCACCTCGGGCACCACGTCACCCGCGGCGCTCTCCAGGTTGTTCGCCAGCGCCGCGGCCAGCGCCCCCGCGTCAGCAGCCTCGAGCGCCGAGACGACCGCGTCGGGACGCCCGGCCGGCATCGGATGCTCGTCGAACGCCCGGTAGGCCCGGGCGGTGGGGACCGGCGCCGGCGGCTTCACGATGACGGCGGGAACGCCCGGCATCGCCGGAAGCACCCGCTCGAAGCGATCGCCGCGCCCGACCATCAGCGCGCAGCCACTCGGCTGCAGGAAGAACGGGACGTCGGCGCCGAGCGAGGCGGCCACCTCCACGCACCGCTCATCGAGCGGGTCGACGTCCCACATGCGGGCGGCACCGGCGATCACGGCTGCGGCGTCGCTCGAGCCGCCGCCAAGGCCGGCGCCGTGCGGGATGCGCTTGTTGAGCGCGATGGCGACGTGCGGCTCGCGGCCCAGCACGTCGGCAAGCGCGACGAGCGCGCGGTAGGCGAGGTTGTCCTCGGCGGGGACTCCGAGCTCAGCCGAGCAGGTCAGCGAGGGTTTCTCGGCGGGTGAGAGGGTGAGGGTGTCGTGCAGCTCAAGGGTGTGCAGGACGGTGGTGACGTCGTGGTAGCCGTCCGAGCGGACCGGGCCCACCCCGAGGAACAGGTTGACCTTGGCCGGAGCGATGACCCGCACAACCACGCGAAACCCCCTCCATCACGCGAACGAGCGCGGCCCGTCGTGCGGAACCGCGCTCACTCGATTCGGTCGATGTGTGGCGCCTAGTTGAGCCAGGGGAACAGGTTCTCCCCGCTCTCGGGGTGCGTCAACTCGACGGTCCCCGTCAGGACGTCGACGTACTGGTACGAGGCACGAGCCGTGCGGGCGCGCTTCTCCTCGACCTCGACGACGAACAGTGCGGGATGCGTCTGCATCAGGACACCCTCACGCTCCACGATCTTGGAGCGCCCCATGTTGGCCCTCACGCGAATCCGGGCACCAGTCAGTTCTTCGAGGCCTGAACGGATACGCCCAACGACCTCGGCCTGACGTGCAAGATCCTGCATATACGGACTCCTCCTCTGCTCGAACGGCGATTATAGCCGATGAGCGGCGAAAATGCCAGCGTAGCGCCCCGGCTTTATGCGGGATGAGCGGTCGCCAGTGCGCGTGCTATCCGAACGAACGCCTCCGGCTCAAGGGTCTCGGCGCGCATGCGCCCGTCGATCCCGACAGCTTCGAGCGCCCCATCGATCTGCACCGCCGAGTAACCCGAAGTGGCCTTGAGCGAGTTGCGCAGCGTCTTCCTGCGCTGGGCGAACGCCGATTCGGCGACCCGGGCGGCCGCCTGGAGCGTGGCCTCGTCGAGGCCGTCCTCGCGCCGGTCCAGCCGGATGACCGCCGACTCGACGCGCGGGGGCGGGAAGAAGCAGCCCGGCCCGACGTTGAAGCGGCCCGCCACCTGGGCGCGCAGCGCGAGCTTCACCGTGTAGGCACCGTAGTCCTTGGAGCCGGGCGAGGCCGCCATGCGGTCGGCGACCTCGGCCTGGACCATGACGGTCGCGGTATCGATCGAGGTGAAGGACTCGAAGACACGCAACACCACGGTCGCGGCGACCTGGTAGGGCAGGTTGGCCACGAGCGCGACCGGCGGCCCGAACGGGGCGGACAGCTGCTCGGCGGTCACGGCCACCGCGTCGGCGCTGACCACCGCGAAGCGGTCGCAGTCGGCGGTGGTGTCGGCGAGCACGGGCAGCAGGTCGTCGTCGCGCTCCACGGCGACAACGGCCTCGGCCGCGCCGCACAGCGCGACGCTCAGGGTCCCGATCCCCGGCCCCACCTCGAGCACGGTCTCGGTGCCATCGAGCGCGGCGAGGTCCAGGATGCGCCCGACGACGTTATCGTCCACGAGGAAGTGTTGCCCCAGCGCCTTCTTGGTCGCCAGGCCGTGGCGCGCGAGCACGTCGCGCGTGGCCGTCGGGCTCGCGAGCGGTGAGTGGGTCACGGCCTAGTCGAAGACGATGATCTCGACGGTGCGCTTGCCCCATGCATCGACCTCGCCGAGCGTGTCGAAGCACAGGTCGATGTGGTGCCCGTTGATCATCGAGCCGGTGTCCGCCGCGATGGCGAAACCATAGCCCGGGATGTAGCAGCGGGTGCGCAACGGGATGACGTCGGGGTCGACGGCGATGACACCGTAGGTCGCCGGCACACCGAGGCAGGTGCGCGGGCCGAGTCCGGCCTCCTGCGGCGAGTAGGCGGTCGTCACGACGGTGAGCTTGCGGCCCTCGCTCGGCAGCTTGCCGAAGCGCGGCTCGAACGACGGGATGTCGCGATCCCCCGTGCCCACGACGACCACGCGGGTCTCCGGAGCGGCGAGGACCTCCTCGGCGGTCAGGGCCATGGAGGCCTCGACGCCGCCGGTCACGAGCGTGCGGTAGACGCGTAGCGCGCGACCGGGCTTGCCGGGGTCGAGCACGCGCTCGGTGCCGCGAGCCAGCGAGGGGTCCTCGTGGCGCTGCACCGGCGGATCGATGGCGACCTCTTCTTGCTTCATGCGCACGAAGGCGTCGGGAACGCTCACGGTCATACCCGCGGACAGCGAGGTGTCGAGCGCCGGGGTGACGGCCGGGTGCGATGAGGGATCGGCGCCCACGGCGACGAGCGCGTCAGCGACGGTCTTGCCGACGACGTCGACCTCGACGCGCTTGCCGCCGAGCTCGACCTCGATGGGGACGGCGCGGCGGACGATGACGGTCGTGCCGTCTTCGACGGGTGACTCGTCGTGAGGCACGACCACGTCACCGGAGTCGACGACGACGCCCGCCTGATCGAGCACGGCGGCGACGTCATCAGCCTGCGTCGTGATCTTTACGGCGTGGCCATCGACTAAGACGGTGACACTCTTCTGGGCCCACACGAACCCCGTGACACTACCTACGACGATGAGTGCTGGAACGATGGCTGCGACGATCAACTGGGCCTTGGGGAGACGCGCCGAGGGCCTCGGCAGAATCCTCATTCAGACCTCTCGAAAGCATGACGGTTTATCAACGCCCCGGTAACGAGGGGGACCTCCGATGCTAGCCATTCAGAGGGGCGGGCGCAAACGCGCAGGTCGCCACGAAAGCGATTCGACAGGCCGACCGCGGCCGGTGTGTCACCGACCGGGTCGGGGTGAGGGTCAGGCGGTGTGAGCGCGCGCCCGCTCGACCAGCCGAGCGCCCATCGCACGCGCCGCGGCGACGGCCGCCGCATCGCCGGACACGTCGCCGGCAGCGTCGGGGCCCACGACCTCGAGCAAGGCGTCGTCGGGGACCTCGAACCCGGCGACCTGGAGCGCCGAGCGAGACACGGTCACCGCGCAGCCGTGCCCGAAGGGGTCTCCCCCGCCGGCCACCACGAGCAGTGACGCGGGGCGCTTGGGCGCAGGCGGCTCGTGCAGGACGTAGCGCCGCGCCCAGTAGGGCTGCATGCGGTCGTAGAGCGCCTTGAGCACCGCGGGCACCGACGCGAAGTAGACGGGAGTCGCGACAGCGAGGCCGTCGGCCGCGTCGAGCGCCTGGTAGATGGCGCCCATGCCGTCTCGGATGACGCAGGCGCCCGTCTTCGAGCAGCCCTGGCAACCACGGCACGGCTCCACGCTGGCGGTGGCTGCGACGATGCGCGTGAGGTTGGCGCCGGCTTCGCGCGCACCCGCCTCGAACGCGTCGAGCAGCAGGTCGGAGTTGCCGCGCCGGCGCGGGCTGCCCGCGATCAACACGATGCGAGGCGTGCGGGTCGCGCTCATGACCGGTCCCTGTCGAGCAAGGCGATCGCGGCGGCGTAGCTCGCGCGGGCGAACTGCGTGGGCTGCTCGGCGCGGGCCTCTGCGATGCGGGCCGCCGTGAACGTGACGAGCGCGGGCTCGCACGTCGTGCCGCGGAACGGCTCGGGCGCCATGAAGGGGCAGTCGGTCTCGGTCAGGAGGCGTCCGGCATCGGCCGCACGGGCGGCGTCGCGCACCTCCTCGGCCTTCTTGAAGGTGACGGGGCCGGCGAAGCTGACGTGCGCGCCGAGGTCGACGAAGGGAGCGGCGTCGGCAGGCGCGAGGTTGAAGCAGTGGAGGATGAAGCCCGCGGGCGGCGGTCCCGACTCGGCGAGGATCGCGGCGCCGTCGGCGTGCGCCTCGCGCAGGTGGACCACCGCGGGCAGCCCATGAGTCGAAGCCAGCGCGATGTGCTCGGCGAAGACGGCGCGCTGCACGTCGCGCGGTGAGTGGTCGTAGTGGAAGTCGAGCCCCATCTCGCCGACGGCGCAGGTGCGCGGGTCGGCGACGAGCCGCTCGAACTCCGCGCGGGCCTCAGGCGTCCAGTCCTTGGCGTTGTGCGGGTGCGCGCCCAAGATGATGCGGACGCGAGGAAGCGCGACTTCGGCCATGCCCGCCTGCGCGAGCAGCTCGGAGGCGCCGGCGAGCCAGGAGTCGAGCTCGGCGTAGGTGCGCCACGCATCCTCCGTGACGTCGGCGACGGTCGCGATGAAGCCCACTCCGGCGATCGCCGCGCGCGCCAGCGCCAGCGCGGGGTCGTCGAGCATGTCGAGGTGCGCGTGCGTGTCGGCTACCGGGTTGCCCCCGAAGTCCGGGGTCGCGACCGCGCGGCCCTTCGAATCGCGGAACAGCGGGTCGAACCCCAGGTCGGCGGCGTCCACGGGCGGATCAGCCCTGCTCGGCGTCGGTCGGCTCTTCGACGATGCGCGGGAACAGCGGGTCACCCTTGCTCACCGCGTTGCCCACCGGCAGCCGACCCCAGGCCGACTCGGTGCCCAGGTCGGTGATCGCCGAGATGTCGGTCAGGCTCAGGCGGCGCCACACCTCAGCGCTCGTCTCGGGCATGACCGGTGCGCAGAACAGCGCAGCGATTCGCACGGATTCGAGCGCGTTGTAGAGCACGGCGCCCAAGCGGCCCATGGTCTCCTCGGACTTGGCGAGGTTCCACGGGGCCGAGTCCTCGATGTAGCGGTTGGCGCCCTTTACCAGGTCCCACGTCGCCTCGAGCGCGCCGGCGTAGTCGAGGTCGGCCATGGCCGCCTCGTAGCGGGCCGGCAGCGCAAGGGCGATCTCGCGCAGTGCCGTGTCGGCCTCGGTGGGCACCGGGGCGCCAGCCGGGTCCGGGACCACGCCGTCGAAGTACTTACCGACCATGTTGAACAACCGCGAGCACAGGTTGCCCCAGTCGTTGGCCAGGTCGCCGTTGTAGCGCTGGACCATCGCCTCCATCGAAATGGAGCCGTCGGTGCCGAACTGCACGTCGCGCAGGAAGTAGTAGCGGTATCCGTCCACGCCGAAGCGGTTGACCAGGTCGCGCGGCGAGACCGCGTTGCCCTTGGACTTGCTCATCTTCTCGCCCTTGGTGAGCAAGAAGCCGTGGGCGAACACCGATTCGGGCACTTTGAGCCCGGCGGCCATGAGCATCGCAGGCCAGATCACGCAGTGGAACCGGATGATGTCCTTGCCCACGAAGTGGTACTGCGCCGGCCAACGGCGGGCGAACTGCTCGGTGGCGTCCGGGTCGCCGTAGCCGGCGGCGGTCAGGTAGTTGATGAGCGCGTCGAACCACACGTACATGCTGTGATCGGCGTCCCACGGCAGCGGCACGCCCCACTTCACGTTGGCGCGCGAGATCGAGAGGTCCTTCAGACCGCCCTTCACGAACGAGACGACCTCGTTTCGCCGGGTCTCGGGACGGATGAAGTGCGGGCGGGCCTCGTAGAGCGCGAGCAGTTCGTCGGCGTAGGCGGACAGCTTGAAGAAGTAGTTGTCCTCCTTGACGGACTCGAGCGCACGGCCGCACTGCGGGCAGGTCTTCTCGTCGGTCAGGTCGGACTCGGCCCAGTAGGTCTCGTCCGGCACGCAGTACCAGCCCTCGTAGGTGCCCTTGTAGATGTCGCCGCGGTCGTACAGCGTCTGGGCGAGCTTCTGGACGGCACGCTCGTGACGCGGCTCGGTGGTGCGGATGAAGTCGTCGTTGGAGATGTCGAGCATCTCCCACGCGTGCGTGAACTTCGGCGCGATCGAGTCGACCCACTCCTGCGGGCTCATGCCGTTCTCGGTGGCGGCCTGCTCGACCTTCTGGCCGTGCTCGTCGAGGCCGGTCAGGAACAGCACGTCGTCGCCGACCATGCGGCGGTAGCGCGCCAGCGTGTCGGCCGCGACGGTGGTGTAGGCGGTGCCCAGGTGAGGCACCGAGTTGACGTAGTAGATCGGGGTGGTGAGGTAGTACGACTGGCGGGTCATGTGTTTCAGGACTCCCTGCCCGTGGGTAATACTGGAAAAGGACCGCTACGCCGCGGCTATCGTCGCGACTTCACGCAAGAGATTCTAACCGTTTGCCGCCTTCGGGCTACGGCACCGTCGAAAGGGCTGACGCGATGCACGACACCGGAATCGTCCGACGCGTTGATGATCTGGGCCGCATCGTGATCCCGATGGAGCTCAGGCGCACCCTCGGCATCAAGGTCAAAGACCCCATGGCCATCTTCGTCGAGGGCGACCGCATCATCCTCACGAAGCATCACGACGCGTGTGCGATCTGTGGCGACACGGAGGCCACGACGGTCGAGATCAAGGGCCGCCCGGTGTGTGAGGACTGCGTCACCGCGGTCAAGAAGCGCTAGACAGCCCAGCCGCTACAACGAGGCGTCGTAGACGTCGTTTCGCGCCACTCCCAGCTGGGCCGCGACGCGCTTGACCGCCTCGGTCCGCTTGAGCCCGGAAGCCACGAGGTCTGCCACGAGTTCGCGCGCCTCTGCCGGATCGAACACGCCCGCGGGCTGCTCGGCGGCGACCGGCGGCCCCACGAGCAGCACCACCTCGCCCTTGAGCGACTCCCTTGCGCCGATCTGCTCGGCGAGCTCGGGCAGCGGCCCGCGCACCACCTCTTCGTGCAGCTTGGTGAGCTCGCGCGCCATCGCGCCCGAGCGCGCCGGGAAGGCTTCGGCCAGCGCGGCGAGCGCCGAGGCGGTCCGCTTGGGCGACTCGTAGAAGATCAGCGTCGCGTCGAGACCGGCGAGACCCTCGAGGAGCCGGGTGCGCTCCCCCGCCTTGCGCGGCAGGAAGCCCCCGAAGTAGAAGGCGTGCGTCGGCAGTCCGCTGGCCACGAGCGCGGTCAGGATCGCCGAGGCTCCGGGCAGCACCTCGACGCGCAGCCCGGCGTCGAGGCAGGCCGAGACCAGATAGGCGCCCGGATCGCTCACGCCCGGAGTACCCGCGTCGCTCACGAGTGCCGTGCGCTCGCCGGCGGCGATCCGCTCGACGATCGCGGGTGTGCGGGTACGGGCGGTCGCCTCGTCGTAGCGCTCGAGCGGCGTGGCGATGTCGTAGCGCGAGAACAGCTTGCGGGTCACCCGGGTGTCCTCGGCGAGCACCACGTCGGCGTCGCGCAGCGCGTCGAGCACGCGGGCTGTCACGTCGCCCAGGTTGCCGATGGGCGTCGCACAGACCAGCAGCGCGCCTGTCTCAGGCATCGGCGGGCGGCGCCGGCGGTGCGGGAGGGAACTCGCTCGGGGGCGCGGGTGGTGCGGGCGGGAACTCGCTCGGCGGTGCCGGCGGTGCGGGCGGGAACTGAGCCTCACCAGAAGGAACCGGGGCGGGCGCGCCTGTGGAGGCGGCCTCGCGAGGGGCGTCGTCGCCGGCGGAGCCGGTGGCGACTCCACGAGCGCCAGCCGCCGGAGCAGGTGCGCCCGCCCCGGGGACGGCCACCACGACCTCCATGCCGGTGGCCTTACGGAAGAACACCGTCCACAACGAGCTCGTGAACGTGCCCCAGACCGCGGTGTAGGCGGCCGAGATCAGCCACAGGAACACGAACGCCGCTATGCCGACGCCGACGAGCGCGCCCCAGCTCTCGGTCGCCGTCGCCCCGATGATCGGGAACACGGCCACCAGGGCCACCACCACGACGGGGATCGCGAGCACGAACGAGGCCGCGATGTTGAGGCCGCCGTTGATGAGCCACATGAGGAAGGTGTCCTTGAAGCGCGCCCGCAGGAAGCGCCAGCCGTTCCCGGCCGACTCGATGACGCCCTGACCGCCGAGCATCAGGTAGCGCAGCCCGATGAGGCGCATGATGCCGAGGAAGAACGACATGACCAGCAGCACCGGGATGCCGATGCACAGCGAGCCTGTCAGCGAGCCGAAGAACCCGAGCCCGGGCTCGTTGCCCGCGGCGATCGTGGTGAACAACGGCACGAAGATGCCCGCGAGCATGACCATCGCGACCAAGAACACGGGCAGCCCGAGCAGCAGGTCGAGGCCGAGCAGCGCCCAGAAGCGGCCGAACCCGTCGGCCCACAGTTCGGGAAGCCGCCGCGTGCGCCCCTCCTCGATGGAGTTCACGCCGGTGATGAGACCGCCGGTGGCCGCCAGGCCGAGGATCCACCACAGCACGCCGAGGACGACCATGAGCACCGCGAGGCCCACGAGCAACGGCAGCATGCCGAGAAGGACCTCCCCGAAGCGCTCGAAATCCGCAGACCCGCCGGGTCCGCCGCTGAACTCGTTGCCGGAGAAGCTGTTGCCGCCCCCGCTGCTGCCGCCGGAGCTCTGGCAGCCGGAGATGCCGGCGAACAACCCGAGTACCCACAGCGCCTTGTACCGCCACGTGATCTTCCACGAGCGCTTGATGATGTCTCCGAAGTCCACGAGCTAGACCCCCTCCGGTGCCGCCTCGACGCCCTGGCCCGCCTTCACAGCGGCGAACCGCACGTCCCTGCCTGTCATGGTACGCCACACGAGCGACCAGAAGGCCGCCGAGAACAGGTAGAACGGCCACTGGATGAGGCACAGCAGCAAGACGGTGATCGCCACCAGAGAGACCCCTCCGGCCACGAAGACCGTCAAGTCGGTGGCGGCCGACGCACCGATGAGCAGCGCCACGCCGGCGATGAGAACCACCACCATCACCACGCCGAGGACGACGCCGACCGCCATCGCGACGCCGTACATGATCAGGTAGCCCAGCAGCCAGTCCACCACGTGCGCCTTCAGCAGGCGCCATCCCTGGACGAGCGACGGCCTGAGCTCCACGTCATCGATGACGGCGAAGCGCAGCGCGAAGCTGACGACCGCGAGCAACGGGATGGCTGCGACCTGCACGACGAGCGTCACGGGCTGCAGCAGCGACGATGCGCCCATCCACAGCGCCAGCCCCGCCTCGGCGTCTTGGCCCCCGTTCATCGACATCACCGACGCGAACAGCACGATGGCCTGCAGCAGCACCATCACGAGCCCGGGAGCCGCCGCGATCGCGATCAGGCCGGCGACGCGCCACCAGCGCTGCATCCCCTCGCGGATGCCGCGTGCGAAGTCAGGGGTGGTGCCCACCGTCGACCGGTCGACCTCGGCCACCAGGCCGGCCTGGGCGGCCACATCGAGCACCGCGATCCCCGCCCACACGAGCGCGAGCACGATCGCCGAGACGCTCAGCGGCACGACGAACCCGCTCATCGCAGCCTGCGCGTCGGTGACAGCCGAGCCGACCTGCTCGGCGAAGACCGGATCGCTCGAGGCCGAGAGCACGAACACCAGCAGGAGCAGCCCGCCGGTGAGCGCGACGACGACCAGCGCCATGAGCACGAACAGCAGCGACGACAGGACCGTCACGCCGGACAGGCCGAGAAGCGCCCGCTGCTGAGTGAGCCGCCAAGCCTCGCGGATGATGCCGCCCCACTGCATGGCGGCGGGCTACCCGAGGGTCTTGAGGTCGTAGCGGCGCGTGCCCAGCCCGTGCTTCTCGGCGTAGGCGATGGCGAGCTTGCCGTCGATGCCGGTGATCTCGGTGAACTTGTCGACGCCCGAGCCCATCCCCTCGCCGCGCGTGCCGGGAAGCCCGACCGCCTCGGTGACCAGGTCGTAGGAGGCCTGCTCGATGGCGACGATGTCGTCGGAGGCCAGCACGCCGATGTCGGGAACGACCGCCGCGTCCGAGAAGTGCCAACAGTCGCAGTCGGGGGTGACGTTGGTGATGAAGGACAGGTAGACGACCTTGCCCTCCTTGCCCTTCACCGCGCCGGCGACGTGCTCGACGATCTTCTCCTGGATCGAAGCCTCGTCGGTCTTCCAGTTGATGGCGATGGCGCCGAACGGGCACGCGGCCACGCACTCCCCGCACCCGTAGCACAGCTCGTAGTCGACAGCGGCGACGCGGTCCGGGCCGATCGTGATCGCGTCGACCGGGCACCACTGCACGCACCGGCCGCACGCCGTGCACTTCTCGGCGTCAGGGTGCGGCTCGAAGTCGGCGTGCATGCGCTGCTTGGCGCTGCGGCAGCCCAGGCCCATGCCGACGTTCTTCATGGCGCCGCCGAAGCCGGTCGCCTCGTGGCCCTTGACGTGCGTGATGACGACCATGGCGTCGGCGTGGACCGCCGCCGCGCCGATTCGGACGCTCTCGAAGTGGTCGAAGCCCTCGATCTCGACATCGACCGATTCGCGGCCGTCGAGGCCGTCGGCGATGATGATCGGCGCGTCGACGGTGGCGAAGCTGAAGCCGTTACGCAGCGCACACTCGATGTGCTGCGGCGCGTTTGCGCGCTTGCCGCGGTACAGCGTGTTGCTGTCGGTCAGGAACGGCCGGCCGCCCGCCTCGCGGATCCGCTTGACGACCTCCCGCACGTAGATGGGGTGGACGAAGCCGGTATTGCCCTCTTCGCCGAAGTGGAGCTTCACGGCGACGAGGTCGCCCTCTTCGATCGCGTCTCCGAGCCCCGCGCGCTCGAGCAGGGTCCCGGCGCGGGCCACGAGCGACTGCTTCTTCTCGGTGCGCATGGGAGCGAACCACACCGTCGCGGGAGCCGCCTCGACCTGGTCGACGACGGGGGCGACCGGCGCGACCTGCGGCTCGGCGGAGGCGAACGAGCCCGCGCCGAACAGCGTGCCGTCGGGCTCGAGCTCGGGCTCGTAGCTCACGGCGGGCGGCTCCGGCGCGGCGATGTGATGCGGCTCGTCGTCGGCGACCGCCGGGGGTGCCGGGGGCGCGAGGAACGCGGGCTCGTCGGCAGGCTGCGGGGCGGCAGCGGGCTGGGGCGCCACAGGCGCGACCGGGGCAGCGGCAGCAGCGGTGGCGGCCGCGTCCGCGGAGGCGGCCTCGCGAGGGGCGTCGTCGCCGGCTACGCCGGTGGCGACTCCCTGAGCGCCCGCCGCCGGAGCGGATGCGGGCGCCACCGACGCGGCGGGCTCGGGCTCGGGCACAGGCTCCGGCTCCTCGTCGCCGTACACCCCGCGTGCGAACGCGAGATCGAGCGGCACTCCGCGCACAGCGGCCATCGTGTGCACGCGCACGAGCGACCCCTTCAGGGTCTGCGCGAGCGCGGCCTTGTCCGCGAGGTACTGGAGGACGTCTTCGGGCACCGCGATGCTCTCGCGGCGCGCCTTCTCGCGCAGGATCTCGACCCGGTCGTCGTGCGAGTCGATTCGCTCCTCGGTCATGCTCGCTCCCCTCGTGCCCGGTTCTAGCGGTGGAGTCCTTCTCGGCTGTCGTGCTCGTCGAACGCGAGGGCGGCCGCGCCGAGGATACCGGCGTCGTTGCCCAGTACGGCCGGTGCGACCGTGACGTCCCGGCGGCCCGCGAGCGCCTCGGCCTGCATCGCCTGCGACGCGTGATCGACGATGAAGGGAGCGGCCTCAGCGACGCCGCCGCCGACCACGATCAGGCGCGGGTTGAGCGTGTTGACGAAGCCGACGAGCGCTCGGCCGAGCACCTCTCCGACCTCGACGAGGATGTCGATGGCGACCTGGTCGCCACGGTTGGCAGCCGTGATGACCGCCTCGGCGGTCACAGCGTCGATGCTTCCGCCGGCGGCGTCCTTGATCGCGGTGCCCTTGAAGGTGGCGGCCGCCGCCTTGCCCTTGGCCGCGATGGCGGGCCGACCGACGAACGCCTCGAGGTGGCCGCGGCCACCGCAGGGACACTCCGGTCCGTCGAGGTCGATGACGGTGTGGCCGATCTCGCCGCCCAGCCCGCGGCTGCCGCGATACGGCTCGCCGCCGACGAACAGGCCGCCTCCCACGCCGGTGCCGCACGTGATCATGAGGAAGTCGCGGGCACCCTTGGCAGCGCCGTAGCGGAACTCGCCGAGCGCGGCCAGGTGGCCGTCGTTGTCGATGGTGACCTCACGCTTGAGGCGCGACATGACGAGCGAGCGCACGTCGACGCCCGCGAGCGGCAGGTTGGTGCAGAACTCGACCTCCTGGCGCAGGAAGTCGACCTGGGCCGGCAGGCCGATACCGATGCCGGCGAGCTCGGAGGGGTGGACCCCGCCGATGACGTCTTCAATGAGATCGATGACCGCGTCGACGACCGCGAACGGCCCCGTCTTGGGCGTGAGGACCTTGGTGTCCTTGACGATCCTGCCCTTGCGCTCGACGAGCCCGGCGGCGATGCGGGTTCCTCCGACGTCGACGCCCACGGCGTACGTGGTGCGCATCAGCACTCCCCTATCGTGTCGACGCCGCGCATGCCCCCAGCGGCTGCGCGCACGCCCCACCGATGATACCCGACCTCAGTATGCAAAGCCGACGGGTGCTCCCCGAGCGATCAGTAGTCCCACATGACGCCTTCGGGCCCCCGGACGAGGCCGAGGTCGCGCATGCGCGCAAGCATCGTCTCTTCCTCGACGCCGAACATGCGCGCGAGATAGCGGTAGTCGTTGAACCACAGCCGCGCCTGCTCGATGATGAACTTCGTCGGCATCATGAGCTCCTCGGCGACGGTCTCGGCGTCCGGGTGGTCACCGATGGTGCGGGGGTAGGCGTACTCGGCGTCGTCGAGCATGAGCAGTACGTGGCCGAGCATGTGCGCGAGCGCCCGCCGGCGGTCCGGCTCGGGCTTGGCCCAGTTGATGACGATGACCGGCAGACCGTCTTCCGAGACGACCGCCCCGGTGAAAAAGGCGGGCAGGTTGACCGGGCGCACAGGGACTCCGACCGAGGCGATGAGCGCCTCGATCGGCACCGGCGGTTCGGCGACGTCGTAACGATCCAAGGCCGTCGTCGCAACGCTGCGGTAGTATGCCTCGCTCTTCAGCGCCACGCGCTACCTTTCCTGGGCACCCGCTTGGGGAAAGAGATACCCGTACCGGCACTGTAACCGCTGGGTACCACCTCATGTCCACCTGCAGCGCGACGTGAGTGTGCGCCAGCGCACACGCATTTGGTGGATTGCGCGGAAGATGCCGATATACAGATGATGGGAGCACGTCGCCTGGCATACGGCGACGTCTCGAGCCGAGAGAGGAGGGACCGCATGGACGCAGAGAGCTACCCGAGGGCCGAAGAGGCGCTCAAGCTCCTGGCCAATGCGGTCGTCTCCGCGCGGCTGTACCCGCCCTCCTCGGCGCTGCCGATGGAGGCGGTCACGGCGTTCGTGACCCGCTGCAACGAGATCACCACGCAGGGCCCACTGCGCTACACGGTCGATCCGCACGCCTTCCGGATCGGTGACGCCAAGATCGCGTCCGCTGCCAGCCCCGTCATCACGCTGGCCGAGGCGCTCCACGCGGTCCAAGCCGGGCAACTGGTGATCGCTCCCGGGCTGACGCCCGATGAGGTCCGCACGTTCGTCTCCCTCGTGAACACCGACACGGCGACATTGCGGGCCTCGGGCGGTCTGCGTTCGGGACTCGTCGCGGCAGGCGTGTCCCACCTCGCGGTCATCGAGGTATCGCTTCGCGCGTCCGAGGAGAGCGGCCTGGCCGGCCTCGACCTCACCTCCGCCCCGCTCGACGAGATCGCCGCCGAGGTCGCCGCCGCCGCCGACCGCCGCGCCGAAGCTGCGGCGCAAGGTGCCGCCGCCGACGAGATGGCTTCCGCGATCGACTCGCTCGAGGAGGCCACCCGCGAGATCGCGATGGAGCGCGTGGCCGCCGCGATGATGCGCCTCGACGAGGAGACGCGCGAGCGCGTACTGGCAAGCTCGCTGAGAGCCGATGTCGAGGGCACCCGCATGGAGGGGATGCTCGCCGTCATCGCACGCATGAAGCCGGCCGCACTCGCCCGGCTGCTGCGCCTCGTCGCCGCACAGGCCGACACCGATCCCAACCGCATCGCGGCCGCTATGACGCTTCCGCCTGAGACGGCGAAGATGCTCTCGATCCTGCTCGCGCCCACACCGAGCATGGAGCCCGACTTCGGCATGCCCGAGACCGAGCAGGCCGCCTCGATCGCAGCGCAAGTCTACGAGGAGAGCGACACGAGCGAGCTCGAGCGCCAGGTGGCCGTCGCCGCGCCTTCGCTGTCCTCCGGGCGCGCGCTCGCAACCTCGGTGGCCATCTCGCGGCGCCGGCTCGACGAAGAGACGATCCGGGCGATCGGCGAGGTGCTGCCCCAGGCAGCCCGCGACGGCGCCTTCCCGACCGTGCGCGAGGCGTTGCGCCGCCTCGATGAGATCGCGACCGACCCGGGGCTGAGCGACACCGTCGCCGCGGCACGCTCGTCGCTCGCCCAGCCGCAAGTACTCGCCGACGTATGCCGCGCGCCCGAGACCGACGCCGACGCCGCCATCGCCGGCGAGATCCTGCACGCCGCGGGCTCTGCCGGCGCCGAGGCGCTGCTCGACTGCTACATCCGCGTCCCGGAAGCGGACCGCTCGCTGCTCAGACCCGTGATGCGGGGCATGAGCGAGGGGATCCTCGGCATCGCTCGGCAGCGCCTGCGCACCGCCGAGCCGCGCATCGCCGTGGCGATCGTGCGAGCACTTCCCGCACTCGGAGACCGGCGCGCCATCCCCGTCATCGCCGAGGGCGTCGACCATCTCGACGAGTCCGTGCGTTTCGCCTCGCTGACCGCGCTCGCCTCCATCCCCACACCCGAGGCGGGTGCCGCGCTCGTCAAGGCGCTCAAGCACCGCGAGCCCGAGACCCAGCGCTTCGCCGTTCGCGAGATAGGACGCGGGCGCGTCGAGGCCGCCGTCCCGGCCCTGGCGCGCGCGCTCGAGGACATCAACCGCCTCCAGCCGACGTTCGAGACGCGCAAGGAGATCGTTCGCGCGCTCGCCCAGATCGGCACCCCGGAGGCCGAACGCGCGCTTCGCGGCTTCGCAAGTCGTACACTCGGCTTGGGAAGGCGAAGCCGGGAACTGCGCAACTTCGCGAAAGCCGCCGCCGACCAGATCGCTTCGACGCGAGGAGTGGATACACCGTGACCGACGCACCGTATCGCCCCGAGGACGAGGGTCCGCTCGCCGAGCCCGCCCAGATCGCCGAGGAGGCCGCAGGTGGCGGCCCGTCGATGATCGCGGTCCAAGCGCCGTTCGCAACGCCCGAGAAGCTCGAGCGGGCACGCGAGCTGGTCCGGGCGCTCGCCGTCGCGCACACCAACGCGGCGCTCTACCCCACCACGCACCCGCTGGTCGCCCAGTCGCTCGACGACCTCGTCGGAGCCGTGGGCGCACTGGCCGGCTTCGGGTTCGCGAGCGTGACGCTGAATGTCTACAAGGCCACGTTGTTCCTGGAGAACCAGGTCTTCCCCGAGGAGAGCGTCACCTACCGCAAGCTCATCGAGGAGCTGTTGTCGCGGGGTATCTCGGCGGTCTGCCTGTCACAGGGCGTGACGGCGGCCGAGGGTGCGGCGCTCATCGACCTGCTCGGTGAAGTCCGCATCACCGAGATCGACGCAGCGCGCGCGTTCCTCGACGCCCGTGGTGTGACCCACCTCGAGGTCAGCGAGACGACGACGTTCGACGACACGAGCGATGAGGAGCGCAACAAAGAGGTCCGCGCCCGCGCCCGGGAGAGCTATGACTCGGGTCTGAGCGCTATGCGCGACATCGAGGCGCAGGCCAAGCTCGGCAGGGTCGCCGAGATCAGCGGCTTGCAGCGGGTCGTGGAGTCGCTCATCGGCAACCTGTTGCAGGACCCCGCTGCGGTACTCGGATTGACCGCCATCAAGGGGCACGACGACTACACGCTCAACCACGCGATCAACGTGTGCATCCTCGCGGTCTCGCTCGGTTCTGCCGTCGGGCTGCAAGATGAGGAGTTGCGCAGCCTCGGCCTTGCGGCGCTGCTCTACGACATCGGGAAGGTGCGCATCCCCGAGGAGATCCTGCTCAAGCCCGGCCCGCTTACGGCCGAGGAGTGGGCCGCGGTCAAGCGCCACACCGAGGAGGGCGCCGACCTGCTCAAGCGCATCCAGCTCTCCGACAAGATGCCGATGATCGTGGCCTTCGAGCACCACCAGCGCCACGACATGATGGGCTACCCGGACTCCACCGGCGCCGCCGAGCAGCACCTCTTCTCGAAGATCGTTGCCGTGTGCGATGCCTACGACGCCATGACCACCATGCGGCCGTTCCGCCGGGAGATCCGTCCCGACAAGGCGCTCGCGGTGCTCATGCAGGGCCGCGCGAAGGCCTACGACCCGGACGTCACCAAGGCGCTCGTCGCGATGCTCGGAATCTATCCGATGGGTGCGGTCGTCATCCTCGACGACGGGTCGACCGCCGTGGTCTACCGGGTCAACAACGACGACCTGCTGCACCCTCGCGTGAAGCTGCTCGCCGACGCATCGGGCCGCTGGCTCGAGACGCCGGAGGTCCTCGACCTGCGCATCGTCGACCCTGAGACCGGCCGGCCTCTGCACTCGATCACCGAGTGCGTGCCCGCGGCCGATGCAGGAGTCGACGACGTCTGGCAGTACCTGTAGAACGGCACCGCCAAGGACACGAAGGGCCGGCCACCGCCATCGGTGACCGGCCCTTCTTGATGTCGCTTGAGACGCGCCTACTGGGTGAGCACCCCGAGCGGCTGCAGGGTCCCGCGCACCGCCTCCTCGCTGGACTGTGAGTCGCAGAAGTCCACCTTGAGCTGCCCCGTCTGCGGGTTGAGGGTGGCCTTGAGCACCTGGGCGCCCTCGAGCGCCGTGAAGACCTGGTCGACAGTGTCCGCGTCGTTGAGCTTCAACTGAAGCGTGACCGACGTTCAAGCGTCGCCCTGCGCGTACTCGCGCACGATCTCATCGCCGAGCGTGCGTGCGGACTGGCTGGCATTGGCCGCAAAGATCATCGCCGCCACCGCAACCGCTACGAGTCCGCCCACGATCGCGAGGGCCTTGCGGTTGCCGGACGGACGGACGGGGCCTTCCACGGCCTCGTCCTCGGCCTCGTCGGCGCCCGGAGCGTCCACGGCGTCGACCGAGTCGGCTGCAGCCTTCCCACCAGCGGGAACGACAGCGTCGTCGCCGTCGGTGTACTCGCCTTGCTTGGCAGCCATCTTGCGGCGTATGGCGACCACTACGACGGCGCCGAAGGCGATCACAGCAGCAAGCAGCAGGATCGGAACGACTTGGTTGTTCGTTCCCTGGGCCCCGCCGCCCGCGGCCGGCGCGCCGACCTCGTAAGCGAACGCGAACAGGACCGGCTCGCCCTTCTTCACGTCGGTGAGTTCACGGGAGTAGAAGCTGTAGCCACCCTGCTGCGGGAACAGCTCGGCGCCCTCGGCGGGCGTGGTGATCTTCGCAGAGACCGGGATCCTGAAGCTGATACGGGCGGCGTCGACGTCGGCGATCGGCGTCCACTTGAGCTCGCCCTGGCCGCCCGTCGCGGTACGCGTCACCAGGCCGGGGGCGATCACCTCGATCTGCGCCTGCGGTGCCTGCTTGAGCGTCAGCGTGTAGATGTCGCTGTCGCCTTCGGTGCGCTTGGTGTACTCGGCCTCGGGGTCGGCCGAAGCATCGCCGCCGAGCAGCTCGCCGGCCCACTGCAGCTGGGCGCCTCGCGGCACCGCGAGCTCCATCTGGGCGGGCAGCTTGGTATCAGGCGGCAGTTGACCGGCGACCAGAAGGATGGTGCCGGACTGTTCGTCGTGCACGGAGATGTCGACTGCAGCCGGAGGCACAGGCGCGGCGACGGCAGCGAGCGGCGAGGCCACCGCGAGAAGCATCGTCGCAAGAAGGAGCTTGAATCGCATGAAGACACCCTTTCTGAGGGATCGGTACGGGTCGGTGCGCTCGCGCGAGCCGCTCCCTCAGATTCTCAGGCCGGTGTGTTCCGACTCCCTGCGTATCGGCACACCCGTCCGGCTGGGCGCCAGCACGGCGACAGCGCGTCGCGTCCGCGCGACACCCACGACGGAGACGCCGATGGCGAGCAACGCCGTCGGCAGCGTCTGGGTGAGCGCCGCGGCGCCGGGCTCGTCGTGCAGCGGGTTCTCGCACACACTGCACGCCACCGAGCCGAACACGGCGACCGCGAGCAGCGCGAAGACGAGCGCGACCGTCGAGGTTATGTTCGGGGCGAGTTGCATCGCCACAGAGTACAGCAACGCGCGTGCCTTAGACCCCTGGCACAGAGCGTGGTGTCCACATCACACAGCAGCGGCCTCGCCGTGGGCTGCGAGGCCGCATTCGGTACGCCGAGGACCCAAACCCCCTTGGAGGTGACCGAAGACTAGTACCCGATCTTCACGCTCGCACCGTGCTTGCCGGCGCGCCCAGGGTGGCACCCCAGGCAGTCCGGCACCCAAGCCGGAGTGCCCGCGTCCGTGAGTGTGTGACAGGCCGGGTTCACGCACGTCTGTGACACGGTCGATGCCGTGTAACCATTCGACACGACCCGGTCCACCGGCGCGAACTCGTAGGTGCCGGTCACGGTGTCGTACGTGTGAGCCGCATGCGCCGGCTCAGCACCGTGGCAGGCGATGCACGAGGCCGACTGATGGCACGGCACGCACGACGTCGACAGGAACCGCGGGTAGACGAAACGCGCCGCGCGCTGCGCATGGATCGCATGAATCTGATCGGCATCCAAACTCAGTGAGGCAGGCGAATCGAAGTACCCGAACGATGTCGGCGTGTCGGCGAAGTAGATCGCGTTACCCGCGCCGAAGTGACAGTCGTCGCTTGACCCGCACGCAAGCATCTCGTTGCCGGCACCGTAACCGTGGTTGTAGTGGTTCGGCTGCCAGTGACACGTCCGACACCGCGTGTAGTCAACCGCGGGCCGGGTGTAGTCAACCTTGGCCTCGCCGTGCCCCTCGACTCCCACAGCGTGGCAGGCCAGACAGTCATCGTTGGAATCTGAAACGGCAGCGCCCCCCGCGCCAGCCGCGTACGGCAACGAGACCAGTGCCACCACGAGCAAGAGCACGAACAGTGACTCCCTTCTCATCTCGATCACCCCTCCTGATCGATTCGCCGGAGACGAAAGAACGGTGCAACCGACCGCGACCGCGGCCGGTTGCACCGTTCACTCCGCGCCGTCCAGGTGCCCACGATACGGGCGGCGCCTCATCGAGTCCGTGGCTTACTGACTATTCAAAATGCTGGTTGTTAGATACCCGAGCCACACGGCGGAGGGGGGTCAGCCGTTGGTACGAACCGCGCTCGGGTACGGACGACGCGCGTGTCCTCCGGGGACACGGACTACAGTCCGGCGCGGGCGACCAGCCGCTCCCAGCGCTCGTCGGCCCACGCCTGCAACGCCGCCACGTCCGCCTCACCGATACCGCGGAAGCGTGCCTGGCCGGCGACATACTCCGCCACGGTGGCGGGACGCCTCGACTTCGCGAGCGCGGCCGAGCGGCCGGTGAGCCGGAACTCCCCGTCGACGACCTCGTAGAGCACGACGATCCCAGCATCGACCGCCATGCGCCCGTAGCGCACCGAGTCCTTGGGATCGAAGCCCCAGCCGCTGGGGCAGGGCAGGTTCATCTGGACGTAGCGAAGGCCCCGCCTGTCACGGGCGGTGCACATCTTGTCGTAGAGGTCGTCCGGGAACACGGCACTCGTCGACGCAACGTAGCCGACGTTGTGGGCCTCGATGATCGCGAGTACGTCCTTGGGGTTCTCGGCCTTACCCTTCCAGGTGGTGGTCGTCTTGGCGCCGTGCGGCGTCGAGCCCGAGCGCTGTGTGCCGGTGTTCATGTACGCCTCGTTGTCGTAGCAGACGTAGATGAGGTCCTCGTCGCGCTCGGCGGCGCCGGACAGCGCCTGGATGCCGATGTCGGCGGTGCCGCCGTCGCCGGCCATGGCGACAACCGTCATCTCGTCGGCACGGCCCGTGGCACGCAGGCCCGCCGCGATGCCGCTGGCGGTCGCCGCGGTCGACGGGAACGCGCAGTTGACCCACGGCACGGCCACCGAGCTGACGGGGTACATGCCGCCGAGCACGGTCAGGCAGCTCGCCGGGTTGACGAGCACCATGCGGCCGTCGAGCGCGGCCGTGATCGGCCGCAGGGCGATGCCGAGCGGGCACCCGGCACACGCGCGGTTTCCCGGCAGGACAAAGCCGGCCTCGGGGATGTCTACGATGCGGGTCACCGGACCACCCCCAACCACTCGGTCTCGCGCTCGAGCGCTCCGGTCTCGTGGGCCACCACCGACGCCCGCACGGAGTCGACGAGCTCGTCGACGGTCACGTCGCGCCCGCCCAAGCCACACACGGTCCCGAAGACCGCGGGCGCCTGAGCCGCTGCGGCGAGAGCCGCCTTCAGATCCGAGCAGATCGGACCCTCATACCCGTAGCTCACAGCCTTGTCGAAGACGCATGCCAGCCCCGCCCCCGCGAGCGCGTGGCGCACCGCGGCGACTGGGAACGGTCGATAACAGCGGATGCCGAGAACCCCGGCGCGGATCCCCTGGTCGCGCAGGCGCTCGGCGACCACGGTGAGCTGCGTGGCGAGCGAACCGGCCGCGACGAGCGCGACATCGGCGTCCTCGAGCAGATGGCCCCAGACCAGACCGCCCCAAGATCGGCCGGCCGCCGCCTCCCACTCTGCGTCGACCTCGGCCACCACGTCGATCGCGGACAGCAACGCCCGCTGGTGGGCGGCCCGGATCTCGAGATAGCCGCCGCGCATCTCACCTTGCGCGTCGGCGCGCGGCGCGGCGAGCACGACCGGGCCGACGTTTCGAGGGTCGGCCGGATCGACCACCTGAAGACCGCGCGGGCGCGGCGGCAGGAACGCGTCGACCTGCTCGGCGGAGGGCACATCGACCGGCATCACGGTGTGCGAGAGCAAGAAGCCGTCGTAACAGACCATGACCGGCACGTTGATGCGCTCGGCGATCGCGAACGCCTGCGCGGTCGTGTCGAGGATCTCTTGGTTGTCTCGGCAGTAGAGCTGGACCCATCCGGCGTCGCGGACGCTCATCGAGTCCTGCTGGTCGTTGAGTACGTTCCACGGTGCGGCCATCGCGCGGTTGGCGATGCACATCACGATGGGCAGCCGCGCACCGGCGGCCCACCAGACCTGCTCGTTCATGTAGGCGAGCCCGTTGGCGCTGGTCGCCGTGAACGCGCGCGCTCCCACCGTCGACGCGCCGATGCACACCGACAGCGCCGAGTGCTCGGACTCCACGGCGACGAACTCGGCGGGCAGCTCGCCGGTCTCGACCCACTTGCTGATCGTCTCGACCACCGGCGACTGCGGCGTGATCGGGTAGGCCGCGACGACCTGCACGCGCGCCAGCCGAGCCGCGGTGGCGGCCGCCTCGTTGCCGGTCATGACGGTGCTGAAACTCACGAGGTCTCCTCTGGATCCGCAGGGTGGCGCCGATCGATGCGCAGGCGGCTCACCGCCAGCGAGACGATGCTCACCAGATACAGCTGGCCGACGATCGACTCCGCGACCGCCATCGCTCGCACGACGGTCACGGCCGGCGTGAGGTCGCCATAGCCCACCGTCGCCAACGTGATGAAACTGAAGTAAAGCGAGCCGGCGATGCCCTGCCCGGGGGGATCCAGCGACGCCCCGAGCAGAGCGTCGATGAACGAGTATCCGAGCGCGAACACGAGACCCAACAGCAGATAGATGCACAGCAGACCGAGCACGAGCGGGACAGTGACCTCGCGATACGTCCTCAGTCGCCGCGCGATGGCACCGATGCCGGCCAAGGTGAAGACCAACCATGCCGCCAGCACCATGACGCGTCCGATATCCCCCGCGAAGAACACCGACGACAGCGCAGCGCCGCCCAACGTACCGAGCGTCACGGCGACGACGACGAACCCGCGCGGACTCACGCCCGAAACGCGGAATGTGATCAGCATGGCTGCGAAGATCAGGGTCGCCCCGATCAAGGCGACCGGCGACACGAGGGGCGAGCCCGATGCGATGAGAAGCAGGATGGACGCAAGGAGCGAGAACAGGGCAAGCCCGTAGGCATCGCGCACCAGGCGCTGCTCGCCCCGCCTCTCGAGCATCCGCTCCACGAAGCCGCTCACAGCGCACACACCCCGTGCTCGGCCTCCGACACCATCTCGATGGCACCCGTCGGGCACATCTCGGCGCAGATGCCGCAGCCCTTACAGTACTCGTAGTCCACGACAGGCGGCACCCCGCGGGCGATCGAGCAGTCCGGGCAGTAGGCCCAGCACAGCTGGCAGGTCTCCGTGCCCGCCTTGACGGCCGAGCAGGCCTCGGCGCGAAGGACCGGGCGCTTCGAGCGCCAGTCGCCGGTGCGCCCGGCCTCACCACGAGCAGGCCTGGACTGGGCTATCTCGTCAGCCGGCATCAGGCGTGCCCCCTTCAGCGGTGCAGTCATAAGCGATCCGGGCGGCCTGAAGGTTCTTCTCGGCGGCCGACGGCGGAAACATCGAAGCGATCGCTTCGGCGACGCCATCCATGTCGACGACGCCGGTCGCCTTGGCCACGCTGCCCAAGATCGCGGCGCTCACGATGGGAACGCCACCGACGACCACTCCGGCGGCCTGCGCCGCACCGGTGACATCTGCAGCGAAGACACGGGTGCCGGGCGGGAACGAAAGCTCATCTGCGGTGCGGGTGGTGTTGACGACGGCCACACCGCCGGGCTGCAGGCCAGAGGCCGCACCGCCGACCTCGATCAGCGACTCATCGAGCACGACCGTGATATCGGGCGCGTTCACTTGGGAGAACACACGGATCGGCTCGCACGAGAGCCGCGTCGAGGCGGTGACGGGCGCGCCTCGGCGCTCTGCGCCGAAGGTGGGGGCGCTCGTGATTCCCGTCCAGCCGCTACGGAATGCGGCGTCGGCCAGCAGCTTGGCGCTCGTCACCGCCCCCTGCCCGCCGCGCCCGTGCCAGCGGATCTCATGTCCGCCGGACCGCGAAACAGTGCTCACCGTCACAACCTGCTTCCACCCGGGTGCCCTCACGACTAGGATTATCGCACTCGCGCGCGAGGCGGTCATCACGGTGCTCGGCGTAGGACTTGCTGTATCGGTCCCGCGCGCGGAACGCGAGCGCGCCCGCCTGGATTCCAAGAGGTCACGCATGGTTGCAGCCGTTCGATCCACCATCAGTCGCTACGCCCTCCCTGTGGGCGTCGCACTGACGTGGGCTCTCACCGCCCTTGGCGGCACGGTGCTGCGATCACCGCTCGTGACCCAGATAAGCGCGCTTCTGATCATCGTCCCGCTGGCCTTGTGGGCGTTGTGGCGCCACCCGACGTGCGACGAACGCAGGCGGCTGCTCACCATCACTGCGGTGCCCATCATCGTGTTGCTCGTCGCTTCATTGCTGAGCAAGCAGCCACAGACGGCCCTTCTCGGCGGTGAGCCGCTCTACCAGGGCTGGCTGCTGTGGGCGGTCCTCTATGGCTGGTTCGCACTGGTCGTTCTCGGCGCGCGCGGCAGCGACCTGATGTGGACCACGATAGTGCTCGTGGGCGCCGGCGCGTTCGTGTCCGCGTGGGCCGTGGTCGAGTACCTCGGTTGGGTGCCGACCAACGACCCATCGGCGGCCTCACCCATGGCGCTGTTCGACAATCCCAACTCACTCGCACAGGCTTTGATCGTCACGATCTGCTGCACGCTTGCCCTCCTCGTGAGGCGCCGGAGACTGGCAGCATGGGCTGTTCCGGTCCTTCTGGGCGCGCTGGCACTGCAAACCTACGCGCTACTGCTCACCCACTCCATGGCGGCGCTCGTCGGCGCGATGGTCGCCGGTGCCGTGTTCCTACTGCTCAAGGGTGCAGCGTCGTCGGTCAGGCCGCTTCACGCACTGGGCGTCGCGATGCTCGTCGTGTTCATCGGCGGCGTGCTCACGCTCTTCATCGCCTCCTCGGGCCTGCTGGGCGTCGGCGCGCTGAACCAGACCGACCGGCTGCTGTCGCAGCGCCCCGAGGTGTGGGAGGCGGCCTCCGCACGCGTGCTGCAGACTCCCGTCATCGGGACCGGCGCAGGCCGGTTCGAGACGCTGACCAAGTGGGAGGCGCTGCCCAACGGCGACATCTCCTACATCATGACCTACGACCCGCACGGCATCGCGATCGGCTGGTTGGTGTCGGCGGGCATTCTCGGATTCGCTGCCTTCACGGTCGCTGCGATCAAGATCGGGCTGCGCCTCGCCTACGCGGCCCAGCGGCCTGCGGCCACGTCGAGCGTCCACTGGCTGGTCGCGGGAGCTGCAGGCGTCGGGGTCGCGATGCTGGTGAGCTGGCCCGACCCATTGGTGCTCTTCTCGCTCACTGCCATCGTCGGCAGCGTCATCGCAGGAAGTATCGACCCGAAAGCGTCTCCCCTGCCCCGTCGGCGGGAGATGCTGCGCTACCTGGCACCCACGGTCGCGATCACGCTGGCCGCCTCTGCCAGCGTCGCCATGCTGACCCTGTCGGCCGACGCTGAGTACGATGCGATGCACGGGCAGTGGAAGACCGTGCGACAAGAGGTCGACGCGCTCGCCGACGAGCTGCACGACTCGAAGGACCCGTACTACGCCGAGGCCCAGCTCAACGCCGTGATGCGACCGGGCGATGCCGGACTCAGCGACGAGGAGGCACTGAGCTTCCTCCGCGACATCGACGCCCGGTACGAGCAGTCCTTTGAGGGGCGCATCGACTTGGCACTGATGGCAACCGAGGTGCTGTGGATCCGGCGCGACTCCGTCGATCCGGTCGAGTACTGGGACATGAGCCGCCGCTTTGCCGAGCGTGGGCGCACGGCCGACCCCACCCTCGCAGTGTGGGACTTCGTCGAGGCGCGAGCCGCCGTCAGCTCCGGACGCCCGGACGCACAGGACTACGTCGCACGGGCGCTCGGCAACCACGAGAGCCCCTCCAACACCGGCGAGGCGCTTGACGCGGTCATCGCGGACGCGGCCGCGGACGGGCAGCCGATGAACGTTGTCGATCCGGAGCAGCCGACCCCGTAGCGACGCGCCAGCCGCTCCGGCTGGCAGGCCCTCCTACTTCGCCTTCTTCTTCTCGAGCTTCTCGTGTGACGAGCCGTCGCAGTACGGCGGGGTCTTGGTGAGCCCGCAGTTGCAGATGCTGACCGTCGCCTTCTTCTTGAGCTCGAACTTCACCGGCTTGCCGCCCTTGCAGGTGCCGTCGCACCACGGGACCTTCTTGGTCTTGCCGCAGGCGCACCACTTGTATTTGCCGGCCTTGAGCTCGACTTCGAGCGGGAACGTCGTGCCCTTCTTGAGGTGCTTGAACTGCTCGCCCATCAGGTGCCTTCCTCGGCCTTGGATGCGAAGACCTCGACGCCCTCGCGGCCGAGAAGCTCGGCGGCGAGCTCGCGCAACTTGTACTTCTGGATCTTGCCCGAGGCCGTCATGGGGTAGTCGTCGACGAAAAAGACGTGCTTGGGGCACTTGTAGCGAGCCAGCCGGGCACGGGTGAACTCCTGGACGTCGGACTCGTTGATGTCGGAGCCCTCGAACCGCTTGATGAACGCGCCGACCACCTCGCCGTACTTCGCATCCGGCACGCCGACGACCTGGACGTCCTTGACGCCGGGCATCGTGTAGAGGAACTCCTCGATCTCGCGCGGGTAGATGTTCTCCCCGCCGCGGATGATCATGTCCTTGATGCGGCCCGTGATGCGGTAGTAGCCGTCCTCGTCGATGGTGCCGAGGTCGCCGGTGTGCATCCATCCTTCGGCGTCGATGGCGTTGGCCGTGGCCTCCTCCATCTTGTAGTAGCCCTTCATGACGTTGTAGCCGCGGCAGCAGATCTCGCCGGCGACGCCGGGCGGGCACTGCTCGCCGGTCTCGGGATCGACGACCTTGGCCTCGCACGCGTCGTGTGCGCGCCCGACCGTCTCGACCTTGTGCTCGAGCGTGTCGTCGGTCGTGGTCTGCGTGAACACCGGGCTCGTCTCGGTCATGCCGTAGCAGATGGTGAGCTCGCTGGCGTGCATCTTGTCGATGACTTGGCGCATGGTCTCGATCGGGCACGGCGAGCCGGCCATGATGCCGGTACGCAGGCTGGTGAGGTCGAACATGTCGAACATGGGGTGGTCGAGCTCGGCGATGAACATCGTCGGCACGCCGTAGACCGCGGTGCAGCGCTCCTTCTCGATGGCGGCCAGCACCATCAGCGGATCGAAGCTCTCGATCACCACGAGGGTCGCGCCGTGCGTGAGCGTGCCGAGCACGCCCATGACGCACCCGAAGCAGTGGAACAGCGGGACCGGCAGGCAGAGCCGGTCATCCGCCGAGAAGCCCTGTCGCTGGCCCACGAAGTAGCCGTTGTTGAGGATGTTGTGGTGCGTGAGCATGACGCCCTTGGGGAATCCCGTCGTGCCCGAGGTGTACTGCATGTTGATGACGTCGTGGGGATCGAGCGATGCCGAGATCTCGCGCAGGCGCGCGTCGTCGCCGTGCTCGCCGAGCACCAGCAGCTCGGGGACGTTGTAGAAGCCGCGGTGCTTCTCGGGGCCCATGTAGATGAGGTTCTTGAGCTGCGGGAACTCCTTGGAGTCGAGATGCCCGCGCTCCTGTTTCATCGACTCGGGCACAAGGTCGCGCACGATCTGGACATAGTCGACGTCACGGAAGCTGTCGATGATGACGAGCGCCTTCATGTCGGACTGCTTGATGACGTAGGCGAGCTCGTGGCTCTTGTAGACCGGGTTCACCGTGACCAGCCACACGCCGATCTTCGCGGTGGCGTACATGAAGGTGATCCAGTCGGGCACGTTGCGCGCCCAGATGCCCAGGTGGTCGCCGGGCTCCATGCCGATGGCCAGCAACCCCTTGGCGAGACGGTCGACGCGCTCGTTGAACTCGGCGTAGGACCAGCGCAGACCGCGGTCCGGGAAGACGATGTAGTCGTGGTCGGGTTGCTCGGCGGCGCGCTTCTCGAGCATCGCGCCGATCGTGGACTCGATGAACTGCGTCATGTGTGCCCAGCCCCCTAGAACGGCGCGTAGACCACGGCGAGGAACTTCGCGGTAGCATCACCCGCGGCGTGCACGTGGTGCGGCACGATCGAGTCGTAGTAGATGCTGTCGCCGGCCTCGAGCACGATCGCGTCGGTGCCGTAGACGATCTCGAGCACGCCCTCGAGCACGTAGATGAACTCCTCGCCCTCGTGGCTCGAGAGCTCGTAGTCGCCGTCGGTGGGCTCGGCGGTGATCAGGAACGGCTCCATGTGACGGGCGCTCTTGTCGGCGGCCAGCGCGAAGAAGTCGAGCTGGGGCGCACCGGCGGTGCCGAAGCGGGTGGCGGCGGTGGCCTCGTCGGCACGGGTCAGCACCGGTCCGACGCGCGTGTCGTCGTCGAGCAGCGTGCCCAGGCGGCAGCCCAGAGCGCGCGTGATCTTGATGAGCGGGGCGAGCCCGGCGGCCGTCTGGCCGGCTTCGAGCTGCTCGATGAGCACCACTTCGCAACCGGCGCGCTCGGCGAGCTCTGCCTGGCTGAGCTCGAGCTGCTCGCGCAGCGTGCGGATCTTGTCCCCGACGTTGACGGTCTCGGCCATGATGTGACCTGCCCCTTCCCCCTTGACGACATCCCGTGCGCCGCGACGCGCGACGCCGCGCATCATGATACGCGAGGAGATGGGCGTGAGACGACGTCGAGATGGCGAACCGAACGCCCGGCCATCAAGCCCGGCCCAGAAACCCGCCTAGGGCTGCGGGGTGACTGCCGGCGCGGGAGGCGCGAGCGGGTCGCCGAAGTAGCGCCAGTACAGCATCCAGAACGACTTCACGCCCGCGAAGTGCGGCGTGTAGGTGTACAGCGAGAAGGTCGCGACGTTGACCGGTGTGATGGTGCTGCCGTCCACGCGCTTGGTCTTGCCCGGGACCCAGTTGAACCGCTCTCCGTAGCTCGAGAGCTTCTGCGCGCCCCACCACACCTGGTTGCCGAAGCCCTGCATGCTGGACACGTCGCGGCCCGAGTCAGGCATGCCCGCACCCATGGCGCCGTTGAACTGGCTGGCCTTGGGGTTGGGGGTGCTGAGCAGCGACTGCTCCTTCTGCAGCGTCGCCAGGATCACTTTCGGGCTGATGTTCCACGCCACGGCGGCCTCGTAGATGATCTGGGAGGCCGGCTTGACCACACCGGCGTGGTCCTTGGTCTTGTAGGTGTCGAGCACGCCGGGCTGCTTGGCGAGGAAGGCCTGGATGTCGGCCTGGGTCATGGAGCCGGCATCGCGGAAGTTCGCGTCGGTGATCACGTTCTCGGGCTGGAACGTGTTGGTCGGGTCGCCCCCGGTGAACTCCTTGGGCGCGGTCAACAGCGCGGCGATGTCGCTGTCGAGCGCCTTGGCGCGCGACTGCAACGTGAGCAGCTGGGTCTCGATCTGCTCGCGCTTGTCGTCGGCCTGGCGCTGGAGCCCGGTGAGGCGGTCGAGACGGTTCTCGAGCGTCTCGGCGAGCCACAGGTTCTCGGCGCGGGTCTTGCGCACCTCGTTGATGAGCCGGGCGTCTCGGGAGGTGACGGTGTAGAGGTAGTTCGCGCGGTCCATGAGGTCCTGGATCGACTGCGAGCCGAGCAGCACCTCGATGATGTTGAGCTGCTCGCCGCGGTAGAGCTGGACGGCGCGATCGGCGAGCGCCTTCTCCTGGGCCGCGAGCTCGGCGTCGACGGCTGCGAGCTGCGTGGTGGCCTCGGAGACTTCGACCGCGGTCTGCTCGAGGTCGCGGCACAGCGCCGTGTACTCGGCGTCGGCGACCGCAAGGTCGGCGCGCACGCGGTCGACCTGGGACAGGACGCTCGACTGCTCGGCGCGCTTCTGGTCGACGGTTCCGGTGGGGCTCACCGATGGCGCCGCGACCGCTACCGAGGGCGCCACCAGCGACAACGCGAGAACGCCCGCGAGGATGCGGCGTGAAACGCGGTGTCGGATGGCGGTGCTCACATCGTCTCCCAAGAGGCCCGCGGCGAGTCCGCGGGGCAAGTAATCAGGATACCACTGGCCCTCTGAGCAGGGACGATGCCAAGCCGCAGCGCACTCAGCGCGCGGAGCCGGCCGTCTCGCTCGCGATGTAGGAGTCGTGCAGGCCGACGGCCTCGTCCCACGCCCCGTAGCCGGCCTCGCTGCGCCGGTCGGGCAGCTCGTAGGTCTGCGCGAGATAGCGCGCGAGCGTCCGCGAGACCTTCACCGCCCCGCCGTGATTCACGTGGCCGCCGTCGAAGAAGTCACGCTCGTACGACAAGCCCGGCACCGCGCCGGGTTCGCTCAGGTCGAGCGCGCGCACGTTGCCGTGGTCCGCGGCGAGTTGCTCGGCCGCGTTGTTGAGGTAGTAGGTGTAGATGTTCGGCGGGCCGGTGGGCGTGACCAGCAGCAGCACCTGCGTGCCTTGGCGTTCGCAGCGGGAGACGATGTCCTCGAGCGCCTCGATGTTGTAGGCGACGAGCCCGTCGGCGAACGGGTCCGAGGCCGGCCTCACGACCAGCGTGTCGCTCACAGGCCGCGACTCGAACTTGGGCAGGTAGCCCTTCATGAACCAGTCGTCGCGCCCCTTGGTCGCCAGCGCGAAGTCGGCGCGCGTGAGCTCCGTCCACCGGCTGTGGTACTGCCACAGGTCGAACAGGGCCGACGTCCGCTCGGAGCTCGGGGTGTCGAGCGTGGCGGCCGCGATGCGGTTGTCGCTCATCGGCATGTATCCGACGTTGACGATCTGGTGCTCCGGGTCGTAGTTGCGATCGGTGTACGACGCCGAGCTCATCTCGATGACCACGACTCTCGGGCGCTGCGTGCGAAACGTCTCGCGCACCCACCAGCGCGTCACCTTGAGCATCTGCGCGGGCCCGCCGTGCGTGAACGCGGCGATCCCCTCGGCGCGCCACATCTCGATGGGATCGACGCTGTCGAACAGGTGCGAGTTGCCGAACATCACGACGTCGAGGGTGCGGTTCGGCTCAGCCGAGAAGTCCTCCCACGCGGCCCCTCCGTCGCCGGCGAACACGCTGCGCCCGGGCTTGACCACATTACCGGCCAGCGTGAGCGTGACCAGGGTGAGTGCGACGAACGCCAGCGCCTTGGCCAGGCGCATCCTGGCCACCGCATCGTCTCGCCTCTCACGTCGGGCACCCACGCGTCGAACGACCCTCCCTCTCAGAACTTGAAGTACGCGAACGCCGCGGCGTCGTAGACGGGGCCGTAGTAGCCGAAGATCACGACGGCGAGCAGCGCCGCCTGGTACAGCGCCCACCGCAGCGGCAGCACGCGGCTCGCAAGCCACGCGCCCAGGTCGACCCTGAACGACAGCGCCTCGAGCGCAAGCACCAGCGCGGCTGCGCCGGACGCCACCGCGAGCTGCTCGGCGGTCAGGCCCAGCGACAGCAGCGTCGACAGCGTCTCGCCGGTGAGCTCCGGGCGCACGATCTTGCCCACGATGTAGCGCGCGTCAGCCAGCGTCTCGGAGCGGAACAGCACCCAGGCGCCGGTAGTGAGCGCGAAGGTCGTGAGAATGGCCAGCACGCGCCTCACAGCGCCGCCGTCCGACAGCCCGACGAGCCCGGCGACGCGGTCGCGCGCCGGCGCCAGCAGCTCCCCGGCGATCTGGTAGGCCGCGTTGAGCAGTCCCCACGCCACGAACGTCCACCCGGCGCCGTGCCAGACGCCGCTCACCAGAAACACGATGAGGATGTTGCCGTAGCGCCGCAGCCTCCCGCGGCGCGACCCACCGAGCGGGATGTAGAGGTAGTCCTTGAACCACCCCATCAGCGACATGTGCCACCTGCGCCAGAACTCCTTCACCGACGCCGAGAAGTACGGGCGGTCGAAGTTGGGCAGCAGGTCGATGCCGAACAGCTTCGCCGTCCCGCGCACGATGTCGGTGTAGCCACTGAAGTCGAAGTAGATCTGCAGCGCGAAGGCGAGCGTGGCCAGCGTGATGACGATCGGCTGCGCGCCGTAGCGGTGCGGGTCCTTGTAGACCGCGTCGACCACCACGCCGAGCGGATCGGCGATCACGAGCTTGCGGAAGAAGCCGAGAAGCATCAGCAGCAGCCCGGTACGCATCGCCTCGTAGCCGAAGCGGCGCTTCTCGGCGAGCTGCCCGAGCAACTGCCCGGCGCGCCCGATGGGGCCCGCGGTCACGTGGCCGAAGAAGCCGACGAACAGCGCGTGCGCGAGCGGGTCACGGGTGGGCGCCGCGTCGCCGCGGTAGACGTCGACCAGGTAGCCGACGGTCATGAACGTCCAAAACGAGATGCCCACCGGAAGCAACAGCTCGAGCGCCGGCCCACGGGCGCCGGCGAGCTCCCACACGCTGTCGAGCAGGCCTGCCGTGATGCCGCCGTACTTGAAGAAGGCAAGCGTTGCGACCGTGAGCACGATGCCCGTGGCCAGCCACGCCCGCGCGGCTCGGCTTCGAGCAGGGGCACGGCCGACGAGCAAGCCGAAGACGTAGCCGAGCACCGTGACGCTGAGCAGCACACCCGTCCAGCGGCCGGCGATCGACCAGTAGAACGCGTAGCTCGCGAGAAGCAGCCACGCGTTGCGCGCGCGGATCCACGGCAGCGCGAAGTAAACGGCGACCGCCACTGCGACGAACCCGAGGTACGCGGGAGAGGCGAACTGCACCGCGCGGGACCGGCCGTCTCGCCTAGGCGCCGGCGCCGCAGCAGCTGGCGGAACGCTGCTCGGGCTCGGCGATGGTGCGGGCCAGCGACTTGAGCGCACACGGGATGCGGAAGTACGTGACTTCGAGACCGTCGACCTCGAGAGGGCTCAGCACCGGCGTGAGCACGAGCAGCCCGCGCACCCCGGCGTCACGCAGCTGCTGCGCAACGTCGTCGAGCGACTCGGGCGCGCATGCCACGAGCGCCAGCGTCGCGCCCGTCTCGGCCACGAGGGCAGCGGCGTCCGACAGCGACGCTATCTGTGCGTCGCCGGCGCGCCGCCCGACCGCCTCCGGGTCGTCGGTCAGGTAGCCGACCGCACGCATGCCGAAGCTGTGCGCCGGGAACATCACCGGCAGCCCGGCGAGCACGTCGGGGGCGCCCACGGCGATGAAGGGGTGCTCGGCGCTCAGGTCGAGGTACTCCTGGATCGCGGCGTAGAGCTCCTTGGCGTCGTACCCGGCGCCCGGACGGCCCTCGATCCGCACGTTCTTGAGGTCGTGGCGCACGGTCTCCTCGCTCAGCCCCAGCTCCTCAGCGAGCTCGCGCGAGGTGACGGGACGGCGCGAGCGCACGCCCTGGAGCTGGCCCAGGAAGCAGTGGTAGCGCGAAAGGCGCAGCAGCGAGGCATCCGAGTTGCGCGACGATGTGGCCATCAGAGAAGCTCCTTCACCCGAGTGCGGCGGTCCGTTGACGATACCCCAGCCTGCAGCCGAGGTCACCCGGCTGCCGGGCGTGCGGCGCCGTCCGCGTGCCGACGGGCGCGACAGGCGCCCCGACTTCTCGGCGCTTCACCCGTTATATCGCGCGATAACTTCGGTAAGAACATCACGAACTTCACGGGTGGACCGCCGCGCCGGCGGCCCGAGACGACGAAGGATGGGGGCACGAGCATGAGGGACGCACGGCGGACGGGTTTCTCGGCGATCGTGATGATGTGCGCGGCGGCGCTGCTGCTCGCGGGTTGCGCGCAGATGGACGGCGGAAGCGCCTCTGAGGCCATGCCTATGGGCGACCCCAACGCGCAGACCTGCGCCGTCTGCGGCGGCGAGGGTCCGGCGCCGCAGGTCGACGGCGTCGTCGAGGTCGTCGACGGCAAGCAGCGCTGCGAGATCGGCGTTGAGGGCGGCTACCTCTCCCCCAACACGTTCACGGTGAGGTCGGGACAGCCGGTCGAGCTGGTCTTCGAGGGCTCCGCGCAAGGGTGCCTGGCGATGCCCAAGATCGAAGCGCTCGGGCAGAAGGCCGACTTCAAGTCCGGTACCGCGACGATGGACCTGGGGACGCTCGAGCCCGGGACCTACCCCATCACGTGCGGCATGGACGAGCCGATGGGCTCGGTCACGGTCGAGTAGGTTCGCCCGGCAGGTCGGGCTCGGGGTACTCGAGGCCGGTCGTCTCGGCGGTGAGGAAGTCGGCTGCAGCATCGGCGACCCGGCGGTCGAACAGGATCGCCAGATGGCCCGGTCCGTCGATCTCGAGGTTGCGGACGGCCGGGCCCTCGAGCCGCGAAGTCTCGACCGGGTGGACGACGTTGTCGTGCGCCGAGTAGACCGACAGCACCGCCGAGCTCTCGACGACGCGTCCCCGCGAGCGGGTGTATCCCGAATCGGCCCGCAGCTGCGAGCCTGAAGGGCCGAGCAGCGGTCCGCGCCACGGCACGCCGCCGGCCGGCACGGCGATGAGCACCGCGCGGCGCACGAGCTCGGGGCTGTCCGACAGGACGTCGAGCGCGAACAGCCCGCCTGCCGAGTGTGTGACGATGTCGACGGCCTCGGCGCCCGTCTCGGCGCAGACCTTGGCGATCATCCTCCGCACCGCTGCCGAGGACCGCTCGAGCTTCTGGGGCCAGAAGAAGTTGACCGCGTACATGGGACCCACGCCGGCGGCCCGCAGCCGGGCGACGAGGTAGATGAAGTCGACGCGGTTCTGGAAATAGCCGTGCACGAGCACCACCGGCACCCGGCCACCGCCCGAGCCCAGACGGAAGCCCAGCACCTGGAACAGCGGCAGCAGCGGCTGGGTCCACAGCACGCACCAGCACTCGGTCAGCACCGCCCGCAACAGCTCACCGGTCGAGCGGGCGGGCACGTGTGCCTGGGAGAACGGATAGCTCACCGCCACGTAGACGGCGCCCGCGAGCCACACCGCCGTGAGCCACACCGCCAGTGCGAGCACCGCGACCTGCAACGCGGACGAGACCAACCCGGGATCGGCGAGAAGCCTCATGGACCCGCTCTCACGCCTCCCGCGCCGCTGCGGCCTCTTTGGCGTGCGTGGCGCGGTAGATGCCCGGCAGCGTCGGCGCGAGCAGCTGGCGCACCGCGAACGCGAAGACAGCCGCGATGGCGATCGACGGCGCCAGCACGGGGTCGGCCACCATCGAGATGAACAGCGTCACCGACAGCGGTGCGACCGCCGCCGCGACGGTCATCCCGGTGACGATCGCGACCACCGCCACCCCTTGGGGCACGAAAGGCAGCGCGATGCTGAGCGCCAGCCCGAAGCAGGTGCCCGCGAAGATCACGGGGAAGATGGGGCCGCCGAAGTACGCCGAGGACAGCGACCAGCCGCTGAGCGCCAGCTTGCCCACCCCGATCGCCAGCAACGCGATCACCCCGAGCGCCGCGGCCTGATCGATCAGGCGCGGCATCTCGGACTGGCCGGAGAACAGCAGGTACGGCGCGGCGACCGCGGCCACCGCGACCGGCACGCCACCGACCAGCGCCGCGAGCCACGGCTTCGAGCGCACGGCCTGCAACCGCAGGCGCGCGGCCATGAGCCCCTTGCCGTACACCAGGCCGATGACCCCGCCCGCGATTCCCAGTACCGCCGCGATCGCGAGGTCGGCCATGGTGATGGTCTCGGCACCCGGGAACACGAGCACCGGCGATATCTTGTGCCCGCCCAGCGCGCTGTAGACCACCCATCCCGCCGCGCCGGCGCCCAGGCCCGAGACGATCTGGACCCGGCTGATCGCAAGCGACTTGGGGCTGATGAGCTCGGCTGCGAGCACAGCACCCACCGGCGCGACCCCGAAGAACGCCGAGAAGGCCCCGGCGACGCCTGCGTAGGTCATCGTCTTGACCTGCGCCTTCGAGAGCTTGAGCTTCTCGGCGACGAAGGTGCCCATGCCGCCGTTGATGTCGGTCAGCGGCGCCTCGGGTCCCACGGGCGCGCCGGAGAACAGCGAGAACAGGGAGAACAGCGTGCCCGCGCCGATGCGGCGGTAGTCCATCCGGCCCTCGTGGTCATACTCGGCCTCGGCCGCCCCCATGTCGAACGGGCGGGAGCCCACCATCGCGACCACCGCGGAGGCCAGGAGCGTCATGAGCGCGACGACTCCCACGGACAGCGCCCACGGCGGGACACCCGGCACGAGCTCGGGCAACGTCGTCCACAGGAACTCGACGCCGAAGTGGTCGGCGGCGATGAAAGCCAGCGTTGCGATACCCGCGAGCACGCCGATCGCGATCGCGATCAGCAGCAGCCGCACGATCTCGCGGGCGGCCTGTCGGCTGTCGACGGCCTCATCGGTCACGGCGTTCTCGCTTGTGGCCGGCATCTGCGATGGCTCCCGCTCAGGCGGCGCGCCGTGCGCGCACCGCGTACCAGACGGCCAGAACGATCACCGCACCCGCTATCGAGGCGAGGATGCCACCGAGACGCAGCTGGAAGTCCTCGCCCAACAGGAAGCTGCCGAGCGTGCCTCCCACGAGCGAACCCACGGCTCCCGCGATGATCGCCTCGAGCCAGTTGCGGTCCTTGGCCGCACGAGCGCGACCCAGAAGCATCTGGGCGATCCATCCGATCGCCATGCCGAACACCAGAATCGCAACGATGAACACGCGCTACCCCCTCATATCGTGTCGCGGCAGGGGCGACCGAGTCGACCGCCCCTGCCGCTGTGACGTCGTATCGACGGTGCGCTACGCGAGCGCCTTGGCCTTGATGGCGTCGAACTCCGCCTGCGAGATCGCGCCGGAGTCGAGCAGCTCCTTGGCCTTGGCGATGTCCTCGACGGCGCCGCCGCCCTGGATGCGCTGCTGCATCGCCATGGCCTGCTTCATCTCGCGCTGGTCCTGCTCGGTGTTCTTCGGGCGGACGATGACGTAGATGAGCGCGCCGATGAACGGCAGAGCGAACAGGAGGAGGATCCAGCCGGCCTTGCCCCAGCCGCTCAGGTTCTCGCGGCGGATGATGTCGGCGAAGATCTGGACGAACATCATGATGACCATGAACAGGATGTAGAACCACAGCATCGCAAGCAGGAAGTCCAAGAACGTACCACCGAACATGGTTGCTCCTATCGTCGCAGCGTCCCCTCGGGCATTCAGTACCCGCCACGCGGCAGCGGTACCTCCCACTGTATCCCCGTACGCGCTGCGACGCTATCAGTCGATTGTCACCGGTTCGGCGGCGAGTTCCTCGGCGACAGGAACGCGCGTGCGAAGCAGCGGCTCCATGACCAAGCCGAGCACCACCGCTGCAACCAGCGTGAGCACGATGCGCGTCACCGAGAAACCCCAGCCGAGGAACTGCACCTCGAGCGGGATCATCGGCACCTTGACCGCCCAGGCGGTGATGATCGTGACGATGACGGCCGGTCGGGCGCCGTGGTCGCGAAACGCCTTGAGCAGCGGGAAGACGGCGTAGACCGGGCCCACGAGGATCGTGCCGAACCCCGCTGCGAGCAGCAGGGTCTTGAAGCCGGAGCCATGGCCCAGTCGGCGGCCGATCGCCTGCTTGTCCACCAGCGTGCCGAACAAGCCGAGCGCAAGGAACACCGAGAAGATGATGAGGGCTACCGAGACGAGCGCTCGACCGGACGCAGCGAGCGCGGCGACCGCCTTGTCGGGTGCTGCGATGCCCGCCCACAGGTAGAGCGCACCCACGACCAGGACGAGGCTTTCCTTCTTCGCAAGCTCGATCGCGCGCTTCACAGTACCGCCCCCACTCCCAGACCGATGACCATGGCGGCGACGAAGGACAGCCCGTTGCGCAGCAGCGCGAAGCGCCACCCGAACGTCTGCGCCTCGAACGGCAGCGATGCCACACCCACCAGGACCCACGAGACGATGAACGCCGCGATCGCCGCGGTCCACGCGCCACCCTCGAGCAGCGTCGCAGCGATCGGGAACGCCGCGGGCGGAGGACCGGCCGCGACCGAGCCCACTGCCGCGCCGACGAACAACGAGCTCACGCCCGACGAGGCGCCGAGCCACCGCTCGATGGCCGACGGCGGAACGAACACCTCGAACAGCCCGACGATGCCGAACACGGCGAGAAACGTCGGGGCGATCGATGCAAGCTGCTTGATGCCGGCCTTCGCCGCCGCAGGCGCCTTGGCCGGTGTACGACGAGCCACCACGGCGTAGGCGATGCCCACGACCGTCAGGTAGATCAGACCGGTTGGATCGAACTTCATCGCTGCTCCTCGCTGAACGCCGCAAACTGCGTCGGTATACCCTGGGGGGTATCACTATAGGGCGCGATGCAGGCGTGCGCAAGGGCGGCGGAGAGACGGGGCGGGCGCGTGGGCGGGAGGCCCCGCGGGTCGGAACGCCGCGGCGCCCTACGACCAGGGCAGCGGAGCGGGACCTGCGGGCGCCGGCCCCATCGAGATGGCGCCGGTCGGGCAGGACCGCGCGCACACCCCGCACCCCAGACACAGCGCGGGATCGACCACAGCCACCCCGTCGACTCCGATGGCGGCGAAGGGGCAGGCCCGCTCGCACGCCCCGCACGCGGTGCACGCGGCTGCGTCGACGGCGGCCAGCTCTCCTGATCCGGCGAGCGGCGAGAAGCCGGCCTCTTGCGAGCGCAGGCCGATGCAGCAGCACGTGCAGCAGTTGCAGATCGCATACATCCGGCCGTCGGCGGCGTCCTTGAACCACAGCGTGTGCACGTTGCCGCGCTGAGCCGCGCCTTCGATGACCGCGAGCGCCTCCTCGGCGGTGATGATCCGCGCATCGGCCTGACGGTTGGCGACGAACGATGCGATGGGATCGCCCACGTAGAGGCACGACGAGAGCGGGCCGCAGCTTCCGTCGCGGTGGCCGGACTTCTCGGCGACGGCTCGGCATGCGCAGGTCGCCAGCGCGATGGTCGGCGAGGCGTCGAGCACGATGTCGCGCGCTACGTCGAACGGGACGACGTGCTCGAGCCCACGCCACTCGATCGGCTTGTCGATGGAGATGATGCGCCGGGCGTCGGACGCCGAGACGACCTTGGCGTGGTGCGTGCGCTGCAGCCACTGGCCCGCCCACGTGCGCACCGGTCCAAGCCACGGGCGGTCGAGCGCTGCGGCCACCACGGCCATGTAGCGCGACGTCCACCGATAGTAGACGTAGCCGTGAACAGCCCGGTCGGGACGGGCTGGCTGGATGTCGAAGAGCCGTCGCATAGCGCGAGTGTAGCGGGGCGCGTGCCGAAGCGGGGCGCGCCGGGGAGTCCGTTCACGAAAGCGGCAGAATGGGAAAGCTTGAATGCGACTGACGGGGTACCAGCCTGAGGAGCCCAGTCGATGAGAGAGTGCAGCCCGCTCGACGTGCTATCCAACGTGCTCGACGATCTGCCGGATATGGCATTCGCCTTCTCGGCAGATGCTCGGCACCTTTACGTCAACAAGGCGGCCGGCGCCTTCCTGGGCGACGACCCGCTCGACGTGATCGGCAGCCACTGGCGCGACATGGGCTACCCGGCCGAGGTGATGGAGCCCATCGAAGCGTTGATCGTCGAGGTGGCCGAGACCTGCACGCCTGCTCGGCACCGGTTCACCAGCAGCCCGGAGCGCGGCGCACGGACCTTCGACATGTCGCTGACCCCACTGTGGTGCGACGACGAGATGATCGCCGTGCTCGCGATCGCACACGACATCAGCGAGTTCACCCGCGACTAGATGTCCTTGAGCAGCGGGTGTGTCGTCCGCAGCATGTCGGCGGTGGCGCGCGCGGCATCCAGCGAGGCCCGGCCATCGCGACCGGGAGCGTGCGGCTCGGCGAGCGTCTCGGCCGGCAGCTCGATGCCCGGACCCGCTTCGCCACGCACGGTATCGCGCCACTCCTGCGGCAGCTCGGCCGGCACGTCGACGCCGAGCAGCGCCGCCATGACGCACGCCCACTGCCTCGGCACTGCCGAGTAGGGCTCGTATCCCCCGCCGCCAGCGACCACGATCCGCCCGCCACACAGCTCGTCGGCAAGCGCGACAACGCCTCGAACCGTCGCCGAAAAGCCCTCGACGGTGTTCTCCAAGTGAGTCAGAGGGTCGGCCGCGTGCGTGTCGCCCCCGGCCTGAAGGAACACCAAGTCCGGCCCAAACGCCCGCAGCGCGGGCCCGATGACCTCGGCGAGCGCGATCTCCCAGGAGTCGGGGCCCGCCGAGGGGGCGAGCGGGAAGTTCAGTGCGTATCCGACGCCAGCCAGCTCTCCGATATCGGTGACGTCGCCGGTGCCCGGATACAGGTACACGCCCGACTCGTGGACCGAGACGGTCAGTACGTCGCTTCGGTCGATGAAGATCTCCTCGACGCCGTCACCGTGGTGCGCATCGATGTCGACGTAGGCCACGCGCAGCCCCGGGTTCTCCCGAGTCGCGAGCTCGATGGCGACCGCCGGGTCGTTGTAGACGCAGAAGCCCGCCACCCGGTCCGCATGCGCGTGGTGCATGCCCCCGGCGGGCGCGAACGCCCGCGCCACCGAGCCGCCGAGTACCGCTCGCGTGGCGGTCAGCGTCGCCCCCGTGACAAGGGCTGCCGCTTCGTGCATACGGGGAAACGCCGGAGTGTCGCCCCCCAGGCCGAAGCCCGGGGTGAGAACCGGCGGCACCTCGCTGGCCGCCTTGACGGCATCGAGCAAGGCCGACGTGTGCACCGTGAGCAGCTCGTCATCGCTCGCCGGGATGGGTGCGATCTCGAGCGCACGGGGCTCGCCGCTTCCCGCCGAACCGTCCTCGACCATGCCCCAGGCCCGCATCAGCGCGACCGCCAGGCGGAAGCGCGCGGGCTTCATCGGATGCCCCGGCGGGAACTCGTAGGCCTCAAGCACCGGGTCGTAGACGAGCGCGACAGTCATGGCTCCCCCTCGTGCCTCAGCCGGCACCGCCCTGACGCAACGGCGCGTGCCGGACTACTCCACGACCAATGTCCCCATCACCATATCGCTCTGACAGATGAGCGGGTATTCCCCCGCATTCAGGGCAGGCAGCTCCACGGTCCCACCACCGTCCGTGAGATCCTCGAACACACCCAGTTGGTCGAACTTGATGGCCGCCGTACAGCCGCCGCCCTGCCCGAACTCGAGTCGTATCGGCTGGCCGGCTTTCGCGCTGGCGTTGGGCTCGAACGTGCCCTGCGCAGAGACCTGGATGACCTGCTTCCCATCCGCGGAAACCGCACCTGTCCGGGTGCATCCGGCACCGAGTGCGGCAACCAGTGCAAGTAGGGCGACCATCGTGAGTCGACGACGCATGTGAGCTCCTCGTTTGGATGTCGGCGATCGGTTCTCGGACAAATCGCAAGAAGCATGCCCAACCCGATCACCGGCTGACGAACCCCGGCCATCGCCACACGTGGGGACGTCGGTGGCGCGTATGTTGCACTAGCCTGACAACCCGCCCTCTCGGATGGAGACGCATGACGCGCCACCCCACACCTCGATACCGCGCGCCCGTGAAACGCCGTGACTCGCGACGGACACCTCACCGCAAGACCAACCCCTACGCCCTGACGTTTGCGCTCGTCGCCCTGGCTGCGATCGCGTGGGCCGCGTGGACGCTCGGTGCCCGCGCGGCGCGTCCGGGGGCCGCAGGGCCTGCGCCCAAGCCCGTCGCGATCGCGCAAGAGGCCCGGGTTGGAACCGGCACCCCCGTCACGCACGTGACGTTCGGTGCCCACACGCGCGCGAACCAGCCGTGCGAGAGTTGTCACGCCCCTCAGCCCGGCGGCGAGATCTCATGCCGCACCTGTCACGGCGACGTGTGCGGCAAGGACGCCAAGACCGTCTCGGACTGCATCGAGTGCCACAAGAAGGGCACCACTGACGAGTGGGCGTCCGGCGCGCAGGAATAGAGAGACCGCCCCGCTGGTGCGGGACGGCCTCCGAATCGTGCTGTCCGAGGTCTCTTGCGACTACTCATGCTCCCAGCCGGCGAAACCTGTATGCATACCGGGGTTGTGGTCCCCCGTGAAACCACCATTCTCGATCGCATGGCTCGAGTGGTGTGCACCGAAATCTCGTCCGGTGGCGGCGAACGCCGGAGCAGCCGACATCGCAAGCACCACGGTGAGCGCGAGCATCGCTATGAGCTTCCTCATGGGCAACCTCCATCGTGAGCAACTCGCTAATCCTTACTGGATTAGTCATATATAGTATACCCACAGGTAGAGGCCTTAAACGCCGCAGGCCGCAGGTGCGGTGAGCCTACTCGTTGGTGACCTGGCCGGTCTTGGCGTCGACCATGATCGTCCCGCTCGCGTCGCCGCTGAGCATCTGGCTCTCGAACGAGACGTACCACGTCAGCGCCTTTGCCGCAGCCGTCTGCGTGGTCTCGGGCACGTAGGTCTGCATCCCCATCACGTAGGCGGTCGGCGTCGAGGTCGCTCCGAGCGCCTCTACGACCGCGTCAAGCGCCTGGTCGCTGTCGATCGACCAATCGTCGTCACCGGGAACCTCCGCCCACTGCTCGGGGCTGAGGCCGACCTGCCCGTACTCCTGGACCTGGATGAGCTCCCCGTCTTGCAGGTACACGAGGTAGGTCGTGTCGTTGGCCTGCGAGCCGAAGAGGTAGCCCCAGACCGGGCCGCTGGTCTCGGTAGCGGGCTGGACGGTCTGGACGAGCAACAGCCGCGCGTCGGGAGCCGTGGTCGACAGCGTCCCGCGCGCCACTTCGAGCCCTCCGCGGGCGGTGGAGCTGGAGGCGGCGGCGGGCTTCTCGGCGGCGGTGGTTCCGCAGGCGGCCAAGACGACGGAGACGGTGAGCAGCGCGGCGGCGGTGAGCACCAGACGCGTGATGCGCAGTGCACGGGCTGATGGCATGGACGGCCTCGATTCGGTAGCAAGCGGGTCGGGTGCGCCCGCTGTCAGTCGGGTCACGTGTCAGATGCTACCCGAAGGGCGGCGGCCACCGTCATTCCGATACCGGGCTCGAGGCATGGGTATCATCGAGGGAGCACTCGTCCACGCCCACGCAGCCGGCAGGGAGTACCCGTGAGCGAACCCACCCGCACCGCCGAGGAGCCGCGCGCCGCGACGCCCATAGCGGGTGCGATCGCCGGCATCCTGTTCGCGCTGACCTTCTCGGCCGCCATCGTGCTGATCGCCACGACGATGGCCAAGCCGTCTGTCGACACGGGGCAGTGGCTGGAGAGCGGGGCCGTTCGGATCAAGCTGGCCCTGAGCCTCATGCCCTTCGCCGGGATCTTCTTCCTCTGGTTCATCGCCGTAGCACGGCAGCACCTGGGCCGCAGCGAGGACCAGTTCTTCGCGACCGTGTTCCTGGGCAGCGGACTGCTGTTCCTCGCGATGGTGTTCTGGGCGTCGGCGTCTGCCGGAGCCCTGCTCGCGGCCTACGCGCGCGATCCCGCCCGATTCGCGGGCACGAGCACCTTCCTGTACGCCCGGCTGTCCTTCGCCGAGGTGTTCAACGTCTTCGCGCTGCGTATGGCGGCGGTGTTCATCCTGTCGCAGGCAACGCTGTGGATGCGCACCCGCGTGATGCCGAGATGGCTCGCGGTGGTGAGCTACGCGGTCGCGGCATTCCTGTTGTTCGTGGTGTCGTACTCGACGTGGGTCGTTCTGGCGTTCCCTGCCTGGGTGCTGCTGGTCAGCAGCTACATCCTGATCGAAGCCATTCGCAGGCCCTCAGCGTCGTAGCTAGACCGTCTCGGGAGGAGGCCCCGATGCTCGATAGTTGGCGTGAAGGCGCGACCAAGCAGGCGCTCATCGAGTTCATCGAATCCGCGACCACGCCCGGCGAGGGCCACATCCCCGTGGCGGAGCGCCTGGCCACGTTCGACCTCGACGGCACGCTGTGGCCGGAGAAGCCGCACTACGTCCAAGCCGAGTTCCTGCTGCGGCACGTCGCGGATATGCCGGAGGGCCGACGTCGGCGCTTTCGCGACGCGCTCGTCGCGCTGCCGGACCTCGCCGCGGGAGTGGCCGACGTGACCCGGGGCATCACCGCCTCTGAGTTCGAGGACGTCGTCTGCGGATTCTTCGCGACAGCCGTGCATCCGGTGCTTGAGCGCAACCACACCGAGCTAACCTACCGCCCGATGATCGAGCTCATCGACCTGCTCGTCGAGCGCTCGTTCGACGTCTACATCTGCACCGGCGCCGGCAGGGACTTCGTGCGGCCGATCTCGGAGCAGCTGTTCGGTGTGTCGCGCGACCGCGTGATCGGCTCGGCGGGCTCGATCGAGTACCGCGACAGCGCCATCTACCGCAAGAAGGGCATCGACCTCCCGCTCGCCGAGGGGCCGGGCAAGCCGGAGCACATCTGGAAGCGCGTTGGCCGGATGCCGGTGTTCGCGTGCGGCAACTCCGATGGCGACTTCGAGATGCTCGAGACGGCACGTTTCGGCCTCGTGGTCCACCACGACGACGAGCAGCGCGAGTTCGCCTACGCCGAGAAGGCCGAGAAGGTCCTGCAGGCCGCCGGCGACCGAGGCTGGCACGTGGTCAGCATGCGCGACGACTGGGTGCGGGTGTTCTCGTGATCGAGGTACGAGCGGCTGACCAGCACTCCGACCTGCTGCGCACCGCCCCGGGAATACTGACCCTTGCACGCCCGAGGAAGACGGAGGAACCCACATGAGCGTGATCGTTGTGCTCGGCTTCAAAGATGAAGGCGCGGCCGAGACCTTCAGATCCAGGTTCGAGCAGCTTGCAGACGCCGGCGACTTCAAGGTCGAGGACTCCGTCATGGCCCTGGTCGCCGAGGACGGAACGATCGAGTACCGGCACTATCGCTCGCTCGCACGTGGCGGCGCGGTTGCCGGCGGCATCATCGGCGGCATCCTTGGGATGTTCGCACTGAGCCCCGTGGCTGGAGCAGCCGTCGGTGCTGCAGGCGGCGCAGCGCTCGGCAAGATGGCCGGCGACTACGGCATCGAGGAGGACTTCATCTCGAAGACCTCGGAGACACTCGCTCCGGGAAGCGCCGCGCTGTTCCTCGAGATGGCCAGCGTGTCGACAGGCGACATTGAGAAGCTGGTGGAGGGCGAAGACATCACGGTTGTGACGACACGCTTGGGCAAGGAGGCTCGCGAAGCGTGGCTGCAGATCCGCGAGATGGAGCTCGAGGACCAGCGAAATGAAGCGGCCGACAAGACCGAAAGCTGACGTGAGCCCTGTCGCCGGATTCGAAGGAAGCCGGCGCCAGGAGGAGGCGGACTCAAAGTATCGATGCCGGAACTTGGAGCTGGGTTCAGGCGAGCCACACGAGGTAAGCGCCCGCGCCGATGATCCCGACCCCGCCGATCTTCGTCAGCGCCGGCGTGACCCGTGAGACCGAGCGCATGAACACGAGCGAGGTGGACGCGATCCCCAGCAGCAGCAGGGGCACACCCTTGCCGATGCCGTAGACGAACAGCAGCGCAGCACCCTTCGCCGCGTCACCGGTCGTAGCCGCGATCGTGGCGATCGCGGCCAGGATCGGGGTGGAGCACGGGGTCGCCACTACGCCGAACAGCATCCCGAAGAGCACCGCGCCCAACGCGCCGCGTCGCTCCGGACGCGTCACGGGCAACCAGCGATTGAGCCGGTCGATCGGCAGGTCGATGACGCCAAGCATCTGGAGCCCGATCACCACGCAGATGGCCGCCACCGCGTAGTAGGCCCACGGTCCCACGATCAGCGCGCGACCGATCAAGCCCGCCACCGCCCCGATGGCCGCGAAGACCAGGCTCATGCCGAAGACGAACAGAGCGGACAGTGCGAGGCCCCGGACGAAGGGCGAACGGCCCGGGGACTCCCCCACCTGCCCCGTCACGTAGCCGAACACCGCCGGGATCATCGGCAGTACGCACGGTCCCAGGCCGGCGACCAGCCCGCCCACGAACGCGATCCCGAACGCAACGGGGCCCCACGCGACGCCGGCGCTCAGGTCCTGGGCGAGGGCCTCCACGTTCATTGGGCGACCAGCTCGTCGAGACGGGCGCGCATCTCGGCTTCGGACAGCGCGCCGGTATAGGTGTCGACGACCTCGCCGCCGGCGGCGACGAAGAACGACGTCGGGATGTAGCGGAACTCGAACTTCGAGGCGAGTTGCTGCGCCGAGGCGTCGTCCGTGATGGCGTTCACGAAGACGACTCTGTCCTGGTACTCAGGGATGACCGTGTCGGCGACCGCCGAGATCTCGAGACACGACTGTCAACTGAGCGAGTGGAACAGCACGTAGATGGGCTTGCCCGACTCCAGTGCCGCCGCGTAGTCAGCGCTCGCGTCGTTGCGCACCGAGGTCAGCGACGCCGCAGACGACTGGGACCCGACGACGCCGCCCTGCTCAGGTGCCCAGTACTTGGCCAGCACCACCCCGGCGAACACGGCGGCGACGGCGAGTATGACGGCGATGCGGGTCGAGGTGCGGACCCGGGTCGCCGGCGCTGCCGCTTCGGGCTGCTCGGAGACCTCTTCTTCGACCACGTCAGTCCTCCTTGAGGGGAACCAGCACCACGGGCACCGGTGAGTGACGCACGACTTTGTCCGCCACAGAGCCGATGACCGCGCGCACAAGGCCGGTCCGCCCATGGGTGCCCATGACGATCGCGTCGGCGCCTCGCTCGCGTGCGACCTGCAGGATACCCTCGTGCGGCGAGCGCGCATCGACGACCATCTCCTCGGCGGGGATGCCCGCCGCCCGGATCCGCGCGGCCTCGGCGGCCACCTGCTCGGTCATGAACTCGCGGATGGCGCCGGTGACCGACTCGGCGTGCTCGGCCTCCGGGGGAATGGGCACGACCACGCCGGTGACGATCACCGCCTCGCACTCAGCGCGCGCGATGTCCTCGGCGAAGCGAGCGGCCGCCATGGCGGTGGCCGAGCCGTCGATGGGAAGTACGATCAGTCTCAGAGCCATAGCGTCCCACCCTCCGATCCTTCGTCGTCACACTCAGGCGAACAAGCGCCCGAAGGCGTTGAACGTGTAGCCGATGATGATGATCCCGGTGACCACGATGGTGAAGAACGTCGCGAGCAGCGGCGTCCTCACCACCTTCTTGAGCATGATGAGTGACGGCAGCGACAGCGCGGTCACCGCCATCATGAACGACAGCACGGTGCCGACCCCCACGCCCTTGGCCACGAGCGCCTCGGCGATCGGCAGCGTGCCGAAGATGTCCGCGTACATGGGAACGCCGATGGCGGTGGCGATGATGACGGCGAACGGGTTCTGTGCGCCCAGCACCGCCGAGATGAACGTCGCGGGGATCCATCCGTGGATGATCGCGCCGATGCCCACGCCGATGAGCACGTAGAGCCAGACGCGCTTGACGATGGCCACCACCTGCTCGCGCGCAAACGCGAGGCGGTCCGCCCGCGTCAGCTCGGGCAGCTCAGCGTCGGCCAGATGGCTCCCGAACACGAACGGCTCCACGTGACGCTCGAGCTTCATGCGCCCGATGATGAAGCCCCCGGTGACCGCGAGCACGAGGCCGACCATCACGTAGGCGATGGCCGTGGTCCAGTTGAAGACGCTCGCAAGCAGCATCACTGAAGCCAGATCGACGAGCGGCGACGAGATCAGGAACGCGAAGGTCACACCCAACGGCAGGCCCGCCGACGTGAAGCCGATGAACAGCGGGATGGAAGAGCACGAGCAAAACGGCGTGACCGTGCCGAGAAGCGCGCCGAGGATCATCCCCTGTATTCCGCCGAAGCGGCCGAGGATCGCCTTGGTCCGCTCGGGCGGGAAGTAGCTCTGCACGTAGGAGATCGTGAAGATCAGGGCCGACAGCAGCACGAAGATCTTGATCGTGTCGTACACGAAGAACTGCAGGCTCGAGCCGAGCCTCGTCGCCAGCGAGATCCCCAAGACGTCCTCGATGAACCGGCCGACGAGATCGTTCAGCCAGGTCATCTTCAGCAGGTTCTCGTTCAGCCAGCTGAGAATGTCGCCGATGGCACTGAGCACGTCGCTCTAGCTCCTCTGGAGAAGTGCGGCGATGTCGTCGACCGAAGGAACCCGCCCGGCGAGTCGAACGTTGCCGTCGACCACCAGCGCGGGCGTCGACATGACTCCGTAGCTCATGATCGCCTGCAGGTCGGTGACCTTCTCGATGGTCGCGTCGATACCGGCCTTCTCCACCGCCTTGCGCGTGGCCTCCTCGAGCTTGCTGCAGTTGGCGCAACCCGGTCCGAGCACCTTGATCTCCATGCGAAACCTCCTATGTCGAAACAGTTCGAACTATCCGGACACGAAGAGCGGGGACTTCCCCGCCCACATTGCTAGAGACCGACCAGAACCTCCGCGGCGGCCGACAGTGCTTCGCGGCGCAGCGTGTAGTAGGTCCAGGTGCCCTCGTTGCGACCGGTGACCAGGCCCGCGTCGCGGAGCACCGACATGTGATGCGACGTCGTCGACGGGGACAGACCGAGCCGCTCGGAGATCTTGCACGCGCAGACTTCCTCGGCGGCGCAGCAGGTCTTCGCACCGTCGCCGTCGGCGGCACTGAGCATCGCCAGGATCTCCCTGCGATGCGACGACGCGAGCGCCTTGAACACGGCGTCGAGGTTCACGGCTGTCGAACTGGGGGCTGCGCTCATCTCGAGGACTCCTTGTTCGATAAATCTCGAACTATCGCGATGAGCGTATGCCTGCGAGGGCGCGCGGTCAAGCGGGATGGTGCCGGAGCGAGGTCTGCGCCCAAGCACAGAAGCCCCGCCGAAGTGGCGGGGCTTCCGATGAGTTCGATGGTGGCCAGAGACGGACTTGAACCGCCGACACGGGGATTTTCAGTCCCCTGCTCTACCAACTGAGCTACCTGGCCTTGGAGTGCCCGCATATGTTATCCACGTGCGGGGTCCGCGTCAATGCGAGCCGGTGCCCGCTCGGGCACCGGCAGCCACCGGCTCGCTTCGCTTGGCTACTTCCCGTTCGAGTACAGCACGAGCACCGTCGATCCCGGAGCCACCTCGGCCCCCTCGGCGGGACTCTGATAGACGACCTCGTTGTTGGGCTTGCCGGTCCCGCTGACGGGCGCCGGCTGCGCACCAAGCCCCGCGTCCGAGAGCGCCTGCTGCGCCTGAGTGAGCGACAGGCCGATCAGCTCGGGCACAACCACCGTCTCGGGACCCGGGGGCGGACCGGAGGAGACGACGAGCCCCACCGTGGTCCCCTCGGCGACCCTGTCTCCGGCGGCGGGCACCTGCGAGATGACGGCACCCTGGGGCACGGAGTTGCTGGGGTTCTCGGCGACGATGACCGACAGACCCAGCTCGCGCAGCGTCTGCTCGGCGTCCTCGCGGGTGAGGCCCTTGACGTCGGGGATCGTGACCTCGGTCGACTCGACGCCGGTGGACACCACGATGCCGACGGCGGAGCCCCTGGGCAGACTCTCGCCGGGGCGCGGCGCCTGATCCGAGACGAAGCCCTTGTCGACGACGGAGCTCGGCGCCTCAGTGACCTTCACCGTGAATCCGGCCGTTTCGAGTTCGTCGGTCGCCTCGGCCCTGCTCTTCTGCCTGACATCGGGCACCTCGACCATCTCCGGGCCGCCGACGACCACGAGGTCGACGGGGCTACCCTCGCGCACCTGCGCGCCCGCGGGCGGATTCTGCGCGGCGACGGATCCGGTGGGGCGGTCGGAGGTCTCGGTCGTGGTGACGCTGCCGACGACCAAACCAGCGTCGGTGATGGCTTTCGCCGCATTGGCCTGGGACTTACCGGTCACGCTGGGAACGGCGACCTTGGGGCCGCCGAAGAGGAAGTACCACGCCGCGCCGAGCACTGCGAGCAGCGCGATCGCGGCCAGCACCCACATCCATACGGGTGAACCCGCCGGCTGTGCGGCGAGCGTAGCCTGGTTGGGCAGCTGGGCGACGACGGTGCCGGCCGGCACGTTCACCGACGGCTCGCGGACGACCTGCGGTGACAGACCGGCGCGCTCGAGCCGCTCGACGGCCTCGGACTCGCGCAGGCCCACGACGTCGGGCAGCGGCACGGTCGCGACGTTCTTCTCGGGATGCTTGCCGCTCGAGACGAGCAAGACCACCTCGGAGTCCCGGGCCGCGCCGGACCCGGTCACCGGGTGCTGCGCGAACACCTTGCCGCGCGGCGTGTCCGAGTAGTCGTTGATCACGCGCGCCTGGAGCCCGACGCTCTGCAGGTCCGAAAGCGCCTGCCCCTGCTCCCAGCCGGTGACATCAGGGACCGTTGTGTACCCGGTGGGCGCCTGGGGCGCGCCGGAGCTCACGATGATGACGACGCGAGAGCCGGCGGCGACGAACGCTCCGGTCGGTGCTGCGGTGGCCATGGTTCTCCCCTCGTGGCGTGACGATATCGGCGCCCGAGAAGCGCCGAGGGGATTCTACCCGTCGCGCAGCGGTCGGCATCACCAAGACCGCGTGGTGCTGCGGCGCGTGTCAGGCGTCGCCGAGCGCCCTCCACAGCCGCTCGGGCAGTCCGGCCAGCTGCATCGCACCCTGCACGGTCGCGATGTCGTACGCGACCCGATGGAAGCGCACGCCCACCCACGCGCCGCCCGCGCACTCGGCTGCCACGTCGTTGGGTGCCACGGCGTCGACCTCGTCGGCCGTGCCGATGGCGATCTCGGCCCAGCACGCGCGCGGGTCGCCGTCCTTGGGCTTGCCGACGCTTCCGTCGGAGACGAAGTGAGCGATGCCGCCTGGTCGTGTCACACCTCGGTGGTACGGAATATGGACGTGGCCGAAGCAGATCAGGTCGGCGCCGGCCTCATCGGCAAGCTTGGAGAGGAAGTGGTCGGGACGGTCGAGTAACAGGTACTCGTTGATACGCCGCGGTGAGCCGTGGCACAACAGAACGCGCACGCCCTCGGCCTCGAAGCGGTACTCGTCGAGCAGGGTCGTGAGGTAGTCATGGTCCCCCTCGCCGAGGGCGGCATCGGTGAACGCGTAGCTCGCCTCGCCATCCAGCTTGGCCTCCGGGGTGCCGTAGTAGCAGCCGCACTGGCCCTTGCGATGACCCACCCCGTCGTCGTAGTTGCCGCGGATCACGGGGTCGCCGGTCGCACGCACCCGCTCGATCACGCCCGACGGGTCCGGGCCGTAGCCCACGAGGTCGCCGAGACAGTAGCGCTCGGTGATGCCGGCCGCTGCGATGTCGGCGAGCACGGCGTCGAGCGCGGCCGAGTTGCCGTGGATGTCGGAGTAGAGCGCGAAGCGGCGCATGGGGCTACTTCCCTTCCTTGATCGCGCAAGCTGCACCGGCGGCACCGAGCAGCTCGGCCTCGACCGGGTTGGCGCCCGGATACCAGCGCTTGCCCAGCCAAAACGCCGCATTCACGAGCAGGATCAGTGCGGGCACCTCGACGAGCGGTCCGATCACGGCTGCAAAGGCCTGGTCGGACTGCAGTCCCCACACGCCCACCGCGACTGCGATGGCGAGTTCGAAGTTGTTGCCGGTCGCCGTGAACGACAGCGAGGTGTTCTTGGGGTAGTCCGCGCCGAAGCGGTGCCCCATCCAAAACGCCGTGAAGAACATCAGGCCGAAGTAGATGAGCAGCGGGATGGCGATGCGCACCACGTCGAGCGGGATCTCGACGATGAGGTCGCCCTTGAGCGAGAACATGACGACGATCGTGAACAGCAGCGCCACGAGCGTGATCGGCGAGATCCTGGGCACGAAGACCGTCTCGTACCAGGCGCGGCCCTTCGCCTTGAGCAGCACGAACCGGGTCAGCGCGCCGGCGATGAACGGGATACCCAGGTAGATGAAGACCGACTGTGCGATCTCGACCGGGCTGACGTCGACCGCAGCGCCCTCGAGGCCGAACAGCGGCGGCAGCACCGTGATGAACAGCCACGCCATCGGCGCGTAGAAGATCACCTGGAAGATCGCGTTGAGGGCGACGAGTCCTGCCGCGTATTCGCAGTCGCCCTTCGCGAGGTCGTTCCACACGATGACCATCGCGATGCAGCGCGCAAGCCCGATGAGGACGAGCCCGGTCATGTACCCGGGCTGATCACGCAGGAAGGTGATCGCCAGCACGAACATGAGGATGGGGCCCACGATCCAGTTGAGGAACAGCGACAGCGCCAGCACCTTGCGGTCGGCGAACACGTCACCGAGCTCCTCGTACTTCACCTTGGCCAGCGGCGGATACATCATCAGGATCAGGCCGATTGCGATGAGCAGGTTGGTCGACTCCCCCACCTGCATCGCGTTGACGGCCGCCGGCACCGCGGGCACGAGCGCGCCCAGCGCGACTCCCAGCGCCATCGCGGCGAAGATCCACAGCGTCAGGTAGCGGTCCAGAAACGACAGCTGCTTGCTCACCGGTGCGCTCACGAGCCACACTCCCTCGTCATGTCGGTCGCCGTGCCGGACAGCGCGGCGGTCGCGGCGGCGAGCTCGTCGAGCGCGCCGTAGTGCAGGCAGTACACCATCGACGTCCCCACGCGCGAGGCGTGGATGATCCCGGCGTCCTTGAGCACGCGCAGGTGCTCCGAGACGGTCGACTGGGCCAGCGGCAGCTCGGCGAACACGTCGGATCCGCGGCACTCGCTTTGGGTGGCGAGCAACTCGACGATCTCGACGCGTGCCGGGTGCGCCAGGGCTTTGGCGAGCGTCGCGACGCGCTCGGCGTCGACTATCGCTGTGTGCGCCATTCGGCGTCCCTCCTCGGCGGGCATCAATCGTCTATCGCCGATTGACGATATCGGCAGTGGAGTGGCAGGTCAACACCCCTGTCGTTACTTCGGTGTGAACGGGGACAATCTGCTTCGACAGCGGGTTGGGACCCGTTGCGACCCGAAAGCACGCTCGACACGGAATCGGACGGGGGCACTCGTGGACCTGCTGGTCATCGCGATCGTCGGAGCGATCCTCGCTCTGCTCGGCTGGATCGCCCTCGTCGCACTGTCCGGCTTCTCCATCCCGACACCCGCGCCGGCCCCCGCGCGTCCGGCATCGTCACGCGCAGGAGCGCTCGCACTCATCGAGCAGCTGCAGAAGCTGGACGGGGCCGATATCGCCGGCCCCTGCGGAACGCGGTTGGTCGAGCCCGATGGCGATGCGGTCGCGACGCTCGTGGTGTGGCACGGGTTCACCAACTGCCCCGCGCAGTTCGCCGAGGTGGCGGAGGTCTTTGCCGCAAACGGCCTGCGCGTGCTGCTGGCGCGCATGCCCCGGCACGGGTTGTCCGACGTGCTCAACCACGAGCTCAAAGAGCTCACCGACCGCGAGCTCACCGAGCACACCGCGCGTGTGATCGACGCCGCTGCAGGCTTCGGCGACCCCGTGTGGGTCATGGGCCTGTCGGCCGGCGGCATACTCGCCGGCTGGGCGGCGGCGACGCGTCCCGAGGTGCAGCGCGTGGTGCTGGTCGCGCCGTTCGTGGCGCCCAAGGCGATCCCGCTGCCGGTGGTGCGCCTCCTGATCCGCTTCAGGCCCATCATCCCCGGCATGTACTTCTGGTGGGACCCCCGCAAGAAGGAGAACCTGGGCGAGAGTCCCTACGTCTACCCCGGGTTCCCCCTCCCCGGCATGGTCCCGTTCCTGCACCTGGGCCAGGCGCTGCTCGACGGGCGCGTCGCGCCGGCGTCACCGCTCGAGCGTGCAGCGCTCGTCTCCAACCCCGGTGACTTCGCCATCCGCCGAGATGTCGCCAAGCGCTACGCCGAGCGTGCGTTCGGCGCGTCGCACGGCGGTCTCGTCGAAGTCACGCTCGACTCGGAGCTGGGATGGTGGCACGACTTCGTCGACGTGCACGGCCCGCACGGCGGACCGACCGAGCAGGTCGCCGAGGTCTTCTCGGCGGCGTTCGGCATCGCGGACGACCCGAGCGCGGGCGGCGCGATCGTCGAGCCGCTCCCCGCACCCGCACCGGCCGAGAGGAGCGCTGAGTGAGCACGACCGACCTCGACGCGCTGCGACTGCACGTGCGCTACGACGAAGGCGAGGGCCCCGTCATCGTGTTGCTGCACGGAATCAACTCGGATGCGACGGACTGGCGGGTGGTCATCGACCGCATCGGGCCGGGATACCGCTGCATCGCGCCCGACGTCCTCGGCTTCGGCGAGAGCCCCAAGCCGCTCGATATCGACTACAACGCCGACGAGCACGCGCTCGTGCTCGAGAACACCCTGCGCGACCTGGGGGTCTGCGACCCGTTCCTGCTCGTCGGCTACTCGCTCGGCGGCGACATCGCGGTGCGCTACGCATCCACCTGGCCCGACCGTCTCAGGCGGCTGTTCCTGCTCTCGGCGCCGTTCTACCTGCCGCAGAAGTACTACGCGCGCAGGCGCTTCGGCCCCGAATACTTCCAGGAGATCATCTTCCAGGGCATCTGGAGCGCCGTCGCGCGGCAGAAGCGTGACGGGACGCGGGTCTACTCGCTGGTGACGGGTCGCCTGGAGGACTTCGCCAAGGGCTTCTTGCGCACCGACGACGTGGGCGAGCACTGGGACATCATGTCCAAGAACCTCGAGAACACGATCGCTGCGGCGACCTTCGTCGACGACCTACCCCGGCTGACGATGCCCACCGTGTTCGCGCTCGGCATCCGTGACCCGATCGTTCAGCCCGACCAGACGCCGGCGCTCAAGCTGCTCAAGCCCGACATCGAGATCCGCAGGCTCGTGGGGCTGACGGCCGACCACTTCATGCTGCTCAACGTGCCGGAGCGCGTGGCCGACGAGATCATGCGCGACGAGATCAGCCGGCTGAACGTGGTCTGGCGCGGCGGCCACGGTGAGCCGCTCGTGCTGCTGCACGGCATCGACAACGACTCCGGGCGCTGGCGTCCGGCCGCCGAGGTACTTGCCCGCAACAACTCCGTCGTGGTGCTCGACCTGCTCGGCTTCGGGGCTTCACCGCAGCCCCTCTCGTCGCACTACACGCTCGCAGACCACGAGGCGGCGGTGCTGGCCACCGTCCGGCTGCTGTTCCCCCGCAAGCGCGTCCGCATCGCCGGGCACGGCTTCGGCGCGCTCGTGGCGCTGGGATGCGCTGCGGCGGCTCCTGCCAGCGTGAACGGGGTCGTCGCCTTCTCGCCCACACTCGTCCCGCCCGGCACCGACATCGAACAGCTCGCCGACTCGCAGGCGTTGGCGTCCATCGTAGCCAGCCGCGAGAGCCTCATGCAGTTGGCCCGCGACGAGCGCGCCCAGACGGTGTCGAGCGAGCGGCTCGAGCGCCGAGTCGTGCCGTCGCTGCGCTCCACCGACGCCGTGCTGGCGACCAACGCCTACGACCTGCTCTCGCGCGTGCAGTGTCCGGTGCGCTTCGTCGTCCCGCGCGACGACGAGATCACCCCGCGCACGTGGCTGCGGGCGCTCGCGGACACCGGCGAGCGCTACACGCTGGTCGAGCCGGTCGGAGGGCGCGACCTGCCCTTCGAGGTCCCCGCCGAGGCGGTCACGGGCGTCGATCCCGACGACAGCCGGGAGATCATGCTCGCCCGCGACATGCGGCCGGTGAAGCGCGCCAAGGGCACCCGGGTCGCCGAGCTTCTCGGCGGCTACAACGCGCTGCTGTGGCGGCGCGGGCTGATCGGGCTCGCGGCAGGCCTGCTGCTGCTTTCGCTCCCCCAGCTGCGCCCGTCGACCGTGATCCTCGCGTGGGCGGGCTACCTGTTCGTCGAGGCGATCCAGACCATCTCGGGCGCGATCGGGCTCAAGCGACAGGGCAAGGGATGGCTCGGCTGGCTGCTCGTAGGACTGGCCAGCGCCTTGTTCGCGATCGCGGTCCTGGCGCAGTGGCGCTTCGCGTGGCTGCTGACCGGCCTTGCGCTCGTCGTGTGGCTGATCGGCCGCGGGGTGGCCAACCTCGTCGTCGCGCGACGCGTGGAGGACGCACCCGCCAACCGCGCGGCGCTCGTGGCCGAGGGGATTCTCGGCATCGGGCTCGGCGTCGGGACCATCTTCTTGCCGCCGCAGACCGCGGCCGAACTGCTGCGCTACACGCTCGGTGGCTACCTGGCGGTCGGCGGCGCCATCACCGCGCTGTACGCGTGGAGCGTGCACCGCGCCACGCGCGCTCGCATCCGTGCGCTGCTGGGCAGCGAGCGGCGCGAACGACGCGCCTGACGCACGCGCAGGCGTCGGCGGCAGCAGACACACGAAGGGCACCTCTCCGAGGTGCCCTTCGCATCCCCCCACTGTTCATCTGCGCCGGCTAGGGCGTTGGTGTGAGCAAGATCGTCTTGGCCTGGGTCATGACCAGCTCGGCCACCGACTTCGGCCCGCCTACGACGTTGAACTCGCATGTGTCGAACTTGTTGTCGCGCAGCAGCTTCTGCTCGAGCGGGTGCATCGACAGCGGCGTCGTGAGCAGCACCACTCCGGCGCGCTCGCCTGCGCCCACGCCGCCGGTCAGGGCGTCGGGGAACTTCAGGCCGGTCGCGGTCGACACGAAGTGCTTGGTGACGATGTTGTTGGCGTAGCCGTACTGCGCGATGTCGTAGCTCGTCTCGTAGCGGTCGTTACCGCCGACGCGCACGACCGTCAGTCCCATGGCGCGCAGTCTCGCCTCGATCGACGGATCCACCGAGACCGCACCGCCCAAGATCACGACCTTCTTGAACTTGAGCGCCTTGATCGTGTTGATCGTCGCATCCTGGATGAAGCGCGGGTTGGTGAGCAGGACCGGCGAGCCGGAGCGGTACGCCAGCGGCGAGACGCTCAGCGCGTCGGTGTAGAGGTCACCGCGTGCGAGGAAGAACGTGTCCGAGAAGGCCGCGCCCTTGAGCTGCGACATACGCGTCGCCACGGCCCGCGAGACGACGTAGCGGTCGTCACCGCCGATGCGGCTCACGTTGTAGCGCAGCGACTTCAGGCGCGCCTCGACCGCCGGGCCGACCGAGTTCGGTCCGCCGACGATGATGATGTTCTTGGCACCGAGGCGACGGATCTCGGCCTCGACCGCAGGTGAGATCCGGGTCTTGCTGACGAGCAGCAGCGGCGCACGGTAATGGCCGGCGAGTGACGACGCGGACAGCGCGTCCGGATACGTCTCGCCCGTGGCGATCATCACGGTCGTCGCCTTGGCGAACTGGTGCTTCGACTCGTTGACCGCGACCGCGTAGCGATCGGCGCCGGTCAGCCGCAGGATGAGCGCGAACGACACACCGTCGTCGATGTTGGACGCGGTGGACTCCAGGTCCTCGTTATCGACCGCGCTGACGTAGTAGAAGTACGTCCTCGTCATGTCGAAGTCGGTGTCGGCGAAGCGTGACTGGACGACGGTCGTCGTCGAGATCTTCGTGTACGGACCGGCAAGCGCGGTCGCACGGTAGACGTTGTAGCCCGCCAGATCGGCGTCGGCGTTGTCGCTCCAGTCGAGATTCATCGTGCATCGGTTCGGCGTGACGACGAGGTTCGTCGGCGCGTTGGGCGCGCCCGGCACGACCATCTCGGTGACGGTGAACGTGACCGTCTCGGTGGTCGTGTTGCCGAACGGATCGGTGGCGGTCACGACGAGCGTGTAGGTGCCGGGCACGGTGATCTCGGTCCCGAGCGTGTAGGGCTGGGCCGCGCCGCCGTCGTAGGCGAGCGTCGCCGTCATGGTCGCGTCGGCGTCGGTGACCGCATCAGGCGTCGCCGAGCCAACGTAGCTGCCGCCGTCGACCACGTTGAGGATCGTCAGGCTGGGGCCGGTGGAGTCGATCACGACGTCCACGGACTTCTCGGCCTCGACGTTGCCGACGTTGTCGACCGACCAGTACGTGACCGTCGTCGTGCCGTTGGCGCTCACGTCGAACGCACCCGCATAGAGCTGCGGTGCGCCGCCGTTGATGCGGTACCAGGTCTCGCGCACGCCGGTGACCGAGTCGCTGGCGCTCAGCGAGACGGACACGGTCGAAGTCGCCGTGCCGCTCGGCACCGTCGCGGTGGTCTCGGGCGCGTGCGTGTCGCGAACCACGGTCGCGCTGCGGGTGGTCTCGACGTTGCCGGCACGGTCCACCGAGAAGTACTGGATGGTCGTGGTGCCTTCACCGGTGATTGCGACCGCCGCGGTGTAGGTCGTCACGGCGCCGGTGCCCAGGCGGTAGTAGGTGCCTGCCACACCGGTGCCGGTCTCGACGACCGACAGCGCCACGTCGACGCTGCCCGAGGTGGGCTGCGACGGCGCGTTGTCGCTGGTCAGCGGGTCGATCGTGTCGATGACGTACTCGGCCGACCTGGTGGTCTCGACGTTGCCCGCCTGGTCGACGGAGTAGTACTCGACGGTGTGCGTCCCGTCGCCACTGACAGCGAAGCCGGCGGTGTAGGTCGCCCACGTCGAGCCGTCGATGCGGTACAGCGTGTACGCGACACCGGTGACCGTGTCCTCGACCGACAGCGTCGCCGTGACGTTGGCCGAGTAGGTGCCCGCGGCCGGCGCGATGCTGGTGATCGGGGCGACCGTGTCGATGGTGAAGACGTAGGTCTGCGTGGTCGAGTTGCCGAGCGAGTCGGTCACCGTCACGACCAGCGTGTGGGTGCCCTCCTCGGTGATCGGCGTCGGGAACGTGTACGGGTCACCGTCGAGGGTGGCCGTGGTCGTGTAGCTGACCTCGGTGGTCACGATCGACGGGATGACCGGGGCGGTCGTGGTCGACTCACCGCTCGGCGGCAGGCCGACGACCTCGAAGGCCGGTCCGGTGCGGTCGATCACGTAGCTCACGGACTTGGCGGTCTCCGCGTTGCCGGCCACGTCGACCGAGTAGTACTGCACCGTGGTGGTGCCCTCGGAGGCGATCTGGATGCCTGCGGTGTAGGTCGTCCACGTCGAGCCGTCGTCGGTGCTGTAGTAGGTGTTGCGCACGCCCGAGGTCGAGTCGCTCGCCGAGAAGGTCACGGTGACCGTCGCGTTCGAGGCGCCCGGTGCAGGCGACGCCGTCGTGGTCGGGTCGAGCGAGTCGATGCGGATCGCGAGCGAGGTCGGCGTGGCCGCGTTGCTGGCCGCGTCGACCGCGTAGCCCCACACCGTGGTGGTGCCCTGGGCGCTCACGGCAACCGGGACCAGGTACGGGTTCCAGCTCGTCGCAGAGGCTTCGGTCCTGTAGTACAGCGAGGCGCCCGGGTCATCCGACGACACGCTCACGAGCACCGGCGAGACCCACCAGCCGTTGTCGCCGTCGGGCAGCAACGGGTTGGGCGTGAGGAACACGACCGGGGCCGTGGTGTCCGGCACGCTCGTGTCGATCACATACGTCGCGGGCTTGGGCGTCTCGGCGTTGCCGACCTTGTCGACGGAGTAGAAATCGACCGTGTGGGTGCCGTCGCCGGAAAGCTCAAAGCCGGTCGTGTAGGTCGTCCAGGTCGAGCCGCCGTCGAGCGAGTAGTAGGTAGCCGCGACGCCGGTCACGGTGTCTTCCGCCGACAGCGTCACCGTGATGGTGGCGGCGTAGGTGGACGGCGCCGGGGCGATCGTGGTGACCGGGGCGACGGTGTCGATGACCCAGGTGTAGGTCTTGGTGGTCGCGTTGCCGAGCGAGTCGCGGACCGTGACCTCGAGGGTGTGGCTGCCCTCCTCGGTGATGGGCGTCGGGAAGGTGTAGGGCACGCCGTTGTGCGTGGCCTCGACCGAGTAGGTGGTCTCGGAGGTCACGAGCGACGGGATGATCGGCGCGGTCGTGGTGGACTCGCCTGCCGGCGGGATGCCGACGACCTCGAAGTCCGGACCGGTGGTGTCGATCACGTAGGTGCGGGTGGTGGTCGCGCCGGTGTTGCCTACTGCGTCGACGCTGTAGGCCTGGACCGTGTGGGTGCCGTCACCGCTGATGTCGAAGCCGGCGGTGTAGGTCGTCCACGTCGAGCCGTCGTCGAGCGAGTAGTAGCTCGCGGCGACACCGGTGACGGTGTCGACAGCCGAGACCGTCACCGACACGGTGGCCGCGTAGCTGCCCGATGCCGGGGCGATGTCGGTCACGGGACCGACGGTGTCGATCGTGAAGACGTAGGTCTTCGACGTCGAGTTGCCTGCCTCGTCGATCAGCGTCACCTCG
>Ga0073934_10000846_pt1 | contig 80632 bp, 58 predicted proteins | sample LarsenN4metaG_FD_76834 | JGI IMG/M metagenome (GOLD analysis project Ga0073934, IMG submission 76834) | Hot spring sediment bacterial and archeal communities from British Columbia, Canada, to study Microbial Dark Matter (Phase II) - Larsen... ...
CCACAAGGCGGATGTGAACGCGGTCAACGGAGGAGGTGGAACCGCACTGCACGCCGCCTCCCTCGGGCGCTCAGCGGAGGCGGTCCGGATTCTGCTGGCGGCCGGTGCGGACGTCAACGCGGCCACCAAGCGCCAGCAGACGGCGCTGGCGAATGCCGCCATGCAGGGATCGGAAGAATCGGTCAAACTCCTGCTTGAGCACGGCGCGAAAGTAAACGTCCAGGACGACCGTGGCTACTCTCCGCTGATGTACGCCGCCTACTCCGAGAGTCTTCCCGCCGGCATCGTCCGGATGCTGCTCGCCAGAGGCGCCGACAAGTCCTTCACCGGAGAGGGTGAAACCGCGATGACGCTGGCGGCCAAGCGCGGCGACAGCGAGGTGGCCCGCCTGCTGGGGGTTTCCGAGGCGGAGCGGAAGCGGGGCGGCGTGGCCGCGCTCCCAGGTATCGCCCCGGAGCAGCGCCCGATACCGGATGCGGTCGCGGCGGCGCTGAGTTCGCTCGAAAAACAGAGCCATAACTTCATCCGGATCGGCGGCTGCAACTCCTGCCACAATCAGAACCTGCCGTCGGCGGCGGCGGCCCTGGCGCGCCGCCGCGGTATTCCGGCGCCGAAGTCGATCGCCGAGATGGGCCGGGAGATGCGGGAGGTCAGCGCGGAACGGGTGATGGACCTGGGCGCCACCAGCGTCAACAGCGTGGGCTACGAAGTATTCGACCTTGCCATGAACCGCGCGCCTCGCGACGAGTACACGGACGCGATCGCGCATTACCTGAAGGCCATGCAGGCCGCCGACGGGAGCTGGAAGACGCCGGCCAACCGGCCGCCGCTGACCTCGGACGACTTCCAGACGACGGCCTTCGCTCTCTACGCGCTGACCAACTATGCGCCTGCCGTGGAGAAAGAAGATACGGCGCGCGTGATGGCCCGGGCGGCGGCCTGGCTTGAATCGGGCAAACCTGTCACGACCCAGGAGCGGGCGTTCCAGCTGCTGGGCCTCGTGTGGTCTGGCGGCAAGCCCTCGGCCATCGAAGCCGCCGCCAAAGGACTGGCCGCCACGCAGCGGGCTGACGGCGGCTGGAGCCAGTTACCCTCGATGCGACCGGACGCTTACGCGACCGGACAGGCTCTGTATGCCCTGCGAGCCGGCGCGAAGACGTCTGCGACGGACCCGGTTTTCGTCAAGGGTGTGCGTTACCTGCTGCGCACCCAGGCCGCGGACGGGACGTGGCACGTCAAGGCACGGTCTCTTCCGGTTCAACCGTATTTCGAAAGCGGATTCCCCTACGGCCATGACCAGTGGATCTCGGCCGCCGGTACGGCGTGGGCCTCGATGGCCCTGGCGCTCGCGGTTGAACCGGCGCGGGAGGGCCCGGCTTCCTCTGGAGCGGAATAGCGCGGCGCGCGGTTTGAGAGAACCGCTCTGTTACAATCAGGGAAGCAATTTCGGGGAAGTGGAGCACCTTTGATTCCGTGATGCGTCGCGCTCTCTGCTGGGGCCTGTTCTGTCTGTCCCTGGCCGCACAGACTGAGCCTTCCACCCGGCAGGAACAACTGGAACGGGAGCGGATGCGCAAGTCCGAGATGCTCAAGCCGGAGGTTCCGACCAAGGCGGAGAAGTTCTTTGACCGGTTCGCCGCCATGGACATGCTCGGCAAGATCACGGGGACGTTTCCCGGCCTGAGGCTGCGGGTCGGGCAACTCGTGACCGGATCCGGATTCGCGCTCGGGCCCGAGTACTTTCGACCCGATCTCGCCACCGGCAATATCGTCCTGCGGGCCGGGGTGTCAGGCTCGGTCCGGCGCTATTACAAAATCGACTCCTATCTCGGCTTTCCGCACATTTCCTCCAACCGGTTCGCAGCTGAGATCTACGCCATGCATTTCGACGCCCCGCGGATGCCCTATTTCGGACCCGGGCGCGACACGCGCCGCGAGGCGCGCACCAGCTATCGCAAGGAGGAAACGTCCCTTGACTTCAAGGCCGGCTGGCGGCCCACCCGCCGCACGCTGCTTGTGGGCGTTACGGGCGGCGTGCTGGCCGTCAACACGGGACCCGGCAAAGACCCGCGTTTTCCCATCACCGAAGAGCGCTTCGAGGCTTTCGAGAGCTTTTCCGCCATCGCCTTGCCCGGACAGTTGACCAATACCGTTCCGGGCTTGCGCGACCAGACCAACTACTTGCGCGGGGGAGTCTTCCTCGACATCGACAAGCGGGACCTCCCCGGCGATCCCCACAAGGGGTTTCACGTCGAATCCAGTCTCACGTACTACAAGGACCGCGACTATGGCTTGTACACGTTCCGGCGTTTCGACTTCTCCGCCGAGGAGTACATCCCATTCTTCAACCGGAAGCGGGTCATTGCGCTGCGGGCCAAGACCCAGTTGAGTTACCGCAATCCCGGCCAGATCATCCCCTTCTACATGCAGCCCACGCTCGGCGGCTCGGACGATCTGCGCGGTTTCAACCAGTTCCGTTTCTACGACAACAACCTGATCGTGACCAACGCCGAATACCGCTGGGAGGTCTTTCCGGCTCTCGACATGGCTCTGTTTGCGGACGCGGGCAAGGTGTTCAACCGGATGGCGGAATTCGATCTGCGGCACGCTTCGGTGGCCTATGGGATCGGCTTCCGGCTGAAGACCCGGGAAAGCGTCGCGGTGCGCCTCGACATCGGCAGGAGCAAGGAGGGAATGCGGATATGGTTGAAGTTCAGCAACGTGTTCTGATCGCCTGCCTGGCAGCGGGGTTCGCCGCCTTGGCGCCGAAGGCCGCAGAAGCACGCCGGTTTTACCCGGACGATCCGATCGACACTGACTGCATGCCCCTTCCTGTAGGCAAGCCATCCAAACGCAAGGAAGTCGCGCTGTTCGACTTTCTGAACCAGTCGCGGAATCCGAAGGCGAGATCGGACAAGCCCGCCGGCGCCGTGAACACCCTCGGTGAGGTGCCCGACAGCATGTGGTTCACCAACCGTCACGCGCGGAAACGAATGACGGCGGAAGAGTTGAAGCGGGGCCCGGGGAACGAGTACGCTCCCCGGCCACCGTACTGGGTGGTGGGAGCGAAAATCGACGGAATCACCCCTGGCTTTCGCATGAAAGACAGCGCGGGCAGATTGTACTTCGTCAAGCCGGACCCTTCGTCGAACCCCGAAATGTCGACCGCCGCCGACGTCATCGGGTCCAAGGCGTTCTACGCGCTCGGCTACTTCACACCGGAGAACCACATTGTCTACGTGCAGCGGGCGCAGTTAAAAATCGCTCCCGAAGCGCGCGTGGCGGGTGTAGCCGGGCGCCAGCGGCCGATGTCGGAACGAGATCTTGACCAGATTCTCATCAACGTGCCCCGGACCAAGGACGGATCCATCCGGATGCTCGCCAGCCACGGTCTCGCCGGCGAGGTCCTCGGGCCGTTCAAATTCGAAGGCATGCGGCGCGACGACCCAAATGACGTCGTCCCGCACGAGGACCGCCGGGATTTGCGGGGACTGGCCATCATGTGTGCCTGGCTCAACCACACCGACGCCAAGGCCGGCAACACGCTCGACACCATCGTTGAAGAGTACGGGATTCGGGTCATCCGGCACCATCTGATCGATTTCGGCGCAATCCTCGGCAGCGACTCGGACATGGCGAAGAACGCCCGTTTCGGCCACGAATATGTCGTCCCGGAGAAAGGGCAGATTTTCCGCCGCATGGCCAGCCTGGGTCTGTTCACCACCCCCTGGGAGCGCGCCGACTATCCCTCGGACCGCGCGGTGGGCCGGTTTGAATCCAAGATCTTCGACCCCGAAAAATGGGTTTCCAACTACCCGAACCCGGCATTTGTCAGCCGCCGTCCGGACGACGAATATTGGGGCGCGAAACAGGTCATGGCGTTCACTGACGCCGACATACGGGCCCTGGTTTCCACCGGCCAGTATAGCGACGAGCGAACTGCCGCCTATATCTCCCGGACGCTCGCCGAGCGGCGCGACAAGATCGGCCGCGCGTACTTCCTGAAAGTGCTCGCGCTGGATCATTTCGCTGTCGACAACGGGGAACTTAAATTCACGGATCTGGCTGTCAAGCACGGCTTTGCGCCCGACCGCCGCTACGACGTGACATGGACCCTGTTCGACAACGAGAAGGAGACGCATTCGCCCATCGCCGCGGCGAACTCGTTCCTTCTGCCGAAGGCCGCGCCGAACGAGTATCTGGCGGCGAAGATCCAGGCCGCGGGCGATCCGAAGAAGACCGTTACGGTCTACATCAACGGAACGCGCGTAGTAGGTCTCGATCGGGCGTGGTAGCCGGGATCGGCCGGTCAACCAGGGCGCGCGTCCGTTCGCGCGCGCCCTGGTGAGACCGCCTTCGAAAAGACCCGCGCCATTTGCGATAATAGGAGCGTTTCGTCTGGAGCCCGCACGGTGCGCCTTGCGGGCGATCGGCTGGATCCGGGGCCGCGAAGAGTTCGGGGGGTTGTGGAACATGATTTATTCGAAGTCGGCTGAATATGCGATCCGCGCCTTCATATGCCTCGCGGGCGTTCCCCAAGGACAGTTCGTGATGGCGAAGAACATCGCCGAGCAGGCCGACATCCCATCCTACTTTCTTGCCAAGATCCTCCAGCAGCTGGCGCGCAAGGGCTTTCTCAAGTCGAGCAAGGGTCCCACGGGAGGATTTTCGCTTGCCAGGCCCGCGTCGGAAATTTCACTTCTGCACATTGTCGACGCTGTCGACGGCATTCAGGACTACGAGCGCTGCCTCGGCGGAATGACAGAGTGCAATGACGACGCGCCGTGCGGCATGCATGACTCCTGGAAACACATGCGCCGGCAAATCCTCGCCTATCTGGAAGAAACCTCCATTGCGGCCGTGGCCGAATCGGCGCAACAGAAAAGGCGGGCGCTCGAGCGAAAAGGCAAAGCCCGCAAGTCCGTCAAGGACTGAGGCCCCGCTCTCGCCTTCGGTTCAACCCTTCAAACGCCGCAGATCGCTCCGGATGCCTTCGTGGTCCGGCTTGAGCCGGGCCGCCGCCTGAAGTTCCGCCACGGCGTCCGCGATCCTCCCGGTCTTCTCGAGCAGTTGAGCCAGCCGCCAGCGCGCCATCCACAGCGGGAAAGAGTCAGGTTCGGGCTCCGACGCCAGAAACTGGCGAAAGTAAGTCTCCGCCCTGCCGGGTTCCCGGTTCTCCGCGGCCAGAGCGGCCGCGGCCGCGAATCGGCAGGACCGGTCCTCGGGCGCCACACGCTCGGCTTCAGCGATCCATGTCTCCATCTCAGCGATGCGTCCCTGCTGTGCTGCCAGGCCGGCCAGGCGCCGGTAGGGTTCGACTCGTCCCGGCGCGATCGCCGCTGCGGCGCGGGCGTGCGCAGCGGCCCGCGCAGGATCCGTGGGCTTCACGTTGGCGTAGCTGTCGGCGAGTGCCATGTGGCCTCGGTAGAAGCGCGGATTGGCCACCACGGAGCGGGCAAAGGCGGCGCGAACCACGTGCACCGGTTGCTTGTCCAGGATGGCCAGGCGCGCTTCGGCGTAAGCTCCCTCAGCCGGGTCCACTTTCGCGATCTCAGCAGGCATGGCGCGAGCCTTTGCCTTGTCGCCTCCGATGAGGGAGGGCGCCATGTAGTAGTACTGCATGAGGACGAACATGCCCTGGATATGTCTCGGGTTCAGCGCCAGGGTGGCGTCCATCGACTTCTTGACCTTCCGACCAAGCCCGATCTGCCGGAACAGGGAGGCCTGCTGCGCCTGCGATCCGTAGACCTCGGTCAATTGGTGCTGATAATCCGCGTTGGCGGGGTTCAGCTCCCGGGCGCGCTCGCCCAGCCGGGCTGCTTCATCAAGCTGGTTGAACGCCATCCGGACGCGCGAAGCCAGCCAAAGGAACCGCGGGTCGTTCTTTCTCGATGGCAGATCCCGGTCGACTTCGGCGCGCGCCCGTTTCCAGCGCCGGTTCTCAACAAGTCCGGCCAGATCCTCCGCGCCGGAAAGCGCGCAGGAAGCGGCCAGAAGAAGCAGGATCCGTGTCATGCCCGAGCCGGCGCCGCAACGGGTTCGTCCCTCTCGACCCACCCGTCGCGAATGAGAATCATACGCGACCCATAGGCGGCGTTGACCTCCGAATGCGTCACCTGAATGATGGTCGTGCCTTCGCGGTTGAGTCTCCGGAACAACTCCATGATCTCGCGAGCCTGCGCTGAGTGGAGATTACCCGTGGGCTCATCGGCCAGGATGATCTTTGGACTGGCCACTACCGCGCGCGCCACCGCCACGAGCTGCTGCTGGCCGCCCGACAGCTGGCTCGGGAAAAGGTCCTTCTTGCCGACGATCTGGAACCGGTCCAGGACGTCGCAGACAATCGCGGCCCGCTCGGCGGAGCGCATGTTGCGGTAAGAAAGCGGCACGTCGAGATTCTCGTAAACCGTCAGGTCGTCCAGCAAATGGTAGCTTTGAAAGACGAACCCGATGTATTTCTTGTTGAGCTCGATGCGCTGGCGGGGTTTCAGCCTGTGAACAGCTTCGCCGTAGAGGTGATACTCGCCTTCCCAGTTTGCGTCGAGCATCCCAAGAATCGAAAGCAGCGTCGACTTGCCCGCGCCGGAAGGCCCCATGATGGTGACGAACTCGCCCTCTCCAATCTCGAGATTGACGCGGCGGAGCACATAATAGCGTCCCGAAGCGTTCTCATAGTACTTCTCGATGTTGCCCAGCCGGATCAAAGCGAATACTCCAGCGTGATGTTTCCGTTCACGGTTCGCAATGCACAGGCGGGCGGCGACATCCCGTACAGATGACTGTGCTTGAAGCGGCTGAACCGGGTAAACGGGATGCCCGAAGTGATCGGCGACGCGACTCGTGTCGTGATCGCTCCGTTCACTGTCCGGACGTCCAGTTGGAGTCGCGCCGTCTTCGGCACCGCCAGCCGCACCGAACCGTTCACGCTTTCAAGGTCCGCCCCCTTGCCCAGGCGGGCGGTGATGGAGCCGTTGACGGTTGTGGCGCGTCCCGAGTCCCGGGATTCGATGTCGATGTCGCCGTTGATGGTGTGCGCCTCGACGCCCGCCGCCAGGCCCCGGGCGAGAATGCGTCCGTTCCGCGTTGTGCCCCGAAAGCGGACGCCCTGCGGCACGCGCACATGAAAGCTCACCTTCGCATTTACGTCCTGCGACTCCACCGCCGCCACGCGGGTTCCGCCGGCGTGATCCTCCACTGCCAGCCGCACCTCCACATGACTGCCTCCCTCCGACAGCCGGACGGCCACAATCTCCAGTTGTCCCGAAGACGATGGCTCGGCGACGACGTCGCCGTTCACGCCAAGGATGGAAACCTCCTGGCCGGCTTGCAGCGTTCCCCGAAGCATGACCGTGGGGCCGGAGCGGTACACCGTCTCGGTATGAGCAGCGAGGGTCGCTGCGCAAGTCAGAATCCATTTGAACCGGTTGATCACCAGAAACCTCCAGGCCGGATTGCAGCCGATCGAGACGCGGGAGCCGTCCGGAGGAGCTGCCCCTTCTCTCCCAACGTCATGACGTTGCCTCTGTCGTTTCCTCAATCACGCGGCCGTCGAACAGGTGCACGGACCGGTCCGCGAACCGCGCGTACCGCGGGTCATGCGTCACCATGCAAATGGTGGACCCCTGCTGGTGAAGCGACCGCAGGATGTCCATCACCGCTTCCCCGTTCCTCGAGTCGAGGTTTCCCGTTGGCTCGTCAGCGAGAAGGATGAGGGGGTCTCCTACCAACGCCCGCGCCACGGCGACCCGCTGTTGTTGGCCGCCGGAGAGTTGGGACGGGTAGTGCTTCATGCGGTGCGACATGTTCACGCGCTCCAGCGATTCCTGCACCCGGCGCTTTCGCTCGGAAGACCCCATGCCCCGATAGGTCAGCGGCAGCTCGACATTCTCGTACACGGTGAGATCGCCAATGAGGTTGAACGCCTGGAAAATGAATCCGATCTCCCGGTTCCGGATCCGCGCCCGTTCGCCGGCCTTGAGACTTTCGACGGGCCGCCCGTTCAGAGTGTATGTCCCCTCGCTCGGTGTGTCGAGCAACCCGAGGATCGACAGGAGAGTGGACTTGCCGCAGCCCGATGGTCCATTAATGGCCAAATACTCGCCCTTCCGGATCTCGAGATGGATTCCGTCCAGAGCATGGGTTTCCACTTCGTCGGTCAAGAAAACCTTCTTGACCCCGTCGAGTCTGATGAGAATGTCGCTCACGTCTGGCAACTCCCTGGCTTATTGCAGCCGGATGCGGTCATAGGCGTCCCACGCCGACATGTCGGAAAGGATCACTTTGTCTCCCACGCCCAGGCCGCTGAGGATCTCGATCGTATTCACAGAGTGCCGGCCCAGTCTTACTTGGACGCGCCTGGCGCCCTTTTGGTCCTGATCATATTTGAACATCGAGACCGTGCTGTTCGGCTGACCGAAGGCGGGTCTGTTGACAAAAAGAACATTGTTGAGTTTTTCAATTTCGATGACGCCGTCCACGCTGAGATCCGGGCGCGCGCCGGGTGGCAGCGGCCCCAGCAGCTGGACGTCGACGACCACCGTGCCCTCCTTTGCCGCCGGGTCAATCCGGACGACACGTCCTGGAATGATGCCGTTCCGGGTGTCGATCTCGGCGCGCTGATTGAGCTTGATTTCGGGGATACGCGTTTCCGGGATCTTGAGTTCCGCCTTCAGTTTCGACGGCTGCGCCACCTTCGCGAGAATGGTGCCGGTCACCACGCGCTGGCCGACCTGAAGGGTCGTGTTCGCGGCCGGGCCGGGCAGATCCTGCAAGACGCCGTCGACGCCGGCGCGAACCTTCAGCGCCTCCAGTTGGTTCCGTCGCAACTGATACATCGCCTTGAGCTTGTCGATCTCCGCCTGTTGCACGGCCAGCTGCGCCTCGACCGAGTCCTTCCGGATTGCCAGCCGTTCCTTGTCTAATTCGAAGCGCTTCTGCAAGTCTTCAAAGGCCGCCCTGGCGATCTTGTATGGGAGGGGCCGCTCCAGTCCTTCCTTGAACATCGTTTCCTTGAGTTCATAGGTGAGTCTCGCCTGACCGAGCTCGGTCTCGAGACGGGCGAGTTCGGCTCGTTGGGTCAGCGTCTGGCTGGCCAGCTGCACTCGAAGGTCTCGCAGCCGGGCTTCCGCCATCCGCACGGCGAAGTCGGCGTCGAGCGTCTGCTGCTCGAGTTCCTGATTGGTCAGGGTCAGGATCACCGTGCCCGCCTGGACGACACTGCCCGGACGGACCAGGATTCGGTCGACACGGCCGTCGGTCACTGCCGCCACAAATACCAAGTCCTCGGCGACCAAGGTTCCGAGTCCGCGTTCCTGGCGCAGCATCGTTCCCCTCTGCACAGTCCCGGGCCAAACCGCCGCCGCCTCGACAACCGGGGCAGCGGGCTTCAGGTTCGCCGCCAGCACCCAGACGCCGGGAACCACCACGGAGAGAATCCCGACAGGCACAATCCGACGCATCCATTTCCGTCTGGCGGCGTCCTTCCGTGGTCTGTCCATGACAGGGAGAAGGGCACGGCGCCACCCACTCCGGACTCTGGCTAAACTATTGTTTCGATGGACCGTGAGGGGTTAGGCTCGGGCCAGCGGGTGTCCGATTCCGGGACAACGTGTTCGCCTCCGGTGACACAATTGTTTGACAATGGAGGATACCGAGTCCTGAATGCGAGTTGCCTGGTGCACCGATCTCCATCTCGACTCCGTTCCCGCCCCCGATCGGGCCCGCTTTTTGAGCCGATTCCAGCAGGAGAATTTCGACGCGGTCCTGGTCGGTGGTGATACCGGGGTCGCCTACTCCCTGAGCGCCTTCCTGGACGAAATCGCGGCGGCGTCCCGATGTCCCGTCCACTACGTCCTCGGCAACCACGACTTTTATGGCGGCTCGATCGCCCATGTCCGGCGTCGGTGCATCGAAAAAACGCGTGAGGGAGGGCTTGCCGGCTGGCTTCCCGCCTCGGGAATCGTCGAACTGACTTCCACAGTGGGTCTCGTGGGTCATGACGGTTGGGCGGACTGCCGCCTGGGAGACTACACCCGGTCGCGGGTGTTGATGACGGATTTCTACGAGATCACCGAACTCGAGAACCTGAGCCGGGAAGCACGCCGACGCCGTATGGAGGAACTGGGGGATGACGCCGCCCAGCATTTTGCGTCGGTCTTACCAGCGGCGCTCGGCCGGTTTCAGACAGTGGTCGCCCTGACCCATGTTCCGCCGTTCCGAGCCGCCTGCTGGTACAATGGCGAGCCCTCGAACGATGATTACCTTCCCTTTTTCGCGTGCAAGGCGGTCGGGGATGTGCTCCTGAGCGAAATGCAGGCTCGCCCGGACCGCAGGCTCTTGGTGCTGTGTGGTCATACCCACGGCCGAGGGGTGGTGAATATTCTGCCGAACCTGGAAGTCCGAACGGCTGGAGTCATTTACGGGAGTCCAGCGATTCAGGAGGTGCTATATTTCGATTCGTAACGGTCCGTTTTATAAACTGATTCTAGCTCATGCGACCTTGGCGCGGCGAGGTTCTATCGGAGCGCGGTAGGAATGATTCCCGCTCAAGGCGGCGCGAAAAGCCTGTCCGATTCCGACCCCTCCCGGAATGACGCTGAGGGTGATCAGTCCGCCGATGATGGCCCCCATGATGCCCGCCGAGCTCACATCGGCGCCGGTGAGGAACAGTCCGGGCAGGGGAGACCGTGGGGAAGTCCAGCCGGCGTTTTCCGGCAGGAACCGTTCCGGCGCGACTGGAAGCCCGTAAATGGATCCCTTGACGTGGCCCGTCATCGATTCGTTGGACAGCGGCGTTGAAAGCTCGCAATATTCGACCCGTTCTTTGAATCCGGGAAAGCGTTGCTCCACAAAATCGAGCAGAGCGCCCGAGATGCTCTGTTTGAGCGATCGGTAGTCAGTGTCGCGTCGCAGCCAGGGCTGGTTCGCCCAGCGGGCGAACGTCGCATAACTGGCCATGGTAATGATCTCCGCCGTGTGCGCCTGCGCCCGCGGGTCCTTCAGAGAGGGGAAGGACAGGTACGCCATGCCGGGCTCGAAGCGCTCGCGGGCCGAGCGGGCGCGAGCGGCGAGGTCGTCGTGATCGAAGGACGAATAGATCCAGACGTTCCCGCCGCGAAAGCCCAAGTCGCGCGGGTCGCGGCGGAAGCCGACGTAGAGGGTGACGCATGAGGGCGGTTCGCAGTCGGTGACGAAGCGGCGCAGGGAATCGCGGAAGGGGACTGGATAGCTGGCCGGAATCATTCGGAGATAGGTGGCGGCCGCACCGGCCCCGGAGATCACCACGGGCGCCCGGAACTCCTCGAACTGCCCGCCGTGATCCGGCTGGGTCTTCTGCGTGCGCACACCAACGGCCCGGCCGCCATCGATCACGATTTCCGTCACCGTGCGGTTGACCAGGATCCGCCCGCCGGCCGCTTCAATTCGTTGCTGTGCTCCGGAGGCGATGGCGCCCGCGCCTCCCACGGGGTAGTATCCGCCGTCGAAATAGTGTGTGGCGATGAGCGCGTGAAGTCCGAAAGGGCTCTGTGAAGGGGGCAGCCCGTAGTCGCCCCACTGCGACGACAGCAGCGCCTTGAGCGCAGGGCTGCGGAAGTGGGCGTCGAGATACGTTCCGGTTGTCAATTCGAAATCCGGCTTGCGAAACCACATTCCGCATCGCGAGGCCGCGCCCACCATGCCGCCCGCCCGGGCGGTGAGCGACATGCCCCATGCTGCTGCGGCTCTTCGCAGGTCTCCGAAGTAGTTTCGGATTGCTCTCTCCTCTTCGGGGAAGCGCTCGATGAGGTCAGCCGTATAGCGCTCCACGCCGGAGCGCACGGCAAACTCGAGCCCCGGGTAGACGAACGTCTCAAACGGGTCCGGCATCTTGGTCCACCGCACCGCGCCGCCCGTAATCAGGTCGAACAGCCGGCGGGTGGGCGTTCCTTCCCCCATCTGACCGACGTAGTGCAAGCCGACGTCCCAGTGGAAGCGCCCCCGCTGAAAGGCGTGGGTGAAGCCGCCCGGTTTGAAATGACGCTCGACGACGAGCACGCGCTTTCCGCGTAAGGTGGCAAGCAGGCTGGCGACGGTGAGGGAGCCCATGCCGGAGCCGATCAGGATTGCATCGTAGTTGGGGGCCATACGCGCTCCATGTGTACACTGTCCACATCAACGGTAACCGAAGATGTTCACGCTGTCAACATCTTTCTGCAAATTATGTTATGCTGCGGCCTTGACCGTACCCAAGAGTCCGACGAGGCCCAGGCGAACCACCTATCACCACGGGTCGCTCCGCGAGGCCCTGATCCGGGCGGCCCGCGAGATACTGGCCGAGCAGGGAGTGTCGCGGCTGAGCCTGCGGGAGGTGGCGCGCAGCGTTGGAGTGAGTCCAAACGCGCAGTACCGCCACTTCAGAGACAAGAGCAGCCTGCTCGCCGCCGTGGCCGAGCAAGGCTTTCGGGAACTGAGCGCGGCGTTTCGGGCGATTGAGGAGCAGAGCCCCGAAGCGCGATTTCGCGCGATGGGCGTGGCATACGTCGATTTCGCGACCCGCAATCCCTCGCTTTTGCGGTTGATGTTCAGCGAGCAACTGGGGCCGCTGAAAGCTCATCCTTCGCTCGCCCAGACCGCGGGAGACGCCTTTGGACAGCTTCTGGCCGGTGCGGCGGCCGCCTGCGGTCGCCAGCCTGAAGACCCGGAGGCGGCCTGTGCAGCGATCGCTGCCTGGTCCATCGTGCACGGCTATTCGGTGCTGGCCAACGATGGGGCTTTCGCGACGTTGCCGATCCCGGCGCCGCCAATCGAGGAAATCCTACAGGCAGGACCGCTGACGCCACGCTGACACCAACATCAGCGTCAGGCGAGACGGGCGCAGATTCCGGCTATTTTTCGCGCCACGGCAGCGGGATCATGAGCACGCAGGATGTGATTCCGGGCGTGGAATCCGAGTTCCCGGGCGCGGTCCGGCTCGTGGCAGAGCCATTCCATGAAAGCCTCCACCATCTCCTCTTCCGCAAGGCCGGGGTCCACGGGAAGGCATGACCCTGAAGGAAACTCCGCCGTCTCACCCCCGGCGGTCACCATGACGGCGCGTCCGATCCCCATCATGCGGACTGTAATCCCGGATGTCTCCCCCGCGGCCGGATAACGCAGGTTGACGCAGACGTCCACGGCGTGCGCCCACAGCCAGAAGTCGCGCTCATCGAGGTAGGGCAGCCGGACTACGCCCGTCTCGCTGAGCAAGGGAGCGGCCGCCCGTTCGAGGTCGGGCGAAACGAACCCACCTGCCACCACCAGCCAGGCATTGGCATGCCGCCGGCGAACTCTCCGGAACACCGACAGGACCGTCATCACACGCTTGGACTCGCGGAGGTGCCCGAACAGTCCGAAGACGAGCGCGCCGGGACCGAAGCGCTCCCGCACCCGGAGGACTTCAAACCCGGCGGGAGGCTCGGCCGGTGGCAGCGCCAGGTGCGGAACCACCTCGATCCGCGCGCACGGCGCCTCGCTCCGAACTTTTTCCTCCGCGGCGATGTTGTGCACGATGACGACCCGTGCCGTCTCCGCCAGCCGCCGCAGCATTCCGTGTTGAAAGAAGGCGGCGTCGCCCGCCGATCGGGCCCTCCCGCGCCACAGTTCGCCGGCCAGTTCGCGATTCCACTCGCCGTAGTTGAAGACGAACTCCTCGACGTAGGCGCTCTCATCAAGCCAGCCGAGCAGGAAGTGATGGAGTACGGCGTCATGCAAAATGACCGCGCCCGGCCGCTCGACGGCACGCCGGTAGGCCTCGGCGTGCAGAGGGTTGTTGCCGACGTGGCACAGAGTCACGCCGGTCGGCCGGTCCGGATTCACTTCGACACTTGCCAGCGGCCGGAGGGCTTCCACGAGGGCGGCCGTGTAGTCTGCGACCCCAGTTCGCGCCGGGGGCATGGGAGAGTAACAGGAAATCGTCACACCGGCTTGCGGCGCTTCCCGAAGAGCGCCGTTCCGACCCGGATATGCGTCGCGCCTTCTTCGATGGCGACCTCGAAATCGTGGGACATGCCCATCGAAAGCGCGTTCACGCCGAGGTCGGCGGCCAGCGCCCGAAGGCGGCGAAAGTAGGGCCGGGACCGTTCCGCATCCTCCGACCAGGGCGGCATCGTCATCAGGCCGAGCAGGCGGAGGTTAGGACAATCGCGAATGGCCGCAACGAGGGCGGCGAGCCCGGCCGGATCCGCCCCGGCCTTTGACTCTTCCTGGCTCAGTTTGACCTCGACCATCACATCGAGCGGCCGGGCGCACTCGTTCAGCCGCCGGGCTATCTTCGGCGAGTCGACTGTTTGGACGACGTGGAACAACTCGGCGGCCTTGCGGGTTTTATTGGATTGCAGGTGGCCGATCAGGTGGTAGCGCGCCTCCTTGAGGTCGGCCACGGCGGCATGCTTGCTCTCGAATTCCTGCACATAATTCTCTCCGAAATCGCGCAGCCCGAGAGCGTAGGCTTCGCGGATCGCCTCAGCCGGGAAGACCTTCGTTACGGCGACCAGAGTGATTTCGGAGGGCGGCCTCCCCGCGCGCGCACACGCCGCCTGGATTCTTTCCTCCACTCGTGCAATGTTTTCGCGAAGCACCCACTATTATCTTAGGTGCACCAAGCCGAGCAGATCCACCTTGCGGTGCAATCGTTTCTCGACTCGTGCGGCCAGCCTGTCTGTTTCGAACCCGGTGACCCTCCCCTGCCGATCCGTCCCGGCGGATACAGGCTTGGCGTCGAATCCGGCCGCCTGACTCTCCAGGTATGGAGCGAGAGCCGCAATGTGGTCCGGCGGATTGTCGGAATCCGGTCCCAGAAGCCCGGCCGGCTCGAAGTCGACGTCGTGAGGTTTCCGAAGCGCCAGGGATCTCTGCTGCTGATCGACCTCGGGCGGGGCGGGGCCGGAACAGGCGTCCCGCGGCTGGCCTCGCGGATGGCGCTGCGCGAACGGCTCAGGCTGTTTCTACAGCGTCAATTCACGGGCTGGCGGATTATGGAAGTGAGCTCCGAGGCGGCGCTGGAGCACACGCTCTCTCCGTCCTATGCCAGGGCCTCGGTTGTCCGCGACGGCTGCTGCTGGGCGGTGCTGGCGTCCCCGGACGAGGCCGCCGCGGCCGATCACGCGTTGACGTTCGGGTTGATCTGGCACGATTACTTGCGGAGGCGGGAACGGAAGGCACTCGTCGAAGGGTTGTGCCTGCTGCTGCCCCAGGGGAAGCACCTGACGGCATGTCTGCGGATCGCCTGGCTGAACCCGAACGCCGCCCGCTTCGTAGTCTTCACCTACGATGGGCCGGACTGGGAGGAGCAGGTCGAGATCGCGGCCCATGGAAACCTGGACACGGAGATCCCGGTTGCCCATGGACCTCCGCCCCGGGCGGCGAGTGAGAACGCCGACGAAGCGTGGCTTGAATCGCGGATTCGCGCTTCGCCCGGGCAACTCGACGCGCGTCTGCTCCCCTCTCCCGTCTACGGCCAAGTCCCGGCTTGGGTCGGCGTGGAGCGCGGGGTTCTGGACCTGCTGGCATGCGATATCGGCGGGCGGCTTGCCGTCATCGAGATCAAGAGGACGGCCGATCCGAACCTGCCTTTACAGGCGCTCGACTACTGGCTTCGGGTGCGCTGGCACCACGCCCGGGGCGATTTTGCCCGGTTCGGCTACTTCACCGGAGTCGCGCTGTCTCCCCTTGCGCCGCGGCTGCTGTTGGTGGCTCCGGCGTTCGAGTGGCATTCCACGACCGAGACGATTCTGCGGTACTTCGACCCAAGCATTGAAGTGGAGCGGATCGGTCTCGCGGTAGAATGGCAGGCGGGGTTTCGCGTTTTGTTCCGCCTCCCCGGCGCCCACGCCCCGAAGTAAACACCGCCATGTCAACCCGAATCCTCCGGCAGATCCGCGAGGCGATCGAGCAACTTAATCCGAACGACGTCCGGGAGAACGCGGAGCGGCGTCTGACGATCCGGATCAACGCGGCCACCAGTTCAGGCTACGCCGCCATTGAAGATTATCTGGTTCCACGGACCGTTTCCCACAAGAAGCGGATCGAAATCGTCAACTTCCTGTTGCGGGCCGGCGATCCGGGCATGCCCCAGAGGATCGACATCGATATTTACGAAGAGGGGCTGACGCCGGCCACAGGCGACGGGTTCGTCTTCTCGCCCTCCCACCCCGACCGTCTTGTTCAGGACATCCTGGAGCGGAAGCAGGACTATGGCCTTCCTTTGGCGCGCCTGTTCCCACCCTTTCGCAAGCCGGTGGCTGAACGGATTATCTTCAACGTCTCCAAGGAGAACGCCCTGTTCTCGGTGGCCACGGCGATGCCGGACCTGCTCCCCGGGCTTCAGTTGCCATGGGCGCTTCCCCAGGCCGCCTCCGATGCGAGCGTGCTGACCATCAACCAGATCCGGATGGCTTTCCTTCTGGCGGCGGCGAGCGACCGTCCGGTCGGCTACCGGGAGCAGAAGGCGGAGATCGCCTCGATCATTGCGGGGGCGCTGGGCTGGCGGGCCCTGGCGCGGCAACTGGTGGCCAAGGTCCCTATGGGTGGCGGAATAGTTCCCAAAGCCGGGATCGCATTCGCGGCGACCTACGTGGAAGGACTTTCGCTCGAGCGCCTCTACCGGCTTGGCTACGGACTCACGCGGTCCGAACGGAAGCTGGCCTACGGCGAGGCGCTGGCACGCGGCCGGCAGGTCGCGGCAGACATCTGGGATACGCTCCGCCGGAAGCGCGGCGAGAAGATGTATCGCAAGGCCGTGACCGGTCCGGCGCAGGCGGACTGACAGCGGACTGACAGAAGGCCGCAGGGCGGTCAGAAGTCGACTTTCAGCCCCATCTGCACGTTCCGGGGACCCACATTGCGCGTCCCGCTCACCCGGCCAAAGGTTGAGCTGCCGAAGGCGGTGTCCGGCCATGTGAACTGGGGAGTGTTGGTCAGGTTGAAGGCCTCGGCGCGGAACTGGACGCGAATCCGCTCCATAGGCCTGAAGTTCTTGAGCAAAGCGATGTCGGCGTTCTTCTGGCCGGCGGCGCGCAACTCGTTCAGCCGGCGGGGCGCGTTGCCGACGCGGAAGGGCGCCGGGGCCGAGAAAGCGGAGGTGTTGAACCAGCGATCCGGGGACTGGTTGGCCACCCGCACATCGGGGCCGCTCGACACGTTCGGCAATTGCACTCCGAATCCAAACTGCGAAATCAGACTTGGCGCGGTCATACGGACAGGCAGACCCGTATCGAAGCGGACGGCTCCGGAGACCTGCCATCCCCCCGCCACCGCATCCGCGGCGCGGCCCAAGGAGCCGCCGAACCGGCGTCCCCGTCCGAACGGGAAGTCGTAGACGAATGCCGTGACAAAGCTGTGCGGCAGGTCGTGGGCGCTGAGCGAACGTTCGATCGAGATATCTTTGCTGTTACGGTACCCGTCTGCCGCGCCGCCTGGATTGGGCTCCGTTTCTCCGGTATTGTCGATCGCCTTCGACCACTGATAGCTCGACAGGAACATCAATCCGCTCGAAAACTGTTTACTTACCTTGATCAGCATGGCGTTGTAGCTCGCGCTGCCACCGGGAGTCTGGTTACTGCGGCTGACGGTGTCAAACTGCGGATACTCCCGCAGCAGGCGATGCCGCGGAATCGTGCGGCCGGCGAGCACGCCACCCACAATGCGGCCGAAGAAGGGGTTGGCCACGTTTTCTGTGAGCGCGTTGCCCAATGCCAGATACTCTGGCCGGAGCTGGTTGTCGTTGAACCCGACTCCGTAGGACATCTTCCGCCCCTGGTTGCCGGCATAGCCGATTCCGACGATCATCGACTTGCTCAGCTCATACTGGACGTCAAAGCTGTAGTTCTGCATATAGCCGTTGGGGTGATCGCGCTGAAAGCTGCCCGCGCCGCGGCCCAGGTTCGTCGCCAGTCCCAGGGAGGCGCCCACTGGGGGGATCAAACCGCCCGGATAAGGATTCCGGAACAGGTCCTGCGGCGTGATTCCGTCCCCTCCCGCGCTGGGGACCCATGGCGTGGTTGACGAGAATCCAGTGGCGTCCCCCGTGCCGAGCACCGCTGGATAGAAGATGCCGTAGCCGGTCCGGACGACCATTTTTTCGGAAACCTGGTAGGAAATGCCCATCCGGGGCGCAAAATCAGTCCAATCCGTGTTCCAGGAGTGCCTGCTGTTCGGGCCCAGGAAGACGAGGCCGCCCCGCAGCGAAATTCCGACGGCGGATCCGAGCGGGTTCGCCACGTCGTAGTGAAAGTTGCTGAACCGGTTGTAGCGCTCGGTGGGGCCTCGCTGAACGTCGTAGCGAAGACCGGGATTGAGGGTGAGCTTCCGCGTGATGCGCCAGGAGTCCTGAATGTAGCCCGCGTAGTACATGCGGTTGGTGGCGAGCAGGGCGGGTTTCTGCACGTTTCCGCTCGAGCCGACGCCGAGCAGCATCGACGCGATCGCGTTTCCGGAAGTTGTGCTGTTGACGGCGGCGACCGGGCCGGAGGTCATGCCGCGGCTGAAGCTGAAGTCGGCCGAGAAGAGGCCGCCGCCCGTGGTCTTGTTCGACTCCGCCGCGAAGCCGAACTTCAGGCTGTGCGCGCCGATCTGGCGGGTGATGTTGACCTGCGCGTTGTCGACGCGGCTCTTGTTGTTCAGGTCGCGGGAGTGGCTGATGTTTGAATAATTCTCCGGATAGATCTGGGGAATCGTGGGCACATCGAGCTGGCTCACGAACGCGGCGGGCAGTCCGATCTCCGTACCGTCCCGGCCGTAGGTATCCGACCGCTGCTGCTCGTTCCACCAGCCATGGCCGGCAAGCACGTTGACGACCCACGAGGCGTTGGGAAGGAACGTCCAGCCGAACGTGGTCTGATACCGGGGATTGCTGCTGATGGGTCCGGTGGATCCGTAACTCTGCCAGATGCCGGCGGGCGGCAGGCCTTTCTGCCTCCAGGCGCGCGAATAACGGCCGTAGAACGTGTGCTTCTCGCTCTTGGCCCAGTCGATGCGCCAGTCCGTCTTGTCGCTGAGGTTGGTCCCTTTGCCGGACGCCTGATAGTTGCGGGCTCCGGTGATGGGGTCGCCCGGATTGTTCGGCTCGGGATAGAGGGCGACGGCCTTCACGCCGACAGGATCGAGGAGGCTTGCCGGAATGCGATTGCCCGGAAAAGCGTCGCGGATCACTCCGGCCCCGTTCGGATTCGGCCGGTTCGAGAACGGATTGTAGATGATCGCCAGCGTGTTGTTCGGGTTGAAGGTACGGGAGAAATCGCCGGACCGTTCGAGCGCGGTCGGCAGCGTGACGGTGGAGTTGGCGGGCGACCCCTGCCGCAGCCCCTCGTATCCGGCGAAGAAGAACAGCCTCTTCGATTTCCAGATCGGGCCTCCAAGGTTGCCGCCAAACTGGTTTCGCTGGAACGACGGCCGGGCCAGGCCGCCGCGGTTGTTCGCCCATGTGTTGGCGTCGAGATTGGAGTTACGGAGGAAATCGAACGCGGTTCCGTGGAACTCGGAGCTTCCCCCGCGGGTGACCACGCTGACCACGCCGCCGCCGGACCGGCCGAACTGGGCGTCGAAGGTATTTCGGACAACCTGCACTTCCTGCACTGAGTCGACAGACGGCGAGTAGATCAGCCCGTTCCATCCGTTGCCGGTAGCCGCCGAGACGCCGTCAATGAGGATGCCGGTGGTTGTCGCGCGGCCGCCGTTGACTCCGAAGCGGTCGTGATTCTGGTCGGCGACGGATTGGGAAATGCCCGTCGCCGGCGCCGTGACCCCCGCTGTGGCGTGGACCAGGGCGAACGGGCTGCGGAGGTTGGTGGGCAGGCTCTTTACCATCTCCTGGCTGAGCGTGACGGACTGGTTGGCGGACTGCGTGTCGAGTTGAAGCGAGGCCGCGGCCACCTCCACCCGCTGCGAGACCTCGCCGAGCTGCATGGTGATGTTCAGAGCGCCGCTCTGCGCGGCCAGCAACGTGATGCCCCGCTGGACGAAGGTCCGGAAGCCGGTGCTCTCGGCGGTGAGTTCGTACGATCCTGGCAGCAGTTGCGAAAACGTATACCGGCCCTCCGGCTCGGTTTGCGTCTTTCGCTCCTCGCTGGTCGCGAGGTTCCGGATCTTGACAGTGACGGCGGGAATGGCGCTGCCTGTGGGGTCGGTGACGACTCCGGTCAGGCTGGCGGTGAAGGTTTGCGTGGCCGCGGTGGCCGCAAAAAGCAGAGCGCAACACAGAAGGCGCGTGGCAACCCACATGGTCAACCCCCAATCGGCGAATCGAAGCTCCGGCGAGGCCGGTTGCGATTACTCTATCACGATCTTTCCAGACCGCGGCGACCGGCGAACCGACGGCGACCGGGACTCCCGCCGCCGGGCCGCCGCATCCTCGCACCCGCCCTGGCGGAGGGGGCGGGTGGCGCGGATCACCACACCAATTTCAGACCGAACTGCAAGTTTCTCGGCGTCGCCGCCCCTGTAATGACGCCAAAGTTAGCCGTGCCGACGACGTTTCCTGGCGCCCCGAATCGCGGTGTGTTCGAAAAGGTGAAGGCCTCAAAGCGAAACTGGAGGCGTAGCCCCTCGGTGAGCTGGAAGTTCTTGTGAGCGGAGAAGTCCCAATTGAAGTGCGCACGCTGGCGGAGGATGTTCCGTCCAGCATTTCCATACTGAAACTGGGCGTTCGGCGTGAATGCCGATACGTTGAAGTCGCGTTGAACCGTTCTCTCGCCGGAATAGGCCGGCCCGACCACGTTGGGCCGGTTGACGACAGCGATGCCCGCCGAGTTTGCCGGGTTACCCTGCACCGTCGGTGTAAATGGCACATTCGAGGCCGCAGTGACAATCGATCCGATCGTCCATCCGCCGAGCACCCGGTTTCTTGTCAGGAAAGGAAGTTCATACAAAGCGGAAGTCACAAACCGGTGGGGGATGTCCTGGTTGTCGATGCCGCGCTCCGACCGCAAGTCAAACATGTTCTGATAACCGCAGCCGCTTGTATTGCCCTGAACCGCACTGCCGCAGGTGTCGCCGAGATTCTTGGACCAAGTGTAGGAAGCGAGCACCGTGAACCCGTTCGAGAAGCGCTTTTCGACCTTCGCGATCATCGCATGATAGATGTTGTTGCCGTCATAACGGTGACTGTAGGTATTTCCCAGGGGCGATGCGACGATGTTGGAACCTGGCAACGCCACGCGCGAGTAAATCCGCTTGCTGTTGACCGCGCCGGGACCAGCGGGGGAGAAGTTCGCCTCCAGCTGGCGCATCAGGTGCAAACCGCGGGAACCCGAGTAGCCGATCTCCACCAGCCAGTCCTGTCCGAACTCCCGCTGAATATCGAAATTCCACTGGTGCGCCACCGATAGGTTCGGGTTCCTCTCAAAAGATGAGAACTGCAACCCGGTCGCCCGTTCCAGAACTGTCGCGCCCGGAGCGGGTCCCTGCTGCAACACCAGCGCCGGAGCGGTGTTCGAGCCGGCCAGCGTGACGCCAAAAGCGAACGGCGGATTGCCCAACAGATGCTCGGAGTCGCCCATGTTCTCCATATAGGCGAAGAACATGCCATAGCCCGAACGCACCACCATCTTGTCGGCGACCTTGTAGGCGAATCCCAGACGAGGCATAAAGTTGTTTTTGTCCGTCGTGATCAGCGCCCGGTCGTACCGGCTGCCGCCGCTTTTGGCGAGCACGATCTGGGGGGCAGCCGGATTCGAATCGATGTCAAAGATCCCCATCTTGTCGTACCGCTCGATCCACGGCGGAGAAATCTCGTAGCGAAGGCCGAAGTTCAGTGTAAGGCGGCTTGAAAGCTTCCAGTCGTCCTGAGCGTAGAAACTGGCGTTATAGGTGCGCATCTGGACGTTCACCGCCGACTGCCATGTCCACCCGGAGGCGAGGCCAAGCAGGAAATCGGCGGCGCCGTCGCGTGTATATCGAGAATCGAACGTGTAGTTGCCGAGGACATTGCGGATGTTGAGGATCGGATTCTGCGATCGAATGAACCCGGCTCCAAACTTCCAGGTGTGGCGCCCGCGGATCCAGCTCAGATCGCCCGTCAATTGCCGGTTCTGCGAGTCGCGGTCCACGGGGTTGAATCCACCAATGCCAAGCGCGCGGTAGCCGGTGATATTCATCTGGGAGAATCCGCCGTCGACACGCTCGGTCGCGCCGGGGATTCCGAAGCGCTCATTGAAGAAGGTGCCCAGAGCCGATTCTGGGTTGTTGCGTTTGAACAGCGCGAAGTTCCAGCCTCCGCGAAGACTCAAGATTGTGGTTGACGCAAGGATGTAGTTGAGTCCAGCCCCGGTATTGTAGCCCTCCGTTATGTAATCAAGATTGCCGCCGCCGAAGGCGGGGGCAGGCAACGACGGAGTGTCGGGCAGGCTGGTGTCATGTTTGGAGAGCCGCCAGAACGAAGTGATTCTTGCCCCGACATTCTGATCGATGCGGACGTCCCACTTGTCCACATCCTGGATTCGCGGGGACAGGTAGGTGAAATTCGCCGCCAGGTTGGCGTTCTGCGCCGCGGGATACAGGGCTATCAACTGACGCGCCACCCGATCGTGGCGTGCCGCGGGAATGACGTTGTTCGGAAAGGGCTGGCCGTTGGACGGATCGTTAATCCGGATGTTCCGGACTTCGAGCAGCTCTCCGAAATCACCGGTCCGCATCCGTTGGGTCGGAATGTTGCTGACAATGGTGGATGTCTCGCGGATTCTCGTTCCCTCGTAGTCGCCGAAGAAGAATGTCATGTTCCTGCCGTTGTAGATTTTCGGAATCAGAACCGGACCGCCAATGGAGAAACCATACTGGTTCCGCTTGAACGGCGGCTTTGGCCGGTTGACAGGGTCAAAGAAGTTCTTGGCGTCGAGCTTCTCATTGCGCAGGAACTCGAAGGCCGTTCCATGCAGGCTGTTCGTGCCCGACTTGATCGTCAGGTTCACGACGCCGCCCATGCCACGGCCGAATTCGGCCGCATAGGCGTTGGTCTGCACCTTGAACTCCTGAATCGCGTCGATGGAAGGCTGCACCATCTCGGCCCTGCGCCCGGCGGCGGCCAGCTCCACCGAGTTGTTGTCGATCCCGTCCATCAGGTAGTTGTTCTGGCTGACGCGCTGCCCGCCCGCGGAGAAGCCGCCGATCCGCGATCCCGGCGCCGACTGCACCGCCCCGCCGGACATCAGCGCCAGGTCGATGTAGTTGCGGCCATTCAAAGGCATCTCGACGATGCGCTGGTTGTCAATCACCTGCCCTTGTGAGGCTTCGACGGTATTAAGCCGCGACACCGCCGCGCGCACTTCCACCTGCTCGCTGACCGCGCCGACCTGGAGCGTGACGTCCAAGGTGGCGCGCTGATCCACGGCGACCGTGACGCCGGTCTGCACGACGGGCTTGAATCCGGAGCGCTTCACCGCGAGGTCGTATGTTCCCGGCGCAAGTTGAGCGAACGTGTAGAGTCCCGCGGAGTTCGATTCGATCGCCCGTTCCAGTCCCGTGGTGGTGCTTTTCAACGTGACAAGGGCGCCCGGAACGGCAGCGCCGGATGGATCCAGAATCCGGCCCCCGATCTGCGCCGTTTGCGCGATAGCGGCCAAGGAATAAACCAGAAGCAATCCCAGACGCATTCCCATGGGCCCATACTAAACCAAACTGAGAGGCGGAGCGAAAACCCATGGGGGCCATCGAGCGATCCGAACGCCGCTATCGACCCGCCATGGAGCCATCCGGACGGCGTACAATGCGCATTGAAGATCCTCATCTCGGCCGGCGAAGCATCCGGCGACCTGTACGCCTCGGCGCTCGTTGCGGCGATTCGCAGGCGCGTTCCGGAGGCGGAGTTTTTCGGCTGCACGGGTCCGCGCCTGCGCGCGGCCGGTGTCCGGACCGTCGTCGATGCGGCCTCCCTGGCCGTCGTGGGACTCGTCGAAGTAGTCCGGCATATTCCCCGCATTCTCGGCGAGTTCAAGAAGCTGGAAGCGGCGGTCAGAGCTGAAAAGCCGGATCTGGCCATTCTCACCGATGCCCCGGACTTCCACCTTCGCCTGGCCCGGCGCCTCCGTCCCCTCGGAATTCCGGTCGTCTACCTGGTGGCGCCGCAGGTGTGGGCCTGGCGCCAGGGCCGGATACCGCAGATGCGGCGCGACATCGCCCGTCTGCTGTGCATCTTTCCGTTCGAAGAGGCATTCTTTCGGGGTCACGGCGTAGCCGCGACCTATATCGGTCATCCGCTGACCCGGCTGATCGCACCCGCCCAATCACGCGAGGACTTCTATCGAAAGCATGGCATCCCCGGGGACCGCCCGATGCTCGTGCTGCTGCCCGGCAGCCGTCCGGGAGAGATCGCCCGTCACCTGCCCGTCCTCCGCCGGGCTGTCGACCTGATCGCGAGCGCGCGCTCCTGCACGTTCGTCCTGGCCACGCCCGCCAATCCGGCGGCGCTGGCGCCGATCGCGGGCCAATTAACAAATTTCAAGGAACCAAAACAAGCCCTATTCATCCAACACATTGAAGGCGAGACCTGGGATGCGATCGCCCATGCCGACGCAGCCTTGGCCGCCAGTGGTACCGTGACAGTAGAAGCGGCGCTGCTGGGGACCCCGGTCGCCGCCTTCTACAAGGTCAGTCCATTGAGCTGGTGGATGGGCCGGTACCTGGTACGAGTGCCGTTTTACACGATGGTGAACATCCTGGCGGAGCGGCCCGTGATACCCGAACTGATCCAGGACAGCCTGACTCCGGAATCCTTGGCCCGCGAGGGCCTGCGGCTGATCGACGACGGAGAGGAAAGAGCCCGGATGCGAAGGGATCTGGGGGAAGTGAGGCGGTTGCTGACTACGGAGGACGACCCCATGGAGAAAGCCGCGGAGGTCGTCGTGGAGATGCTTCGTAAGGACGGAACGGTATGAATCGGACAACAGGGATTGCGGTCTTCACGGCGTTGATGACGCTGACGGCAGCCGCGCAGGAAAAGCGTCCGCGAATCGACGTCGAGCACTATCAGATCGAAGCGGAGGTCAACCCCCGTACGCAAACGCTGTCCGCCACCGTCACGGTGCGGTTTTCGCCGGTAGAGGACAACATCACCACGGCCACATTTGAATTGAACAACGCCTTGCAGGTGTCTCGCGTGGTGGATGGCGCCGGCAATCCCGTGGCGGCGTCGCGCAATATACAGGACCACACGATTCGCGTTTCCCTCTCCGAGGTGCTTCCCAAGGGCAAACCAGGCACGCTGATCTTCACCTACGACGGACGGCTGTCGGGGACCGAAGAGTCTCCTGTCTACGGCGTGAAATTCGCTTCGATACAGCAGGATTACGCCTTCCTGCTGTATCCCGCGCGGTGGTTTCCGGTGGCGGAGTACACGGCGGACCGGTTCGCCGCCACGCTGAACATCGCGGCGCCGGAGGGCTACCGAGTCATCGCAAGCGGACTCGAGACGAAGTCTAGTTCCGGAGGGAAACAGGTCTGGCAGTTCGAGAACACCCGCGCTGGTTTCCCCGGAAGTATCGCCCTGGTCAAAGGCGAGCCCTTCCGCTCGAACTCGCAGGGCGTGACAACGTTTCTCTACTTCCGCGGCGAGAACGCTGCGATGGCCAACTCCTACGGCGAGGAAACTGGCAAGCTGATGACCTGGCTCACCGGCCTGTATGGGCTTCCGCCGGTGGCCAACCTGACATTGATCGAGACGGAGAACGGGGCTCCGAACGGTTACGCCGCCCCCGGCATCCTGTTTTTGAATCCACGGGCGATCGGCAAAAGCGTGAATTCCCGGCTGCTCGTCCGCGAGATGGCGCGGCAGTGGTGGGGGATTTCGGTCTCGCCCACGACGCGTAACCATATCTGGCTCACCAACGGCGCCGCGCGAATGTCGGAGCTTCTGTGGGTGGAGCAGAACGGTGGTCCCGGAGCCCTCGAAACCGAACTGCGCGACACCTACGTAGAAGCCCTGACGGTCGAGGACCCTCCGGTCATCCAGTCATCGCGCCTGGAGGATTATTCACCGGAGTACTGGGCCGTGACGGGGGCCAAAGGCGCGGCCGTGCACAGCATGCTCCGCTACATCATGGGGCCGGAGAAGTTCGCGCAGCTGCTCAAAACCTTCCTCGAGTCGAATATCGGCAAGTCCGTCAACACAGACGATTTCCGCAAAGTGGCGGAGCAGATCGGCGGCCGCAGCTTCCAGGGATTTTTCGTCCAATGGATCGAATCCGCCGGGGCGCCGGAGTTCAAGCTCGAGTACACCGTCTTCCGGACGCAGACCGGGTTCCGGATCATGGGCAAGGTGTCGCAGGACCTGGATACGTTCCGCATGCCCGTGGAACTTCAGATTGAAACCGAAGGGAACCCCGAGATGAAGACGGTCGACGTCGTCGGGACCTCGTCCGAATTCGTGGTCGAAAGCTTCGGACGGCCCAAGAAGGTGAACATCGACCCGAACTACCGCGTGCTCCGCTACAACGAGAAGATGCGGGTGGCGGTGGCGATCCGCCGCGGAGAGATGTTCATGGAGATTTCCGAGTTCGCCGAGGCGCTCAAAGAGTACCAGAAGGCGCTGGACGTCAACCGGAACAGCTCGCTCGCGCACTACCGGGTGGCGGAGGTGTTCTTCCTCCAGGGCAACTACCAATCGGCGGCGAACGAGTTCCGGGAAGTTCTCAATGGCGATCTCGAGCCGAAATGGACCGAGGTCCACGCGCATCTGAACCTGGGGAAGATCTTCGATATCACCGACCAGCGCGAGCGGGCCGTGAACGAATACAATCAGGCCATCCGCACCAAGGACAATACACAGGGAGCGCAGGAAGAGGCGGCCAAGTACCTCAAGGAACCCTACCAGCGGCCCCCCCGCAACCTCTGAACCCTCATGGCGGCGCCCGCTTGCCGCCGCGCTGGCTTCCTGATGTGCGGACCTGAAAGCTCTGTAACGTTCAGGTTGCTTCCGTCACTAGCCTTGGGTAGACTCAACCACCATGAAACGCACCACCACCCCCCCCGTAATCGTCGGCATTCGTGAACTGGAAGCAGCCTTCCGCGTCGGGCTCGAATCAGCCCGGCCAAAAACAAGGAAGAAAGCGGGCGACAACGCGCGCATGATCGCCACGCTGAGCCACGCCATGCAGAGCCTCCGGGCGGAAAAGCAGCACCCGGGGGTCATGGTCACCAGCCGTGACGCGACAGCATCGCTGCTTCAGACCTACCTGGCGAGGCAGGCTCACAAGACCGGCAAGATCGCCAAGGCGTCGGGCGGCGGGCTCGAGGCGAAATTCGACAACAACGATATCCTTGGCTGGGCCGGAAGCTTCTTCACGTGGTGGCGCCGCATCATCCCGGCTCGGATTATCAAGGCGTCCACGAAACCCCTGCCCATGCCCAACCGCGCCCGGCTCGCATTGTTCTCGGACTGGGCGACCGGGCTTTACGGGGCGCCCGAGATCCAGAAGGCGATCGAGAGTGACGGGGATTTCCAGGTCGTCATGCACCTGGGCGACACCTATTACTCAGGCGATGACGACGAGATCCGCGACCGCCTCCTCAAGTTCTTCCCGAACGTCGGCGGCGCGCAACGGTTCGCGCTCAACGGCAACCACGAAATGTACACGGGCGGCCGGTCTTACTTCGGCGATGCTCTTCCCGCGCTGGGCCAGAAGTCGAGCTACTTCGCCCTGCAAAACGACAACTGGCTGTTGCTCGGCCTCGACTCCGCTCATACCGACCATGACCTGTCGAGCGACCAGGCCAATTGGGTCCATACGATGGTGGACAACGCGGAAGGCCGTAAAGTCATCCTCTTCAGCCACCATCAGCCGATCTCTTTGCTCGAGCGCCAGGGACCGCGCCTCATCGAGAAGCTGGGCGACCTGCTCGACCGTAAGAAGATCTTCGCCTGGTACTGGGGGCACGAGCACCGCTGCCTGCTGCACGACAAGCACCCCATCTGGGGCATGTACGGCCGCTGCATCGGTCACGGGGGATTCCCCTACTTCAGGGACGACCTGGGCAATGCGCCCGCGGCAGTGGGGCCGTTCCGGCGCCTGGACAGCCGTGACCTGGTTCCGGGGGGCCTCGTGTTAGATGGAGAAAATCCCTACATTCCCGGCCATGAGCGGGAGTACGGCCCGCACGGTTACGTGGCTGTGGAACTCGATGGGGACAAAATGAACGAAGTGATCCACGACGCCTCTGGCGCCAAGCTCCTGGAACAGGAGCTGACGTAGTCCCCGGCCCTGAGGCAGCCGATAATGGGGAGTGGATGCACGATCCCATTCCGGAGAAACTCGGTCTTCGGCTGCGCGAGCTTCACTCCGTCCAGCTCGAGCTGCACAAGCTTCTGATCGATTTCGAGCGCGCCGCGTATGAAATCGATCATGGCCCGATGAGTCCGGTGGAGATGTTGCAGCACCTGCTCAACAATCCGCGGTTCGGGTGGCTGCGCACGATCTCGGGCGTGCTGGCGGAGATCGACGCGCTTCTATCGCCGCGCCGGCCCGGAACGGGCAAGGCGGGGCTCTTGCTGCTCGAACGGATGCGGGAAATCTATGTCGCTCCGGACCCGGCCTCCGACTTCCACCGCAAATATCGCGAGGCGTTGCAGCGCGATTCCCACGTCCTGGTGCTTCACGGCCGGGTACGGAAGCTGCTCGAGACTCCGCTCCCCTGACGGCCGGCCGAACAGTTACGGCAGTTCCCTGCGCTGTCCGTTCTCGAGCGCGAACGCCTTTCCGCCCTCGATCACGAGGCAGGCCTTCGGCCCTCCGTATATCTTCGAAAGACCTACGTCGATCATCACTACTTTGCCGCTGAACCGGGACTTGATTCCCGTTTTCTCGACCGTGTGGCCGATGACGATCCGCCGCACCTTGAAGTTCGCCAGGACTTCCTCGACGTGGGCCGCCAGTTTTTCCTCGGGCTCCTGGGCCAGACCCCGGAACCACAACGGACCGTCGGGGTCAGTCACGATGCCGCCGTTCAATTTCGCCGGATCCCGAAGTTCCTGCCGCACGCGGTCGTTCAAGTCGCGAATCGAGGCGGTCACAAACTTGGGAGCAATCCCACCGTGCAGGAACAGGGTATCCCCAATCCGCAAGACGGCGTTGTGGCGCAGGATCCATGAACCATATTTGCCGTCCGGGGAAAAGGCCTCGCGGTGTTCCACCCAGCCGGGAGGACGCGTCGCAAGCCACGCTTTTCTTCCCTCCTCGGTCGCCTTCGATCCCTCCGGTAGACTTCGCCTGAAGGCATCCTCCAGGGCCTTCTCGGACTTCGGTGTGCGGAAGCTTTCATAGTCGGCGGCGACCAGGTACCGCAGGTCGCCGTAGACGTTCATCGCCTCGTGATTGCCAATCAGCGCGTGGACCTGTCCGCCGGCCTTCCTGGCCTCCTTCTCGAGAGCCATAAGCAGATCGAGAGCCCTCCGCGACTCAGGGCCACGGTCTACGACGTCGCCGGTCTGGACGAGGTGGGTCTTGCCGCCGATCCACGAACCAGTCTCGTTGACGATCCCGGCCATGCGAAGAACCGCCGTGAACTCCTCGTGCCCTCCATGAACGTCGCCGACGGCCACCACGCGGTCAGCGCCGCGAATGCTGTCCTGCGCGTGGGCGAGCGCCGCCCCCGCCACAACCGCCGCAACCCAGATCGACATGGTGATCAGCAAGGATATCACGTATCGGCTATAATTCTCCTGTTTCAGGACTCGGTGTTGGCGGCAACGACCACGGCGAACAGGAGTAATAACATGCGATTGCTGATAGCCCCGATATTGGTCGCCGGTTTTGCGGCCCTCTGCGAGGGGGAGGACAAAGCCCGGTTCGCTCGCGAGCAACAGGAGCATTTCCTTAAAACGGCAAAAGTGATCCGGACCGCCAGCGCGCCGGGCGGGATCACCGGCTCGCTTCGAGCCACCCTGTCCGACGGCAACCTGACCCATGACGCGCACATCCAGGCCATCGACGAGTCAAAGGCGCAGTACGCGACGGTTCGCGGCACCGAACTCAACTTCCGGGACAGCTACAAGTACAACATCGCTGCTTATCGGCTCGACCGGCTTCTTGAGCTCAACATGGTCCCTGTCACGGTCGAGCGCAAACACGCCGGCAAGACCTCGTCTTTCACATGGTGGGTCGACGACGTGCTGATGGACGAGGGAAAGCGCCTGAAAACGAAGACCGCCGCTCCGGACATCGACGACTGGAACCACCAGATGTTCCTCGTGCGGCTGTTCGACCAGCTGATCTACAACACCGACCGCAACCTGGGTAACCTCCTCATCACCAAAGACTGGCGAATCTGGATGATCGACCACACCCGCGCCTTCCGCCTGCTTCCCGGCCTGCCCAACCAGAAGAACCTCTCCAAGTGCGACCGCGGCCTGCTGGACAGGCTCAAGAGCCTGACCGCCGAGCGCCTTCAGGCGGAAACGGCGGGGATTCTCACAAAGGCGGAGGTGAAGAGCCTGCTCGAGCGACGCGACAAGATCGTCGCGTTTTTCGAGAACGCGGGCGCCGAGGCGCTGTTCGCGCGGAGGGGCCGCGAGGACTGATCAGGCTTCCCAACGAAGCTTGCGCCGCCGCTCGCGCGCCCTCTCGGCGGCGCGAACCTGGCGCTCGTCCATGCCGAAGTAGTGGGCGACTTCATGCCACACTGTGTCAAGGACGATCCTTTCGAGTTCAGCGGCGTTGCGCGCCATCCGTTCGTGCGGACCCTGGTAGATCGTGATCCTGTCGGGCATCTGGAACTGGTCCATCACGCTGCGGCTTGTCAGCGGGCGGCCCTGGTAGAGCCCAAGCAGTCCGGGCCGTGGCGGCTCCGCCTCGACAATGAAGGCGACGTTATGAAGCTTCCTCCGGAACCGCGGCGGAATGCTCCGAATCGCCCTTTCCACGATCGCATCGAAATCCGCCGGAGACATCCAACCACCCATGATAAGACTTTGCGCACAGGCCCCGACTGAAGTAGACTGGTCGCACAAGAGGTCACGAAAGGGGCGACCATGAAGCTGAAACATTTTGTCACCGGTGCAATGTGCCCGGTTCTCTCTTGTGTCTTGATTCTGGCAGGACCCGCGCTCGCGCAGCGCCAGACGGCTTCCGTGGCCGGTTCCGTCACCGACGCGTCGGGCTCGCCGGTTCCGGCAGCGCGAGTCACGGTGAGGAACCTGGACACAAGCATCACGCGGGAAACGATTTCGAACAACGAGGGCTACTACACCGTGACCGCGCTTGCAGCCGGGCGCTACTCGGTCACCGTCAGCAAGGAAGGTTTCTCCACGTTCGGAATTCCCGAGATCGTCCTCCAGGTTGACCAGAACGCGACCGCCAACGCCCAGCTCCAGGTGGGAGCGGTGACGGAATCCATCAATGTGGTCGGACAGGCCGCGGCCGTCGACACGCGCAATTCCACGCTCAACACTGTCATCACCAATCAGATGATGACCGACCTGCCTCTCAACGGGCGAAATGTTCTGCAACTCCTTCGGGTCACCCCTGGGACCCTGACAACGTCCGGCACCTTCAACCAGGCCGCAACGCGCCCGGAGGCTGGCAGCGAACTGATCTCCGCCAGCGGCGGCCGCGGGAACTCGACCACCTTCATCATGGACGGAGGAATCCACGAGGACCCGTACACGGAAGTGGCAAATGTTCTTCCGAATCCCGACGCCGTACAGGAGTTCAGCTATCAGACCAACAACTACGGCGCCAAGTTCGCCGGACGGGGAGGCGGCGTGGTGAACATCGTGACGCGCTCGGGAACCAACCAGTTCCACGGCGCCTTCTTCGAGTACCTGCGCAACGCCAAGATGAACGCGCGGAACTTTTTCGCTCCTGCCAACGACGGACTCAAGCGCAATCAGTACGGATTCGCCTTTGGCGGACCGATCCGGAAGGACCGTACGTTCGCTTTCGGGTCCTGGCAGGGCACTCAGATCCGGTCGCTGCCGTCCAGCCTGACTTCGCTGGTCGCCACGGGTCCCCAGCGCCGCGGCGACTTTTCGAACTTTCTCCAGCGCACTCCGCCGCAACAACTGGTGGACCCGAACAACAGCAACCAGCCTTTTCCGGGCAACATCATCCCTGCCTCCCGCCTGGACCCGATCGCCTTGAAGGTTCTCGAAGTGATTCCCACGGCGACGTCCAATGACGGCCTGATCCGGTACACCCGCGGCGACAAACAGACCGACAATCAGTACCTTGTGCGGGTGGACCACCTGTTCTCGACGCAGCACCAGGTCTCGGGACGTTATTTCTTCGACTCCCTGAAGATTCCCGCCATCATCGACAAGTCGAACCTCCTGACGGCCCTGCCGGACCGCCGCTGGCAAAGCCAGAGCGCGGTGGTCAACTACACCTACACCGCCAGCCCGACGCTGCTGTCCAACACGAGTCTCTCCTACAACCGCACCTCGAACATCGCCTACGGGCCCACGCAGTTTCCGGGCCATCGCGAACTGGGAATCAACGTACCCACACTCAGCGCGGGAACGACGTTCCGAATGGGGATCACCCAGTATTTCAGCCAGAGTTACAACGCCCTTTACCGGGTTCCCCGCAACCAGTACAACCTGACTCACTCCTGGACGCACATCCGCGGGCGTCATGAACTCGATTTCGGCGTCGACATTGTCCGGGAACACGCGATTCTGGACCAGGACTTCCTCTCCGACGGGAACTTCACGTTCGGCTCCCGCTTTTCCGGCGACAATCTCGCCGACTTCATGATCGGGCGGCCGAGCGCGTTCGCCCAGATCAACACCCTGTACTACAACGTCATCCGGAACCTGTACGGCAGTTACATCCAGGACAACTTCAAGGTCAACCGCCGACTCACATTGAATCTCGGCGTGCGCTGGAACCCGTTTGTACCGTTCACCGACAAGCCGGCCAACCAGTTCTCGCAGTTCAACGAGGCCGCCTACCGCGCCGGAACCCGGTCCCAGCGGTTCCCAAACCTTCCTCCGGGACAGTTGGCGGCGGGCGACCCGGGCATCCCCAAGTCCGGCGTACCATCGGCGTGGGGCGTGTTGGATCCTCGGTTGGGGTTTGCCTGGGACGTCTTCGGAAAAGGGAAAACGAGCATTCGCGGCGGCTACGGCCGGTTCCATGACCAGATGACGGCCTTGTCGTACAACCGTCAGGTTACATCGCCCCCGAATTCGGTCCGCATCGACATCAACGCGCCGTTCAGCACGCAGGACCCGTACCGCGGCTACACGAACCCATTCCCGGTCAGCCGGCCGATCTCTTCCTCCCAACGGTTCGTGTTTCCGTTCCTTGTGGTGGCCTACGATCCGGACTTCAGCTACCCGAACCAGCACCAGTGGAACCTCACGGTCGAGCAGGGCCTGCCTAAGGCTTTCGTCCTCCGGACCACCTACCAGGGAGCGGCCGGACGCCGTCTGTTCCACGCGGCTGAGCTGAACGCGGCCGTCTTCGGCCCGAACGCGACGCTGGCCAACACCGACCAGCGCCGTCCGCGCCGCGAATACACCCAACTTACCTTCGCCGGCACCTACGGACGGGCCAACTACCACGCGCTTGTGACCAGCATTGAACGCCGGTTTTCGACCTTTACCTTTCTCGGCGGCTATTCGTGGCAGAAGAGTCTCGACATCCTCTCCAACACCGCGTTCGAAGGCAACGGAAACGCCTACCCGTTCGGCCAGATCGACAAGGACTACGGCCCCTCGAACTTTGACCGCCGCCATCGCATGACCGCGTCATTCAACTACGCCATTCCATACAAAGGGACCGGCGTGCTGGGAGCCGTCGCCGGAGGTTGGCAGACAAACGGAATCGTCACTCTGCAATCCGGCGGACCGCTGAACATCACCAATGGCGTCGACATCTCGCGATCCGGAATCGGCCAGGATCGGGTCGACGTCATCGGCAACACCAAGCTTTCATCGGACCGGTCCAAAGGAGAAAAGATCCTGCGCTGGTTCAATACGGCAGCCTTCGCCGAACCCGCCGCTGGCACGTTCGGAACTCTCGGACGCAACACGGAGCGCGGTCCTGGGCTCGCCACGGTGGATTTCTCCACCTTCAAGAATTTCGCAATGCCCTGGCGGGAGGGCCACAAACTGGAGTTCCGCGCCGAGTTCTTCAACCTGTTCAATCGCGCCAATCTCGGCAATCCGAACACTTCGCGGATCAACGCCCTGTTCGGCCGCATCACTTCGGCGGGCGAGCCGCGGATCGTCCAACTGGGCCTGCGCTACGCTTTTTGAGTGCGCATCGACAAGTGGCTTTGGGCGGCGCGATTCTTCAAGACGCGTTCGATCGCGGCGCGGGCCTGTGAACTGGGCCGCGTGGAATCCAACGGCGTGGTGGCGAAACCGGCGCGGGAAGTCAGGACCGGAGACCGCCTGCGGATCACGACCGCCTCGGGCGTCTTCGATATCGAAGTCCTCGAGTTGAGCGCTCTACGCGGCCCCGCGGCCGCCGCGCAGCAACTCTACCGGGAGTCGGCCGGAAGCCGGGAGGCGCGGTTGAAGGCGGCCGAGGAGCGTAAGGCCCTTCCGCACCAGGGACCGTTCGGGGACGGAAGGCCGTCGAAACGGGATCGCCGCGCCATCGACAGAATACGCGGCCGCATCTGAAACTCCGGAATCAGAAAAGAAACTTCAGGCCGAATTGCATCTGCCGCGGCGAGTTCGCCTGGCTTGTCACGACGCCGAACGAGCCTGACGTGACCGTCGTATTGATGCCGCCAAACTGGACCCGGTTGAACGCGTTGAACGCTTCGGCGCGGAACTGGAGGTTCATTCGCTCAGTAAGAGAAAACTGCTTGAACAGCGAGAAGTCGAGATTGTTGGCGTAATGGCTGAACACATCCGGCAGGCGCGTGCCAAGGTTGCCGAAGGTGAACGGGGCAGGCTGGCTGTAGGCGGTGGGATCGAAGTAGCCGTTCATTCGCCGGCGCACGTCGCCGGAACGGGCGCCGCTGCGGCCGGCGCTGTTGGCCCGCGCCGCCTTGGTGAACAATCCGATCGTATTGGTCGCCCCGATCTGGAGCGGCGTACCCGACTGGATCGTGACGATCCCGTTCACCTGCCAGCCTCCCAGGGCGAGATCGGCGGTCCGGGACAGGCCGCCGCCGAAGCGCCGGCCCTTGCCGAACGGCAGCTCGTAGACCCCGCTGAAGACGAACCGGTGCGGAATATGGTTGCCGGTCACGGACTTGGAAATCGAGAGATCGTAGCTGTTCATGTGGCTCTCATCGTGGGCGAGATTCTTGGACCATGTGTAGTTGCCCTCGAACAGGATGCCGTGAGAGTAGCGCTTGGAGAACGTCGTCTGGAGCGCGTGGTAGCTCGAATTTCCGCCGTTGGAAAACAGCGGATGAATGTCACCGAACTGCGGGAACGGGCGCAGCAACTGGCTGCGGGCGACGGTCCGGTTGGCCAGCACCCCGCCGAGATTCCGCCCGAAGAAGGGATTCGGAACCGTCTGGTTCAACTGGCTTCCGAGGGCCAGATACTGCGGGTGGAGCTGGTTGAGAGTGAAGCCCCCTTCGCCGCCGCGCGACTGCTGACGTGAGCCGTTCCCCACATAGCCCACCTCAAACAGGATCTGGCCGGGCAGTTCGCGCTGAACGGTTAAGTTCCACTGGAGCGTGTACGGCGTCACCTGATTGCGCAGCGGCGCTTCGAGCGTGCCGCCCACCGCCGTCAGCAATCCGTCGGCCGCACCGGGCAGCGGACGGAACCCGTTCGGAAAGGGGTTACGGAGATAGTTCTGCGGCGTCAACCCGTTGTCGAGGCTGCTGACCCATACATAGTCGTTGCGAAACCCGTAGGGACCGACAGTGCCCTGCGCAGCCATGGTCGACGGTCCGTAGAGGTGGGAGAATCCGGCGCGGACCACCGTCCGCGAGTCCAACTGGTAGGCGAGCCCGAGCCGGGGCGCGACGTTGTTGTAGTCGCCGTCGAACTGCCGCCGCGGATTTCCGTCGACGCCGACAAAGACGGCCCCGCCGGTCAGACCCGAAAATCCGGGTGTATTGGCGAGCGGCGACGCGATCCCCGGATCGAACCAGTTCATCCGGTTGTAGCGCTCCGTTCGCGGAACGTCGAAGTCATAGCGCACGCCGAGATTCAGAGTCAGTTTACGGGTGATCCGCCAGTCGTCCTGCAAATAGAACGCGTGATACGTGCTGGCGGAGGCGACGTTCTTCCATCCCTGGAGAAGGTTGCCGGAAGCTCCCGTGCCGAGCAGGAAGCTGGCGAAGCCGTAGCCCGCCGTGGCGGATGCGGCGTTCGGGTTGGGACCCTGCGTGAACCCGGCGTTGAAGCTGAACGCGCCAGCGTTGCGGGCTTCCCAGACGTTGATCAGAAGGAGGCGGCCCTCGTAGCCGGCCTTGAGGGAATGCTTGCCCACCACCCGCGCGACGCTGGACAGCAGGCTCCAGGAATTGAATCCGGACTGGCGATGGTCACCGCCGCCAAGGGATCGCTGGCCGCCAACGCTGAAGGACGGGAACATCGCCCGGTCCACCGTGGAATCGATGTCGCGCGGCAGCCCGAGCGACGAAGGCAGGAATCCGAGTCCGTTGTTCTCGTACAGGTAGCGGTTGCGGGCGAAGGCGAGCCGCGCACTCCAGATTGTGGAGCTCGAAAGAGTATTGGTGTAGTCGAGAACGGCGTTCCGCCCCCAATCGTTGAGATTGATCCGGCCTTCGGCGACGCCGAGCTCTCCGGGGAACAATTGCGGCGGCCCGTCGAGGGACTTGCGCAGGCTGAAGCGGCCGAACACGCGCTGGCGGTCCGTGAAGTTGTGGTCGACACGGACGTCGAAGTTGTCGGTGTTTACGCGAGCCGATCCGGAGTTATAGAAGTTGTTCTGATTGGTTCCGGGAATGCCGGGCTGGTTCGCCTCCGGCCACCAGCGAAGGACGTTGCGCGCGACCGGGTCGAAGCGGTCCGCGGGGATGATGTTGCCGGGAAACGCGGTGCGGATGTTGCCGCCCGCGGGGTTCGGGCGGGTCGTCAGCGGATCGAAGATGATGATCGGACGGCCGACGCCCGCCGCCGTCTGCGTGAAGTCACCGCGGCGCTCGGCGGCGGTGGGGACCGTGGTGAGCGTCTCGGAGAAACTGCGCTGCCTGAGGGCCTCAAACGACGTCATGAAGAATGTCTTGTTCCGTTTCAGGGGCGCGCTGAAGACGCCTCCGAACTGGTTCCGCTTGAAACTGCCGAGCGGGATTCCCCGGCCATTGTTGAAGAAATTGTTCGCGTCGAGCTTGGAATTCCGGAGGAAGTTATAAGCCGTTCCGCGGAAGTCGTTGGTTCCGCTTTTGTAGACCAGATTGAGAACAGAGCCGAGCGACCGGCCGAACTCCGCGCTGTAATTCTGCGCCTGGACCTTGAACTCCTCCACCGCATCGACGCTCGGAAACACCGAGATCCCGTGGAACCCGTTGACCGTGGGAAACGCGGCCGTCGCGCCGTCGATGAGCGTATCCATCAGTCCGCCGCGAACACCGTTGATCGAATAGCCGATCTGGTTGTGAGAATTGCCGATGCCTCCGGCGACGCCCGGCGTCAGGTAGATCAGCGAATATACGTTGCGCGTGTTGAGCGGCAACTCGCGGATTCGCTTGTTGTCGACCACTTTTCCGACGGAAGACGTCGTCGTCTCGATGACCGCGGCATCGGCTCGCACGTCGATGGTCTCGGCCAACTGGCCGACTTCGAGGGTCACGTCCACGCGCGCCTGCTGATTTACTTGCAGCCGGATGCCTTCCTGGCGGTAGGTCCGGAAGCCCTGCGCGGCGACCTCGACGGCGTATTCGCCCACGGGCAGTAACGGAGCGATGTAGGCGCCTTCAACCGATGAGATGGTTTCGAAGCGCGCTGATGTGCCCGTGTTGGTGACCAGCACCTTGGCCCCGGCCACGGAAGCACCGGAGGAATCGCGGACGGAGCCAAGAATCGTGCCCGTTGCCGACTGCGCCATGGCGGCGGCGGAGAGCGTCAGGAACAGTGTAGTTAGTCGAAGCATGGGAGTAAGAGAATCATAGCGCCAACGAGTGTCAATTGGGTGACAAGGCGGCTTCGATTGCGTCTGAGTCAAGGGTGCCGACGCGAACCGCCTGATTTGCATTTCGCGCCCGTTTTCGCTCAGGATCGGAAGGTGGAGGTATGAACAGCCATGCTGCCCCGACGCCAGTTCTTCGCCGCGGCCCTGGCCGCAGCCCCTCTGGCCGGCGCCAAATCGCGCAGCCGCCGGCTTCACATCGGTTCCCAGCGCGGCGGACGATCTTCGAGGAGACCGAACGCTTTCCCGCGCGGCTGAACGACATCATCGCATCGCAGGTTCTTCCCGCCGACCTCTACCGCTCGCTCCGCGAGTCGCTCGTGGACCACCTCCACCTGCCCCACGCCGACCGCGAGCGGCGATGGTCGAAAAACCTGCGCGCCAAGGTCACGCCGTTCATCGAAGGCGGAGCCTGCATCGTCGCCGGAACCGACAGCGGAGAGCCCGGACTCATTCACGGTTCTTCCACCCGCTACGAACTCGAGAACTTCGTGCGGTTCGGTATGACGCCGCTCGAGGCGATTACCGCCGCCACGTCGCGCCCGGGAAAGCTTCTGGCGCCTGATATCGGCGAATTGCGCCCCGGCTTCCGCGCGGACGTCATTCTGGTCAAGGGCGATGTGACCCGCAACATCGGATTGCTCGCCAACGTCGCGCATGTCTTCAAGGACGGCGTCCAGTACAAGTAGCGCGCCCATCGCCGGCATGCCGTGGCGATAGGTTGACCGGGCCGCCCGGACGAAACATCGCTTCTCGGGCTCCGGGAGCCTTCCGGAACCGTCGAGGCCCGGTCAGCCGCCGCGCCGCCCGTCACGGTGTTACGCTGTTGCCTGCGACTCAAGGAATGGAGATGATGCCGGCTTCAGACCGAACCCCGATTTCCACCACAATCGATTTCAACTGCGAAGGCAAGCAGCAGGGCCACCTCGCGATTCCTTACTCGCACAATCTCAGCGGCTGGGCCAACCTTCCGATCCACATCACCGTGATCCGCAACGGCGACGGCCCGGCCGTGCTCGCCATGGCGGGCAACCACGGCGACGAGTACCCAGGCCAGGTCGCGATCATGCGGCTGTGCCATCAACTCGAAGCGCAAGACGTGAAAGGGCTCCTGATCCTCATCCCGTGCCTGAATCCGCCCGCGGCCAAGGCAGGAACCCGTCTTTCACCGCTCGATGGGAAGAACTTCAATCGCTGCTTTCCGGGAAACCCGCGCGGCACGGTCAGCGAAATGCTGGCGCACTATCTTTCGTCGGTGTTGTTTCCGATGGTCGACACTGTCATCGACCTTCATACCGGCGGGCGGAGCACCAACTTCATCCCGTGCGCCCACATGCATCTGGTTCCCGACCCGGCGCAGCGGACCGCCATGATCGATGCCGCCGAAGCGTTCAACACGGCGGTGACCTTCCTCTATACCGACGTGGCCGGCACAGGCCTCTTGCCGTCCGAGGCCGAAAGACAGGGCAAGATCGTGATCACAACCGAGATGGGAGGCGGCGAACCGGTGCCGGCGTCCATCCACAGGCAGTGCCAGTCAGGTCTGCGCAACGTCCTGATTCATCGTGGAGTCCTGCGTGGCAAATTCCAGACGCGCGCCGCGGCGGGCCTTGGCCCGGCCCGCTGGGTACAGGCGCTCGGCCCGGAGTGCTACCGCTTCGCGCCGGACTCCGGACTGTATGAAAACATGGTGGATCTTGGCGAGACTGTGCGGGTGGGTCAACCCCTCGGTCTTCTGCATTCCATCGAGCGTCCTGACCGCGACCCCATTCCGGTCACAGCCAGCGTGGACGGCATACTGGTCGCCAACCGCGCCCCGTCCCTGGTTTCTCAAGGAGACTGTCTGGGGGTTGTCGCTCAAGACACGGACCCGAGATCTCTCCCCTGACCTGCCGGGTGCGAGGATCTCAGGTTAATGGATCCGGTGGAAGGGAGCGCTGCGCTAAGATCAAGGCTTCACCCTATGCCGCAGGACATAGTCAGCAGCGCCAAGAACCCCCTTCTGGCCGACGTGCGCCGCGCTGTCCGGCGGGGTGAACGAACCACGTCCGGGGCCTGCGTCGCCGAGGGATTCAACCTGCTTGAGGAGGCGATCCGCAGCGAGTGCCGGATTGAGGCGGTGCTGGCCGCGGCGTCGGTCCGGACCACCGTGGAGGGGCATGTGCGGGGCCTCAAGAAGGTCCGTGTCATCGTGCTGGGAGATTCACCCTTTCAGGCCGTGTCGGCCACCGAATCGACGCAGGGCGTGATCACGCTGGTGCATCCTCCGGAGTGGAACCTCGATTCCCTGTTTCGAGCGCGGCCGCTCGTCGTTGTCCTGGACGGCATCCAGGACCCGGGAAACGCGGGAACCATTCTGAGGGCGGCCGAGGCGTTCGGGGCGACAGGCGCGCTGTTCGTGAAGGGCTCGGTCAGCCCGTACAACCCAAAGGCTCTGCGCGCCTCGGCGGGATCGGTTTTCCGGCTTCCGATCCTCACCGGCGTCGATCCCGATCTGGCGCGGGCGGCGCTGGAGCAGAAACGGGTCGATGTCTACTCGGCCGTTCCGCGGGGAGGAAAGAGCCTGATCGAACTGGACCTGACCCGCGGGATAGCGCTCGTCGTCGGAAGCGAAGCGCGCGGCGTCAGCACGAGGTTGCGGTCGGCGGCCCTGGACGTGCGGATCCCCACCGCCGGCGTCGAGTCGCTGAACGCGGCGATGGCCGCCGGCATCATCCTGTACGAGGCCAGCCGCCAGAGGATCCTCCGGAAGTGAGCCTGTTTGAATCGAACCCCGCGGCCTCGCAGGACCGGCCGCTGGCGGAGCGATTGCGCCCGGAAACCCTGGACGACTACGTCGGGCAGGAGCATATCCTCGGTCCCGGCAAGCCGCTCCGCCGTCAGATCGAGCGCGACCAGTTGACTTCGATCATTTTGTGGGGGCCGCCGGGCGTCGGCAAAACGACCCTGGCCCGCCTGCTGGCCCGGTTCACCAAGGCCGATTTCGTTCCCTTCAGCGCCGTCCTGAGCGGCATCAGGGAGGTGAAGGAGGTGATGGCCGCGGCCGAGCGCAACCGGCGGCTGGGGCGCCGCACCGTCATCTTCATCGACGAAATCCACCGCTTCAACAAGGCGCAACAGGACGCGTTTCTTCCCTATGTCGAGCGCGGGGACGTCACGCTGATCGGGGCCACGACCGAGAATCCCTCCTTCGAAGTAAACTCCGCGCTGCTGTCGAGAACCAAAGTCTACGCCTTGCGGGCCCTGACTGCCGACGAAATCGTGACTCTGCTCGAGAAGGCTTGCCGCCTGCTCGGCGTGACGGCCGAACCAGCGCTGCTTGAGGAGATCGCCAATCACACCAGCGGCGATGCGCGCGCGGCTTACAACGCGCTCGAACTGGCGGCCGTAGCGGCCGTCAACGGAGCGATTCCTAAACAGGCTGTGGAGGACGCGCTACAGAAGCGAGTCCTGCTGTACGACAAGGCCGGCGAGGAGCGCTACAACCTGATCTCGGCTCTGCACAAGTCGGTACGCTCGTCTGATCCCGACGCGGCGTTGTATTGGCTGGCGCGGATTCTCGAAGCCGGTGAAGACCGGATGTACATCGCGCGGCGGCTGGTCCGGATGGCCGTGGAGGACATTGGGCTGGCCGACCCCCGGGCGCTCGAACAGACGATCGCAGCCAAAGAGTGCGTCCACTTTCTGGGAATACCCGAGGGTGACCAGGCGCTGGCCCAGGCGGCTCTGTACCTCGCCATCGCACCGAAGTCGGACGCGGCGTACAAGGCGCTCAACGCGGCGCTCGATACCGTGCGGCGCACCCCGGCCGAGCCCGTTCCGATGCACCTCCGAAACGCTCCCACGCAGGCGATGAAGCAATGGGGCTACGGATCGGGCTACCAGCACGCGCATGAGGCGGAAGACGCGCTCACGGACATGGTCTGTCTTCCCGACTCCCTGGCCGGATCCAGGTTCTATGAGCCCACCGCACGGGGAACAGAAGCAAGAATAGCCGAGCGGCTGGAAACCCTCCGTCGGAAGAAGGCGGAAAAGCGGGCGCCGCGCGGCGCCTGATTCGTTTCGCCCGGCTGCCCGGCCAGCGACGGCTACGTTTTCGAGAATTCGAGCCGGCGCCTCTCAACCACGGGGGCGAGAAACGCCGCCAGTCGATCTCCTTCTTCCGCGATCTCGCTCTTCTCGGCCGCCGTCAGCCGGCCAAACGGTTTGACCTCCAGCACCGCATCTTTTCGGCCCACGCGTAATTTCCATGTCGCGGCTACAAGTCCGTCCACCAGCACCGTGCCGGGTACGAGCAGGTTCCTGGTGATCACACGCGGACGATGGCGGTCCGCGATGATCCGGGTGCGGCTGGCGTGACCGAGGATGGCGTTGTCGAACTCCGCCAGGAACCGCACCGGAGCCGGCGTGTCCTCCGGCGGCCGGGGCGACTCAGGGATGTCGAACAGTTCACGGCCCGCGTCGTCCCGGAACACCTGGAGATCCGGCCGCAGCTCGGCGAATGCGTCCTGCAATCCAGGCAGGCCGGACCATGCTCGCGCGTCGGCGATCGAAGCCGGTCCGAACGCGGCGAGGTAGCGCTTCAACAGGAGCTTCGTTTCGCTCGTGGTGGAAGCGCGCGCGCCGAGCCAGTCGCCTGCCAGCGCGAAATCGGCGTCAGCCCGGTAGCCCCATTCCTCCTGCCCGGGAACGAGGACCAGCGCCAGTTGCGTGCGGACCGCGTAGCCCAACGCGCGCTCGTTCGATCCTGGGAATCGCGCGGCGAGAAGCCGCCGCAGTTCCGCGAACGTCCGCGGACCCGACGCGAAGGCTTCGCGGGCCACCGCCACCACTTCCGCCATTTCCACGCCGTCAAGGTGGCGGCCGACGGCCCGCTGCATCGCCGCGGTGAGCGCGGGCTGGATGGCCCCTCGCAGCGCAACAAAGTCGCGCGCGGTCACGAGGTGGATCGTCGCCCGCATCAGGACCGAGCGCACCGCCACGCGGCCGCGAATCAGGCTGAGAAGGTGTTCCCGCCCGAATCCCTCCAACCGGGACCAGAGGGCGACAAACGGCGGGCGGACCTGCTGCGCCTGTATTCCCGCCAGCCGCTCGATAGCCGTCTCCGCCGAAATGCGCTCGCGCGCAAGCAGCATCTGCCGCGCCAGCAGGGCGCGATTGAGCGTCCTTGACGTCAGCACCGTGCCCGCCATCCCCGCACATTACCATGGAAGCAATGGACTGGCTGAAGGGTGCGCGCGTCGCGCTTGTCCACGACTGGCTCACCGGAATGCGCGGCGGCGAAAAGGTCCTCGACTGCCTGTGTGAGCTTTTTCCCGAGGCGGATCTGTTCACCCTGATCCACAACCGGGGCTCAGTGTCGGAGAGAATCGAGAACCGGCGGATCATCCCGTCCTTCATTGACCGTCTGCCGGGAAAGAAGAAACGCTACCGTCACTATCTGCCGCTGTTTCCGAGCGCCATCGAACTGCTCGACCTCCGAGCCTACGACCTGATCCTGTCCACTTCCCACTGCGTCGCCAAAGGCGTCCGCACGCCGCCGCACGCTCTGCATATCTCCTACCTGCACACGCCCATGCGTTACGTCTGGGACATGTACGAAGACTACTTCGGCCCGGAGAGAGTGGATGGCTTGTCCGGAAAGCTCATCCCGTTGTTCGCGAACTATCTCAGAATGTGGGATGTCGCCAGTTCCAACCGGGTCGATCACTTCCTCGCCAACTCGCGCCACGTGGCCCGGCGCATCTGGCGCTACTACCGGCGCGAGGCCGAAGTGATGTACCCCCCGGTCGATACCGGGCGCTTCGCGCTGAGCGAACGTTCCGGAGACTTCTACCTGATCATTTCGGCGCTGGTTCCCTATAAACGGGTGGATCTCGCCGTCAGCCTGTTCAACCGGACCGGGAAGCCGCTGCACGTGATCGGCAGCGGTCCCGAGAAGGAACGGCTGAAGTCGGTCTCGAAGCCCAACATCCGCTTCTTCGACTGGCTGCCCGATGAGGACGTGGCCCGGCACACGGCTGACTGCCGCGCGCTGTTGTTCCCCGGTGAAGAGGACTTCGGCATCGTGCCGGTCGAAGCCCAGGCGTGCGGCAAACCCGTCATTGCCTACGCCAAGGGCGGAGCGCTCGAGACGGTGGTCGGCTGCGACGGCGCTGACGGCCGGACGGCCACCGGCGTCTTCTTCGCCGAACAGACCGAAGCGTCCCTCGAAGACGCGGTCCGGCGGTGCGAAACCATCGCCTGGGACCCGGGCGCAATCCGGTCCCATGCCCTGAAGTTCAGCCGCGAACGCTTCCTCGGCGACATGCGAACATTCATCGAGTCCCGATGGAAGGAGTTCCAGCTAGCCGGCCGCCGCCAGTTCCCCCATCCTGGCGCGTAGCGCGCGCACACGGTCTCGGAGAGAAGCGGCGGACTCGAAGTCGAACTTCCGGGCGGCATCCTTCATCCGCTCCTCCAGTTCGCCGATCAGCCTGGCGCGCTGCTCCGCCGTCATCTCCTGATCGTCGTCTTCGGGTTCGTCGACCGGCACCGCCAGATAATCGGCTTCGGCGATCGCGACCAGGCTCATGTCGATCGGCTTGATGATCGACTGCGGCGTGATGCCGTTCTCTTCGTTGTAGGCAGTCTGAATCCGCCGCCGCCGTTCCGTCTCCTCGATCGCCCGCTTCATGCTGTCGGTCCGGACGTCGGCGTAGAGAACCGCCTTCCCGTTGAGGTGCCGTGCGGCTCTCCCGATTGTCTGGATGAGGGAACTGGTGGAGCGGAGGAAGCCCTCCTTGTCCGCGTCCAGAATCGCGACAAGGGACACTTCGGGCAGGTCCAGACCCTCGCGAAGGAGATTGACGCCGATCAGCACGTCGATGTCGCCGCGCCGCAGGTTGCGGAGGATGCGAATGCGGTCCAGGGTGTTGACTTCCGAGTGCAGAAACGTGCACTTGACTCCGGCCTCGGCATAGTACTGCGCAAGGTCTTCCGCCATGCGCTTGGTAAGCGTCGTGATCAGGACGCGCTCGCCCTTCGCCATACGGAGGCGGATCTCTTTGAGGAGATCATCCACCTGCCCGCGGATCGGCCTGACCTCGACTTCGGGGTCGACGAGCCCCGTCGGGCGGATCACCTGCTCCACCACGACGCCGCCGGATTTGGTGAGCTCGTACGGACCCGGCGTGGCCGAGACGTACAGCACCTGGTTGACGCGGTTCTCATATTCCTCGAACGTCAGCGGACGGTTGTCGAGGGCGCTCGGGAGGCGGAATCCGTGCGCGACCAGGTTCTCCTTGCGCGAGCGGTCGCCGTGGTACATGCCGCCGATCTGTGGGACCGTCTGGTGGCTTTCATCGATGAAGACCAGGCAGTCGTGCGGAAGATAATCGAGCAGAGTCGGCGGAGCCTCCCCGGGGAGGCGGTTGGTGAAGTGGCGTGAGTAGTTCTCAATCCCGTGGCAGTAGCCGACCTGCTTGATCATTTCGAGATCGAACATGGTCCGCTGCCACAGCCGCTGCGCCTCAATCAGCTTGCCCTGCGCGGTCAGTTCCTTGTGCCACCACTCAAGTTCCCGCTCGATACTGATGATGGCGGACTCTTTCGTCTCCCGGCTCATCACATAGTGGGTCTTCGGATAGACCGGCAGCCTCGTGTAGTGGCGACGGATTTGCCCGGAGACGGGATCGATCTGGTAAAGCGACTCGATCTCGTCGCCCCATAGCTCGATGCGATAGGCGTGATCCTCGTAGGTCGGAAAGATCTCGATAACGTCACCGCGAACGCGAAATGTACCGCGCGAGAAGCTGCTTTCGGTGCGCTCGTAAAGAATGTCGACGAGGCGAGCGGTGATTTCTTTGCGGGAAATCTTCTGCCCCTTCTCGAGCATCAGCAGCATGCCGTAGTAGGCCTCCGGCGAACCGAGCCCGTAGATACAGCTCACGCTCGCCACAATGACGCAGTCGCGGCGCTCGAACAGCGACTTGGTGGCGGAAAGCCGGAGCTTGTCGAGTTCGTCGTTGATCGTCGCTTCTTTCTCGATGTATGTGTCGGACGCGGGTATGTAAGCCTCGGGCTGGTAATAGTCATAGTAACTGACGAAATACTCAACCGCGTTGAGGGGAAAGAAAGCCTTGAACTCGTGATACAGCTGCGCCGCCAGCGTCTTGTTGTGGGCGAGAATGAGGGCGGGACGGTCCACCCTGGCGATGACTTGTGCCATCGTGTACGTTTTGCCCGAGCCGGTCACGCCGAGAAGAACCTGGTGCTTTTCCCCTTCGTTGAGCCCGCGGACAAGCTGCTCGATTGCGGTGACCTGATCGCCGCGCGGCTGGTAGTCCACCCCGAGTTGAAATCGCATGATGTTGGCCGATGAGGCGCCGGTCCGGCCCCGCCCCGCCGGTCTCTCCTCAGCTCTCATTTTAGCCGCGATTGCTCGATGGCGGCATTGAATGCGCATCCCACGAACGCAGCGACCGAAATCAGGTAGATCCACCCGAGCAGGGCGATCACGGCGCCCACGGTTCCGTACATGACGCTGTACTGGGCGATGTTGCCGACGTACCAGGCAAACGCGGCCGTCGCTGAAAGCCACAACGCCGTGCCGACCCACGCCCCCGGCCAGACGTCGTGCCAGCGCTGCGGCCGGTTCGGTCCGATGAAGTAGAGCAGCCCGGTCACGAGCACCACGGAGGCCACGGCGATCGCCACACGGCCCGCTTCCCAGGCGAGGTTCACTCCTTCATCGATCGGCATGCCGGGGGGAACGGTCTGGACCCAGCGGTGAACGTGCGCCAGAATCTGGTCGCCGAACAACAACAGAATGGACGCGCCGACGGTGGGCAGCGCGGCCACCAGGACCAGCAACGCCGCCACCCCGCGCTGCCTCAGAAACGGCCGGCCGGCCGGAACATGATAGACGGCGTTGAATCCCTCGATCAGACTCATCATGAAGCCCGAGGCGGCGTGTACGGAAAGCGCCACGGCTGCGATCAACAGCAACGTCGGCCGCGAACCCTCCTCTGCGAACCGGTCGAGCACCATGCTTTGCGTTCCCGGCGGCAGGACCTCGGAGAGGTAATGCGAAAGCACAGCCAGAACGGGCGTCGCCCGGACTTCGACCAGAACCGCGGCCGTCGCGCCCAGAACCGGAAACAGGGCCACAAGACCGGAGTAGGCCGCGCCCTTGGCGATCGACAGGCAGTTCTCTTCATATGTTATCTCGGCGGCGCGGCGTAACAACCACGCAAACCGGCACGCCAACCGGTAAAGCATCTGGCCGGGGGAGGACACGCCGGAAAGAGGGGGGAACGGCATCCGAAGATGCTAGTCTACTAGACGCTATGGCGTGGCGAGACCTGCTCACCAGAAGACACCTCCTCCGTCGCGGTGGCGGGATCGCCGCCGCCGCGGGATACAGCGAGGCCGCGGATGGGTTGCGGATCGGGCCGGGAATTTACGAATCGCTCGGCGTCAAGCCCATCCTGAACGCGCGGGGAACCATCACCGTCATCGGCGGTTCGCGGCCACTTCCCGAAGTGAAGCGCGCCATGGAGGAGGCGTCGAAACAGTTCGTCCACCTCGACGAGCTGGCGGAAGGAATCGGCCGGAGGTTGGCGCAATTGACCGGGGCTGAGTGGGGTACGGTCACGTCCGGATGCGCGGCGGCGCTGACGCTGGCCACCGCGGCCTGCGCGGCCGGATCCGACCCGGACAAACTGGCCCGGTTGCCCGACCTGACCGGCATGAGGAACGAAGTGATCATGCCGGCCTATTCCCGCGTGGCCTACGACCACGTGCTGCGCGCCGCCGGCGTCCGCATCCTCGAAGTCGCCACGCCGCGGGAACTCGAACTGGCTGTCGGCCCCAACACGGTGATGATCATGGTTGTTTCCGGTCCCGATTCCGATAGAGGACCGCTGAGTCTGCCTGAGATCGTCCGGCGCGCCGAGGGTGTTCCCGTGCTTGTCGACGCGGCGGCCGAAGAGCTGCGCGTTCCCAACCCTCATCTGTCGCGCGGCGCCGCGCTGGTCGCCTACAGCGGAGGCAAGTGCCTCCGCGGACCCCAATGCGCCGGGCTGCTTCTCGGCCGTAAGGACCTGGCTCGCGCCGCCTGGATCATCGGGGCGCCCCACCACGGCTTCGCTCGAGGCTACAAGGTGGGCAAGGAAGAAATGGTGGGGATGCTGGCCGCCGTCGAGATGTGGATGAAGCGTGACCACGCGCGCGAGCAGCAGCTCTGGCGGTCTTGGCTCGAGCATATCGCGGATCGTGTCCGCAGCGTCCCGGGGGTCACGGCGGAAATCCGCGAACCGGCCGGCCTCTCCAACCGGACCCCTTCTCTGACTGTTCGGTGGGACGGCTCGCGAATCCCGCTGCTCGGGCACGAGGTCGAAGAACTGCTCTACGAAGGCTCCCCGCGCGTCGCCGTCGGCGGCGCCGGGAGCTTTCTCCCGTTCCCGCCGAACTCGACGCGGTCCATCTCGATCGTCCCGTATCAGATGGAGGCAGGGGAGGAGAAGATCGTGGCGGCGCGTGTGGCGGAGGTCCTCTCCCATCCACCCGGATTATCGCCTCCGCTCCCTCCGGCGGGTTCTGTGGCGGGCGTCTGGCGGGTTCGGATCGGCTTCGTTTGCGGTACGGCGTCTCATGTGCTGAGCGTCACCCAATCCGGAGACAAGCTGGGCGGCCTCCATCAAGGGGAGTTCGCGACCCGTACGATCGAGGGCTTCATGCGCGGCCGGGACGTCGTTCTCCGAAGTTCGTACACGCGGCAAGGCGTCCGGCTTAACTTTACGTTCCGCGGAACGTGGCAAGGAGACAGGATGAGCGGCGAAGTTCATTTGGGCGAGTACGGATCGGCCTCCTGGGTCGCGACCAGGATCTGAGGCGCGCGCCATGGCCGACGAATCGAAGGCTCGCGTCGCTTCAGAAGTCTATGAACTGGTCCGGCTGCTGTCGAGGCTCTTCGGAACACTCTACGGTCTGCTCCTCATCCAGATGGGGTGGGTTTATGTCGCGACCTGGCTGATTGGTTCTAGATCCGAAAATAAGGGCTACCTGTGGCTTCCCCTCTCCGGCTCCTGGAGATCTCCCGGGTTGGAGTGGACCCGGTACACCGAGTTCGAGGCGCTCGCCCTGGGCGCGGTGGTCGTCGCCATCGTCTGGGCCTTGCTCAGTGGGGCAGTGGTCTACCTGCTGAGGCCGTTCGTGACGCTGTTCTTCGCCTTCCTCCGGACCCGTCCCGGTCTCCTGCTCTCTTTTCTCGTCTACGGCGGACCTCTCGGATTGCTGAACCTGGCCGCCCAGCCTGTCACTCACCTGATCCTGCGGAAACGGACAGAGCAGGCCAGAATGAAGATAAAGCGGGATTGGCAGGAAAAGAAACGGAAAGCGGATCCGGCGCAGACCGACGCGGACCTGGAACGCTCCTGGAAGGAGTTTGAGGATGCCATCGCCAAGGAGCGCGGCGCCGGGTGGCTCGAATCGCACTACCGCGAAGCCAGTGGATTCAATCCCGATTTCATCTTCGATGAAGCCATCAAGCCTCTGCACCGGTTGTTCGAGGCGGCGAATTCGACTCTGCGCGTCGGCTATGCGCCGCTGTTGCGGTTCTCCCTCGTCGAAGATGTTCAGGCGGGCAAGGCGGCCGCGCAGTTGTTCGCTCAAGCCGAAGAGCGGCTGCGCCGGCGCCTCAGCAAGAGCAAGGCGGCGCGTTATGTATCGTTCGTCCGGTTGCCCGCGTGCTGGCCTACGCGAAGCGGCGCCGGCGCGAAGTGGCAGGCGCGGCTGCTCGGGCTGAACACCCTGCTCTGGGGGAGCTTCCTCGATTCGGACGGAAAGGTGATCTGGCTCAATGTCTGTCAGCACACCAGTCACGAGGAGCCTCCTTCTGACAAGAACGACCTCGACCTGGAGTATTACAGATCGTGGTTCCCCTATCGGGTCCAAGCACGCATTCCGGCTTTCTTGTTGAGGTCCGATTCCGCTGATGACGCCTATGCGTCTCTTCTGACTGCGCTTCTCGAAAGCGTGGTTGTCCGGCGGGAGAAGAGGCTGGAACGTGGCTGGACGTTGCGGTCCGGTTGGGACACCGTCGCCAACGAGTCCACCCGTCTGGTGGCGGCGATGACGGAAACCTTGGCCTTCGAGCTGACCGGCCTCGACCTCTACGCTTCCAAGAGCCACACCTCCGTGCGTGACGTGGCGATCGACCTCGTCGGACAGTGGATAGGAGTTCAACTGGCGGAGTTCGCCGACCGGGACGGCGCGGTCTGGGGGCGCAGAGACGAACGGCGAATCGCCTGCCGGCTGGCGGCGCTGTCCCGATACTGCGCTGAAAATGCTCCTTCCCATCCTGTGCACCGCTACCGCGAAGGCGCGATGCAGGTGATGGCGGGAAACAAAGACGGCGCGGTTCGCGCTTTCCGCTACGCCGCCCGCGCCGAATCACCCCTGCGCCCCAACCATTTCATCGGAGCCCTCACGAGCATGCAGACAACGTCCCTGGCGGACGATCCGGCCCTGGCCCGTTGGGCCGCTTACGCCGCCGCCGTGATCGCCAGCGGCGACAGTTTTGGCCGCGCCGAACTCGAAAAGGACCTCGCCAGCGTCAGGGTCCAACTCCACCAGGACTCGATCGCGGTTCAAACGGTCAACGAGCTTATTCGTTGACGCAGGAGAGCCCCTGTTACAATCCCCCTATGTTCATCCGCAGACTCCTCCTCCTCCTTCCCTTCGGAATTGTCCTGCCGGCGCAATCACCCGATCCCGCCGCGCTCAAGCAGGCCGCGCAAGAAATGGTGGAGGCACGCCGGACCTTCACCCAGCAGCTGGTCGATTCCATCTTTTCGTTCTCGGAACTCGGCTATCAGGAGTTTCAGACCAGCGCCTATGTCACCGGAATTCTGGAGAAGGAGGGGTTCCGGATCACGCGTGGTGTCGCCGGCATGCCCACCGCCTGGGTGGCCGAATGGGGCGCGGGAAAACCTGTGATCGGCCTGATGGCCGACATCGACGGGCTTCCCGAAACCTCGCAGCGCCCCGGGGCGGCCTACCGCGCGGCCCTCATCCCCGGGGGGCCCGGCCATGGGGAAGGGCACAACGCCGGCCAGGCCGTGAACGTCACCGCGGCGCTTGTAGTCAAGTCGCTCATGGAGCGCAATCGGATCCAGGGCACGCTTCGCCTCTACCCGGGGGTCGCGGAAGAATTGCTGGGCTCGCGGACCTACATGGTCAACGCCGGCCTCTTTCGCGACCTCGACATCATGCTCTCCTCCCATATCTCCACGGCTCTCGGCACCTCGTGGGGATTCCCAAACGGGAGCGGACTGGTGTCCACGCAATATTCGTTTGAAGGGACCTCGGCGCATGGCGCCGGTTCGCCGTGGCGCGGCAGGAGCGCCCTGGACGCCGTCGAACTCATGAATGTCGGCTGGAACTACCGCCGGGAGCACCTCCGGCCCGAGCACCGCTCCCATTATGTGATTGTCCACGGCGGCGATCAGCCCAATGTCGTGCCTCCCGCGGCGACAGTCTGGTACTTCTTCCGTGAGTGGGACTACGAACGTATCAACGAACTGCACGCTCTGGGCACAAAGATCGCCGAAGCCGCGGCGATGATGACCGACACGAAGATGACCGAACGCGTCCTCGGCGCCGCCTGGCCCGGCGCGTTCAACAAGCCGCTTGCTGAGGCGCTGCACGCCAACATCGTCCATGTGGGCATGCCGCAATGGTCTGATGAGGATCAGAAACTGGCCCGGGCCGCACAAAAAATGATGAAGAGCGAGGAAGTCGGACTGCCCACGAAGGTCAACGACCTCGCGGAAGCGAGAATGGGCAGCGGCGGCGGTTCCGACGACATCGCGGAAGTCTCCTGGAACGTCCCGACCGTCGTTCTGCGTTACCCCGGAAACATCCCCGGCATGATCGGGCATCACTGGTCCAGCGGCATCTCCATGGCGACTCCGATCGCCCACAAGGGCGCTACCGTCGGCGCCAAGACTCACGCCCTGACTCTCATCGACCTGTTCACCAACCCGAAGCTTGTCTCCGACTGCAAAGCCTATTTCGCTTCAATGACGGAAAAGACCAAATGGCGCTCTCTGATCCCGACCGACGCCAAGCCGCCGATTCACTTCAATTCCGACAAGATGGAGAAGTTCAAACCGGCGCTTGACAAGCTCAGGTACGACCCCGGACGCTACAAATCGTACCTGGAACAACTCGGCGTGCGTTACCCGGAGCTGGAGCCGCCGGCACGGTGAGAACGGGCCGCACAAGGCCCTGTCCGAAGAAACGCAGCAGGCCCCACTCGGAGAGGTTCGGAAACCCGGCGCTCGTCTCGCTGGCGGGTGGCTTCCGCGCCGGCGCACGCCGGAACTGGGCTCTGGACGCTCGCTTAACCTGCTTCATCGGTGTTTCCTCCCGTTGCTTTCAGGGCAAATTCGTCTCCACTTAAGTCCCTGATTCTGTGGAGCCGACATTCCGTCCAAGCGGACAAGTTGTCGCCTCATCGGACAGGTTGTCGGCCGAAGTTGTCCGGAGCGTCTGTCCCGGCCCTTTGCCTGGCCGCGGCTCCGTTATAAGATGAAGAACGCTATGCGTACTCTGTGTCTGGCGATTCTTGCCGCCTCTGTCGGAGCGGCTGCCGAGAAGGGGTTCAAGCCGCTGTTTGACGGCAAAACGCTGAACGGGTGGACCCTGTTCGACAAGAAGAAAGACGGAGCGGGTTACCTTGTCGAGAACGGCATGATTGTGAGTCCGGCCAATGGTGGAGGCAATCTGCTCACCGACAGGGAATACGCGAATTTCATTTTTCGCTTCGAGTTCAGGATGGAGCCCGGCGGAAACAATGGGATCGGCATCCGCGCGCCGCTGGCGGGCGACATCGCCTACTCAGGCATGGAGATCCAGATCCTCGACCATGATCATGAGAAGTACAGGGGCCGCATCAAGCCGACGCAGTTCCACGGTTCCATCTACGACGTTGTGCCCGCCAAGACGGGAGCGTTGAAGCCGGCCGGCGAGTGGAACAGCGAGGAAATCATCGCCGACGGAAGAAGGATCAAAGTGACCCTGAACGGCCAGGTGATTGTCGACGCCAATCTGGACGACATCAAGGACGAAGCCATCCTCAAAAAGCACCCCGGCCTGCTGCGGACAACGGGCCGCATCGGGTTCCTGGGTCACGGCTCCCGCGTCGAGTTCCGGAACCTCCGCATCAAGGAGCTGAAGTAGCCCGTCCGCTAGGCGCGGCCCCGCAACCGGGCCTTTTCGCTCTCCGGGAGCTTGTCGAAATGCCGGAGTTCTTTCCGGCTGGCGTGCCGCGGCAATAGAGCCGCCAGGTCCCTCATCAGCGGACGGTGCTCGGCGCGCGAAGCCAGGTTGGTCCATTCATTCGGGTCGGAGTTGTGATCGTAAAGCTCCTCGCCGTCCGGATGGCGTGTGTAACGCCAGCGCCCCGTGCGAACCGAGATGTGATCGGGCCCGTTGGACGTGATGGCGCCATGATCCCAGGGCGCGTCCGGATTGGCCAAAAGCGGCCGGATGCTCCGGCCCTCCACCTTTGGGTTGGCGGGCAATCCGCAAAGGTCGGCCAGAGTAGGGTACAGGTCGAGAAATTCGACCGGCCTGCGGCAAACCCCGCCGGCCCTTGTGACGCCCGGCGCCATCACCGTGAGCGGCGCCCGGCAGGACCGCTCCCAGAGCGTAAACTTCCTCCAGTGGCGCTTCTCGCCCAGGTGCCATCCATGGTCGCCCCACAGCACGACAATCGTATTGTCACGGTATCGGCTGTTGTCGAGCGCGGCCATCAGGCGTCCCACGCACTCGTCGGCGTAGTTGACGCAGGCCAGGTAGGCGGCCACGGCTTCTTTCCACTTTCCTGCCCCCGTGATGCGCTCGTGGTCCCGAACCGCCTGCGGACGCACCGCAGACCGGGGTACATCATCCAGGTCGTGATCGAGATACTCCGGCAGCACCGTCCGCTCCGGCGGGAAGCGTTCAAAGTACTTCCGCGCCGCGAACCACGGAAGGTGGGGGCGTATGAAACCACACGCCAGGAAGAGCGGCTTGCCATGCGCGCGGCCGAGGATTCCAGCCGACCACTTCGCCACCTGCGTATCCGCCTCGTTCTCCTCGGAAGCCTCGAATGCACCCCACTGGATCTTCCCTTCGCCGCCGGCCGGGTCCTTCGCAGGCTTGGCGCCCGGGGTCTTCTCTTTCCTGGCCCCTTCCGGCCGCAGATAGGCGGGCGTCTTGAAGTACTCGTCAAAGGCCGAGTAGTCCGTCTGGCTGGCGTGAAAAATCTTGCCCGCGCCTGCCACATGGTAACCGTTCGCGCGGAAGTACTCCGGAAGTGTGACCACCCCGGCAGCGCCATCACGCCACGCCTGATCGTTGTCATAAATTCCCGTGGTCGTCGGCCTAAGGCCCGTCAGCAGACTTGCCCTGGCGGGATTGCACAACGGCGCCTGGCAGTAGGCGCGATCGAAACGCACCCCGCGCGCGGCCAGCCGGTCGATATTCGGCGTCCGGCTCTGTGGATGGCCGCCGAATGCGCCCACCCAATCGTTCAGATCGTCTACGGCGATAAACAACACATTCGGCCGGCGGGCGCCCGTTTGCGCTCTCGCGACCACACCGGTTGTTGCCGCCAGCCACTGGCGGCGGGACATATGGGCGGACATACAGGCGCCATGATACCAGGGCAATTGTCTCATTGGTGAGACACTTTTGTAAACGAGCGACGCTCCGCCGCCCGACACGTTCGAGAAAATATTGATTCTAAAACAACTCACATTCCAGGCAGGATTGCCCGACGTGTGCAGCCACTCCTTCATGGTTTCCACCCGGCGTTTGGGCTAAACTTGAGCCAAAACCGGTGGGTGGCCAGGGAGGCAGTTTGACCAGGACGGTTGAGATGGATGGGGGTCGCAGAAACTCGCGTCGACCCGAACCCAGGGTCACGCTTCTGGTGGTCGACGACGACAGGAGCTGTCTTGAACTGGTTCGCGCGACCTGCGAACAGGACGGCCTCGATGTGCTCGAAGCGGACGATCCCGAAGTAGGCCTCGAGCTGGTGCGCACGCGCCGGCCCCAGATCGTGCTTCTCGACGTGATGATGCCGAAGCTCTCCGGCATGGAGTTGCTCGATCAGATCAACCAAATCGACCCCACGATCGACGTCATTCTGATCACCGCGCACTACTCTACGGAATCCGCCGTGGAGGCCATCCAGCGCGGCGCCTGCGACTATCTCACCAAGCCGCTTGATGTGGAACGCCTTGAGGAACGTGTCGGCCGCCTGGTCGCGGAATGGCGCCGCCGCCGTCGCGCCTCGCTGCTCGATGAAGAGGCGCTCGAGACCTACGAGTTCCAGGGCATGGTGGCGCGAAGCCCGATCATGATGGAGCTGTTCGCACGGATCCTGCGGGTGGCGCCCCACTTCCGGACGGCCCTGATCACAGGTCCTACGGGGACGGGAAAGGAGCTGATCGCCAGGGCGATGCACGCGCTCGGCCCGGGCCAGGCCGGGCGCCTGGTGGTCTGTAATTGCGCCGCGATACCCGAGAGCCTCGTCGAGAGCGAGCTCTTCGGCCACGTCAAGGGCTCCTTCACCGGCGCCGTGGTGGACCGCCAGGGCCTGTTTGAACACGCCCACGGCGGCACCTTGTTTCTGGACGAGATCGGGGATATGCCATTGAGCGCCCAGGTCAAGCTGCTGCGCGCCATACAGCAGCAGCAGGTGCAGCGGATTGGTTCTCCCTCCGCGCGTCCGGTGAACGTCCGGATCATCGCCGCGACGAATCGCGACCTCCGCAAGGCGGTGGCCGACCGCCAGTTTCGGGAGGACCTGTTCTTCCGGCTCTCCATGGTCGAGCTGCGCGTACCCGCCCTCAATGACAGACGGGAGGATCTGCCTCTCCTGATTCAGCATTTCATACGGACGTGTTCGGCACACGTTGGCAAGCCCGTGGAAGGACTGACGCGGCGGGCGGAAATGATCCTGCTCAAGCACACCTGGCCGGGAAATGTGCGGGAACTCGAGAACGTGCTCTCTTATGCGTGCATGATCGCCCACGGAACGCGGGTCGAGCCCACGGACCTGCCGGAGTATCTTGTCGACTCGAAGGCGCAGGACGGCGGCGAAGAGCTCATGCCGATTGACCGGATGACCCGCCTCTACGCCCGGCGTGTCGTGGAGAAAATGGGGGGCGACAAAATCAAGGCCGCCGCCGTCCTCGGCGTCAGCCGCGCCACGGTGTACCGGCTTTTGGCGGGGCTCAAGGAACAGAACCCGGGCTCCGGCGCCAACAAGCGATAATCGCAGCCGGGATCGTTCAGTCGCCGCCGGCGGCGCGCTTCACCGCCGGCAGCAGGGCTTCGTAGGTCATCTTGCCCGGATTGTAAAGGACGACCTTTCCGGCGCGATCCAGAACAACCAGAGTCGGCGACGTGCTGCTACCGTAGTTCCGGAAGTTCTCCTCGCTCACCGGGACCGTCATTGGGAGCGACCCGTAGAACTCCTTGCGAATGCGGTCGATGTAGGCCAACTCCTCGGCTGGCGGGGCGTCCCGGCCCGCCGCGACGTAGCCGTAGCGCTGCGTCGGCCCGACCAGAGTCAGCCCTTGTGCAGCGAACTCCTGTAGCAGCCTTTCGAGCACGGGCTTCTGCTGCTTGCAGTCCGGGCACCAGTGCGCCCAGAAGAACAGAATGACCGGCTTGCCCTTGAGCCTGGCCAGCGGCGCCGGCCGGTCGCCGAGATACTCCCTGACGTCGAGCGCAGGCGCCGGTTGTCCCTCCAGGCTCAGCATATGGATGTTCTTCTGAATCCGGGTACGGATCGAAGTATCCCGCCACGCGGCCAGTTCCCGGCGGAGGAAGGCCACTGCTTCGGACCGCCGGCCGCTACCCGCCAGGGCGTGGCCCATGACTTCGATCGAGGCGCCGAGGGCGAGCGGCAGCTTCGGTTCCGCGTCGAGCGGCCGCGATTTCAGCGCGGCTTCACATAACCGCCGCGTCTCCGCGGCGTAGCGCTCGGCGTCGTCCCATCGCTTGGCGGCGTGCGCTCCCCGGGCGATCCAGGAATAGCCCAGGATCATCTCCGGCGTCGCGCCATGTTCCTTCTGAAACGCCGTCACCAGTCTCTCGGCCGCCGCGAAGTCTCCATTCGCGGTCAGCCCGCGTACGTCGCGGACGAGGTCCGCCAGGACGGCCGGCGCCAGGGCCAGAAGCAAGATCGTGGTCTTCATACGCTGATACCCAACAACTTGTGAGTGTAACGAATGCTTGCCTCGAGGTCCTCCCGCTCGCGGGCGGCGGGATCCTCTGGCTTGGAAGGCGCCGCGCCTGGCCGCCCGCGCTCGGCGAGAGCGAGGAACCGGCTGAATTCGCTGGCCTTGACGTTGGCGTAGTTGTCCCAAAAGCCCGGATCGAGAAAGGGAAACTCCCGCGGCGGGGTGACGATGATCTCGAGCGACAAGGCGCGGCCGGGGCACAGCTGTTGGTACTTGCGGACGTAGGAATCGATATCGACGTTGCCCTCGCCCATCCGGGTCCATCGTACGGCGGCGCCTTTCGGAGTGCGCCAGACCTGCGAGTCCCGAATGTGGCTGGTGAGAACGTAGGGATGCAGGTGCTCAAGCGTGACGTGGGGATCTTCGAGAGTCCAGACGGGGTTGCCGGAGTCGATGCAGGCGCCGACAAACTCCTTGCCGGCTCCCTCGATGAGCGTCTTGAGCTCGCGCCCCTGCATGTCGCCGGCGTGATTCTCGATCGCGATCCGGACGCCCGCGTCCACCGCCCGCGAGCGGACGCCGCGTAAGGTGCGGATCGCGTTCTCGATGTTGCCCTCGATGTGAAGCGGCGCGGCGCGGTCCGCCATCGTGCCGAGGAACGCTCGCACGATCTTCGAGCCCACCACGCGGGCGGCCTCGATCATGCGCGTAAGCTGTTCCTCGGCGGTTCCCTGCTTGGGGTCGAAGGCTTTCGACGTGGGACAGATGGACCGCATTCCGATCTCGATCTCGATTCCCAGGCGCGCGGCGTGCTCCCGCACTTTTCTCAGATGATCGGGCTCCAGGCTGCCTAGAAACCGGATCTCCGAGAAATGCACTACCTGGGCCTTCCATTTCGCGCAGTAATCCAGATACTCGAATGGAGTCCATCCGCTCGAGCGGATGCTGAACAGGTCGATGCCGAATCTCACGGGAGTCGGGCCTTGCGCCATGGTTGCTGCTCCGGATGCGGCCAGAAAAGTCCGGCGATGCATGGCTCGATTATTGCACGGGACGGGCGGAGGGGACCGGGCCGCGACGCTCCCTCGGGGAAGCGCTAAACTCAAAATATCGCAGCATGAGGTTGAAAGGGGATTTCATGATCAGGTTCGTCATTTCCTTTTGTTTCGCCGCTGCCAGCCTCCTGGCCCAAAGCGCCTCCGGCACGTTCCTTGGAGTGGTGAAGGACGCTACCGGCGCGGTTGTTCCCGGCGCCACCATTACCATTGTCAACCGGGATACGGGATTCCGCCGCGAACTGGCGTCGAACCAGGTTGGTGAATATGAAGCGCCCTACATCCCGCTGGGCAGTTACACCATCACAGCCAAAGCGAAAGGATTTCGCAGCGTCGAGCGCACCGGGCTCACGCTCCAGGTGGATCAGAAGGCGCGCGTCGATTTCACCCTGCCCGTCGGCGACGTCGCCGAGACCGTGTCGGTGACCGAGGCCGCGCCGGTCGTCAAGGCCGACAGTTCCGAGTTCGGCGATGTGATCCAGAAGCGCCAGGTGCAGGAACTGCCGCTGAACGGACGAAATTACGTGCAACTGGTCCACCTGCAACCGGGCGTCACCACGGGTCAGCAGGGGGGCAATATTGAGGGCGCGGGAGCGTTTGTCCCGCGTGGCACCGGCAGTTTCAACGCCGCCGGGCAGAGAGGGCAGAACAACAACTTTCTCGTCGACGGGATCGACAACAACGAGAGTTGGATCAACTCGACCATTCTCCAGCCCTCCGTCGAGGCCACCCAGGAGTTCAAGGTCTACGTGGCGAATCCGCCCGCCGAATTCGGGCGCGCCACCGGCGGCATTGTCAACGTTCAGATCCGCAATGGCACTAACGAACTGCACGGAAGCGTCTACGATTACCTTCGCAACTCCGCGCTCGACGCCAGGGATTTCTTCCAGCGCCGCACGGCGCAGAATTCGCGGCGCATCCCCGCCTTCCGCCAGAACCAGTTTGGAGCAACATTGGGCGGTCCCATCCGCAAAAACGACTGGTTCTTCTTCGGCGATTATCAGGGACTGCGCCAGGGCCGCGGACTCAACGTCGTTTCCGTCATTCCGACGCCGGCGCAGCGGGCCGGTGACTTCGGCTCGACGATGATTTTCGACCCTCTCACCACCGCGCCTGATCCGGCCAGCCCGGGTCTGTTCCTGCGCCAGCCGTTCGCCAACAACCGCATTCCCGAGGCGCGGATCCCGCGTCCCTCCCGGTTGCTGGTGAACCTCTATCCCGACCCCAATTCCGGCGCCAACCAGTTCTTCTTCTCGCCGAACCGGATCCAGCGCGATGATGCGTTCAATATCCGCTCCGACAAAGTCCTGGCCGCCAACAAGAACAACGTTTTTGTTCGGGTGAGCCGGGGTCACAACTTCACGGACCTTCCGGGTGCGATGCCGCGGCCCGCCAATCCGGGCTTCACGATGGGCCAGTTTGCCGGTGGCGACACGGCTCAACTTGCGGACGCGGCCGATTTCCGGTTGACCACCTGGGGAGGCGTCGTGAGCGACACGCACGTCTTTTCGCCGAACCTGCTGCTCGACGCCCGCGCCGGCTTCTCGCGCTTCGACCTGTTCGCGGTGCCCAAGGATATGAACATTCCCTCAGCGCAGGAACTCGGCATTCCGGGCGTGAGCGAGGCCGTTCCTCCGTTTTCGGGCGGCCTCCCCGCGATCCGCCCTACAGGGTTCGCCTTCCTCGGTGCGAACACCCCGATTCCGTCGGTTTCGGTCAACACGAACTACCAGGCCAATGCGAATCTCACCTATATCCGCAACCGGCACTCGATCAAGACAGGCTGGCAGACGATCCGGCGCCATCTCAACTTTTTCGAGTCCCAGGACCCGGCCCGCGGCTTCTTCAATTTCAACGCCGAGTTCACAAACAATACCCGCGGCGCCGGCGGCAGCCCGATCGCCTCGCTGCTGCTCGGCTTCCCGACCCAGATCTCACGCGCCACCCTGTTCGGCAGCTTCGGGCTCCGCGCGTGGGAACATTCCTGGTATCTTCAGGATGACTTCAAAGTCAGCCGGCGGCTTACATTGAACCTCGGCCTCCGCCACGAGATTTTCCTTCCGCTCACCGAAGTAGCCGGACGGCTGGCCAATTTCAACTTCGATCCGGCCAACCCGGCTCCTAACCTCATCCCCGCGCTCGGCTCGGACAAGTATGCCGGACGCAAGACCGACAACAACAACCTCGCGCCGCGCGTCGGTTTCGCCTATCTTCTCTCCTCCAACGGCCGCACCGTGGTCCGCGGATCCTACGGAACGCACTACGTCAGCGTTCACTACGCCGGTCAGGGAGCGCTCGGCCGCAACGTTCCATTCATGCCGATCCAGGTCTTCGCTCCTGGATCGCTGAACGTGGGCCGCAACCTCACCGACGGTATCCCGATTCCCCGCTTCAATCCCCTCACGTCGGCGGCGCAGGTGCAGGCCGCCGCGGTGGCCGGACAGGTGGGCCAGATCCAGGCCGTGGACCGGGACACAAAGTACTCCAAGTCGCTGCAATGGGGCCTGAACGTTCAGCACGAGATCGGCGAAGGGCTGCTGATCGATGTGGGTTATCTTGGCAGCCGTGGCTTGAACCTGTTTTCCGCGTATAACCTGAACCAGGCGCAGCCGGGCGCTGGCGCCGTGGCGGCCCGCCGTCCGTGGCAGCCGATTTCCAACATCGCCACACTGAACTTCCTGGGCTATTTCGGTGCTTCCACCTATCACGGGATGGTCACAAAGCTTCAGAAAAACTGGAAAAACGGGACTTCGCTGATGGCTGTCTACACATACGGCAAGTCCATCGACGATTCCATCGCCGCCTCGAGCGGGCAGACCAACCGCGTCGCCGGATACCAGGACATCAACAACCGCCGGCAGGCCCGCGCGGCGTCGACCTTCGATGTTACACACCGCTTCGTGCTGAGCGGAGTCTACGAGATCCCCATCGCGCGCGCCGCCACCGGCGCCCTGAAAGCGATCGCCGCCGGATGGCAGGCCAATGCGATTGTGACTATGCAAAGCGGCCTGCCGATCACTCCGACGATGGCCGCGTCCAACCTGAACAATGCGGGAGCCTACCAGCTTCCCAACCGCATCTGCGACGGCACGCTTCCGGCGGGGGAGCGGTCGATTTCGCGCTGGTTCGATACCAGCTGCTTCGTTGCGCCGCCCGCCTTCACCTACGGCAACTCGGGCCTCAACATTCTCCGCGGCCCGAACCTGCGGCTCGTCGACCTTGCCTTCCTCAAGAACTTCGCGCTTCCGTTCCGGGAAGGGATGCGGCTCCAGTTCCGCGCCGAGGCGTTCAACCTGGCCAACCGGGCCAACTTCCGGCAGCCCAATTTCAACATCGGCGTTCCCGCTGGCGGCACCATCACCAGCACTCTGACGGGCTTCGGACGCCAGATTCAGATGGTCGCCAAAGTCGAGTTCTGACGGATCCCCGGTGCGCCGCCGGCGACGTCGCCGGTCAGCACCGGGAACCCGCTTTGATCAACTGCTCGGCCTGTTTCAAGGCCTCCACGGTTGTCTGCTCGCCTGACAGCATCCGGCCGATCTCGCGGCGGCGCGCCTCCGGCGTCAGCTCCTCCACCGCCGCCACCGTCCGGCCTCCCGACACGCTTTTTTCGACGGCGTAATGATGATCGGCGAACGCGGCGATCTGCGGCGCGTGCGTGACGCACAGAATCTGGTGCAACGCCGACAGCCTTTTCAGCCGCCGCCCGACGCTTTCCGCCGTCCTCCCGCCGACGCCGGCGTCGATTTCATCGAACACCAGCGTTCTCATCACTCCCCCGTCGCCGCCCCGTTTTCCGCCGCTCCGGGCGGCGATACAGGTTCTCAGCGCGAGCGCCAGCCGGGACAGCTCGCCGCCGGAGGCCACGCGGTCCAGCGGCCGGGCCTCCTCTCCCTTGTTCGCCGAAAGCAGGAAACGGACACGATCCCATCCCCGCGCCGTCCACTCCGTCTCGCTGAATGCGACCCGAAACTCCGTGCCGCCCATGGCGAGCGACTCCAGTTCCTCCCGGACGGCCGCTTCCAGGTGCGCGGCCGCCTTTCGCCGCTCCTCGCTGAGCACCCCCGCCTCGTTCCGGTATTCGGCGGCAAGCTTCTCCTGCTCGGCCGCCAGGCGCGCGCGCCGCTCCCCGGCGGTTTCGAGCGCCGCCAGCCGCTGGCTGACATCGTCATGAAACGCGAGGATCTCCTCAATGCTGGCGCCATACTTGCGCTTCAGCTTGTCGATCAGCGCCAGCCGCCCCTCGATGTCCTCGAGCCGCGCCGGATCGGCTTCGAGCGACCCAAGGTAGTGCTGGAGACTCCGGGAGGCCTCATCGATTGCGATCTCCGCCGGCTTGAGCATCTCCGCTGTCTCGGCCAGCGACGGGTCCATGCGGCTGGCCTCCTCGACCCGCTTGCGCGCCTGCCGGAGCTGGGCATAAGCCGCTTCGCTCGAATCGTACAGTAGCGCGAAGGCGCCCCGCACGGACTCCTCGATGCGGCCCACGTTCACCAGCACCCGCCGCTCCGCCTCCAGCCTGGCGTCCTCCCCGGGAGTCATCCGGGCCTCCTCGATCTCCCGCTTCTGGAAGCTCCACAGGTCGGCTAGGCGGAGCTTTTCCTGCTCGGCCCGGTCCAGTTCCTCGATCTGCCGGCGACACTCCTGCCAGCGCTCGAAGATGTGCGCCACGGTCTCCGCCCTCGCCGTAGCCGCGCCGAACTCGTCGATCATGGCGAGCTGGCTCTCACTGGAGAACAGCTCCTGCTGGTCGTGTTGGCCGTGGATGTCGCCGAGCAGGGGCGCCAGGTCCCGCAGCAACGCCACGGTCACCGGCCGGCTCCCGATGAACGCCCGCGACTTGCCGTTCGCAAGGATCTCCCGCTCCACCAGCAGTTCGCCGTCCTCGGCCTCGATCCCGCTGTCGCCCAGCACTTCGCGCAATGCCGCCGACTTTGGCGCTTCGAAGATTCCCGCCACCCTGGCGCGGTCCGCCCCGGACCGAATCACGTCGGCCGAAGCGCGCCCGCCATACAAAAGCCCCAGCGCGTCCACCACGATCGATTTCCCGCTGCCGGTTTCTCCCGTCAGCAGGTTCAGCCCGCGATGAAACCGGACGCGGGCGTGCTCGACCACCGCGTAGTTTTCAACGACCAGTTCAACGAGCATCCTCTCTGCATGATACCCGCTGCGTGCGCTCCGCCCGCCCTACTCGATCGGCAACGTCTTCGCGATCGTCGTCCCGTATTGAATGATGCCGATGTCGAGGCCCGAAGCCGTGAACCGCGCCGTATCCGGCAGGGGCACGTTCGCAATCACGAGGCTGCCGGTCGCGGCGCCTTGTACGGACTCGCTGGGGGGCAACGCATTCGTGACAATGCCCGGGACCGTGAAGCTTCCGGCGCTCGCCGGCGCGCTACAGATAAAGCTGGCGCCCGCGGTCGGATTCCGCCGCGATGAGTTGCCGATGATGTAGATGAAGTCCGACGCCGGATTACCGCCGCTCCATGTCAGCGTGAGGTCCTGCCCGCGATTGATCCTTGTCACTGCGTCCTGATTTGTCCAGTTGAGCGCCGCGGGCAGGCGGATTCGGGCGGTAAAGGCTCCGATATCGCGGCCGCCGGGACCTGTGATCGTGTAATCGCCCGGGCTCAGATACGGCGGGGAGCCTCCTCCCCCGGGCAGCGGGGTTCCGCTTGTGGTGCCGCTTCCCAGCTGAGCTGAGTAAACTCCGGTGCCTTGCGGCGTCAGCGTCCGGGCGCCCCCGGGCCCCGTCACCGTAAGGCTCGGACCGGCGTCGAGCCCCGTGATCGGAATCGGATCGCCGGCTTGGCCCTCTCCCACGAATGTCGTCACAGTGCAACTGCCAAACGAAATGGCCGAACCCGGGTTCGCTCCAGCCGTTGAACTCCGGGTGATCGCGTTCAGGTCGATCCGGAAGAACCCGGCCCCACCGGTATCCGAAATGGACTCGATCGTACCCAGCACCGGAACCGTCAGTCGGACGACTCCCCGCAGCAGGCTCAGCGAGCCGATCCGCAAACCGCCCTCGGGAATGTTGGAAAGGTCCTGCTCGGAAAAGCCGTTCGGGTCGGAGCAGACCCTGCCCGCGGCCACTGGAATGGTCGTGAAGTTGCTCGTGTTGGTGCCGGCCCGCATGACCAGAGAAACGTTACAACCACGTACGCCCTCCGGAATGTCGAACACAATCTGGTCCAGACCGGCGAAACCCGGCGCGCGCCCGCGATAGCGCACGTTCGCCAGCCTGCCGCCCACGAGAACTTCCACCGTCACCGGCGGATCGAACGCCGGGGGCGGTTCATTGTCCGGAACATTGCCCGCGCCGACGCCCGTCGCCCAGGCGATCACGGTCTGGCCAGGGTTTGCGGCGTTGGTTCGTGTGATCACGCCGAAGTTGGCGTCCGTCAGCACGGCCGGGCCGAATCCGGCGCTGTTGAGGGTATATAATCCGATCCCGTTGCGAACCACGGTCAGCGCGATTGGTTCGCTCGTTTGCCCGTTCACGGTCACCCGAACCAGAGCGTTTCCCAGCGGCGTCCGGGATGGCAGGATCGCCGCCGTCTGGGTCGCCGAAGCGTACACCATCGGGCAGTTCAATTCCTGGCCACCCCCGCTGACCCGCACCGAGACGCCTGCAAGCGTGTCCGGAACGGGGTAGGCGCTGTTCTGAACGAGGTTGGCCGGGCCCAAGCCCGTGCCGGAGACGATGAAGATCGAACCCTGCGCGATCCCGGAACCCGGCAGCGGCGGCGGGATGTAGCTGGCGCTGTTCACCAGCCGGGCAATCCTCGGCTGGGCGAACAGCGCGCCGGTCGCAAGAATGAGAAAAAGACTGGGTAGCAGAAGCCTTCTGCGCAAGGGAACCTCCTCAAAATAATAAAGCGACGTCGCGATGCCACTCCGATGGACGCGCACGACCCGGCTCTTCAAAACTCCGTTGCGGGTCCTGATCCCAAGTATAGGCCAGACGCCCACCTCCCTGTCTGGCCTGTGGGCGCCTGCCCCCGCTCCGGGCCTGTCCTCATCAGCCATGGGCGACGGCTGCCGCCGTGGTCGCTCCGGTAATGTAGTATACTCGCCCCCAAGGTTCTAACGAAAAGGGGTATCACAATGCACCGACTTGTCACTCCGGCAATCGCAGCCCTGCTCCTCGCCGGTGCTGCTCACGCACAGAGAATCACGGCGACCCTCGTGGGAGATGTGACCGACGCCTCCGGCGCGGTCCTGAGCGGCGCCAGGGTCACGGCGAAGAACGTCGACACCAACGCGGAACGGACCACAGCCGCCGACGATCGCGGGTCTTACCGTATCGACTTCCTGCCCATCGGCCGGTATGACATCACGGTGGAGCAACAGGGCTTCCGCCGCGCCAGCTTCAAAGGCGTCGTCCTCCAGGTCGACCAGACCGTGCGCGTCGACGCGAGACTCGAAGTCGGCGAGGTCGTCCAGGAGGTCAGCGTCCAGGCGTCCGTTCCTCTTGTCCAGACGGAGAACAGCAGCGTCAGCAGTGTGATCGAACGCCGCCAGGTGCAGGACCTCCCGCTCAATGGCCGCCAGTTCCTCCAACTGGCGCTGCTGGTTCCCGGGGCCACTCCCGCGCCGCCGGGAGGCCGCCAGGCGACTGAACGCGGAACCATTTCCTCCGCGATTAATATCAACGGCAACCGCGAAGGCTCGAACTTGTTCCTCATCGATGGGACCCTCAATACTGACCCGAATTTCAACACCTTCGTCATCAGCCCGAACGTCGACAGCATTCAGGAGTTCCGCGTCGAAACCAACAGCTACTCGCCGGAGTTCGGGCAGCAGGCCGGCGGCCAGATCAACCTGATCACCCGCGGCGGAACGAACGCCTTCCACGGCAGCGCTTTTGAATATCTCCGCAATTCCTCCCTCGACGCCAAGAACCTCTTCGACCGTCCCGCGCCGTTCAAAACCCCACCCTTCCGGATGAACCAGTTCGGCGCGACGTTCGGCGGGCGGATCCTGCGCGACAAGACCTTCTTCTTCGCCAGCTACGAGGGGCTGCGGATCGTTCGGGCCCAGACCGCCCTGGCCACAGTTCCCGTCGCGGCTCTGCGCAACGGCGATTTCTCCGGCCGGCGCAACGCCGCGGGTCAACTGACACCGATTTATGACCCCGCCACTACGCGGCTCAACCCCGCCTTCAACAGTTCTCAGCCCGCCTCGCCGGCGAACCCGCAGTACCTTCGTGATCCCTTCGCCAACAACGTGATTCCGACCGGCCGTCTGGATTCCATCGCCCGCGGCATCCTCGCTTACGTCGACCTGCCGAACGTCGACACTCTGCCGCTGGGCCTCGGGCGGTTCCTCAACAACGAATCCCTGCGCCAGAACGGCGATCAGTTCAGCGGGCGCATCGACCACATCCTGAGTTCGAAGGACCAGATCTTCGGCCGCTACAGCTATTCCAACGAAAAACTGTTCGCCCCGGGCGCTCTGACCTCGCAGGGCGTACGCCGGGAGCCGAAGCCGCAGATCTTCACGATCGGACACACCCGTACGCTCAGCGCGGCGGTCACCAACGAAGCTCGCCTCGGATTCACGCGGCTCCGGCTCAACATCGTCAACAAGAACGCCTTCACCGAAAACATCCCGGCCAAGCTTGGCATCAACGGCCAGGACCAGCTCCCGCCCTCGGCCTGGGAAGTACCCAACGTCGCCTTCTCCAACGATGGGATCACGACCTTCGGCGGCGCCAACTTCGGAATCCCCACGGTGACCCGCAACAATACATACCAGTTCCAGGACACGTTGGCGATGGTCAAAGGCAGCCACACGCTGCGCATGGGATTCCAGTACGCGCACTTCCAGCTCAACAATGCAACGCTCAATTTCCTGCTGCCGTCCTATGGACTGCGCGCCACGCCGCTCACCGCGGACGTGGCGAACCCCGTCGGCGTCACGCGCGGAAGCGAGTTCGCCGACTTCCTCCTCGGTATTTCGCACAATAACCAGGTGACAGCCGGATCGGGTCAGGTCTATTTGCGCCGCGACGTTCTCGCGCCCTGGTTCGAGGACACCTGGCGAGCCACAAGGAACCTGACCGTCACACTCGGCCTGCGTTGGGACTACATCTCGCAACTGACGGAAAAGGACAACCGGATCGCCAGCGTTTACGTACCGCACATCAACGGCCCCCTGCGGCCCATCCCGATCCAGGCCGGTGTCAATGTCAACGGCTACGGCAACGTTCCGCGCGGCCTCGTCGACAACGACTTGACGAACTGGGCTCCCCGCGTCGGCATGGCATACCGGCTGGGTGGATCCGACCGCACCGTGATCCGCGCCGGCTACGGGATGTTCTACGACGCCCAGATCGGCAACACCGTCGTCGACCTCGTGCGCAACCCGCCATTCCAGACCCGTATCATCGCGGACCTTCCGGACTCGATCTTCCCCTTCCTCACCTTGCGCGACTTGCAGCCGCGCGGGGCGGCCATCAGCTCGAGCTACTTCGCCATCGGACAGGAAGAGGGCGGCAAGCTCGCCTTCCCGACTCCCTACGTCCAGCAGTGGAACTTCAGCCTTCAGCGCGAGGTCATGAGGAACTGGGCTGTCACCGGGTCTTATGTCGGTTCAACCGGACGGCACCTTTCGTTTTCGGGGATCGCCAACATTCCGTATCCGGGCCCCACGGCCCTCAATCTGCGGCGTCCCTTCAATCCTGAAGTGAACGTGATCTTTCAGTGGGCCATGCCCCGCGTAAACAGCTACTACAACGCCTTCCAGTTCAAGAGCGAGCACCGCAACTTCCATGGCCTCACGATGCTGAATTCCTATACCTGGAGCAAGTCGATCGATACGGGAACCGAAATCCGGGCTGGCGGCACGGCGCAGCAAAGCATCAACAACTGGAACCTTGACGGCGAGAATCGTGGCCGCTCGACCTTCGACATGCGCCAGCGCTTCGTCAGCAGCCTCATCTATGAACTGCCCTTCGGAAGGGGAAGGGCCAAGTCCTCCTCCAATGCGGCGCTGAACTATATCCTCGGCAACTGGCAGATCAACAGCATCATTACGCTCAACACGGGGCTTCCCTTTACGGTCTTCTCCGGTGTCGACACCGCCAACAGCGGAGTCGGCAGCCTCATCCACCCCGACGCGGTCCCCGGCCAGCGCCAGACACCGGCCAACCAGACTGCGGACAGCTGGCTCAACCTCGGAGCGTTCCGCAACGCGCCGGACTGCCGCAACGCCGCCGTGTTCGCGACGTTGCAGGATCCCCTGGTGTGCTTCGGCAACCTCGGGCGCAACACCGTGTCCGCTCCCGGGCTGGCCAACTTTGACTTGGCTCTCCTCAAGGTCTTCGCCATCAGGGAGGGCCACCAGGTGCAGTTCCGCACCGAGATCTTCAACGCCTTCAACACGCCGCCGCTGGGCTTCCCGGTCGGCAACCTCTCGGCGGCGACGGCCGGCCGGATCAACTCCGCGGGTGCCTCACGGCAAATTCAGTTCTCGCTTCGTTACTCTTTCTGAGTCGGCGGGCGCGCCTTCGGGACGCGTGTTAAGCTCGAAAGGCTGAAACCGATAACCCGAATCTGGATCGCCATCTGGCTGGCGGGTTCCATAGCGGCCTTCGCCTACGCCCAAAACAAGGGCATCCCGGCGCGGATCGCCATCCCGGTGGGGGCGGCCTTCCTCATCGAACTGACCTGCTACGCCTCCATCGGGACCCGGTTGCTCAGCTCCTGGTGGCAGCGGCTGGCCTCGGTGTTGGCGCCCTACCTGCTGTACAGCCTCGCGACCGGGGTCTTCAGCTGGAAGGGAGCGGCCATCCTGACCCTGCTCGGCGGCGCCGCGTCGGGTTGGCTCCGGTGGCTTTCTCCGCGCTGGGACGCGGGGTTCTTCGCCCTGTGGGGCATTGCCTATCTCACCAAGGCTGTGCATGAACCCTACGTCGGCCCGATGGAGGGTCTTCGCGTCGACGCCCTGGCCCAGCTGATGTGGTTCCGCACGTGCGCCCACGCCGTGCTCACCGATCGCACCAGTCCCGGCCACGACTTTGCTTTCCTTCCCGGACGCCGCCATTGGGAGATCGGGTTTCGCTACTTCGCTTGCTTCGCGCCGATCGGTCTGCTACTGAGCCTGGCGACCGGTTTCGCCGGATTCCGCCTTGTTCCCGGGTTCTGGTGGAAGGCGCCGGCGACGTTCTTCGGAATTCTCTGGGTCGTCGCGCTCGGTGAGGAAGTGCTGTTCCGCGGTCTCCTCCAGGACCTACTGGCGCGACGGTTCGGACCCTGGCCCGCCATCGCCGCTGTCAGCGTCCTCTTTGGCGCGGGCCACCTCTGGTTCGGATCACGCTTCCCCAACTGGAAGTTCGCGCTGCTGGCCTGCGCCGCCAGCTTCTTTTACGGCCGCGCCTACCTCGCCGCTGGAAGCCTTCGCGCGTCTATGGTCGCCCACGCGCTCACGGTTACACTGTGGCGGACCTTCCTCGGCTGAGACTGGTTCCCACCCACCCGCAAAAAGGCGTACAAATAGAAGGATGTCCCAATCCGCCATCATCAAAGACGCCCTGACCGCCGGCGACGGCATCGTCCGCCTTGCCCCTTGTTGGGTGCCCCGAGCCTTCCTTATGCCCGGAGGCCGCCTCAAGCTGGATCCGCGCGACCTCTATATCCTCGGCTCCCACCGCGGCGGGATCGACGAACGCTGGTTTTCCTCCACCACGAAGGCGGCCAATGGTCCGCTCACTGCTGAGGACGAAGGGCTCTCCTACATCGACTTCAACGGCAAGCGGGCCCTGCTGAAGGAAGCCATCGAGACTGTCGGAGACCTCTTTCTCGGCCCCGCCGTGATGGAGCGCGAGGGCGGCTGGAACCTGCTCTGCAAGTTCTTCGACAACCTCGGCCCCATCCCCCACCACCTGCACCAGAACGACGAGTTCGCCAGACGCGTCAATCAGAAAGGTAAGCCCGAAGCGTACTACTTCCCACCTCAGTACAATTTCAAGGGCAACAACTTCCCCTACACCTTCATGGGCCTCGAACCCGGCACCACGCGTGACGATGTCCGCCGCTGCCTCGAACGCTGGAACCAGGGCGACAACGGCATTCTCGACCATTCCAAGGCCTATCGTCTTAAACCCGGCACCGGCTGGCAGATCGACGCCGGCATCCTGCACGCGCCCGGATCTCTCGTGACCTACGAGCCGCAAGTCAATTCGGACGTCTTTGCGATGTTCCAGTCCATGGTCGAGGGACGCGCTGTCGGCTGGGACCTCCTCGTCAAGGATGTGCCGCCCGAACATCATCACGACCTCGACTATATCCTCGACATGATGGACTGGGACGCCAATGTGGACCCCGAGTTCCAGAAGCACCGGCTCTTCCACCCGACGCCCGTCAGCGACCCAGCGGCGATGGCCGAGCACGGCTACTCGGAAAGCTGGGTGGTCTATTCGACCAGCTATTACTCGGCCAAAGAACTCACTGTCTACCCCGGACGCTCTGTCACGATCAAAGACGCGGCTGCGTATGGACTGATTCTCACGCAGGGCCGTGGACAGATCGGCAGGCACGCGGTGGAGACCCCCACCCTGATCCGCTACGGTCAGATGACCCAGGACGAGCTCTTTGTCACCGCGCCGGCCGCCGCCGAGGGAGTGCGCATCACAAACGAAAGCACCACCGAAAACCTCGTGATGCTCAAACACTTCGGTCCCGGCAATCCGGACGCCGCGAGGTTCCTGTCATGAAGTTTGGCGTCAACACCTTCCTTTGGACCGCGAGCTTCGAACGTGAGCACATCCCGCTGCTCGCCCCTATCCGCGAACATGGCTTCGACGCGGTGGAACTGACCCGCTTCTCGTGGGACAACTTCCCCGCCGCCGAGATCCGGCGCGAGACCGAAAAGCTGGGTCTTGGCGTGACATACTGCACCGCGTTTGGCGGCAGAGAACGCAGCCTGGTCAGCGACGATCCCGCCGTGCGCGCGGCGACCATCGCCTACATGAAGGATGCCATCGAGTCCGTGGCCAGCGCCGGGTGTCATGTGCTGGCCGGACCGTTTCATTCACCCGTGGGATACCTGCCCGGGCGAAGGCGAAACGACGACGAATGGAAATGGGAGGTCGAGGCGCTGCGCCAACTGGGAGAATTCGCGGCAGGGTTCGATGTGACCCTGGGCGTCGAGCCCCTCAACCGCTTTGAGTCCTACTTCCTCAATACGGCCGCGGACGCCGCCCGCCTGTGCGATGAAGTCAATCACCCCCGCGTCGGCGTCCTCTACGATACCTTCCATGCGAACATCGAAGAGAAGAGCCAGTATGACGCGATCCGCGCCGTGGCGCGTCACTTGGTCCATGTGCACTCCTGTGAGAATGACCGGGGAACGCCCGGCTCCGGGCACGTCGAATGGAACGACGTCTTTCGCGCGTTGCGCGAAGTGAATTACTCCGGACACCTGGTGATCGAGAGCTTCGGGTTCGCAATCAAGGAGATCTCAGCCGCCGCGTGCATCTGGCGTGACCTGGCGGCCTCTCCCGAGGCCATCGCCTGGGACGGCCTGAAGTTCCTCAAGTCGTGTTGAAAGGATTCGGCAAGATGAAGAAGACAATGGTTCTGTTCGGCGCTCTCGCCGCGATCGCCCCGGCCGAGACCCGGCTGTTTGAAAATTTCACGTTGATCGACGGTTCCGGCCGGCCGCCCGTCGCCGGCGCCGCGCTGCTCGTCGTCGACGGGCGCATCGAGTATGCCGGTCCCAAGTCCGGCGTCAAGGTGCCCCCGGGCGCGCAGCGCTTGGATCTCACCGGCAAGTACGTGATGCCCGGCGTCATCAACCTGCACGCCCACCTCGGCAACACCAAGGGGCTCGTCAATGACCCCAAACACTATACACGGGAGAATCTTGAGTCGCACCTGAAGACGCTCGCCAGCTACGGCGTCACCAGCGTGATCACCATGGGCAGCGATCAGGAGATGGCGCTCCTCTACCGCGACGAACAGCGCCGCGGCCGTCCTGCGACCACCCGCCTGTTCGCCGCCTACCGCGGATTTACAGGTAAGAACGGTTATCCGACAAAAGCGCCTGGCATGGCCGGAGTGCCGTTCGAAGTGAGCACGGCCCAGGAAGTAGAAAAAGCCGTGGAGGAATTGGCCCGGCGGAAAGTCGACATCGTCAAGATCTGGGTGGACGACCACCTCGGCAAGGAGCCGAAGATCTCCATGGACCTGTGCAAGGCGATCATCGACAACGCGCACAAGCGCGGACTCAAGGTCGGCGCCCACATCTTCTACCTCGACGACGCCAAGAAACTCATCTCCATGGGTCTCGATGCGATCCTGCACAGCGTCCGCGACAAACCCGTCGACGACGAACTGATCCGCCTCATGAAGGCCAAGGGCGCCTGGATGGCGGCCTCCACCTTCACGCGCGAGATGTCGACCTTCATCTACGCCAAGCCCCACCCCATGCTCGACGATCCCTTCTTCACAAGGAGTGTCTCCGCCGCGGTCATCAAAACGCTGAAGGATCCGGCCTTCATGAAAAAGGTGGCGGATACCCACGACGCGCAGGTGTTTCCCGGCTTCACCGAAACGGCCAAGAAGAACCTCAAGAAGCTGGTCGACGCCGGCGTGAAGTTCGGCTTCGGCAGCGACACCGGTGGATCGCCCACGCGCTTCTTCGGCTATTTCGAGCACTGGGAGATGGAGATCATGGTCGAAGCCGGGCTGAAGCCGATGCAGGTCATCCAGGCCTTCAGCCGGAACTCGGCCGAATTCCTGGGCCGCTCTGCGGACCTTGGCACTCTCGAAAAGGGACACTGGGCGGACATGATCGTGCTCTCCCGGAACCCGCTCGAAAACATCCGCAACTCACGCACGATCGAATCGGTGTGGGTGGCGGGCAACAAGGCAAATTGACCCTCGACAGGAGGTGGCCATGCCGTCGACTCGGCGTAGTTTCCTCGGCGCGGCGGCGCTCGCGCTGCCCGCCGCCGGCGCAAAAAAGTCCGCGTACAAAGTGGGCATCACCTCGAACACCCAGGGAGGCTGGGAAAAGGATGTCTTCCTGTCCTTCCGCGAAGCGCGCGAGGTGGGCTACCGCAACGTCGAATCGTTTATCCACTACTTCACCAGCTTCTGGGACAACCCCAGGGAACTCGACAAGCGGCTCGCCGACATCGGCGTCAAGTTCGTCACCGTGTCCAACGGCGGACCGCTTGAAATGCACTTCGAGAACCCCGAAGTGCGCCCCAAACTGATCGCGGATCACCTGCGCCTAGGCCGTTTCATCCGCGAACTCGGCTGTGTCCACATGAAGATCAACCTCGGGCCGCGGCGCAAGGAAGGCACCACCGACGCCGACCTTGTCGAAATCTCCAAAACCTGCGAAGACCTCGGCCGGAAGCTCAAGGCCGAGGGGATCAAACTCGCCATCCACGCCCACATGTGGGCGCAATTCGAGAATCAACGCGAAGTCGACTACGTGATGGGCCACACCGACCCCAACCACGTGTACTTCGTCCTTGACACCGGCCATGTCACCATGGCCGGCATGGATCCGGTCGCCCTCACCAAAAGGCTCGGCCACCGGATTCTCGAGTTCCATATGAAGGACACCAAACCGGAATGGCGGGGCGGCGCTCCCAAGCGCCTGGACCGCCCGGATATGTTCAAGGACCCGCCCTTCTTCCCCCTCGGCCACGGCGGCGTCGACTTCCCGGCCATTCTCGCCGAACTCGACCGGATCGGCTGGCAGGGATTTCTTACCGTCGAACTCGACTCCTCGCCGTTCCGGCCGCCCAAGGAAAGCGCGCGCATGAGCTTCGACTACCTCAAGAACACTCTCAAGCTCCCGCCCCGCAGTTTCACCCCGCGCGTGCATGGAAAAGGAGCGGAGGCGTGACCGCGGATTTTGTCCGGAAGCATTGCCTGTCGCTTCCGGGCGCGGCTGAAAACATCCAGTGGGACCACCACCTCGTCTTCAAAGTATCCAGTAAAATCTTCGCCATCACCGCTCTCGAACCGGCACGGCACTGGCTTTCCTTCAAATGCGACCCGGAGGAGTTCGCGGAGTTGGTCGAGCGGCCAGGCATTGTCCCGGCGCCATATCTCGCCCGGGCCAGGTGGGCCGCCCTGGAGTCGCGCCGGGCTCTCGCGCGCCCCGAACTGGAGCGCCTGCTCACCAGGTCGTACGAACTCGTCGTCGCCGGCCTTCCGAAGAAGAATCGACCGCTCCGGCAGCCCAGCGTGGGATCGCTCGCAGCGCGCTGACCGAAGCCCCCGCTTTGTTCAAGCGGCCGGCCTTCGCCCCGGAGGAAGACAGCAGGTGGGGAGGCACTCGTCCGGACACGGAGAGTGCATCCCCTCCGAGCGGCGCGGCAGCGACGGGTCCAGCCGCTCCAGCACCAGTTCCCGGACCATCCGGACAAACAGGGGATGCGTGCCGACCGTCGCGATCCGGCGCATCGGTATGCCCCGGGCCTCGCACACCGCCCGGGCGTCGTGGTCGAGATCCCAGAGCACCTCGATATGGTCCGACAGGAACCCGATCGGCGCGATCGCCACAGGTCTCGTCGTCTCACGCCGGCGCAGATAATCGAGAATGTCCGGCTCGAGCCACGGCTGCTGCGGCGGTCCGCTGCGGCTCTGGTAGACCAGGGTCCAGTTGACGTGGCTCGCCTTCTCCGCGACGATTCCGCAGGCTTCCCGCAACTGGGCTACGTAAGCGCACCCTTCGGCCATCGCGTTCGGTATGCTGTGCGCTGTGAAAATCAACTCTTCCTCCGGCGCCAGCCGGCCCACGCGATCCGCCATTGCTTCCAGAAACAGAGGGTGGTTGTAGAACGGGCGGATCTTATCCACCGCCGGCGCTCCCTCGCCAGCCTCGGCCACCGCTGCGTCAATGTTCTCCCGATACTGCCGGCAGCCGGAATAGGAGCTGAAGATCGAGGTCACGAACGCGAGAGCCCGCCGGATTCCATCGGCCCTCATGCGCCGGATCGTGTCCGCAAGCAGCGGATGCCAGTTCCGGTTGCCCCAGTACACCGGCAGCCTCGGACCCTCCCGGGCGAACAACTCCTCCAGGGCCGATTTCAACGCCCGGCAATGGTCGTTGATCGGACTCTTCCCGCCGAAATGGTAGTAGTGTTCGGCGACCGCCAGCATCCGCTCGCGCGGCACATTGCGCCCGCGCAGGACGTTCTCGAGAAACGGCATCACGTCCTCGGACTTCTCCGGTCCTCCGAACGAGACCAGCAGGATAGCGTCGTATCCGGGTTGCGGCATGATGGAAGAGCCGAGTGTAGCATCATGAAGAGATGGACACTCCCCTCGTTCCTTTGACGCTTGAAGGCTCGGCTGTGCTTCACCAGATGTTGCGGATCCGCTGGGCCGAGTGGAATGCCCTGCCGGCGCCCGCCCGCCAGTCCATCGCCGGAGAAGCCGCCGCAGCCCTGGCCGCCTTGGAACCGTCGCAAACCGCCGCGTTCTCCCTGCTCGGGCACAAAGGGGACCTCCTGCTCGTCCATTTTCGCCGTGACATGGCTGAACTCAACCGGACTGAACTGCGGCTTGCCAGGCTCCGCCTCTGGAGCTACCTCGAACCAGTCAATTCGTACCTGTCCGTCGTCGAACTGGGCCTGTACGAATCCACCCAGCGTGTCTATCGCGTATTCTCTGAACGAGGCTTGCAGCCCGGCACCGACGAGTGGGCGCGGGCGCTCGAGGAAGAAATGAGCCGCCAACGCGAGGCCATGGCGCCCCGGCTGTATCCGGAAATACCGCCGCAGCGCTATCTCTGCTTCTATCCGATGGACCGCCGCCGCGGCGAGGACAAAAACTGGTACCGTGTTCCCTTTGCCGACCGCGCCCGCATGATGCACGAACACGGCCTGATCGGGCGTAAGTACGCGGGCGAGGTCAAACAGATCATCTCCGGATCCATCGGGTTCGACGACTGGGAATGGGGAGTCGACCTGTTCGCCGAAGACCCGGTCGTCTTCAAACGCCTCATCTATGAAATGCGGTTCGACGAAGTCAGCGCCGTCTACGCCTTGTTCGGATCGTTCTTCATCGGCATCCGCCGGTCGCCCGCACAACTGGCGGCCCTCCTTGAGGGGGAACTTGCGTAAAGCGCTGATTCTAGTCTCCACGGGAGCGGTTGCATTGCTTGCCCAGTCCGGCTCGTCCCCCGTCCGGCTGCGCGAGGCTTCGGGCGTCGTGCGGCAGGGATCGAACCTGCTTATCGTCGATGATTCCGACGTCGGCGCCTACTACCGCGTCGCCTGGAAGAAACCCGCTTCGCCCCTCATCGACCTGAACGCCCAGAAACCCGAGCGCGTCCGGTTGAAGAGCCGGAACCTCGGTGTCGATCTCGAGTCGATCGACCTGATGAATGACGGCCGTGTAGCCCTGCTCTCCGAACGCCTCCGTTCGCTCGTCAGCGACGGCGGCGTCATTGCGGAGTACGACAGCGAGTTGGCCGAGACCGGCAAGCGGGGCCTCGAAGGTGTCGCCATCCGGGCTCTCGAGGACGGCGCGTCCCAGGTGGCCGTCCTGTGGGAGGGCGGATATCCGGACTTCGGCATGATCGCTCCGGCCCGGCAGCGATCCGTGTTCAAACCCCTCGTCGTTGTCCACAATGTACCGCGCGACGCGAAAGTCGGACGCGTCCGGCTCAAGGACGCCCCGCGCACAGTCGAGTTGGATGTCCCCCGGCCGGCCGGCGACGAGCCACAGGCGCAACGGTTCCGTGCGCCGGACCTGCGCTGGTACCCGGTCCGGGAGGGCGGCGTCACCCGGTGGGGCTTTATCGTCCTGCTGTCGTCCCAGAACGGACTCGCGCGGCCCGAGTTCCAGTACAAGTGGCTTCAGCGATTCGACGCCGACGGCCGGCGTGTCGGCGAGCCGCTGGACCTGGGACGCTATCTTCCCAAGAACCTGATGAGCGCCAACTGGGAGGGCCTCGCCTGGATGGAGTTTGGAGTCTCGATGCTCCTCGTCCACGAAGAGGACCCCGGCATGCCGCCGCATGCCTTACTGCTCGATCTGCCTCCTGATTGGCGCTTCTGAATCCACAGGCGCAGCACTACACTAGACAGAGAGATGAATCCTCTCTATGTCCGCGTGAATCCGCGGGACAACGTGGCCGTCATCGTCAATCCGGAAGGTCTGCCGGCGGGATCCGCCTTCCCCTCCGGACTCCGTCTTGTCGAATCGATTCCTCAGTCGCATAAAGTCGCGCTGATTCCGCTCGAAGCGGGTGAACCCGTCATCCGGTACGGCGTTCCGATCGGGATCCTGAACCGATCCGTCCCGGCCGGGGCCTGGGTCCGCGAAGAGCAGATCGACCTCCCCCCGGCGCCCGCCCTCGATGAACTGCCCCTGGCCACCGCCGTTCCCGCCGCGCTGCCGCCGCTCGAAGGCGTGACCTTCGCCGGCTACCCGAACCCGGACGGTTCCGTGGGGACGAAAAACATCCTCGGCATCACGACCACGGTGCAGTGTGTCGCTCCGACCGTCGACTACGCCGTCCGCCGGATCAGGACGGAGCTGCTCCCGCGTTTTCCCAACGTCGATGACGTCGTGGCGATCACGCACACCTACGGGTGCGGCGTCGCCATCGATGCCCCCGGCGCGGCCGTTCCCATTCGCACGCTGGGCCACATCAGCTGCCACCCGAATCTCGGCGCTGCGCCCCTGATCGTGAGCCTCGGCTGCGAGAAGCTCCAGCCCGCCAGACTGTTTCCGAATACGAACCTCCAGCGCGCCGCCGCCACGCCTCTCCCCGTCCTCGAGAACGATCCTTATGTCCTCAAACTCCAGGACCAGGACCTGAGGGGGTTCTCTGAAATCGTCGGCGCCATCCTGCGCCACGCCGAAAAAAGGCTCGAGGAACTGGACCGGCGGCGGCGTGTGCCCTGCCCGGCCTCCGGCCTCACCGTCGGATTGCAGTGCGGCGGTTCGGACGCCTTCTCTGGAGTCACCTGCAACCCGGCCGTCGGCCACGCCGCCGACCTGCTTGTACGCGCCGGCGCCACCGTGATGTTCTCTGAGGTTACCGAGGTCCGCGATGCCGTCCATCTCCTTACGCCCCGCTGCGCCACCGTCGATGTCGCGCGGGACTTGGTTAGGGAAATGCGCTGGTATGACGAGTATCTCGCCCGCGGCGGCGCGGACCGCTCCGCAAACCCCACCCCCGGCAACAAGCGCGGCGGACTGGCCAACGTCGTCGAGAAAGCCCTCGGATCGGTCGCCAAAGCGGGCACGACCGCTCTTCAGGCCGTCGTTTCCCACGGGGACCGCGTCACCGCCAGGGGGCTCGTCTTCGCCGCGACACCGGCGAGCGACTTCATTTGTGGAACCCAGCAACTGGCTTCCATGAACCTCCATGTCTTCACGACCGGCGAGGGCAGTCCGTACGGCCTTGCCCTGGTTCCCGTCATCAAGGTCTCCTCCCGCACTGCTCTGGCCGAACGCTGGCACGATCTGATCGACTTGGACGCCGGCCCGATCGCGACTGGCGAGAAGACCATCGCGGACGTGGGCCGCGAACTGTTCGACCTCATCCTCGAAGTGGCCAGCGGCCGGCGCCGGACCTGGGCCGACCACTGGGGCCTCCACAACGCTCTGGCTCCGTTCAACCCTGGACCGGTGACCTGATCCGTGCGCGGATCAATCGATAAGGAAAGAATGGCCGCAGCGGCCGCCGGTCTCACGGCGCTCCTCTATTCCGTCTTCTTCACCGCGGACCTGTTCGGCCTGTGGTTCACCGGCGACGACCTCATGAACATGTACGGCGCCTTCACCACGCCGTGGAGCGATCTGGTCCGTTCGTGCGTCATGTTCTGGTCCCCTTCCTACAGGCCGATCGGGCAGGTGTTCTACCGCGCCCTGTACGGCTGGTTCGGATTGAATCCGGCGGCGTTTCATGTGGTCCAGTTCGCGGTCAACGGCCTCAGCCTGTGGTTTGCCTACTGCCTCGCCCGCCGGATCGCGGGCCGCAGACTGGCGGCGGCCCTCGCCATCCTGCCGCTCGCCTACCACACCCGCTTTGTCGAGATCTGGATGTTCTCGACCATCTACGACAGTCTCACCTTCCTGTTCTGTTCCGCCGCTCTCCTGCTGTACGTGAGGATCCGGCAGCAGGATCGCATGCCGTCCGCACGGGAAACGGCCGTGCTCCTGCTCCTGTATCTGTGCGCCTTGAACTCGAAGGAGCTTTCGATCACGCTGCCCGCGCTCGTCTTCCTGTTCGACGCCGTCATCGTCCGCGACGTCTCCCGCAGAACGCTGTTCTCGCCCTTTCTCATCGTGTCGCTCCTGATGGCGGCGGCGTTCGCGGCCGGCAAACTGCAACCTGGCTCCGGCAATCCCTTGTCCAACAATCCCGACTATGCGATGCACTTCCACTGGAAGCGCTGGATTTCAAACATCGGAATGTACGCCGATAACTGGCTGTTCACGGTGAACCGGTTCAACCGCCAGCCCGCCGGCTGGCGCCTGCTCGGAGTGACGTTCGCCGCCGCCCTCCTGTCCCGCCGGCTCCTCTATTGCTGGCTGGCGATCCTGATCTCCACACTACCCGTCGTCTTCCTTCCTCCCCGCGGGGGATTCGCCGTCTGGTGGCCGAGCTTCTTCGCCGCGCTCTATTTCGCCGTCGTTGTCACGGGCGCCTTGGATTGGATCGGCGGGCGGCTCCGCTGGAGATCCTGGAACCGGGCCGCGCCGGCGATAGCCTACGGCCTTCTGCTCTGTTTCCTCGTCGCCGAGAATCACTATCAGAAGCCGTTCTCCCTGGTGGGTCCCGTGAACACGATCACGCCGGGACGTCTCACCTACGAAAGGTTGGCGCGAAAGTTCACCTTCCAGCCCGGAGAGTCGATCTTTTTTTATGACGACTTGACCGGCGACAACTGGGAACTCTACTTCCTTCTCGCCCTCCATACGGGAGATCCCACGTTGTTCGTACGTCGCGCCAGACAGGGGTTCAAACCCGCGGACGCGGAGTTCTCCCGGTTCTTCACGCTGGATGACGGCGAATACGTTGAACTCCGCCGCTAAGGGGGGACCGGCGGTCATCGGTTGTCAAGTGCCGGACGATCGAGTGTCGTGGCCCGTCCGGTAGGCTCCCGGTGGGATTCCCATGTGCCGTTTGAAGGCCCTGCCGAAAGCAATCTCCGAACTGTATCCAGCCCCGTTGAGCGGCCTCGATTAGCAGGTCGCTGAAAAACTCTGAAACAAGACACCTGGGAATTGTTTTATGCGTCTCTATTGGTGTAGGGACGCGATGAGAGGAGAAGACCGTCAGCAGCAGGAAATGTTCTTGTACGCCAGCCTCGAGGATCTGGTGCCGGCCTATCACCCGCTCC